>Ga0105046_10000175_pt1 | contig 77754 bp, 58 predicted proteins | sample MAT03_FD_78385 | JGI IMG/M metagenome (GOLD analysis project Ga0105046, IMG submission 78385) | Freshwater microbial communities from Lake Fryxell liftoff mats and glacier meltwater in Antarctica - MAT-03 (megahit assembly) | ecosystem: Environmental > Aquatic > Freshwater > Ice > Liftoff... | reverse complement strand
TCGTGGCCATCGCTTTGAAAATCTGCAGCGTTACCGAGTTGGAAATGTAGTGGACGGAACCATCGCCGAACGCGCAGTTCAATCCGCCGGCGTGGAAGCTGTTGGCCTTCCAGGGATTGCTGTATCAAGCAAAAGCCCTGAAACCAACGTAAATCCGCAAGGATCTCGAGAAGGTCACCGAGGGATGGCGTACTTTGGGTGCAGGGCGAAACGGCGACTCAAAATGGTTGGTCAGACAACCCTTGGCGAACTTCCGAAATGACAAGGGGATGACGCAACCTTGATGCATTACACTAAGAAGTGAGTGCACTTGAGTGCAGCGATGCGTGCCATCCGCAGTCTACCATAAAGCAACCCTCTCTCTTCGTGCCGCTGGCCAGGAACTTTACTGTGGACTCTCGTCGCGAAGCCCTTGGCGACAGCCAAGGAGCGTTGGTAAAAGCCGTTCTGGTGGGCGTGATGTTGCTCGTGCCACTGGCGGCCTTCGCGCTGGTGCAGTGGATCTATGCCCCGCCGGCGCCGATTAAAACGCCGGTGGTGACACCGGAGAAAATCGCCTGGCCGACCAAGGATCAGATCTATATCTGCCGGGCCCGCACTTCGCAGGGAGAGAAGTTCTACTTTACGCTCGTTCCTCCGGGCGCGTTCCAGGAGCAAGGACTGGCCCGCGAGTGCATCGTGGGAACGAGTCAGTATCCGATCGAAGCCGGCGCGACGTTCTCGCCCGACAACTTCGCCCGCAATCCGCTGTTCGTCAAACTGCTGCATCAGGTCGTGGCCGAGGAAGGCCCCAAGCTGGCGGGCTTGCAGGCCGACGCCAAGGAAGTGGGCGAGGGACCGGTAATCGTGTTTGATCTGCGGACCGCCAACCCCGAGGCCCGCGATGTGATCGGCTACTTTCAGGCCAAGGATGGCAAGCTGCTGCCCGACTCGTACCAACGGGGGCAAAAGCATATGCTGCTGAGCCAGGACGGCTTCTTCCGCCTGGAACCGGCGCTGCACATCAAGCTGCTGGAGCGGCTGCACCAGATCAACGAGGAACGCAAGAAGAATGCCCCCGAGCCCGACCCCAACGATACGAACGACTTTCCGTAGCAGCGCGGCGATCCTGCTTGTGGGGTTCTGCGCGGGCTCTTGGTGCGTGCCCGTTCCCGCGGGCGAGGCCGACTGCTTCAAGATCGAAGTCGTCGATTCCGTCACCGGCCGCGGCGTTCCGTTGGTCGAGCTGAGAACCGTGAACGACCTGCGCTACTTCACCGACTCGGCCGGCATCGTGGCGTTCGACGAACCGGGCCTGCTGGGGCAGGAAGTCTACTTTCACATCAAGAGCCACGGCTACGAGTTTCCCAAGGACGGCTTCGGCTTTCGGGGCAAGGCGCTGCAGACTAAAGCCGGCGGCAGCGTGCAAATCAAGCTGCCGCGCAAGAACCTGGCCCAGCGCCTGTATCGGGTCACCGGCGCGGGGATCTATGCCGAGAGCGTGAAGGCGGGCCTGAAGCCGCCGACCAAATTTCCGCTGCTGAACGGCAAGGTACTGGGAAGCGACACCGTTCTGAATGCGATGTACCAAGGCAAGCTGTTCTGGGTCTGGGGAGACACAAATCGTCCGCAGTATCCGCTGGGAAATTTTCAAACGCCGGCCGGCACGAGTCAGTTGCTTGCCGCCGGCGGGCTCGATCCCGAGATCGGCATCGACCTGACTTACTTCGTCGATTCCAAGGGTTTCGCCCGCGAGATGTGCGCCATGCCGGGCGAAGGGCCGACCTGGGTCGAGAGCTTAATGACCGTCAACGAGCAAGGGCGGCAGCGGATGCTGGCCGGTTATGTGAAGGTAAAGCCCCCGCTGACGATCTATGCGCACGGGCTGGCGATCTTCGAGGACGAAGCACAGAAGTTCGAGCACCTGGCGACGTTCGACGAAGATTCGGCCCTCTTTCCCAGCGGGCATGCGTTTTCGATGGCCGACGCCGGGGTGGACTTCATCTACTTCTCGAAGCCCTTTCCTTTGGTGCGCGTCCGAGCTGCGCTTGCCGATCTGAAGGATCCGACACGCTACCAGGCTTACACCTGCTTGGAAGAAGGAACGAAGCTGTCGGAGGCCAAGATCGCCCGGGTGAATGGCAAGGTTCACTATGCCTGGCGAACCAACACCCCGCTGGTGACGCAGGAGAAGCAACGCGAATGGGTGAAGGAGGGGAAGCTGAAATCAGAGGAAGTCCTCATCACGCTGCGCGATCTGCTGGAAGCAAAGCCGATCTTGGCGCATCACGGTTCGGTCAGTTGGAGCAATTTTCGCGGCCGTTGGACTGCGATCTTTGTCGAGCATGGCGGTTCCAGTTCGCTGCTGGGCGAAGTCTGGTACGCAGAAGCCGACGAACTGACCGGCCCCTGGGTCTACGCGGTCAAAGTGGCTACGCACGACAAGTACACCTTTTACAATCCCAAACTTCATCCACACTTTGACCAAGAGAATGGGCGAGTCCTCTTTTTCGAGGGGACGTACACCAACACCTTTTCGGGGAATATCGACCAGACCCCGCGCTACGACTACAACCAGATGATGTATAAGCTCGATCTGGCAGACGAACGGACTGCGCTGCCGGCGGCCGTCTATCAGCCGATCAAGGACGGGAACGGTCCGCCGACGGCCGAGTTCGTCACGCGCGCTCAGCGCGACAAGGAGGCGAAGTACACGGTCCCCTTCTTCGCTTTCGATCGCAATGTGGCAGGGAGTGTACCTGTAGTGTTGGAAGAAACGAGGGCCCGCGTAGGTCCGGTCGTGAAGCCGGGGGATCGCGCGCCGAATCCCGGGCCGATGTTCTACGCCTTGCGCGTCGACGGGGTCGCACCGCGCGGCACGGCGCTGCTGTACGAGTTCACCGGCGAAGGTGGCTCAAGCACTCTGGCCTTGGAAGGCGCCAAGCCCGCCGGCATGAAGCGCGCGGAGCGACCTCTGTGCCGAGTGTGGCTCAATCCGTGCCGGGCGCAGTAAGTCGATCGCTCATTCATCCTTCTCGGATGCGCCCCTCCCAGCTTCTTTGCGGTCTTTGCGCCTTGGCGTGAGGCTAAACGAAGCGACGGCAATCTTCGCCCGTTCAAGTAACCTCACGCAAAGGCGCAAAGACCGCAAAGAAGAGGTAAGAGGCATGCGAACGTTAGAGCCAATCGCCAGTAATGTTCATCGCGCCGACGAAATCGCACCCCACGGCGAAGAGACTTGCCAAGAGGGCGATACTCGCAACGATCGCTCGTTGCCCGCGATTCGCGAGAATCGCCACCCCCGTCGAACTGAACTGAACGAGCATGAGTGCCGTGAGGACTTGGAGGTCCTGTCGATCGTACACCCCAGGCTCGACCGACTTGTGCAGTGCTGCCCATGTCAAAGCGACCGTCGGCAGAACGAGGACTGGGATCAACCACAAGAATCGGATGTTGATCTCCTGACCTCGCTTCTCGAATGCTCTCGCCGCGTACATGAACCAGAACACGAGCGGGAGCGACAGCGGCCAAGCGAACGCTGGGAAACCCACCGCTTGATTTGCAAGCCAAAGAAATCGATCGAGCACGTTGGCCCAATGAACGATGGCCAGTTCAATGAAGAGCGGGATCCCCACCCCGGCGCCAAAGAGCGAGATCCAATAGATCGTTGGACGTCGACCGCGCGGCTCAGCCTCCGGCGACTGGTAGGGATTCTCCACGTTGGCATCCAAGAGGTGGCGTGCAATCAGCAAACGACGATGTCACGGTTCCCTGCGCACGCAAAATCGCGCGCAAGGAATCCGCTTCCGTCTTTCTCGTCGCTTCGCCGCACGTACGCGACGGGATGACACGCCGGTGCTAGTTCTCGGAGAAGATCCGAGCCAGCGAATGATCGTCGTCCTGCCGCGCCAGTGGCAAGGCAGCCCGCACGACCAGGCGCACCCAAACACAGGGGGCGCCGTCCTGGTCGGTCTGGAGATCGAAGTGACGGCTCTGCACCTTGCCGGCCAACTTGCCCGGCACCCCTTCGATCAGGGCGACTTGTCGGCAGTTCATACGGTCTCCGACCGCGGGAACCGGCCGGCCACGCCAGTCGGGAAAGCAAGCAGTGCCGAGCGTGTTTCCGAGATCGTCTCGGAACTCGACCAGAATGCCCGACGCCATGGCCTCTTTGAGCTTGGTCTGCATGACCTGTATCCTCCCTGCAAGAGTGGATCCTCTGCCTGCATGCCGCGCAAGCGCGGCGGCAAGCGGTGACCGCTTCGGGCCGCTAGATCCTTCTAGCGAGCCTCACAAGAGGAAAAGCCTAACCAAATGGTCCCACGAATGTAAATACGAGTCGCACAGGCAGAGAAAATCGCGAACCCCTCATGGGGGAGATTGGCCTTGCGAAGTGAGATGCGAAAGGATTCGCGGCAACATGCGAGTTGTCAATTTGCAGGGTGGAGCCGAGTGAAACGAGGCCCACCCGCATGAACGCGTCCTCTTTAGCGCTGCGCTCGGGCCAGTTCATCGGCGGCGAAGCGGATGTTGCAGGTCGCACCGGTGTCGGACAGCACCTTCTGCGCGAGCAACCGGTTCGTGGGCCCGAGAATCGAGAAGTGATCGCCAGGGATCGGATAGAAAGTGACCTTGGCATTCGACGTTGACTTGCTCATCGTTCGCAGGGAGTCAATGTTTCCCCCCGTGCCTTCGAAGACGAAGGTCGGACTTTTGATCGCGTGCAGCCAATAACCGGGAGAGCGCAGTTCAGCGGCGTTCTTGTTCGAGGTATCGAACGGAGTGTACTCGCCGGGATAGCCGCGCACGTCTTCCACCGGGCCGAAGGAAAAGACCGCCCGAAACTGATCGCTCGATTCGGAGACCAGCAGGGCCAGCGTCCCGCCGGTGCTATGCCCGCCCAGGTAGATCCGCGAGGGATCGACATACGGGAGCTGCGCCAAGCTCTTTCGCGCGGCGAGCACATCGTCGACTTCGCCCCAGAAGCCCTCGCGCTTGCCGGGATTCTGATTTCCTCCGCGCAACGAGGGGAACATCATCACGATCCCCGCCTGGCGAAAGGCCGCGGCGGTCTGGTCGTTGCTGGCCGGGGCCTCGCTCCAGACATCGCCGATCGAGTTGCAATCTCCGCCCGTGATCCAGAGGATCGCCGGATGCTTCCTTCCGTCGCCCGGGTCGGACGTGACGTACGCCGCCAGCAGGCCCACGGGGGATTCGTAGTGCGAGAGCATGAACGGCGGCGCCGGGGCGTCGACGGGCGACGGGGGAATGCCGGCCGACTTGGTCATCATCGGCGCATTTTTCCGGGCGTCGACCAGCGACCCCGAGCGCGGCGCCACCGGACCGCCTCCGCAGCCTGCCAGAAAGATTAAGACAAACGCGTAAGCGCCGACGTTTCGATACCGCTTCATTGCAGTCGCCCCTGGTTGGGAAAGGTTTTGCCGTATCGGTAGAGAGATACCGCTCATGAGGGGCTGAGTCAACTTACGGGGGGCGTGTAACGCTTCGGGTTGGCAGGAACCGAGTGAACTTCAGCCCCCCTCTCCAGCCTTCCCGCGGAGTGGAAGGGAGCAGGAAGAAGGAGCGCCAGGTTTGTAACTTTTCGGGTTGAGCGCGATGGGGCCAGCGCCTGCGCTGGGGTAAGCGCCTGCGCTGGGGTAAGCGCCTGCGCTGGGGTAAGCGCCTGCGCTGGGGTAAGCGCCTGCGCTGGGGTAAGCGCCTGCGCTGGGGGGAGCGCGTAACTCTTCGGGTTGGCAGGAACCGAGCGAACTTCAGCCCCCCTCCCCAACCCTCCCCACGGAGTGGGAGGGAGCAGGAAGAAGAAGCGCCAGGTTTGTAACTTTTCGGGTTGAGCGCGCTGGGGCCAGCGCCTGCGCTGAGGTAAGCGCCTACTCTTCGGGTTGGCAGGAACCGAGCGAACTCCGGCCCCCCTCCCCAACCCTCCCCACGGAGTGGAAGGGAGCCGGAAGAAGGAGCGCCAGGTTTGTAACTTTTCGGGTTGAGCGCGCTGGGGCCAGCGCCTGCGCTGAGGTAAGCGCCTGCGCTGGGGGGAGCGCGTAACTCTTCGGGTTGGCAGGAACCGAGCGAACTTCAGCCCCCCTCCCCAACCCTCTCCACGGAGTGGGAGGGAGCAGGAAGAAGGCATCGGCAGGTTTGCAACTTTTCGGGTTGAGCGCGCTGGGGCCAGCGCCTGCGCTGGGGTGTCCGCGCGCAGCGCGAGCCTCGTCCTTCCCACAGTATAGCAGAAATGAGTCCTATAAACAAAATGTTATCAGTTTTATTTAAACGTTAATAAAATGGATCGTGATGCTCGAGTAGGGGATGACGCCATTCGCGTTACACCGCGCTCAGCCCCAGCGCGAAAGGCCGAGCATGCCCAGGGCACGCTCGGCCTTCAGTCCTACATCACACGCCAACCTTGCTAACCCGCCAGACGGAGCGGCGCGCGATCCTGCGACTCGTCAGGCAGCAGTTCCTGCGGTACACCGGCTCCTGCGGTCGACACCGTAATCAGCGTCCGCGCTCCCAGCGGATCGATCGCCTTCGAAAGCTTCGCAGCAATCTCGCGAGCGACTTCCAACTTGCCCGTGCCGGCGACCACGCCGAACTCCGGCTTGCCGTCGACCACCAGCACTTCGTAGCGCGGCGTCTCCGTGACCACCCGTGCCGACCCGGAATAGAAGGAGCGATAGGCCCCCTTCTGCAGATCCCAGGCGGTCACCAGGTAGCGGCTCCGCATCAGGTCGGGCCGCTCGCGGACACTCTCGGCCGAGATCGGCTGGCGGAACGTATCGCGGACGCTTTCCACCCGGACGCGGCGGGGCGTCAGGGTGGGCATCATGGCCGCCCGATTCTCGCCCGACTTCGGATACCAGAACAACACTTCGCAACCCTTCATCGAATGCAGCGACATCATCGTGGAGACTCTCTTTCTCGAAACAAAGACACTGAGGATTGGAACAGGGCCTGCCCCTGATCCCGACGGAAAGAAGACCCTTGCGCGGCGCGCGGGTGCGTGCTCCGTTTGCGTGGTTCGCCGGACGCGTGGGGCGAACCGCGCTCGATGCCCCGGCAGCAGGCTGCCCGAGGAGCACGCACGGCGCGTGCGCGAGAGTTACCGAAGGCGGGCCACTCGCCCGCGAGGAGGAGACCGGGAAAACCCGTCACTCAGTTGGCGTCCTTGCGCCTTTTTGCGAGGGTCGTTTGCGAGTGTTTTCGACCCTCAAACCGATGGCGACAGCATAGTGTACGCACGATCATTTACAAGCGAAAACTTAGGGTTTTATGGCTTGTTTGAAGGCATTTGCAGGGTAGGAGTTGGAGCGCGCGGAAGGGTCGGAAATTGGGGCGAGGGGCAAGAGAGCGCATGGCAGGCGGGACGCCTGCACCACAATAAGGCGGACGGCACACGGAGTGTGCCTGCTACTTTACGCGCCTGCACCACAAGAACGGGAGAGCCGGCCTACTTCCAGAGCCAGACTCTGTCGAGCCAACCGGCCGGCTTCTTCTCGACGGCCGGGGGCACGTCGCGCTTGGCGGCTTGCGGCGCCAGCCCTTCGTCGTCGCGCACCGATTCCCGAGCGGGCAGATCCACGGGCGCGACATGCCGCACCAGGAACCGCGGCCAGTAGCTGTCGAGCAGCCGACGGCCATCGCCCCACAGATGCTTCTCAAGCGCGAAGCGGGCCGTGGCCACCGTCTTCTGTAACTGGAACAGCTCAGGCTGGCTCAAGATCACCGACGAGACCTGCACTTCGTCGATCCAGACCTCGCCGGGTCCCATCAGATCGAAGCGGACGCCGAGTTGCGTCAGGCCGGTCAGCGGCAGGTCATCGACGCGGAACAAATAGCTGCGCCAGGTCTTGCTGATGGCCGCGCCTTGAACGCCTTGCCCGACGGCCGCAAAGCGATAGTAAGGCCGACCGTCGAGCCGGCCTTCCAGCGCCAGCCGCAGCGGAGGTTGCACGCTGGGATCGCTCACTCGCAACCAGACGGACATCAACAGCCGGCCCGTCTCGGGGGCCTCAAACGTCGGCCCGGCCAACGTGGCCACCGGACCCGAGCTTTTGAGGACGGCCGATTGCCGTCCGCTGTATTTCGTGTCGGCGTCGAGTCGGACTTCGACACCGGCGCGCTGCGGGATCTTCCAGCCGGGAATCTCACCCACCAGTCCGCGGGGTTGTTCGAAGCCGGCATTGAGCAGTTGGGGCGTCAGATTCCAGACGACGTGGCTGGCCGCGGCCCCGCCGGAGTCGAGCCGCACCAGCGCGGCCAGGCGGGCTTCCAGGTCTTCGGCTTCCAGTTCCATTCGCACCCGGATGTCGTCCGACACCAAGGCCTCGGCCTGCAGCAGTTGAACGGCAGGCGAGGTGAACCGCGCGGCGATCATGTCGTACGGTTCCAGCGTCAGGGTCCATTCGGCCTGTCCGCCAGCGAACAACTGGGGAAGCGTCCGCCCGCCCAATCCTTCGGCGTGGCAGCCGACCGGCACATCCAGCCGCATTCGCACGGGGACTTTCCACGGGGAATCGTTCACCAGATAGATGTACGACTTGCGAGCGTCGCGGCTGGTGCGGATCGTGACCGGCTGCGTCGCTTCGGCGAATGTCTCGAATGGAACGGCCGGCAGTTGCCGGTAGCCGGCCAGCAGCAGTTCGGTTGAGGCCTCCTGGCCCATGGGGAGCAGCCGGCCGCCGTCGCACATGATCTGGGCATCGAGGGTCGCCAGGCTATGGGCGAAACGCCGACGATTGAACTCACCCGACGGCACGGTCTGCGACCAGAGTTCGACCGAGCTGCTCTTGAAGGGGCTGCGCTCGTCGAACGAGGGGAGCCGCGACTCAAGCGGCGGGTGATAGAACTGGCTGGCGGCCAGCGAGGCCTGGCGGAAGTACAGATCCAGCTCCGGCGCTGCGTTCATTTCCTGCGTCAAGGGCCCGGCCGAGAGGGCCTCGATCGGTCCAATCTGCTGGGGTCGGAACAGCACCGGCCCGCGATCCTCGCGATAGAGCCCTGGGTCGATGCCCATCGTCAGCAGCACGTCGCTGGCGGCGATACCCTGGGGAACGCTGCGGCGCAGCTCGCGCTGGGCCTCGAGATTGGACAGCCAGTGGGCGGTAGTCAGATAGAGCCGCGCCCCGGGCCGATGCCGGGTCAGCTCAGTCTGCAACTGGCGATGGAACTCGGCCAGCTTCTTGGCTCGCCAGGCCAGCCAACGAGCGGCCAGCGGTCCCGAGAGCTCGCGAGCCCGCGCGGCAAAGCGACTGGGGCCTTCGCCCGGCACGTTCACCACCGCTTCCTGTTCGAAGCGAGCGATCGTTTCATCATCCAATCCCCAGGCAACTCCGGGGAACTGGGCATAGCCTTGCGCCGAGAGATCGACCGAGAGCCCTGCGAACGAGGCATGCTCGGCATAGCGCGCTGCCAGTTCGCCCACCACGTTGATCATGGCCTGCTGCACGCGAGGATCGAGCGGGTTGTAGTACGGGCCGACTCCGCCCGGCGATCCGTTGCGCTCGGCCCAGGTTCGCCCGTCGCTGCCGACCAGTTCCAGGCCATGCTCGCCGGGGATCAATTCGCGGCGTTGGGTTTCGAGCTTTGCCAGGGGCGCCGAGAACTGCACGCCCGGGATCAGCCGCAGTTTCTCGCGATCGAAGACCTGAAAGACCAGCTCCAGGACATCCTTGGGCATGGGATCCTGCCCGCTGGCGAAGAAGGACCCGGTGTCGAAGCGGGCGGTGGACTCGATGTGCTCGCTGGGATACAGGGCGGCCCCTTCGCAGACGGCCGGCAGGAACAGGGCGTTGTAGCCCGCATACTTCAAGTAGTCGGCCAGTCGGGTGCTGCCCTCCAGGAAGGTGCCCCAGTCCTTCAGGCTGCGGTGGCTGGCGGGATCGAATGTCTGCGTCGCGCCGAAGGTCTCGGCGAAGAAGGGGCGATCGAACTGGCCGGCGATCAGGCGGGGGGACTCCTCCAGATTCGTGCCGCCCCGGTAAGGCAACCGGCCTTCCAGAACGCGGAGTTTGCCGAACAGGGCATACGCGCCGTCGCGTCGATTGGTCAGCAGCACAACGGGCGCCGTCGTGCGCGGCCAGAAGATGACGCGATGCACTTCGAGCCTGGGGGGCAGGTCGGTGGCATCGTTCGGCACATGGACGCCCGAGTCGAGCCCGATGGGGATCACATCGCCGGCCGCGTTGGGCTCGACGATGCTGATGCCCATCGTCTGGGGCATGTTGGCCGGATACTCCACCTCGAGCACGTGCGGCACGCCGGGCGTGATGACCCGCAACGGATAGGCTTGCCAGGCCAGAGCCGGTGGACGGCCGGCCGGACCGACCCGCACCAGGTCGACACTGCGGTCGCCCAGCGAGTACTTCCACGGGGCGGCTTCTCCTTCGGCCAGCGGCCCGGTGCGCCGCCAGGTGGGAAGCAGCGGCAGGCTGGTCAGCTTTTGGCGCAGACCAGGGAGCGTCGGCGAGATCTCGTCGACCGTGGTCACGCGCGGCGCCTTCATCGAGAGGTCGGGCCTGGCAACGGGATCGAGGACGACGACTTGCACCTTGCGCTCGGTTACGATCTCGCGCAGCATGTTGCGGCCAATGGCCGTGCTGAATTTCAGTTTTCGCACGCTGGCCTGAATCACGACTTCGTAGGCCCCTTGTTCGCGCGGCAGCAGGAACTCCAACGGAATCTTGGCCAGCGCCGGGGTTCCTTCGGTCACGACCTGGGGGAAGTTCTGCGTGTTGATCACGGTCCCTCCGCGCGAGGCGCGAAGCTGGACCTCGAAGTTTACATGCGTGCCAGGCTTGAGATTGAGCTGGTAGGGTTCGACCTCGAGCTTGAAGGGAGCGCCCGGCGCGAAGATCAGATTGAAGTAGTCCATGCGGACTCGTAGTTGATCACCCGGCGAGCGTCGCACCATCAGCCAGTTGTTGCGATTGTCGACCGGCTTGTCGTAGATGCCTGAGACCAGATCGGCCAGCGGCACCTCGATCGGGTCGGGGGGGGCTTCTCCTTCGGCGACAGATTCTTCTGTCAATCTCACGACCAGACGGGCGTCGAGCGGCGCGACGACAGTGACATCCAGGCCATCGTAGGTGCGCGCGGCGGGTTCGCGGATTTCGATCTGACCGTCTTCGAGCGCGATCGCGCCGGGCGAGTCGGGTTCAACGCCCAGGGGAGTGGGCGTGGCGAAGGTCCCCTTGTCGAGCCAGATGGTGCCGCGCCATTTGCGGGCCGAGCCTCCGCCCCACTCGATGCGGACGCGGAAGGTCTCGTCGGTGTCGGCAGCCTGTGCGAGTGAGGGGGCGGCGAAGAGCAGCAACAACATCAGCGCTGCCGAACAGCGCGCTCCCGATGGAGCACGCTTCGGACCAGAATTCAGGCGTCGAGATGTACCTGGACTTCCTTGTCCGGACATCGTCGTGCGCCGCCGAAGCGGCTGCCTTGCTGAGGGATAAGTCGCGGAAAGTGGGGGGAATATAGCTGCCCCTGGGGAATCGACCTATGCCGGATTGCGGTTGCTGGCATCGTGCGTTGCTAGCTGTTTGTGGTGCAGGCGTCCCGCCTGCCTTGAAGTGCGAACCATCGCCACAATCCCAACCCGACGCGTCAGCGAGGCCGAACCCTGTTCCCACATCTACCTCGCTGGCGTTCGGGGTTAACTTCGTTGTAAGCGATAGAGGACTGGCTTGCCGACGACCGCAGGTAGCAGATCGGCCGGGCCAACATTTGCCAGCACTTCGCGTGTTTGCGGATCGACCGCCACGTCGTGGGTGTAGATCAGCTCGCCGCCGCGAGCCATGCGGACAAGCTCCACGGCCAGGTTGACGGTGGCGCCGAAGTAATCGAGATGGTCGTTGAGGGTCGCCGCCATCGCCGGTCCGCGGTGGACAGCCGCTCGCAGTCGGGCGGGCGAACCGGCAGAGGCATCGCTGGCAGCAAGTCCTGCTGGCAGGTCGATCGCCGCGCGGACGGCGTTGGCAGTTTCGGGAAAGACTGCCAGCACTCCTTCGCCCACGGTTTTAACCACAGCTCCACCATGTCGGCGCACGACGGCATCGAGCTGGCGAAGCAGCTCGTGTACGGCAGCGAACGCCCGGGCGTCGCCGAGTTGCTCGTACAGATCGCCGGCATCGGCCAGATCGGTCGCCAGGAAGGTGACGGTCGAGACGCTGATCAACTGACCCGACGAAAGGACCTCGCCCGGGAAGAGCTGGCGGAAGACGGCCGAGGCGCTGGCCCGAGCAGCCGTCAGGGCGTCGCCGCGCGAAGCGGTCCGTTCGATGCGCACCACCAGCTCCTGCGAGAAGTCGTTCACGATCTCCAGCAGTTGCCGGCCGGGTGATAACCGCCGGACCAGGTCCGTCGCCATGGGGCGGGCCAGCGGCACATCGAGTCGGTCCGAGAGAGCGCCAGGCTCCACCCGCAGGTCGAGCGAATAGGGGAGCTGCGGCCCGCGCAGGCGATAGCTCCCCTCGGGCAGGCTCAGCTCCAGCGGCAGCCATTCGCCTGGGCCGATGCGGATTTGGGCCGCGACGTGGGGCGAATGCTGCGGCCCGCCGATGCAGTAGGTTCCCAGCTCGTTGTCGCGCAGCTCGGGATGGGCGCGGAAGATCATCTCGACCGAGTTGGCGAAGTCGAGTTTGAAGTCGAGATTGCAGGCCTCGCAGCGGCCATGCTCGCGCAGTTCGCGCAGGGTCTCTTTTACTTCCGACGGAATGCGGCAGATCGGACACAGGATGTCCCACATCAGCACCAGCAGCCCCTGATGCGCGCCGTGCAGGCAGGCGGCCACCATCGACTCGCCCGGCAGGTTGAACCGGGCGGCCAAGGCCAACGGTCGAATGCGGGCGACCTCTTGCGCGGGGGCCCGCGCGACGAACTCGCCCAGGCGCTCCAGCACGGCCGGATCGAGTTGCTTGTGGCTGAGCGTGTCGAGCAGGCGATCGAGCCGCTGCTTGCGGGCGGGCGTAAGTGCCGGCGGCTCCTCGAACAGATCGGCCGCGCTTCCCAGTTTGCCGCGCAGGGCCGCGTCGATGCGGCGATAGACCGTGGCCAGCGACCGCTTCCCCTGCGAGCCCAGCTTCACGGCGGCGACCGTGCGGCCGAACAGCCCGCGCGGCTCGACCCGGATGCGATGGGTGAGGAGCGTCCCTCCGCCCGAGCGCGGCGAAAGCTCGACCGAGCTGGTGAACCAATGGAACGGCCCTTCGTGAAAGACTCGCAGCACGCCCAGCCGCTTCCCCTCGATCCATTCGTAGGGATGCTCTTGCCAGGCGTTCTCGAAACCGGCCGCGCGGAAGCGGCCGAATCGCTCGACGACTCCCTCTTCGTTGGTTTCGGTCTTGAACTCCGCAGCCGGCAGACCGATCGCCCGATTGAGTCGTTCGGTGTTCGAGACATGGGGCCAGAGCTGTTCGGGACTGCTCTCCAGCTCCCACAAGAAGTCGTAGTGCAGGATGTTCTTGGGGTCGCAGTCGGGAAGTTTGGGATGGGCCGAGGCGCTGGTCGGCTCGCCGCGCAGCACTCGATCGAGATCCTCGACCAGCGCCGCCGCGTGGGCATAGCGCTGATCGGGGGACTTGGCCAGGCACTTCTCGACGATCTGGCAGGCCGCCGGACTGAGCGTGGCGTCGAGCGAAGCCAGCGGCGGGGCGGGCTCGCTGCAGTGCATCGAGATCACGCCCAACGACGTGGCGGCCACAAACGGAGGCCGACCGGCGAGCATCTGGAAGAGCGTCGCCCCGAGCGAGTAGATGTCGCTGCGGACATCCACCGGCGCGGTGCCGCCGCATTGCTCGGGGGACATGTAAAGCGGTGTTCCCAGCAGCGAGCCCTCTTGGGTGAGAGCCAGCGACTCGGACTCGACAACGTGCCGGGCGATGCCGAAGTCGGTGAGCTTGACCCGCGGAGGGGAGGTGGGAGTTGAAGGGGAAGCGGGGGTTACGGGCGGGGCAGGCAGGCGGGACGCCTGCACCACAAGGGGAGCCTGCACCACAAGCGAGGCCAGCAGGATGTTCTCGGGTTTGATATCGCGATGCACGATGCCGCGGGCGTGGGCGTCGATCAATGCCCGGGCTACATCGGCGGCAATGGAGAGGGCCGTTCGTTCGTCGAGCTTCTTGATGATCGAGAGCCGATGGGCGAGGCTCTCCCCCTCGACGAACTCCATCACCAGGTAGTGAATGCCGGCGTCGACATTCACTTCGATCAGGTTGGCGACATAGGGGTTGTTCACCTCGGCCAGCAGCCGGGCTTCCTTGTGAAAGCGGCGAATCGCTTCGGGGCGACGGCTCCACTCTGCACGCAGTGTTTTGATGGCGACCGGCTGCTCCGTGACGGGATCGATGGCGCGAAAGACCGCCCCCATCCCTCCCTGGCCGAGCTTCTCGAGAAGCGTAAAGCGGCCGAGCCTGGAGCCGGTGACCAATTCGGCCGGTTCTTGCTCGTCGGTCGGGCCGACGAGTTCGTCGAACTCCGGCGCGGCGGAGATGGAGCCCAGTGTCCCGACGAGCTGCGCCACCGAGGACTCCGCCGAGCGCGCGAGCGTGCGGGACTGCGATCCGGTCAGCGCGGCGATTTTTTCTTGCACTTCCTGCGTGTTGGGCCGCTCGTTCGGATCGCGAGCCAGCATCCGCTCCACGAGCTGCGCCAGCGGACTGTCGGCCGGGGTCACATCGCTCGCCACCGGCAAGGTCTCGCCCAGCCATTGCCGCGCGAAGGCACCCGGGCCGCAGGGTTCGGCCGGTCGGCCACTGAGCAGGGAGAGAATGACCGTCCCCAGGCCAAAGACATCGCAGGCAAAGTCGATCGCCGTGTCGTCGAGCGATTCGAGTTCTGGGGGGCGCGCAGCTTGCTCAAACGGGCAGTGCTCGGCGCCGCTTTGGGTCTGGCCCACGTCGAGCCGCGTGAAGTCGAGCCGGTACGAACCATCTGCTGCGCGAAAGATCTGGCGTGGCGAGATCTTTCCGTGCAACAGACCGAAGCGATGGGCGGCCGCGACAGCGTCGGCCAGCGGGGCGACCAAGGCCAGCACGTTGTCGGCAGGTTGCGGTCCGGTGCTCTGGATGAGTTCGAGCAGGTCGGGGCCCTCGAGCCAATCGAGCACGACCTGGGGGTGTTCGCTGTCGAGATCGACCTGGCGAAGACGCTGCGCTCCAGGGGCTTCCAGCAGTCGCGCCAGTCGCAAGCGGCGCTCGCGCGGCCAGGCGCGGTCCCCATCGACCGGCGTCAGCATGCGCAGCTCCACCGGATTGCCCGCCAGGTCGGCAGCGCGATACGAGATGCCGTCGGGACCGGCGCTTCGCTGGGCGACGATAGAGTACGTAGCGGTCACGGCAAGCATCGCCAGGAAGTGGAGGGACGCGATGGGTTGATTCTAGTGTACTGTCTCCGAAGTGTGGTGACCTATTGCGATTCGACGTTGCAGGTGAGCGGCAAGGCCCTAGCCGCCGGTGGCCCCTGTCGACCGATAAAAGCCCATCTGCGTGAGACACTTCACGAGCGTCCGGTGGGGACGGGCATTGGGAAGAAAATTTACCCGCGCGGTGTTTTTTTTTTGCTCTCGAGAAGCCTCGCCCAGCAGCGTGGTCGCGCACGAGCCTCAATCCGTCGCGCTTCAAAATGCCTCCAAAGATGGGGGCCCATGGCCGAACGTGTGAGCCAGCACACATGTCCAAGCCTTTGTCAGGCAAAATCACGCATGTCTCGTGCACCGAAGGCACGAGTTGTGCGTAAGGTTCTATAGAACCCACGGTATTCCCTATTAGACACCTCGCACACGAGTGCGACCCCGCGAGCCGAAAGACGCTAACACGCCTGCGAGCCGGGGAACGAATCAAGTAGCGGTAGAGTTAAGAAAAGGAACGTCCTATGCTACGCACCCTGAAATTCTCATTCGCCTTCCTGGCTCTCGCCCTCTTGGCTGTTCCGGCTCAGGCCCAGGTTTTCAATCCAGGCACGCTGGGAGTCAGCACCGGGTACGGCTTTGGCCCTTACTCGAGCGGCTACAACTACGGTGGCTACGGCGGTCTGGGCTATGGCTATGGTTTCCCTGGCTTCGGCTTCGGTGGAACTGCAGCCGGAAACTATCTGTGGGGTCGCTCGCAGGTGATCCAGGCCCAGGGCCAATACAACCTGGATACGTCGCAAGCCGCGTACAATCTGGAAGCGGCCCGTGCGAAGGAGCTCGAGAACGAGAGCACCTACGCCCGAACCTACTTCGAGAAGCAGAAGATGAATCGCGACTTCCGCGAGGCGCATCGCGAACCGAAGGCCAACCCCGAGCAGTTGATTCGGCTGGCCAAGGCCGGCGCGCCGGGACGTCCGGATCGGACCCAACTCGATCAGCCCAGCGGCATCATCTTGTGGCCGGAAGCCTTGTCGACCAACCGGTTCGAAGGCTACCGCAAGGAGATGGAGAAGCTGTACGGCGAGCGAACGGCCACAAACTATGGCACGACCTCGTCCATGTACGGTGAAGTGCAGCGTGTGGCCAGCGATATGAAGCTGGAGCTGAAGGAACTGATTCGCTCGATGGATGCGAATGAGTATCTGGCCGCTCGCAAGTTCATCGATCGATTGGCCTACGAGGCCCGCTTCGCTCCGGCGATGCAGGGAGTCGCGGCGAACTAACGCGGCTTGCTTCCATCAGAAAACGAGAAGAGAAGAAGGGCGGGGGCTTCGCGAGAAGTTCCCGCCCTTTGTCGTGTTTGGCTTGGTGTGCGATTCAAGCAGCAGGCAGACTCCGTGTGCCGTCCGCCTTCTCCCAGCGGCAAGGCGCTAGCCGCCGGTAGTACACGGTTGGGCGAATTCGTTCCGATCGGATCTAGGCTGACGGAGAATCCAGCACGCACGCGGGGCGGAATGCACTCCCTGGGGCCACCGGCGGCTAGCGCCCTGCCGCTCAGGTGCGGAGCGCCCGTTGTGGTGCAGGCGTCCCACCTGCTGGAAGCGTTTTCGGTGTCCAGCATGCTACCCCAGCGCCGGCTCTTGCTGCGAGATGCAGTGAAACGTCCCCCGGCCCCACACCAGATCCACCGCGTGAAGGCCTTGCACGCGATGCGTGGGAAAAAGCCTTTGCAGCGTTTCAATGGCCACCGCGTCGGCCGGGTCGTTGAAGGTCGGCACCACCACCGCATGGTTGGCGATGTAGAAGTTCGCGTAGCTGGCTGGCAGCCGCTGCCCGGCGTGCACGACCGCCCGGGGCATGGGGAGTGGCACCACCTCGAGCGGGCGGCCGTCCTGGTCCTTCATCTTCGCGAGCCGCTTCCGATTCTCGGCCAGCGCCGCATAGTTCACGTCCGCCGGGTCTTCTTCCACAGCGGTCACCACCGTCGTCGGATTGACGAAGCGAGTCAAGTCGTCGACGTGGCCATCCGTGTCGTCGCCGACGATCCCTTCGCCCAGCCACAGCACGTGCGGGCAGCCGAGGTAGTCGGCCAGGTAGGTCTCAATCTCGGCCCGAGTCAGGTGCGGGTTGCGATTCTTGTTCAGCAGGCACGCCTCGGTGGTCAGAATCGTGCCGCGGCCGTTGGGATCGATGGAGCCCCCTTCCAGCACGATGCCCGGCTCGAAGCGCCGGCGGTTGGTGAGCGCGGCCACCTGCCGCGGCACCGCGTCGTCTTTCTCGAAGGGGGACTTCTCTCCCCAGGCGTTGAAGCGCCAGTCGACCAGTGCGGGGGGCAGGCCCGGTTTGCCGACCAGAAACGTGGGGCCATGATCGCGGCACCAGGCGTCGTTGGTCGGGATGTTGTGCAGCAGCACGCCCGGGATGTGGCCGACCATGCGGCTGGCTTCGGCCCAGACTTCGTCTCCGCCGGCCATGACATGCACGATCTCGCCTTGGGCCAGTACGCGGATGAACTCGACCCACACGGCCGGGATCGGCTCAAACTTGTCGGGCCAGGTCCGGCGACGATGCGGCCACGAGAGCCAGGTGGCTGCGTGCCGGTCCCATTCGCCCGGCATGCGGTAGCCGAGCGCGGCGGGAGTCTCGGGCGCGGGCGTGCGGTGGGTCATGAGGTTAGTCCAGGTACCGCTTCATCAGGTCGCCGTAGGCGTCGATCCGCCGGTCGCGCAGAAATGGCCAATGCGTCCGCACGTCGTCGATCTCGTGCAGATTGCACTCGACGATCAGCGTCTCTTCGGCATCCGCGGCCGCCCGGGCCAGGATCTGGCCGCGCGGATCGCAGACGAACGACTGCCCCCAGAACTCCAGGTTCCCCTCCATGCCGGTCCGGTTCGGGGCGACCACAAAGACCCCATTGGCGATGGCGTGGCTCCGCATCATCGTTTCCCAGGCGTCATGCTGACCCTGGCCCAGCTCGGCCTTCTCGGCGGGATGCCAGCCGATGGCGGTGGGATAGAACAGAATCTGCGCGCCGGTCATTGCGGTGAGCCGCGCTGCCTCGGGGAACCACTGATCCCAGCAGACGCAGACCCCCAGTTTGCCGGCCGACGTCTGGTGACTCTTGAAGCCCAGGTCGCCCGGCGTGAAATAGAACTTCTCGTAGTAGAGCGGGTCGTCGGGGATGTGCATCTTGCGATACATCCCCACCGTGGAGCCGTCGCGCTCGAAGACGAGGGACGTGTTGTGATAGAGCCCCTCGGTGCGGCGCTCGAAGAACGATCCGACCACGACGACCTTGTGCTGCTTGGCCGCGGCCGCGATCGCCTGCGTGGTGGGGCCGGGAATCGGCTCGGCCTCGCTGAAGCGAACGTAGTCTTCGCTCTGGCAAAAGTAATGCCCGGCGAACAGCTCTTGCAGGCAGACGATGTCGGCGCCGGCCGCGGCCGCCTCGGCGATGCGGTCGATCGCTTTCTTGACGTTCGGCTCTTTGGCTTGGGTGCAGCGCATCTGCACCACGGCGACAGTAGTTCGGGCGGGGCTCATGGCAGCTCGCAGCAGATCGTTCGGCGTGAAGAATGCGTGTACAGCGACGGTTCGCATCGATGGAGATTAGATGTTACTCTATCGACGTCGAGGGGCAAGGCAGCGCAGGGGAGCGGACAGGAACAGCCGGATCTCACCGAAAACGCCGGAAGCAACATGCCTGGACTCTTTATCACCGGCACCGACACGCACGTCGGCAAGACCTTTGTCTCGGCCATCATCGCCCGCCAGTTGCGGCACGAGGGGCACGACGTGGGGGCGTACAAGCCGGTGGCCAGCGGCTGCGTGCGCGAAGGAGGCATTCTGATCTCCGAGGATGCGCTGGCCCTATGGGAAGCGGCCGGCCGGCCGGGCGATCTGAATCGTGTCTGCCCGCAGCGTTTTGCAGCGGCCCTGGCGCCGCAGTTGGCCGCCAAGGCCGAAGGGCGCGACGTGGACAAGACGCTGCTGCGGCAGGGAATCGAGTACTGGCGCGAGCGCTCGGACGTGATGGTGGTCGAGGGAGTCGGCGGGCTGCTCTCTCCGCTCACCGAGGGGCCCTTCTATGTGGCCGACCTGGCGGCCGAGTTCGGCTATCCGCTGGTGATCGTGGCCCGCAACGCGTTGGGAACGATCAACCACACGCTGCTCACCGTGGGCATCGCCAAGGCCCGCGGACTGAAGGTGGCCGGCATTGTGCTGAATCAGCCCTCAGCCGATCCCGACGACGTGAGCGTGGCCAGCAACCGAGCGGAACTCGCCGCGCGAGCCGGCGTGCCCGTGCTGGCACAGAGCAGCTTTAAGGCGACCGCCCTGGATGCGACGATTGATTGGTGGGCGAAGGCCCAGGGGTAACGCGTCAGCGACGGGTATGGCGCACACGGCCCACTCAACAGCGCGCGGCCTCTACTTCTTGTCTTCCCCGCGCGGCTTGTCCTGCTTGTCGAACTCCTCGTCGCGTTGAAAGAACAGCACGTGCTGCCAGGGGAGTTCGTCGTACTGCTCGACCAGCTTGAAGCCGTTGGGGACCAGCTCCTTCTGCACCTGCAGCTTCGACATCTTATGCAGCGGCTTGATCGGCACTTTGGGGTCCTCTTCGCGGAACTCCACCAGCACAAGTCGGCCGGTCGGCTTAAGGCTCTTGCGGATCGCGGCCAGCATGTGCTCCGGGTGCGAGAACTCGTGATAGACGTCGACCAGCAGCACCATGTCCAGCTCCCCCTCGGGGAGCTTGGGGTCGATCAGCGAACCCAGGACCGGCGTTACGTTCTCTCGTCCCGTGTCCTTCAGTCTCGCCCGCAACAGCTGCAGCATCTCGGGCTGGATATCGACCGCATAGATCTTCCCCTTGGGCCCTACCTTTTCGGCCAGTTCGAGGGTGTAGAAGCCGTTGCCGCAGCCCAGGTCGCAAAGCACCTGATCCTTTTTCACGTTCAGGCACTTCAGCAGTTGCGTGCACTCTTCTTCGCGTTCGCGGCTTTCGCGGACCAGCCACGGCGCGCCGGTGTAGTGCATGGTCTGGGCGATCTCGCGCCCTTTATAGTGCGTCAGCGCCGGCGGGAGCTTTTCTTCGGGCTCTTTCTTGGCCGGGCCTTTCCTGATGACCTTGGCCGGAGCGTCCTGGCCTTGAGACGGCGCGGCCAAGACCGCCAGCAGCAGGACCGAGCAGATCCCCAGTGAGAGGCGCGGAAAGGGGCAAAGGTGCATGCGCATCGGGCGGGTTCCTGTCAGGCGGAGGCTTGGTCAACGGGCCTGCCTCACAGGATATCCGAGCGCACCACCGGTCCGCTACTTCGATGTCTTGTCCAACCCCACGGCTCCACCCGGCGGCACCAGGCCACCGGGGCGAATCTTGCTCTGGTCGCGGAACTGGATCGACGCCAGCGGCTTAATGTACGCCGGACCGTTGTTGATCTTGCCACAGGCGTAGGAGATCATGCGGCCCGTGTTCAGTTCGGCCACGTACAGCAGCGACTGAGCGCCGCGCGGCATGTCGGTGTTGGGCTGCAGGCGGTAGCGGCCCGAGACCATCAGAAAGTGCGGCTGCTGAGTCGGTTCGATGTTCAGATCCTTGCTGATGTCGCGCGTGAAGATCGGTGTGAACTCGTTCGTCTGCGGCAACACGACGCTGGTCTTCAGTTCGCAGGTGAGGAAATCGAGGAAGAAGACGGCTTCGAGGTTCTGGTTCTCGTCGACCATCGCCGTGCAGATGGCGAAGTTCTCGTGGCGATCGGTCGCTACGGCATGCGCTGGCGAATTTGGCCAAAGACCTCCCGCCAGGACTCCAAAGATCAGACCCACAACAAGACCCAAACTGCGGTTCTGCCAGGTGGAAAGAAACATGGGCGTCATCGGCAAGGTGTGAGGAACAGGTGGGAAGGACCGGCGCAGGGAACCGTTCCTTCCAGCCTAGTTCGCCAACCTTACGACGCGCGCAGGTTTTTGCCGAGCAGGCGAAGTCGGCGTGCGGATTGTAACGATCGCGCCGACTGACGTGTCCGCGAAGTGGATGATGAGGAGGCTCGGCCCTTGACCCTCTGCCCAAGAAGGGCAACTACTCTTCCAGGCCAAGCTGGCGAATCTTGTTGTAGACGCTCCGCTCGCTGATCCCCAGCATGCGGGCGGCCGTGGCGCGATTGCCGCCGCAGGATTTTAAGGTTTCGGCGATGGCCATCCGCTCGACATGGTCGAGAGTGAGCCCGGCCAGCGATCCAACCAGAGGACGGGGGGCATCGCCGGAGCCGGAAGCGGACGGGGCGGAAGATACTGCAGGGACGGTGGGTCGGATTCCGCCGCGGAATTTTAAATCGGCGAGCTGGATGTTGGCGTCCTGACAGAAGACCGAGGCCTGCTCGAGCAGGTTCTCGAGTTCGCGGATGTTGCCCGGCCAATCGTAGGCCACCAGCGCGGCCATGGCGTCGTCGGCCACGCGCACCGGCCCGGCGCGGCGCTGGCTCAGTTTCGCCAGAAACTGCTTGGCCAGTTCGGGGATGTCCTCGCGGCGCTCGGCCAGGCGGGGGACTTCGAGCGAGATCACGTTCAAGCGGAAGAACAGGTCCTCGCGGAACAGACGGTCGCGGCACATTCCTTCCAGGTCGCGATGCGTGGCGGCTATCACCCGCACGTCCACCTTGTGGACCTTGTTGCCGCCGAGCCGCGTGAGGGTGCGGTCTTGCAGGAAGGTAAGGAGCTTGGGCTGCAGCTCGAGGGGGAGATCGCCGATTTCATCGAGGAACAGCGTCCCTTGATCGGCCACCTCGGCCCGGCCAGGTCGCGCGGCGTGCGCGCCGGTGAAGGCCCCGCGCTCGTGGCCGAACAGTTCGGCCTCGATCAGATCGCGGGGCAGGTTGCCGCAGCTTACGGCGACGAACGGTTTGCCCGCCCGTGGACCGGCCTGGTGGATCAGCCGGGCGAGGGTGGTCTTGCCGGTGCCGCTGGCGCCGGTGATCAAGACCGAGGCATCGTGCGAGACGTTGATCTTCTTGACGCTTTCGAGCAGCGTCTGCGAAACCGGCGAGCGAGCCACATAAGTAGCGGCCAGTTGCGGGCTGCCGACGGCCTCTCGCAGGCCGCGGTTATCGCGGGCCAGCCGGGCCGTGCGAACCGCCTGTGCGACGTGGGCCAGCAGTTCATCAGGATCGAACGGCTTAGTGACGTACTCGCTGGCCCCTTGCTTCATGGCCGCCACGGCGTCTTTGATCTCGCCCTGGCCCGAGATCACCAGCACCTGCATCTCGGGGTGGCGCTCGCGGGCAAAGCGCAGGCACTCCAGCCCCGACGCGCCCGGCATCTGCAGATCGAACAGGGCCACGGAGATGTCATCGTTGAGCTTGGCGATGGCGTCCTTTCCATCGGCCGACTCGATCACCTTGTAGCCAGCGGTCTCGAGATGATGCCTTAGAACGCGGCGCGTGACGTCGTCGTCGTCGGCGACCAGCACGCTCACGCGGTCTTGTTCGGTGTCCATCAGCATGGGCTATTCCGGCGTCAGGCGACTCCGAATCCCTTCGCACAGGGCCAGCATTTGATCGACCGAGAGCTCTTCGGCCCGCGACGTGGGGCCGTGCCCCAGTTCGGCCATCACCTCGTCGACAGCCGGCTTGTCGAGCCGGCCTTTGAAGGCGGCCAGCAGCTCGCTACGCAGGAATTTCCGTCGATGAAAGAACATCGCGCGGATGAACGTGTGAAAGAAGTCGATGTCGGGGATGTCGCCGCGCAGCTCGGGGCGGAGCGTGAGCCGCACAATCGCTGAATCGACCTTGGGCTGCGGCCAGAAGGCCGTGGGGGGCATGATGCGGATCAGCTCCACATCGCACTGGGCCTGCACCCACAGGCTCAAGGCGCTGAAGTCGCGCGTGCTGGGGGCGGCCACCATCCGTTCGGCCAGTTCCTTCTGGATGGTGATCGTCATCGAGTAAGGGAGCGGATCCCCCTTAAGCAGGTTCGAGACGATCGGCGTGGCCACGTTGTAAGGCAGGTTCGAGACCAGCTTGAACCGGCGATTGGGCGAAACGGCCAGTTGCTTATTCACCTCGGCGATCACGGCCGGGTGCATGTTGTTCTTATTGCGCAGGGCGTCCTGCTCCATCATCGTCACATTCGGATAACGGTACAGCTCTTCGCGAGCAAGCTGAAAGAGCTGCCGGTCGATCTCGACCGTGACCACATGCGCAGCCGCCTGAGCCAACCGCGCGGTGAGCGCGCCGGTCCCTCCGCCCACTTCGAGCACGACGTCGTCGGGGCCGACCTCGGCCGTCGCGTACAGGATGTCGAGCAAGTTGAGATCGATGAGAAAATTCTGCCCAAAGCGCGTCTTGGGCCGGATGCCGGCCTCTTCAAATCGCTTGAGCAGGAACGTGCGTGTCTGCCGCGGAGCTTCACTCATGAACGGACCCCGTGCAGTTGTTTTTCCACATACTTGGCCAATAGATCAGTCTCCAGATTGACTGGGTCTCCCACGCGGAGTCCGCCCAGCGTTGTCATCGAAAGGGTGTGCGGTATCAAGGCCACGCTGAAACGCTCGCGCTCGACATCGACCAGGGTCAGGCTGACCCCATCGACGGCGACCGAGCCTTTGCTGGCCATCTGTCGGCCCAGCGCCGCGGGCATGGCGAACCACAGGTTCGCCCAAGGGCCTTCGTTGAGCCGGGCGTCGAGGCGGCCGACGGCATCCACATGGCCCGTCACGTAATGCCCCCCCAGCGGATCGCCGGCCCGCAGTGAGCGCTCCAGATTCACGCGATCGCCGGCTTGCAGCTTGCCCAGGTTGGTGCGGGCGAGGGTTTCAGGCCCGGCCTCGAACGAGAGCAGCTCGCCGGCGATCTCGACCGCGGTCAGGCAGCAGCCGTTGATGGCGATGCTGGCCCCCAGCGCGATGCCGTTGGCGACTGGGCCGGCTTTCACGACGAGCCTTCGGCCGGGCGGTTCCTCGCGGACCGCGCTGACTTCGCCCAGGTGCTCGATAAGGCCGGTGAACATGGAGGGGGGAGTGGTGAGTGGTGAGTGGCTAGAAACGGGAGGAGGCAAATTTGAGATTTGAGATTTGAAATTTGAGATGAAAGAAGAAGAAGAAGAAGAAGAAGAAGAAACGAAAAAGACTCGCAGTTTGAAATCTCAAATCTCAAATCTCAAATCTCAAATCTCAAATCTCAAATCCCAGGGGGGAAATCAAAACAGCGGCTCCTCGTGCGAGCGGCGTTGGACGAGCTCTTCCCACACGTATCGCAGCGGGCTGGCGAGCACGAAGAAACAGCAGACTACGGGAATCGAAAAGGGGAGCGTGACCAGCGCGGCCATCAGGATGAAGACCATGCGGACAACGTGGCTGAAACTGCGATGTCCGCGGACGAACTGGTTGACGATATGCGGATAGGGGATCCGCGAGACCATCAGCAAGGCCACGACCCCGGCGAAGAACGGCAGCGTTCCTTGCAGAATGCGGTCGACGTCGATCCCGTCGGGTAGGTATTCGAGCCACCAGGTTCGTCCCGTGCGCAAGGCCCAGAACATCACACCAAAGCTGGCCACCGTCGCGGCCGCGGCCGGCGAGGGGAGCCCGTTAAAGTGCATGTGATCGTCGTCGTCGGTCGATTCCACATTGAAGCGGGCCAGCCGCATGGCGGCACAGGCGGCGAACAGCGCAGCAATAATCCAGACGGTTTGGACGCCTGGGAAAAGGGAGTTCACATCGGACGAGGGACGATCGAAGAAGTGAAACTCGGGACACATCTTGACCATCAAGAAGCCGGGGGCCACGCCGAACGTGACCATGTCGCTCAAGCTGTCGAGCTGCGCGCCGAAGTCGCTGGTGGTGTGCGAAAGCCGGGCGACCTGACCGTCGAGGGCGTCGAAGACCATGGCAGCAAAGATCAGGCAGGTCGCGATCAGCATGTTGGCGTTGTCGACCCACACGCGCGACTCCGCAGGATCGAGCCGCGGGTCGATCCGCGAAGCGACCACAATGGCGAAGAAGCCGCAGATCAGATTGCCGATGGTCAGCATCACCGGCAACACGGCGATGGTACGAATGCGTCTCATTGCGCTGCTCCCGTGGGCCAACTGGCCAGCACCGTTTCGCCTGCCGTCACCTTCTGGCCGATCTTGGTGGAGATGTTCAATCCGGGGACACGGGGCAGGATCAGCTCCGTGCGCGAGCCCAGCTTGATCATGCCGAACTTGAAGCCGCGCGGCAGCTCCTGGCCCGGGCGCAGCGTGCTGACGATCCGTCGGGCGATCAGGCCCGAGACCTGACGGACGATCAGCGGCCGGTGCGGCGGTGCGGACTCTTCCAGCCCGATCCACAGGTTCTCGTTCACCAACGAGCTGTCCGGGTTCATGGCGTTCAGAAACTTGCCCGGAGAGTACTTCAGCTTGATTACCCGCGCCGCGCAAGGCATGCGGTTGATATGCACGTTGAAGATCGACAGAAAGATGCCGATCCGGACGGCGGGTCCGCCAATGAAGTCGTCGTGGTCCAGATCGGTGACTTCGGTGATCTTGCCGTCGGCCGGCGAGACCAGCAGCCCAGGCTGCGCGGGAACCGTCCGCTTCGGGTCGCGGAAGAACCAGACGATCAGCCCCAGGACGACGGCAAAGGTCGTGGCCGCCAGACCGCAGGCGATCTGGGCCGCGCCTTCGGTCAAGAAGCTGCCGATCGTGAAGGCGAGCGTCAACGTGGCGAGCGACGTGCTCATCAGGATCAGTTCGGCCAGACCCCAGCGGGCGAAGCCGAGCTCGCCCCGCCAAACGAACGGGTCGTCGGGCTCTTCCCAATGGGCGTCGCACAGGATCGAGGCGAACTTCAGATCGCGGGGGTCCAGGATCTCGTGCGGGGCCCCGGCGATGCTCCCCTTGCGGAACTTGGCCATCCGCTCGACATAGGAGATCTTGAACGTCAGCAGGTACCAGCGACGCAGGCGGCCCCAGAACATCTCCAGGGAGTAACATTTGCCGCCGCCGGGCTGCGCGCTGGGCATGTTGGCCGGCAGCGGTTCGGGGGTGCGTCGTTCGGGAGAGACTTCGGCCTGCGTAGGCATGAGCGAGCGTGTTGCGGTAGGGCGTCGAAAGCGGTTGTTTGCCAATCCCTTATCGTATTCGCTGGGATGCCGATTGAGAAGGCGGCAGCCTAAGTGGCGATCCCGGTGTCGGCGTCTCGATTCTGCGTGGAAATCCACCCTACGTCCCTCCACCCAGAATCGAGACCCTCACACGAGATCCCGCATTTGCGGCTATAATGCGGACTCGCCCCCTGTCGGGCGGCATCTGAAGCATCCGGGACCCTATGACCCAAGAGCTGGAACATCCCGAATCAACGACCGCGGCCAGCGCCGATCGGCCGTTGGTGCTGGTCATCGACGATGAAAAGCCAATCCGCCGCTTTATCGTCGCTTCGTTAGTTGGCGCCGGGTATCGAGTGGTCGAGGCCGAAACCGGCCGCCAAGGGCTGGCGTTGGCCACTTCGCAGCCCCCGGATCTGGTGGTCCTCGATCTGGGCCTGCCTGACATGGACGGGCTGGAGATCATCGAACATCTGCGAGATTGGTGCCGGGCGCCGATCGTCGTCCTCTCCGCCCGTGACCAGGAGCGCGACAAAGTATTGGCCCTGGATCGAGGGGCCGACGACTACTTGAGCAAGCCGTTTGGTGTCGAGGAGCTGCTGGCCCGGCTGCGCGTGGCCTTGCGGCGGCGCGCCCAGGTGAAGGACCAGGCGGGCCCGGCGGCAGCGCGATTTGAGACCGGCGGACTGGTGGTCGATTTCGAGGTTCGCCGGGTGTACCTGGACGAGCAGGAAGTCCATCTGACCCCCACCGAGTACCGACTGCTGACCACGCTGGTGCGACATGCCGGGCGAGTGCTCACCCATCGCTTCCTCCTCAAGGAGGTCTGGGGGCCGGGTCATGCGGAAGAGACACACTACTTGCGCGTCTATATGGCAGGCCTGCGGCGAAAGATCGAAGCCGATCCCGCGCAGCCACGTTACCTGAAGACCGAACAGGGGGTCGGCTACCGCTTGCAGACTGAGTGAAACGGAATCAACCACTGGCAGCCTGGCGGCCAGTCAGGTCACGGTGCGGCCAGTCCTTAAGAAGAGGCCGATTCGCCAAGGCAGCCTGAACACGTTTGTGTAGCCGCCCGTTCCATTGTTCTTTCCTCGATCAAGTTTGGCACTCGAAATGCTTTGGGGGAGCGGGCTCAGACGTGAGCGTGCGCGCCCGCGTCGTTGGATGCTTGAATCTCCGGTTGAACCATTCGTCCATGAAAGAGAAATCCCAGCTTCTGACTTGGGGCGCCCTTGGAGTGGCCTGCCTGTTTGTGGTGGTGGCAGGAGTTTCCCTCTACAACATCCGCGAGTTGCACCGCGATGCCCAATGGGTCTCGCATACGCACGAAGTGATCGATGCGTTGACGGAACTGAAGCAGTCTACGTACCTGTCGCAGAGTCGCCGTTGGGCTGAACTGGGCGAAGAGGAGCCGGCCCACGGAGAGAGCGCGAAGGCCCTGGAGTCCATGACTCTGCAGTCCGCGGGCATCGTCCAGCTGACTGCAGACAACACTGCTCAGCAGGCCAAGGCTGTCGACATTCAGCAGCAGATCCCCGAGTTCGCCCGATTGCTGAATCAGATCGCAGCCACGGAGCGGGCTCAGGGAATTGAAGCGGCGCGGCAACTCGCCCGGTCCATGCCCTGGCAAGCCACTCGCACTCGATTGATTTCTCAGATCGACGAGATGGAACAACATGAGCGCGGCCTGTTGGCCTCGCGGATGCAAACCAATCATCGCGCGTACACACTGGCCATCGTGCTTGGGCTGGTCGCGGGGGCCACCGGGCTGGCGGCCTGCTGCCTGTTCGGATGGCTCCTGGGCCGGTATTTGCGGACTCAAGCCGATTCTGCGGCCAAGCTGGAATCGCAGCGACAGTTCCTGCACGCCACGCTGACGGGCATTGGCGACGGGGTGGTCGTTACCGACGCGCAGTGTCGGGTGACGTTCCTGAATCCCGTGGCCGAAGCGCTGACCGGTTGGCCGTTGTCCGAGGCCAACGGCCAATCGATCGAAACGGTCTTTCATATTGTCAACGAGTCGACGCGTCAGGTCGTTCTGTCGCCGGCGCGCGAGGCACTGGATGAAGCCAAGATTATCGGTCTGGCGAATCACACCATTCTGATTGCCAAGAACGGCGAGGAGTCCTCCATCGACGACAGCGCCGCGCCGATTCGCAACCTGCAAGGCGAGATCACGGGGGTAGTACTGGTCTTCCGCGACGTTTCGGATCAACGCCGCTCCACGTCGGCCCTGCGCGAGAATGAACGTCGGAAGGACGAGTTCCTGGCGATGCTGGGGCACGAGCTGCGCAATCCGCTGGCCGGTATTGTGACCGGCGTGCAGGTGCTGGAGATGCTGAACCTGGGGGGAGACGCCGGCGAAATGGCGGCCATCATCGGTCGCCAGGCGGCGCACATGTCGCACATTGTAGACGACTTGCTGGATGTCTCGCGGATCGCGCGAGGCAAGCTGGCGCTGCGTCGTGCGCCGCTGGAAGTGGTCGAACTGCTGGGAACGATCGTCCTGGACTACCAGAAGAGCCACATCATCGAGGACTGCGAGGTTCGCTTCGATCCGCCCGACTTCAAAGTCTGGGTGGTCGGAGATCGGACGCGGCTGGCTCAAGTGATGACGAACCTGCTGCACAACGGCTGCAAGTTCTGCGACGGTCCGAATACCGTAACGGTGTCGCTCGCGTTGCGCCAGGCGGACGGGCAGGTGGACATTGTGGTACACGACTGCGGCATCGGCATGACCTGCGAGACGATCCAGCGAATCTTCGAGCCCTTCAACCAGGCCGATAACAGCGTTGAGCGGAGCCGGGGCGGCTTGGGGCTGGGACTGGCGTTGGTGAAGGGTGTCATCGACCTGCACGGCGGCACGGTGCGTGCCGAAAGCGAGGGGCTGGGCAAGGGGACGCGGTTCATCCTCTCGTTGCCGCTGGTCGCCCGGCCAAGCGACGATGAACCCTCGGGCGAGCAGCCGTCCTCTGCGCTGCGCAAGGTGCTGCTGATCGACGACCGGCGAGACGCCATCTGGCCCGTGCAGAAGTTCCTGGAGATGGGCGGTCATAAGGTCGAGACTGCCAGCGATGGCCCTAAGGGAATCGCCACGGCGGGCGAATTCCGCCCCGACGTGATCCTGTGCGATATCGGTCTCGATGGCCCGATCAACGGCTACGAAGTCGCCAAGTTGGTGCGTGAGTCGAAAGAGCTGGCCGCGACCTACCTGGTGGCCGTAACGGGTTACGGTCAGGAAGAGGATCGCCGTACGGCACAAGCCGCCGGTTTTGACTATCACCTGACCAAGCCCGTGTCACGCGATCAACTGCAAGAGGTCATGGCCCGCATGCCGCGGTTTTGAGGGCAACGACCCTCTCGTGCCACAGCCCGCCAGCCGCTCGGCAGCAGGCCGCTGTCTGAATTTTCGCATTCCCCCTGTCTATTTCAGCGAATGAGCGTAGGTTGGAAGATAGTGGTGCGGCCCCTTGGGCTTCGCCACACGCCGACCTCCCTCTGACGGAGTCAGAGAGTGCTCCCATTGGGCCGGCTGATCGCGGGTGACTTCACAGATCGCCATATGAATCTCGGATGATTCGCCGGAGCGACACGCGACACTTCTTGCCTCTTGGTCCCCGGGCGGCCTGTTAAAAGGCCCCTTCAACGCGACCTTCGTTGATTGTCGATTGAGCGATTCTGTGCGCTCGGTCAGCTCCAGCAAAAGGAGCCGTCATGACTGAAGACGTGAGCCTACCTACCCCCGAGCAGTTGGCCGAGCGCTTCGACCTGCTGGCGGCCGATGCCAAGGAGTACGCGCTCTTCCTGCTCGAGCCGGACGGCCGATTGACGTGCTGGAACCCCGGCGCGGAGCGGCTGTTTGGCTACCAGGCGACCGAAGTCGTGGGGCAGCACTACTCGCGGTTCTTCTCCCCCGAAGACATCCACAGCGGCCAGCCCGAATACGAACTGCGCCACGCGCTGTCCGAAGGCCGGACCGACAGCCTCCGCTGGCAGGTCCGCAAAGACGGCACGCGCTTCTGGTGCCGGGCGACCGTGACTCCCCTGCGTGACGCGAACAAGCAGGTCCGCGCCTTCGCCCGCGTGATGCATGACCTGACCGATGGCGACGCGCAGGACGCCCAACGGAAACGGGGCGACGACCTGGCCAAGGCCAATCGGAACAAAGAGGAGTTCCTGGCCCTGCTGTCGCACGAACTGCGCAGCCCGTTGTCGCCGATTCTAAATGCGCTGAACATCCTGAAGCAGATGAAGACCGACGACCCGATCGTCGAGCAGGCGGGGAACATCATCGGCCGGCAGGTGATGCAGATGGTCCGGTTGGTCGACGATCTGCTGGACATCAGCCGCATCACCAAGGGAAAGTTGCGACTGACCAAGGAGAAGGTCGATCTGCGGATCATCGCCAATCGTGCGGCCGAAACGACCCGCCCGCTAATGGACGCCCGCAAGCACAACTTCTCGATGTCGCTGCCGACCAGCCCGGTGCAGGTGGAAGCCGATCCCGCGCGGTTGGAGCAGATCGTGGTGAACCTGCTGAACAACGCCGCCAAGTACACCGATCCGGGCGGTCTGATACGGCTGAGCGTGCAGCAAGAGCGTGCCGACGCCGTCCTGCGCGTGCGCGACAACGGACTGGGTATCTCGATCGAGATGTTGCCCCACGTTTTCGAGTTGTTCACGCAGGTTGATGGCTCGCTGGGACGATCGTACGGCGGACTGGGGATCGGCCTGGCGTTGGTCCGCACGTTGGTGGAAATGCAGGATGGCCGCGTGCAGGCCAAGAGCGCCGGTCTGGGCCAGGGGAGCGAGTTCACGGTCAAGTTGCCATTGCTGGAGAACCCACCGATGTCGCAATCGAAGACCTTGATTGCCCCCAGCAAACGGGGACGAACGCTGAAGATCCTGGTGGTGGAGGACAATGTCGATTCCGCCGACAGCTTGAGTCTGTTGCTGCGACTGCATGGCCATCAGGTGCAGGTCGCCCGCACGGGTCCGCATGCGGTCGAGATGGCTACGATCGTGCGGCCGGACGTGGCGTTGATCGATATCGGCCTGCCGGGCATGGACGGCTACCAGGTCGCGCGGACCTTGCGCGACAAGCCGGAGTTCAAAACGGTCGTCCTCTGCGCATTGACGGGCTTCACTCCCAGCGAAGCCGATCGGCAACGTCAGCAGGATACGGGGTTCGACCACTACTACATCAAGCCGCTCAAGCTCGAGTCGTTGCCGGAGATGTTCGACACGGTGGCACCGCAGCGGGACACCGACGAAACGGCAGGCGAGCCGGGCCTGGCTTAGCAAGCTGCGTCCATTCTCAAGTCCTGCTGCACAGGGGCTTTCGCGAAGTGGTGTTTTTATTGTCCCCTCCGCATGGGCTGGGCGCAATATCAGATATCCGCGACCCATCTTTTGCGTTCTGCAAGACCCACACTCTCTCTGGAGATCCCCATGCGATTCGTTCTAGCGTTGCCGTTGTCGTTGGCACTGGCTGTCCCCGCCTGGGCCCAGTCGCCCCCCGTAAGCGAAACCCTGCCCGCTCAGAAGTTCGCCATGGGAGCCGATCAGAAGCTCTCTCCCGCGGCGATTGAGGCCTTAGTCGCGGGGATCGCGCTCTACCCTGATCCCCTAGTCGAGCAGATTCTGGATGCCGCCGGCCATCCGATGGCCCTGCAACAGGCTGCCGGGGGAACCGGCGGTGGCCTGGCCGCTCGCTTGGGTCGACCGGTGGGCGCCCTGATGCCCGCTCCCGCTGAACTGCCCGCCAGCGTGCAAGCCTTAAAGCAGTACCCCCATCTTCTGGCGCAGCTCGTGAAGCATCTTCCGCTGACGGCGCGACTCGGTTCAGCCGCCCGAAGTCAGACGGACGATGTGTGGGCCGCGATCGATTCGGTCCGGGCCAAGATCGACGCGCAACTAGCCGCCGCGCCGGCTGCGACGGAAACCTCGGGGGGCACCACAGTGGCAGCAGCAGGCATTGTCGCCGGCCGACTCGTTCATCCCGTAGTCACCGCCGAACTGGCCCAGGCCTACGCCGCCAACAACGCGGTGCCGGTGACTTCGACCACCGTGACGACCGCCACCGGCGCGAGCGGCACGGCAACACAAACCAGCACCACCACCACATCGCCGACCGGTGCAACCGCCACCCAGAACAACGGCGCCGCCACGACCACCGTGGGACCGCAAGAGGGAACCACCGTCGCGACCACGGGTACCAGCACGCAGGTCACGGGACCAGGCGGTGCCGGAACCGCAGCCGCTGGAAGCAGCAGTAGCACCCTGACGGGACCTGGCGGAGCACAAGCCACCACGGCCAGCCAAGGGGCCGGTGTGAAAGCAACGGGTGCTTACGGCAGCGCCGGGGCCGGAGCGGGGAGCACCACCGTCACGGGTCCGAATGGACAGACGGTTCAAGCCAGCGGCGCGGGAGCGGCTGGGGTGAGGACCGTAGGAAACACCACCACGGCTGCCGCTGCAGGGGGTGGAACGGTGCAGGGCCCGAATGGCAACACCGCCACCGGAGCCGGCGCGGGCAAGGGGAGCGTCACGCAGTCGGGGGGAACGACCACCATCAACACGCAGGCTGGCGGCACGCTGACCACGTCGACAGGTGTCTCGGGCTCGGCCACGCGGGTCGGCAATACGACCGCTGCGCAGAACACCGACGGCTCGACCACCATCAACAGCAACTCCAGCGCCCAGGCAAGTGGTGTGCAGGGCTCGGCCACGGTCGACAAGAGCCGCAGCGCCAACGTCACCGGCGATGGCAGCGGCAGCTTCAACGGCTCTACCAACGTGAACAGCACCCAAGGCGCCGTTTCGACCAACACCACGGCCGGCTCGGGTCAGGCCTCGACGACGGTCACCAAGACGACAACCGACGGCACGACCTCGCAGAAGACCTACACGGCCGGAGATGGGCAGGTCGAGAACAAGCCGGTCAGCTCTCCCGGCAGCACCGCCCAGAAGTCGACCGGAAGCTCGACATCGCGTAGCAGCGGATCGAGCTCGACCAGTTCGCGGAAGAGCGACGCCCGCTACGCGCAGGCGTCGAACGAGCAGCTCAAATCGGCGAACCAGGCGATGGCTCAGAGCTGGGGTCAGTTGTCGAGTCCCACGGGGGTTCAAGGGTCGACGGCTCGCTCGGCCACGCCAAGCGTCTCGCGTCCGTCGCCCGCCCCTGCCTCTTCGGGCGTCTCGCGCTCGGCTTCCGCGGCAAGCCGCAATCCGGCTCCGACTCCGGGCCGCAGCTCGCCCGGCGGTGGGGGTAAGGGGAAGAAGCGGTAGGGTCTGAAGGGAAGAAATCGAGGGGACCGGCGGCTCGGAGCGACCGAGTCGCCGGTCTTGCTTTGGGGGTCGTTGACCGAGTTGGGCGCGGCTACTAAACTGTCGAGATGCTTTGCGGTGGCTGTAGCTCAGCTGGTTAGAGCGCCAGATTGTGGTTCTGGATGTCGAGGGTTCGAATCCCTTCAGCCACCCTTCTTGTAACTTAATTCCAGGCAACGACTTACTGTATGCCGACATTCGGCAGTGCGGTCCGAGTTTTCTGAAGCCCAAACGGTACCGATACCGTTTTGCACGGCAAGCCGCGATCTACCGCACTTTGCCGCGAGTCCCCTTCTTCGGTGTCGGGTCGAGGTGCTCGACTCCATCTCCACCAGCGCGCGACGTATCGTCTCCTTACTGTTTCCGCAGGACGGCGGTGCGTGTGTGATTTGCCCATCGGCCCACGACCAGGGCGAGGGTCGGATCGGCTACGGATAATTTGATGTCCATGCCCCGATTGACCCGCAGAAAGCCGGAGGTCAACAATCCGCGCGCCGAGGTGCTGCGCAATGGCTGGCCATGATTCTCTTCATACGCATAGCTTCCCACGACACTCATTCCGTCGGGGGCCATCGCAAATTCATAGCGCACGCGCCATTTGTTGTCCCACTTCCCCTCCCAGACTCCCACGAATTCCGCCAGCCGGGCATCGGTTCTGAGTTCGCACGTCGGCGGATTAGCAGGCGGCCGCGGATTGTCAGCAGGCCGACTCGATTTGGAACGGGGCGTCAGAGTGACAGCTTGGCCTCCTCCGCTCGCCCGGCGGGGTTCCTCCGATTCCTCTACCGCGAACTCCTCCGGCACCCGGTTGGTCGCCGCGGTGAAAGGAATCGGCCGCGCGGGAATGCTCTCGTACTCATCCACCTCGGGGGGCGGATCGATACCGCAACCCAGGCTTGCCAGTAGCAGGGCGGTAACGCAAAACGCCAGCGACGAGCACGCATTCATTCTCACAGGCGTCTCCGTTCATGGAGGAGCGAAAGCTCCCAGCGAACTCTGGAAGGGATCTATTCTAAATACTTTGTCCTAGTTGCGATTTTGACGTTGCAGTGAGCGGCAAGGCGCCAGCCGCCGGTGGCCCCTGTGACAACGCCAATTCACCGGCGGCTAGCGCCTTGCCGCTCACTGAACCACCAGTGCCTCATGGTAGACGAAAGATTGTCACGAAGCACGCGAGAACTTGCCTTAGCCCCCGCAGGCGGCTATTCGCCCGGCTTCTGCAATTTAACCCGGCGCACGCTGGGCAGTTCTCCCAGCCTGGCGACAATCTGGTCCAGAATGGCCGCATCGGCGACGCGTACATCGAGCAACAGGCGCGAGCGGTTTTCTCGCGTATTGCGGTCGTGCCCCACTTCCGAGATCGTCCCCCCATGGACCTTAATTCGCTCGAGGACTTCCTTCCGTTCCCCTTCGCCCCCTTCGAGTACGACGACCAGCCGGCGGATCATCGGGCGCCACTGTCGGCCCTCCAGCCGGCGCAAGACCGTCAAGGCGAACAGCGAGATGCCTGTCGCGGCAACGGCCTCTTTGTACATCCCGCCGCCGGCCGCCAGACCGACCGCGGCCACGAGCCATAGACTGGCCGCCGTGGTGAGCCCCTGCACGCCGAGCCCGGTCCGCAGAATGGCTCCCGCTCCCAGAAAACCGACCCCACTGACGACGCTGGCCGCGATACGCGAAGGATCGACCATCACCAGGTCGTTCGGGCCGTAGGTCTGGAAGTAGACGAACTGCGTCGAGACCAGCATGAACGTAGCCGAGGCCACGGAAACCAGCAGGTGCGTTCTCAGGCCGGCCGGGCGGCCGCTGTGCTCACGCTCGTAGCCAATGGCTGCCCCCAACCCGGCGGCCGCACTCATCCGCAGGAGCATCTCCCACTCGGGAATCATCATCGTTATCTCACTCCGCTTGATCGCAAGGGCGTTGTGGCTTCATTCTAGACCGGCGAAGGGAGAACTTCCTAAGAAGCCGCGCTCGCAGAGTTCAGATGTCGGTCGTTGATCGATCATTGCGGTTAGGGTTGGCGCAGTCGATTTCGTTCGACCGGTCGATGTCCGTGATTCTGCGCTTGGTACGAGATTCGCAATCAATGATTGGCAGAGATCCAGTTCCTCTTCGTCACGGAGATGCCGTCATGTTTCAGTCGACGATTTGCGTTGTTGCCCGGGAGGATTGGAGCGAGTACTGCCGCATCTGCAAGTGCTCTTCGGAAGATGGCGATGGCTTCGAGGCCTATCTGGCCAGGATTGAAGAGTTCCACGCTCGAGCCAAGGCCGAAGGGCACGAGGTAAAGACGGTTCTATTACGACCGAATGAACTGCTCGCCTGGTGCCAAGCCCACGCCCTTGAAGTGAACTCCGAGAGTCGAAAGAAGTTTGCCGACTCGAAGCTGGCCGAGATGGCTGAAGAAGTCGACGATGTTGCCGCATCGCGTTGACTTTTCGGATCGAGGCGACGCGGTAACACTTCTGGCTCAGCGAGCAGACTTGCCATTGGTAAGCCGCCCGAAACTCGGCCTTCGTTTCCGATCGACGTTTTTCCTGGTCCAGATCTTTTGCACCCCCTCTCCGCGGCGTAGAATCGCACCGCTGGAGTGGGGGGTTCGATCGAAACAGAACGAGGAGAAGGGGATCTGTATGAGGGAAGAGACTCCGGAGGTGATGCTGCGAAGTTTGTTGAAGACCCGGCTACGGGAAGGGGCCACGGTGGAAGCGATTCACAGCGAGTTGTCGGCTTATGGGCTGAACGCCGAGCAGATCCGCGCGCTGGCCAGCGAGGTTTCAGGCGAAGGCCCAGGCCCTGCGGAAAAGCTGGTGGCGATGCTGCCGCTGATCGCTGGCGTGTTATGCGTGTTCGGGCTCTTCGTGCTGTATCTGATGGTCGAACTTCGCACGCTGGCGATGTGCCTGGTCGGGATGGGCGTCGTCGCGGCGGCACTCGCGACGCTGGGCCTTACCTTTTCAGCGATGATCGGCGGGCACGTCCGTCGGCAGAACGTCCTTCGCACCCACATCCCGGATTCGACCGAAGGGGCGCTGATGACTTCCAATCGTTATGTCTATCTGTTCGCCTTCTTTATCGTGGGCGCGATCCTGATTTTGATCGGACAAGGGATCGATCCCTATGCGTATGAAAACCTGCAGAAGAAGGCAGGCATTCATGAGGAACACGAGACATTCGAGTGAGCGGGAGCGCCGGTGGGGAGTCCTGTGCTGACAAGCAAATGGGATCGCTTGGCCGGCAATAAGGAGATGAAGAAAGTGTAACGAGGCGGAACCTCGGGGTAGTGTGGTTCCAGGCGGAGCCTGGGACCAAGGGGGAGGAATGGGAATCGTGAAAGAATGCATGCCCCTCACCCCGGCCCTCTCCGCACAGGGAGAGGGAGTAGGGAGACGTCCTTAAGCCGTTGAAAGCTGCTTCATGCCTGCTAGTCCCGAGTTCTGGATCGACGTCGGCGGCACCTTTACCGATTGCTTCTGTCGCACTCCCGACGGCCGGCTGGTGCGGCATAAGCTGCTCAGCTCGGGCGCGACCAAGGGGCGCACGGGCGAGGGCTCTTCGCCCGACGTGATCATCGACGGGCTGCGAACGAAGGACCCCGCAGAGTTCTGGACAGGCTACGAGTTCCATCTGGTCGGCGACGAAGGGGAACTGCGCGAGCGCCGTCTTGTCTGCGCGTTCAACGTCGAAACCGGCGAACTTGTACTCGATGCCCCGCTCAAGGCCGCGCTTCGCCCCGGCATGCCGTACGAGCTGCGATCGGGCGAAGAGGCCCCCGTGCTGGCGATCCGCTATCTGCTCGGCTTGCCGCTGGCCGCGCCGATTCCGCACGTCGCGGTGCGTCTGGGAACCACGCGCGGCACCAACGCCCTCATCACGCGGCGCGGCGCCCGCACGGCCTTTGTCACCACGCAGGGCTTTGGCGACATCTTGAAAATCGGCTACCAGAACCGCCCCCGGCTGTTCGATCTGGCGATTACCAAGCGCGTGCCACTGGATGCCTGCGTGGTCGAGATCGACGAGCGGGTCGCGGTCGATGGCACGGTGCTGCGTCCGCTGGATGTCGCGCTCGCCCGGGCTCGTCTGGCGGAAGCCAAGCGGGCCGGCATTGAGTCGCTGGCTATCTGCCTGTTGCATGGCTTCGCCCACCCGCAGCACGAGGAGCAATTGACGGCGCTGGCCCGCGAGGTCGGCTTCACCGAGATCAGCACCAGCAGCCGGCTGGCCCCGCTGATCAAGATTGTCGCCCGCGGCGACACGACGGTGATGGACGCCTACTTGAATCCGATCCTGCGGAAGTACGTCGACGAACTGCGGCGCAGCCTGCCCGCGGCCGATCTGCGGTTGATGACGTCGGCCGGAGGGCTGGTCTCGGCCGATCGCTTTGTCGGCAAAGACAGCATTCTCTCCGGTCCGGCGGGCGGCGTGGTCGGCTTCACCAAAGTGGCCCAGGCGGCCGGCTTCACCCGGGCGATTGGCTTTGACATGGGGGGGACCAGCACCGACGTCTCGCGGTTCGACGGCCGGTACGAGTTGGAGTACGAAACCGAAAAGGCCGGCGTCCGCGTCGTGGCCCCGATGCTGGCGGTCGAGACCGTGGCGGCCGGCGGCGGTTCGCTGTGCGGCTTCGACGGGGTAAAGCTGATCGTCGGCCCCGACAGCGCGGGGGCCGATCCGGGTCCCGCTTGCTATGGTCGCGGCGGGCCGCTCACGGTGACCGACGTGAACTTCTTTCTGGGCAAGATCCTGCCTCAGTACTTTCCCTTTCCGCTCGATCGCCCCGCGGTCGAGGCCCGCCTGGCCGCGCTCTGTACCGAGATCGCCAGCAAGACGGGCACGCACTACACGCCGGTCGAACTGGCCGACGGCTTCACCCGCGTGGCCAATGCCAACATGGTCAAGCCGATCCGCTCGATCTCGATCGCCAAGGGCTACGACCCGCGCGACTACGTGCTGGTTTCGTTCGGCGGAGCGGCCGCACAGCACGCCTGTTCCGTCGCTCGCGAGTTGGGCATGGCCACTGTCCTCAATCATCCGGACTCGGGCATCTTGAGCGCGTACGGTATCGGCCTGGCCGACATCGTGAGGCACGCCGAGCGCGGCATCTATCGCCCCTACAGCCCGGCGGCGCTCGACGAACTGGCCGACACCTTTGTCGAACTGGAGAAGAAGGCCCGCGGAGAAGTGCAGGCCGAGGGGATTCCCGACGGGCGGATCGCCGTGCGGAACTCGCTTGATCTTCGCTACGTCGGCGTGGACGCCGCGCTGAACATCCCGGAGCCGCAGACCGCGAGCTATCGCGACGCCTACATCGCCGAACATCGCCGGCTGTACGGCTACGTACACGAAAAGCGTGCGCTGGAGATCGTGGCCGTGCGAGTGGAAGTGACCGGCCGCGTGGAAGCGACGAACCTGCCGACGCTGGCGAAGCGCACCGAAGGAACCAACCAGCCGATCGCGACAACCACGGCCTGGTTCGACGCTCAGCCTTGCGAGACGGCCGTCTATCGCCGCTGTGATCTGCTACAAGGAGACGAAATCACCGGCCCTGCGATCCTGGTGGAAGAGATCTCGACCACGGTCATCGAGCCCGGCTGGCTGGCCCGCGTCCATACGCATGGCGAGCTGATCCTGCGGGTGGCCGCTGCGTCACTACAAGTCGCATCGCCTCAGGCCGCGCAGTGGAACACGGCCGATCCGGTGCTGCTCGAGATCTTCAACAATCAATTCGCCGGCATCGCCGAGCAGATGGGGATCACGCTCCGCAACACGTCCAGCAGCGTGAACGTGAAAGAGCGGCTCGATTTCAGTTGCGCGGTCTTTACCTCCACCGGCGATCTGGTGGTCAACGCGCCGCATATCCCCGTCCATCTGGGGGCCATGAGCCTGACCGTGAAATCGATCCTGGGCGACAACCCCACGATCCGCCCCGGCGATGTCTTCGTAACGAACGATCCCTACCGCGGCGGCTCGCATCTGCCCGATGTCACCGTGGTGACCCCGGTCCACGATCCGGCGAGCAGCCGGCTGCTGTTCTTCACGGCCAGTCGCGCCCATCACGCCGAGATCGGCGGTATTCGGGCGGGCTCGATGCCTCCCTTCTCGAAGAACCTGGCCGAGGAAGGAATCCTGATCCAGAATTTCAAATTGGTCGATGCGGGGGAATCGCGGATGGACTCGCTCGGCACGTTGCTGGCCGGCGGACCTTTCCCCAGCCGCAGCGTGCACGACAACCTGGCCGACGTCAGCGCCCAGGTGGCCGCCAATCAGCAAGGGGTCCGCGACCTGAGCCGCATGATCGAGCGCTACACGCTGCCGATGGTCGAGGCCTACATGGGGCACATCCAACGGGCGGCCGAGCGCAAGATGCGGCAGGCCCTGGCGAAACTGCCCGCCGGGCGGCACACATTTCTGGAACATCTCGACGACGGCTCGCCGATTCAAGTCGCGGTGACCGTACACGGCGACGCGGCCGAAATCGACTTCACCGGCTCGGGACCCGTGCTGGCCGGCAATCTGAACGCCAACCTGGCGATCGTCTCCGCCGCGGTGATGTACGTGATGCGGTGCCTGATCGACGAGGACATCCCGCTCAACCAGGGCGTGCTGGCCCCGATCACGCTGGTCGTTCCGCCAGGGTTGCTCAATCCGTCAGCCGGGGCTACGCCGGCCCAAAGCCCGGCCGTGGTCGGCGGCAATGTCGAGACCTCGCAGCGCGTGGTCGACGCCCTACTGGGAGCGCTGGGCCTGGCCGCGGCGAGTCAGGGGACAATGAACAACCTGCTCTTCGGTGATCGGACCTTTGGCTATTACGAGACGATCTGCGGAGGATCGGGCGCCACGCGGCACGCGGAGGGCGCGGATGCGGTCCATACCCACATGACCAACACCCGGCTCACCGACCCCGAAGTGCTGGAACTGCGCTATCCCGTGCGGCTGTGGGAGTTCTCGATTCGACGCGGTTCCGGCGGAAGCGGAGCGCATCGCGGAGGAGACGGCATCGTCCGCCGGCTGGAGTTTCTGCGGCCGCTCGAGGTCTCGATCCTGTCGCAGCGCCGCGGCAAGTACGCGCCGTTTGGCATCGTCGGGGGCTCGCCTGGCGCGTTGGGCCATAACTCGCTCCGGCGAGCCGATGGACAAGAGGAACCGCTTGCCGGGCAGGTCGAGTTCGCCGCCAAGGCGGGAGATCTGCTTACAGTCCAAACGCCGGGCGGAGGAGGTTGGGGCGAAGTTGGTAGTTAATGCACTGAGCGGCATGGCGCTAGCCGCCGGTGGCGCTGCAAGCTTTGATACGATTTGCATGCAGGATGCTAAAGGAGTTTCGGTGAATGAATCCGAGAGCGAGTCGGTCGTAGAAGCCTTGTCGCCGGAACGGGCCGCGGAGATCGCTGCCAACGAACGTCGGGCGTTTCTGCTGAGCGTCGTGCAACCGGGTCTGGCAGGGCTGATGGACGGGTCGGTCTCGTCGTTGTCGCCGTTGTTCGCTGCCGCGTTCGCCACGCGTGACAGCCGCACGGCGTTCCTTGTGGGGCTGGCCACCGCTGTAGGGGCCGGCGTCAGCATGGCTTTCTCCGAGGCCCTCTCCGACGACGGCAAACTGAGCGGCCGGGGAAACCCGCAACTGCGCGGGGCCATCTGCGGGCTGATGACCTTCCTGGGGGCCGTCGGGCACACGCTCCCCTTCCTGCTGGCCGACTTCACGCTGGCCATGGTCATCGCTGTGGTCGTGGTGGTCGGCGAACTGCTGGTGATCGCCTGGGTGCGGCACCGCTACATGGACACGCCGCTCCTGTCGGCGGCCTTTCAGGTAATCGTGGGGGGAGTGATTGTCTTTGTGGCAGGGATTCTGATCGGCAGCGCATAGCCCTCTCCCCAAAGGGGCGAAGGGTTAAGCTCAGCCCCCTGTAGGGAACGCCCTCCGTGGCGTTCCGCGAAGTTGGAAGACCGTCACTTACTCGCGGAACGCCACGGAGGGCGTTCCCTACAGGGGGCGAACTTACGACTCAGGACACTAGGCTAGTCCAGATCAATCCTCGGCCTGGCTGCCGTCGCCGCACATCTTCACGATCCGCGGATCGAAACGGGCTACGACCTCGACCAGGTCCGACTGCGCGGCCATCACTTCGTGGATGTTCTTATAGACATAAGGCACCTCGTCGGCCCCGGCCGAGAGGACCTTCACCCCCTTCTTCGCCAGGTCCTTCTGCACCGCTCCCCAGCGGTACTGCGACCTGGCCTGGGTGCGACTCATCCGGCGACCCGCCCCGTGCGCTGCCGAGTGCAGGCTCTCGGCGTTTCCTTTGCCGCGCACGATGAAAGCCGGATCGGCCATGGAGCCCGGAATCACCCCCAACACGCCAGGGCCGGCCGGCGTGGCCCCTTTGCGATGCACGATCACCTCGCGACCGCTATGCGTCTCGCGCCAGGCGAAGTTGTGGTGGTTCTCGACCCCGCCAAGGATCCGCGCCCCCAGCAGCTTCGAGACCAGCCGGTGAATCACGTCGTGATTGGCGGCCGCATACTGGCCCATCAGGTTCATGGCCGCCCAATAGTCCTGGCCTTCCTGCGTCGCCAGCGAGAGCCAGGCCAAGCGGCCGACATCGCCGTACTGCTTGGGAAGCGCACGCCGGGCGATGCTGGAATACGTATCGCACACCGAGGCGCCGACGCCACGGCTGCCACTGTGGCTCATCAGAGCCGTGTACGTGCCGGCCTCCAGGCCCAACTCGGCGTCGGGCCGATCGAGCGTCAACTCGCCAAACTCCACAAAGTGGTTCCCCGAGCCGGAGGTCCCCAGTTGCTTGCGCGCTTTGTCCTTGTGTTCGCGGGTGACGCGCGAGACATGCCAGTCCTCGTCCATCACCGCATGATCGCGCGGAGGATTGTGCACGCAGCCAATGCCAAATCGCGTTCCCCGCTCGAGCGCGTCGCAGAAGAGCCCTTGCTTGTCGTCTAACGTCTCGCGGGGCATGTCGAGAATCGAAAGCTTCATACGGCAGCCGATGTCGACTCCCACGCCATAGGGACAGACCGCGCCCTCCAGGGCCAGCACTCCGCCGATCGGCAGCCCATAGCCGACGTGGGCGTCGGGCATCAGGGCCGCGCCAACCGCCATGGGGAGCGCGCAGGCCTGCTCCATTTGGGCATGGGCCGCGTGGTCGATATCGGTCCCCCAGGTGCGATAGCTCAAGCCGGGGACGAGCGGTTCGAGGGGAGGCACGGGGTTGAACGAGGCCAGCAATTCGCCGGCGAACGAGGCGAAACAAGGATCGCTGGCAAAGTCCGCAGGGCGGGCCAGCACGTCGACCACTTGCTGGCGGATGTCCTTACCCCGGCGTTGGCTTCTTTGCGCAGCCCGATCTACCGCCCGTTGGGCACTGGCCAACAGGTCCTGGGGAACGCCGAGTTTGAGGAGTTGCCGCGTGTTCATCGTCAGAGGGACAGGCGTGGCCGAGGGGAGGTTCGGGGCGGCAACGCGGCCGGCCCCGATCTCTCTTCTATCCTACTATGTATGCGACCGCAGATGTTAACGGACGCGTCGCCCCCGGCGGCGAACCCACAGGCCGACCGGCGCGGCCAGGACGCCCAGCGTCAGAAACCAGGGGACGGCCACAGTGATGCCGATCGTCACGTCTTGCCCCAAGGCCAGCAGCGAACCCAGCGAGCGATCCCAGCCGTCGGCAAGTCGCGACAGGTAGGTCGGCGCTTGTGGCGGCTTGTAGTCGCGCTCTTCGCGGACCAGCAGCGTTACGGTGGCCATGGCCGCCCGGTTGGCCAGGTAGCGAAGTTTGCCTTCCATCTGTTCGATCTCGCCGCGGACGCGGGCCAGTTCGCGCTCGACCTCGATCACATGCTTCAACTCGCCGGCGCGGTCTTCCAGCAGCTTCACAATGCGGACCTCTAGCCCCTTGGCGTTGGCAATGCGGGCTTGCAGGTCGACGAACTGCTCGGTCACCTCTTCGGCGTTTTGACGACGGCTCTCGGGCACACCCAGCTCGGCGGCCGCGTTCATAAAGGCGTCGAACTCTTCGACCGGCAGCCGCGCCACCCAACGCCCCGTGCGCCGCTGCCCGATGGTGCGGTCGATGTTCGCGTCCGAGAGATAGCCGCGATGCTTCTTCACCAGGGCCGGGATGGCGCTCTCCAGTTGCGAGAACTCTGGCGTGACCAGGCTCAGCTCGGCCACGTGGATGATCTTGCGGTCGATCTCTGCGGCGGCCGGCTCGTCAGGACGGCCTGCCTGTCTGGCTTCGGCTTTCGCCAGCTGCATTGATTGACGCGATTCGCTTCGAGCCGCGGGAGATGCGGCACCGCAGCCCGTGGCCATGGCGACGCACAACATCACAACGAACGCGTGCAGAAAATCGCGCATGGCATCTCCCCAGGGGTCGGCTTAGGAAGTGGAATATCAGCCCACGAGGAAGATCCTGCGGAGTGCCGTTTTATTCCCGTCATTCCCGGCGGCATTGACAGTTCTTAGGATGTGCCGGAAGAATCAAGCTGCACGCAAGGGACCGCGTACCACGGACGGCGAACCTGCCTCATGGCGAATATTCTGGGGATCTCTGCCTTCTATCACGACAGCGCCGCGGCGCTGGTCCGTGACGGCAAGATCGTGGCTGCCGCGCAGGAAGAGCGCTTCACCCGCAAGAAGCACGACCCCGACTTCCCCGCGCGTGCCGTGGCCTACTGCCTGGAAGCCGCGGGGCTGCGGCCCGACCAGCTCGATTACATCGCCTTCTACGACAAGCCGCTGAGCAAGTTCGAGCGGCTGCTCGAGACGTACCTCTCCTATGCTCCCGCCGGGTTCGGAAGTTTTGTGCAGGCCATGCCCGTGTGGTTGAAGGAGAAGCTCCACCTGCGCAAGGCCCTGCGCCGGTATGTCCACGCGCCGCAGGCCAAGCTGGTCTTCACCGATCATCACGAGAGCCACGCAGCCAGTGCCTTCTATCCCAGCCCTTTCGACGAGGCGGCCATTCTGACCCTCGACGGCGTCGGCGAATGGAGCACCACCACGGTCGGCGTCGGGCGGGGGAACAGGATCCAGCTCACGCAGCAACTCCAGTTCCCGCACTCGCTGGGGCTGCTGTACTCCGCGTTCACGTACTACTGTGGCTTTCGGGTCAACAGCGGAGAGTACAAGCTGATGGGCCTGGCGCCGTATGGCAAGCCCGTCTATGCCGGGGCGATCACCGAGCACCTGATCGACCTGAAGCCCGACGGCAGCTTCTGGCTGAACATGGACTACTTCAACTACTGCCAAGGGCTGACGATGACCGGCCCGCGGTTCCATGCTCTGTTCGGCGGACCGCCTCGCCCGCCGGAGTCACGGCTCGAGCAGCGGCACATGGATCTGGCGGCCAGCATTCAGTCGGTGACCGAGGACGTGATACTGCGGCTCGGAGCGCATCTACATCGCCAGACCGGCCAGAAGAACCTGGTGCTGGCCGGCGGTGTGGCCCTGAACTGCGTGGCCAACGGACGGCTGCTGCGCGAAGGGCCGTTTGAAAAGCTCTGGATCCAACCGGCTGCAGGCGATGCCGGCGGCGCGTTGGGTGCGGCGCTGTTCGTGTGGCATCAACTGCTGGAGCAGTCGCGGCAGGCCGACCCTGGCGATTCGCAGCAGGGGAGCCTGCTCGGACCTTCCTTCACTTCCGCGGCGATCGCGCAGGAGCTCGACGAACTGGGCTGCCGTTACGATCGACTCTCGCCAGCGGCGTTGTGCGAGCATGTGGCCGACGCTCTGGCCGATGGCAAGATCGTCGGCTGGTTTCAAGGGCGGATGGAGTACGGGCCGCGCTCGCTGGGCGCGCGGAGCATCCTGGGGGACGCGCGCAACCCGGCGATGCAGTCGACCATGAACGTGAAGATCAAGTTCCGCGAGAGCTTTCGCCCCTTCGCCCCCGTCGTGCTGGCGGAACATGCGGCCGAGTGGTTCGACATAGAGCCCGTCCAAGAGAGCCCCTACATGCTGCTGGTGGCTCCGGTGCGCGAGCGACATCGCACCGAGATCCTGCCCGACCTGGCCGTGCAAATGCAGAACTCGCCCGACCTGCTGGAACGAGTAAACATCGCGCGCTCGACGATCCCGGCGGTTACGCACGTCGATTTCAGCGCCCGCCTGCAGACGGTTGACGCCCGGCGGAATCCGCGGTTCCACCAGTTGATGCAGGCGTTTTATGAGAAGACCGGCTGCCCGGTGCTGGTGAACACCAGCTTCAACGTCCGCGGCGAGCCGATTGTCTGCACGCCGACGGACGCGTACCGCTGCTTCCTGGCGACCGAGATCGACGTGCTGGTGCTGGAAGACTGCGTGCTCCACAGGCAGGCCGGGGCGATGGCAGAAGGTGAGCGAAAGCGGCACCTGGCGCAGTTTCAACTGGACTAGAGTCGTGTCTCACGCAATGGGGTTTAATCGGTCGGCACTGGTTTAGTGAGCGGCAAGGCGTTCGCCGCCGGTGAATTGGTGCTGTCACAGGGGCTACCGGCGGCGAGCGCCTTGCCGCTCACCTTCAACGTCGAAGTACACTAGATCCAGGACTCGATCGCTCTTCGCAAGGTGGGCTCCCCATTGACGCGAAACCATTGCGGAGGCGATGGTGTACCCGTGGCGGCAAGGAATTGTCGAACTCCGCGGGCGGAGGACGGAGAAAGCAGTGTGACGCAAGCCAGCAATCCATCTAGCGCAACCTTTCGCACGTCTCTGGCGAAACTTGGCAGCGTCCTTGCCGCGCCGCTGGCTCGCGTGGGCCGACTCGCCCGATCGCTTCGCTTTTGGATCTTTGTCTTTCTGGTGATCCTGGCCCTGATCATCGTCTACTACGCGCTGGCCGAGCAGTACACACCGATCACGACCGATGCCTACGTGCAGGCCTATGTCGTGCAGGTGGCGCCGCAGGTCGAGGGCCGCGTGGTCCGCGTGGCTGTGAATGAAGGGGACGAGGTGAAGGCAGGCGACCTGCTGTTTGAGCTGGACCCCCGCCTGTTCCAGCACAAGGCCGATCAGTTGGCAGCCGAACGGGCGCTGGCCGACCATGGGGTCCTGGGCCGCAAAGCCGACCTCGCGGCGGCGAAAGCTGAGCATGAGCGGGCCGAGGCCGACTCCAAACTGGCCGACATCATCTACCAGCAAGAGAAGCGGCTCATCAAAAGCGACTCCACGACCGAACGGAAGTTCAAAGAGGCCGAACTCGGCTTTCTGGCTAAGCAGGCGGCCGTGAGTGCCGCCGCCGCCAAAGTAACGCGAGCGGAACAGGCGCTGGCCGCGCGGGTGGGCGATCAGGACGCCCAGGTCGCGCAGGCCAGCGCGCATCTGGGCGAGGCGCGATTGAATCTCGACTACACGCGGGTCTACGCCCCGTGCGCAGGGCTGATCACCGATTTGCAACTGCGCGAAGGGGCCTACGTGCGAACCGGTGAAGCGGCGCTCACGGTCATCGACACTGGTCACTGGCAGGTGGTCGCGAACTTGCGAGAGAACTCGCTCGGGCAGTTGCGGGTGGGGCAGCCGGCGATAGTCTCGCTGCGCGGCGCGCCGGGGCGATTGCTCACGGCACGCGTCATTTCGCTCGGCTGGGGCGTGGGCCGAGGGCAAGGCGTTCCCTCAGGCGTCTTGCCCGAGGTGAAGCGCAATACCAGTTGGATCCCTCCTTCGCAGCGATTTCAGGTACGGCTGGAGATCACGGATGCCGACCCAGTGCCGCTGCGCGTCGGCATGAGTGGCAGTGTCTCGGTCTATACGGCACCGGAGCATCCGCTGAACGGGGTCACTCGCGGCTGGCACCAGTTCCTGTCCTGGCTCGACTATCTCTGAGCCGGCAGGGCGAGCGAGGGAGCAGGTGAAGGAGCACTCGCCGGCGCTGGCGCCTCCGTTCGATAAAACGGAGGCCACACCGCCCCCACGGCCAAGGTGGCGCCGAGCGCCGCCAGCACGCCCTCCATGCGGGCGATCACCGAGTCCATGTCGCCGAACTCCCCAGGGGACGCCACGATCAGCATCGGCAGCACCAGTCCCATCTGAAGTCCCGCGTAGCCATAGGTGGTGCTGGTTCGCGCCAGGTAGCCCGCCAGCAGAATGCCGAAAAACAGCATGCCCAACAGCACGGGCAGGTGGGGCAAGTGACCCACGATCACAAAGGTCAGCAGGCCCCAGCCCAGTCCCAGTATCGCCCCCACCAGTCGCAGTTCGCCTTTGCGAAGCCCCTGCTGAATGTCCGGCGCAATACCGATCACAAACACGGAGATGATCGCCTGCGGAGTCGGCAGCGCCACCCAACTGGTGGTCATCAGGGCCACATAGGCGCTCACCATCAGCATGGCGCTGTGATTGAGCCAATCGAGCCGCAGCGGCAGCAGCGGTTCCAGTCCGGTCTGGATGCTCAGGTCTCCTTCGCCCGACGACAGCCACATCACCAGATCGGCCGCTGCGATTCCGACTGCCAGGGCCGGCAGCATCTCGAACCCTGCGGAGTACGCCATGGCGGGGTCTGCGTCGCCAATGCTGATGATCGAGATCAGCAGAATGCCCGCATTCAGCGCGGTGTAGGCCAGCCGGCCCGAGAAGTAGAAGTAGAAGAAGCCGACGACCGCGAGCGATTCAAAGCACCGGCGAATTCCCCAGGCGTCGGGAAACAGCGCGAAGAGAATCCAGCCCAGCCCGATCCCCAGAAATCGCCCCAGCAGCCGCTCCATCCCTTTTTGGAAGACGGTGTAGTCGTACTTCACCATCACCAGAAACGTGGTCCACACGGCCATACTGGCGTAGGTCAGATTCAAGGCCTCGGAGACCAACAGGCATAGCGTCGCGGCCGTCGCGATGCGGACGGAGCGGCCCAGGGGACTAGGCCCCGGAGCAACAGTTGCGGCCATCGGTTCGGTAGATGCCGGCATCCGCACTTCTCGCTTACGAGTTCTCTTGGTGCAAGCGCGTAAAGTAACAGTCACACTCCGTGTGCCGTCCGCCCGGAGCCTCTTCAACCTTCAGCGACGCAAACGGAGCGGCTCGGCGCTAGCCGCCGGTGGCCCCAGGCTTCGCTCTCCCAATCGCTTGCGCGTTGGAAGTCTAGCTCGCCGCCGATGAGAACGAATGCCCAAGGGATGCTCGGATCGTGTACTACCGGCGGCTAGCGCCCTGCCGCTCAGTTCCGGAACTGCTGGCGTTTGCTCTCTCGCCGTTAAAAAGAATCACAGCCTCTCCGTGTGCCGTCCGCTCATTGTGGTGCAGGCGTCCCGCCTGCTTGAAGCGGGACCGATGTTCCAGCAGGCGGGACGCCCGCACCACAAAAGATCACAGCCACTCCGTGTGCCTGCTACTTTACGCCCACGGTACTACGCTGCCGTATCGGGCCCGGCGTCGATGTACTCGTAGAAAACATTCCGCTGCCGCGGGATGTAGCCGATCTCGGTAATCGCGTCGCGGATCTGCTCCAGCGACAGATAGTGGACCGTGCCGGCCGCGGCCACCACGTTCTCTTCGATCATCAGGCTCCCCATGTCATTGGCCCCGTAGAGCAAGGCCAACTGCCCGATCTTGAGTCCCTGCGTGACCCAGCTCGATTGGATGTTGGGGAAGTTGTCGAGATACAGCCGGGCGACCGCCTGCGTCTTGAGGTACTCGAACGCGCCGGAAGTCGCCACCTCTTTCATCTCCGGCGTGCCGGGCTGGAACGTCCAGCAGATAAACGCCGTGAAGCCGTGCGTTTCGTCCTGCAACTGCCGCAGCCGTTCCAGGTGCTCGATCCGCTCTTCGAGCGTCTCGACGTGGCCGAACATCATGGTGGCCGAGCCATGCCCGCCCAATTCGTGCCAGACGCGGCAAACGTTCAGCCAGTCGTCGGTCATCAGCTTGCCGCGGGTCAGCTCCTTGCGGACCCGATCGACCAGGATCTCGGCCCCGCCGCCCGGCAGGCTTCCCAGGCCGGCCGCCTTCAGGCGTTCCAGTACCGTTTTGAGCGGCAGCTTCGAGATCTTGGTGAAGTGGTGGATCTCGGCCGGACTGAACCCGTGCACGTTAAGGGTGGGGAAGCGGCTCTTGATGTCGCCGAGCAGCTCTTCGTACCACTCGAGCTTCAAGTCGGGATGAAAGCCTCCCTGCATCAGGATCTGGTCCCCGCCCAGGTCGAGCGTCTCCTGGATCTTCTGGTACAGATCCTCGCGCTCGATCAGGTAGCCTTCGGGGTCCTTGGGTTTGCGATAGAACGCGCAGAAGTCGCAGGTGGCCGTGCAGACATTTGTGTAGTTGATATTGCGATCGATGTTGTAGGTGCGGAAACGCTCGGGATGCAGGCGGCGCGTGACCTGATCGGCCGCCCGACCGATAGCGGCCAGATCGCGTGACTTGAGGAGCGCCAGCCCTTCCTCGGCGCTGATGCGCTGGCCCGAGGCGGCTTTATCCAGAATGGCCGAGACGTTCACGTTGCACACTCCCTCATCAGAACTCAGTCTCAAACTACGATTCTGTCGCGGTCAGGCATGGCAGACACGCGGCCCCCGAGGGAGCCAGCCCCATCTCGCTGGCCAGTTGATAGAACAGGCTCAGCCCACGTTGCTCGCGCTCGCCCAGGTGGAAGTATAGGTTGTCGCGCAGGTAGCTGACACACTCGGGCCGCGAGAGCCCTAGCGGCGCTGCTTCTGCCGCGGCGATCTCGTCCAGGTGCTGCAAGCCCAAGTCGCGCGATTCGCTCAGGGCCCGCTCTACTTCCGTCAGATCGACTCCGCTGCGGGCGGTCCACATGGCGAACACAAACGGCAGCTCCGACCAGCGGCACCATTCGTCTCCCAGATCCCAGACGGCGGCAAACGGTCCCGGCGGAGAATGCATGGCCCGATCGCCGATCAACAGCACGGCGTCGGCCGGCGTGTCGCGCATCTCGGCGCCGATCGGCAGCGGCAGCAACTCGGGTTCCAGACCGTACCGCTGCTTGAGCAGGATCTTGGTCAGGGCGGCGCTGGTCCGCGAGCCTTCATCGAGCGCCAGTGTTTTGATCCGCTCGGGCGAGACGCGGCAGAACAGCTTGACGCTGAAGACGGGTCCGCGGCAGGCGATGCAGGCGTCGGAGATGATCGTGTAGCCGGGGTCCTGAAAGGCCTCGATCGAGGGGATCAGGGCCACATCCAGCCGCCCGGCCGCCAGGTCATCGGCCAGTCGGCTGGGGAGATCGAGCGCCAGATCCACGTGGGGAGCCAGCCGGGCCAGATCGTAGATCAGTGGCTTGGTATTCAGGTAGTTGACCGCGCCAACGCGCACGCGGGGGGTGGTTTTCATGGGATACCTCGGCCAGATCGAGGGGCAAATGGGCCCGTCGCAGTTGCGGGGCCATTATAAGGACCGCACCCCGGGTGACAATGTAACCGCGGCGCGTGAAGTAGCAGGCACACGGAGAGGTTGTGATCTTTTGTGGTGCAGGCGTCCCGCCTGCTGGAACATCGAAAACCCCGCAAGGCAGGCGGGACGCCTGCACCACAACGGAAGGACGGCACACGGAATGTGCCTGCTAATTTACGCGCAGGCCTCGACTCTACCGCAGCGACTCGAGCGGCTTCAGTCGCATCGCCGAGAAGCTCGGCAGCAGCCCGCCCAGTCCGCCCATCACCAGCGTCAGCAGGATTCCCCAGCCCAGAATCTGCGCGTCGACGGCCAGCTTGAGGACCACGAACTTGCCGCCCCCTTGGCCGCTCGAGACCATACTGGTCGCACTCCAGCCGTCGCACATCAGGCCGACCAGGCAGCCGAGGATGCCGCCGATCATGCCGATCACCAGCGACTCGAGCAGAAATGACACCAGGATCTGCCAACGGGCGAAGCCCATCAGCCGCATCACGCCGATGTCTTTGGTCCGCTGACTGATGGCCGCGAACATGGTGTTCATCACCCCGAAGATTCCGCCGATCGACATCACGCAGGCCACAAAGATAATCGCGAACAGGAACTGGCGGTTCGTTTCGGACAAGTTCGAGAAGTATTCGGTCTCCACCAGGGCCGACAGCGAGGCCTTCTTGTACTGCGTGTTGAAGAACTCTTTCAACTTCTCGGCCTGCTCGGCGTCGGCCGCCCGAACGACTAGCGACGAGTAGCTGTTTTTGCCGAACATCGGCCCCACCACGGAGCGCTTGGCCCAGACTTCGGAATCGAAAGTTGAGCCCGAAGACTTCATGATCCCCACCACCAGCCAGGTGCGATCCCCCAGGCTGAAAGTGTCCCCTACCTCGACCCGTTCCGGATTGCGGGCCTTGGCTTTGGCCGCGGCGGTGCGGTCGTCGCCAATCACTCGGGCGACCCCTTCGCCCAGCACGGCTTCGATCACGGGTATCGGCGGCTGGCCGTCGACCGACAACTCGCGCACGCCCGCCTGCGAGAACCACTGGCCTCCTTCGATGAGCGGCAGGTTGTGGACTTCGCCGGAGATCACCGGGTCGTCGATCCCTCGCATCTGCAGGAATCGTCGCTGCGGCTTGCCCGGCAGGGCATCGGGAATCGGTTGGTTCACAACCAGGTAGGTTTCGCGGCTCGAAAGAGGCTGGCCGTCCTTGGCCTTGAGGATGCCTGCCTGGTTCTCGATATCGCCGATGTCCGAGTAGCCCAGGTTCGAAAAGCCTTCGTCGGTGGAGCCTTCCGAAAGGATCATCACATTGCCCGGCTGGCCGCTCGATTCGGTCAACTGGTACATGCCGTTCACAAAGGCCAGCATGACGGTCAACAGCGAGACCACCAGTGTGAAGGCCAGGGCCGTCATGACGGTGGTCTTCCAGCGAACGGTCAGATTGCGCAGGTTGTAGGTCAGCGGCACCTTACCGATGGCCAGCAGAAACAGCACGATCGCTCCCGACCAGCCGAGCGGCATGGTGAGCATCCGTGGCTCGCGGGTCGTGGCCAACAGACACGCGGCCGCCGCCACCAAGACAAAAAGCCGCCACAAAGCGAACTGCATAGCTAAATCCTGTAGCCGAGCGTCTAGAAGCAGCAAAACTCCCTAGCGGTCGAAATTCACCTTAGCCCGACGCGCGAGCGCGCGAGCGAGAGGAACCCGCCCGCAACCACTGGTTCTTCGCCCCGAAAAGGCCACCCGTTTCCAAAAACTCCCTCGATTGCGCATCGGGCTAGTGTGCGGTATTGAAACGGCGCCTATCCGTTCTTATCAATCTTTGTAGTCTTCGATCTTCCGGTAGAGCGTGGCCCGGCCGATGCCCAGCAACTTGGCCGCATCGGGCACATTGCCGCGTGTCCGCGACAGGGCCTCTTTGATCAGCTTGCGCTCCCAGTCTTCCAGTCGCAGCGTCTCCAGCTCGACACCGCCAGCGGCAGCCCCCGCATCGCGCAGGCCCAGGTCGCCGACCTCGATCTGGTTGCCGTCGGCCAGCACCACGGCGCTGTCCATCACATTGCGCAACTGCCGCACGTTGCCAGGCCAATGGTAGCCCAGCAGTTTGTTCCTGGCCGCGTCGGACATTCCCAAGGCCGTGCGGCCGTGCTGTCGGCGGAAGTGATCAAGGAAGAAATCGATCAGCCGGGCGATGTCGTCCCCCCGCTCGCGCAGCGCCGGAAGATGCAGCTCGAAGACGCTGAGCCGATAGTACAGATCTTCGCGAAACTTTCGCTCGCGCACGTAGCTCTGCAGATCCTGATTCGTGGCGGCGATCACCCGCACGTCGACCTTGATCTGCTGCGTGCCGCCGACCGGAAGAAAGGGATGACCCTCGAGAATGCGGAGCAGCTTGGCCTGGCCTTCCAGGGTCATCTCGCCCGCTTCGTCGAGAAACAGCGTCCCTCCGTCCGCCTGCTGGAAGTAGCCCAGGTGATCGCGGTCGGCGCTGGTGAAGGAGCCGGCCTTGTGCCCGAAGAGTTGGCTCTCCATCAGATCGGCCGGGATCGCCGCGCAGTTCACTGAGAGCATCGGCCGATCGGCACGCACGCTGGCCCGATGCAGCGCCCGCGCAACCAGTTCCTTGCCGGTGCCGCTTTCTCCGCGGATCAGCACGCAGCCGGTCGTGCGGCCCAGCCGGTCGATCTTGGTCTTCAGCTCCTTCATCGGCGGGCTTTCGCCGATCAGTTCGTCGGAGCCGGCCGACTTCTCCTTGAGCCGTTTGTAGTCGGTCTCGAGGCTGCGCTCGCGGAACGCCCGGGCCAGCGCCACGGCCGTGATGGCGGCCAGCGACATTACGAAATCGAAGTGCTCGGGGCGGAAGCGGCCGCGGTTCAGATAGACGTGCAGCGCCCCCAACAGATTGCCGGCCGAGAGCATCGGCGCGCAGATGGCGTCGGCGTAGTGGGTCAGGCTGTCGGAGATGTTTCGCCCTTGATGGTTCGAGATCCAGACGGCCCGTCGTTCCTGGCAGACCTTGGTGGTCAGCGAGTCGCTCAGTTGAATCTCGTCAGCGTCCTGCTCGGGCAGCACGAACTTGGGAGTCAGGTTGCCCACGTCGTCGAGCCACAAAAAACCGACCAGCGAGGCGCCGGTCAATTCCTTGGCCAGATCGAGCGAAACGCGGATCACCTCGTCCGGCTCGGCACAGCCCAGCAAGCGGATGCTGAGCTGGTGCAGCAGCATCAGGTTTTGCACGAGCGGCGAGTCGGCCAGCGGACCCAGTGCCAGCACGTTGGTCTCGCGGATGCCCATCTGGGCGTCCTGGATGATCGTCTGCGTCAGATTGTAAGGGGGTTCGGCCGCGATCATGGTGGCCGGCGGTCGCGAGCCGACGTGAAAATCGAAGACCGCCGAGCCGACCTTGAAGTTGCAACCGTCTATCAGCATCGCCTCGTCGATCTTCTGCTCGTTGACGAAGGTGCCGTTCAGGCTTTCGTTGTCGCGGATCGTCCAGCGTCCGTCATCCAGCTCGATGATCGCGTGCACGCGCGAGCAAAGCGGATCGGCCAGAACAATCTGGCAATCCAACCCTCGCCCCATGCGGTTCTCTTTTTTGGGGTCGAGTTGGAAGGCCTCGCCCGTGCGAGTCCCCTTGGTCATCGTGATATAGGCGATCACTGTGCTGGCCGGCGGGAGCGGGGTGGGTAGAATCAACAGCGGAGCTTGTCACCCGCAAGGGATGAACAGGGGAATCGGTCTTCTCCGCCTGGGTGGGAGTATAACCGAAAGGGACGTGACGGTTAATGATGCACCGCGAAGGCATTCTGGTGATTGGGCACGGCACCCGCGATTCCCGCGGCCAGGGCGAGTTCCTGCGCATCGTGGAGATGATGGCCGCCCGGGCGAAGCAACCGGTGGAAGCCGCCTTTTTGGAGCTTGTCGAGCCCAGCATCGAACAGGGGCTGGAGCGGCTGATTGCCCGGGGAATTCGCCAGGTCACGGCGATCCCGGTGCTGCTCTTTACCGCGGGACATGCCCGGCGGGATGTGCCCGACGGTCTGGCCCACGCGGCGGCCCAGTTGCAAAGGGCCGGCCTCTGGAATGCAGCCGATCCGCTGCAGATTCGCCAGACCGATCCGCTGGATTGCCATCCGCGGATCGTGGCCTTATCGGATCATCGCTACGAGAATGCGCTGGCGGGCCGAGCGCCTGTGCCCGCCGAAGAGACTTGCCTGGTGCTGATCTCGCGAGGGAGCAGTGACCCGCAGACGCCGGCAAATCTGCGCCGCCTGGCGGAAGCCCGTCGCCAACCGGCCCCCTATGGCCGCTTCGAGCTGGGCTTTGTGGCGGCGGCCCGGCCGACATTGGGTGACGCGCTGGCCGCTGCGGCCGCCAGTCCCGCCCGCCGCATCGTGGTGCAGCCGCATCTGCTCTTTCCAGGGCAAGTGCTCGACGAAGTCCGCACGGCGGTTGCCCAGGCAGCCCGCGAATACTCGGACCGCGAATGGATCACGGCCGATGTGCTGGGGGCCGATCCTGAACTGGCCGTGGCCTTGCTCGGCATGATGTAGTCCGCGGCGCTGCCGCTCGAGGAGAGCTCGGATATGTCACGCATCTGTCGGGCGGCCATGTGTCTGACCATGTTGCTTGTATTTTCGGCCGTCGGTCTGGCGGCCGAGCCCAAGTACCAGTTCGACTTGAAGCGGAAGGATGACACGATCGAAGTGGTTCGCCAGAAGGATGCGACCCTGTTCGTGATCACCAGCCCCTCGGGTATTGGCTCGGCCACGATTGACCGCAGCGAAGGACCCTGGCCTGCCGAGGTGACCCTGCGTTTTCAACGGGCGCCTGGCGACGGATTGAAAGCCTTGGAGAACTTTGAGCTGGTCAGCGGCCGTATGAAGCTGCTGGGTTCCCACAAGGATTCCGGCAAGCTGCGATTCTTTCTGTCCAATGCCGACGGCAAGTTCACCAGCAGCGACGACAAACCGACGGGTACCATGAACGCGACGTTCTCGCTCACGCCCGCCGCACTCGACGTGCGCTTGCCCGCCCATCTGCTTTCCGGCAATCAGGTGCAGATCGGCTGGATCGATTTTTATCGCAACTGATCCGCAATGGTGCAGGTTGCGCTGGCCTGCCGCTGCCTCGCTACGGTCCTTTTGCTTGCCTTTAACCCCCGGTCGGCTACCATATTGGGGGGGAAGATACCTGTCGGTCTCGCATTCGTGAGGCCTTTGAACGTCGGCCGTTTCGCAAGCGATTGGCCTTTATCTTCGGGCCGTACCTATGCCCGTTTCGCTCGATGGCTACTTGCACGCAGTGCTCAACAGCGGACTTCTGACCGAAGACCGGCTGAATGAGACGCTGCGCGCCATGCCGATGGGCACGGCCCCTGACCCGCTGAGCCTGGCCGCCCGGCTCGAGGCCTCGAACTTGCTGACGCGTTGGCAGAATGAACTGCTGTTGGCCGGCAAGTACAAAGGCTTCTTCCTGGGCAAGTACCGCCTGCTGAGCCTGCTGGGCGCCGGTGGCATGGGACAGGTGTTTCATGCCGAGCACACGCTGATGCGCCGCCCGGTGGCGATCAAGGTGCTGCCGAAAAAATTCCTGGCCGATGCGGATGCCGTGGAGCGCTTCCATCGCGAGGCGCAGGCCATCGCTGCGGTGGACCACCCCAACATTGTGCATGCCTTCAGCGTCGACAACGAGGGGGACCTGCACTATCTGGTGATGGAATACGTGGCCGGAGAGGACCTGGCTCGCCGCGTCCAGACCAAGGGGCCGCTTCCCTGCGCCGAAGCCGCCGACTTCATCCGCCAGGCAGCCGACGGCCTGGACCACGCGCATGCGCGCGGGCTGATCCATCGCGACATCAAGCCTGCGAATCTGCTGGTCGACAGCGAAGGCTTCGTGAAGATCCTCGACTTGGGGCTGGCCCGCCTGTCGGGTTCGGAGCAGACGCCGTCGGCGATGGAAGACGAAACGGTGCGCGGCACGTTGGACTACATGGCCCCCGAGCAGGCAATGGACGCGCGGAACGCCGACCCGCGGGCCGATCAATACAGCTTGGGCTGCACATTCTACTTCCTGCTGTCGGGGCATGCGCCGTTCACAGGCGGTTCGATGGCCGAGTTGATCCTGGCCCATCAGACGCGCGAGCCGATGGATCTGCGCGATATACGCCCCGACCTGCCCGACGACCTGTGGGAGATCCTGAAACGGATGATGGCCAAGCGTCCCGCGGACCGTTTTGAATCGGCCGGCTCGATCAGCCAGGCTCTGGTCGACTGGCGAGTGCTGCATGTCGCAAATGATGCCACGGCCACGATCGCGCAGGGGGATACGATTTCGACGCGCTTCCACGCGGCCGTCGCCGGGACTCCGACAAGGCAAGCATCGCGCGAAACGTACGAAGAGGAATCGGAAGGCGAAGCGAGTGCGCCCGCTCGGCGGATGCTGTTCCCCATCCTGGCGGCCTCGCTGGGCGTGGTGGCGCTTCTGGGGGTCGTGGCCTGGATGGCGCTCCCCAGTGCCGACGAGCGCGTGGTTGAAGAACGCTCCCGCCGAAAGTTCGGCGAAGTCGACAACATCGCCTGGAACACCAAGCCCCCCTCCAAACCGACTGCGGTGGCGCAAGCTGCCAAAACGCCCGACAAGCCCAAGCCGGTCGAGAAACCGAAGCCCACGGAAAAGCCCAAGCCTAAAGAGGAGAAGCCGCAAACGAGCCAGCCCGCCAAGCCGGTTCCGAAACCCCCTTCCCTCCCCCTTGAGCCGATCGGATCCTTTCCGGAGCGGACCTTCGCCGAGGAACCGACGGGCACGATCGTGATCGAGGCCGAGCACTTCCTGGCCAACTTTGGGCGTAGTGATTCCAAGTGGGAAGTGATCGATTTGCCCGGCGGCTCGGGCGAGAAGGGGATGTTCGCCGGCCCGAACAACCAGTTGAATTTCGACGACAAGTTCGAGGCGATTGCGCCGCGGCTCGATTTCCGAGTTCAGCTTTCCAAGAAGGGCCGCTACTACGTCTGGCTGCGGGGGCAGGCAAAAGAAGGCCAAGATGACTCCTGCCATCTCGGAATCAATGGCAAGACGAACTCGAACTGCAAGCATGTTTCCGGCTTCAACTCACAACTCGGTTGGACGCGTGTGACGCACGACAAGCGGACCCCGTACTTCGATGTGAAGTCGCCGGGTTGGCACACGCTGAACCTGTGGATGCGCGAAGACGGCCTGATCGTGGACAAGATCGTGATCACGAACGACAGCAAGTTCACCGCCAAGGGAGACGGACCTGCCGAAAGCTCGACCGTGGAAGAGAAGAAGAAATAGGCCGGCAAACTTTACCCCGTTGTAAGATTTGCAAAGCGAAGACTACGGTTGACCTGCTGGCGTGCGACTGCCAGCAATCGCCAGGGCGCCGCTAACTTGTGCTGCTCTTAGGCCTTCAGTCGATCAGCTTCTGCTGGGAAAAAATTCCGGGCCGCTGGCACCCGATTCGCTAAAGTCATCGCTGCTTACACCCGAGCGAGCCGCATGATGTGGCCGTGGTCGGTGGGGCCCGCCTACGATGAGCTTTCCCATGACGCACCTGGCGACGCTGGCAATCTGGATTCTGGCTGCCATTCAACTCTTCGGCCTGGCGAGCGCCGTGTTGGCCCGTGCCAGCGAAGGACATGCCTGGCAGACAACGTGCCAGTGGGTCTTCTTCGGGGCGTTGGGACTGGCCAGCCTGGCTGCTGTGGCAGCCTTTGCCATGGGTCCCAGTCACTTCATCATGTCCGGCGCGTCGCTGGCCTTCATGGTGCTGGGCGCCGTGTGGGATTTCGGCGGTTCGAGCCAGCCCACGCTGTCGTAGTTGTCGGTGCCCCGCATGATCGCTGGGTCAGGCGTTCAGTCCGCTTCCTGAGCGGCCTGCAGGATCTCGCGGCCGGCTTCAATGCTCCGCTGAAGGGGTGCGCGGGGGTCTTCCTGGAACTCGAGCTCCCAGCAGCAGTGCAGGGCATAGACGTCCTCTGGCGAGTGCCCCACCGTCACTTCGTCGAATAGCGAGAACGTGACTGAGCCGACCATGCCCAGTCCCTCTTCGGCAGCTTCGCCCGCCTCGTTCTCCGGATAGCGGTAGCGGAACAGCCAGACCTGCCGACGGTCGTTCGTCGGCGGCCAGAAGAGCTCGCGAGTGTCGAACAGCGTCAGCTCGATCGGCGGCTCGCCGAACTCGTTGGGATGGGCGAGCCACTGGCACATCTCGGCCAAGGCCTGAAAGTCGGGCTCGCGCGAGCTCTCGGGAATGGCGTCGTCGCGATCCAACTCGTGCAGATACTCGATCGCCGTGGCGGCATGCGGCAGATCCTGAGCAAAGCGGGCCAGCAGCTTCACGCCCCCTTCTCCGCCCAAGCGGGCCGAGGCCCAGGCGGACTCCAACTGCACGCCCGAGTCGACATGCTCCATGGCCAGCGCCATCAGCGAGTCGCGCTCGGGCGAGAACAGAAACGGCAGGCAGGCCGCGGCGCTGTGGGCATAGCTGAAGCGATCGGGGTCGAGCAGCCATTCATTCAACAGAGCCAGCCCTTCGGGCGTGTCGAAGGGATGCGACTCCAGCAGCTCTTCGCGAGCCAGCGTGTTGACGAAGTCGAGATACGTCACCGCCGCAAAGCCTCGCGGCAGCGGCTCGCGCAGTGCATTGGCCACGTACTCGCGGGCCGGATGGTCGGCGTCGCAGAAGATCTGAAAGATCACCTCCCACAAGTACTCTTCGCTGGCGAACCCGCTGTGGACCGCTTCAATCAGGCACTCGATCCCCTCGTCGCTCTGGAACATGGCCAGCAGCTTGAGCAGAAACAACAGCTCGGCCAGGTCCTGGTCGCGGGCGGCAGGGGTTGCCTCGCGGCGGAAGATCTCGACGAGCTTGGGGAGGGTCTCGTCGCGGATAAACTCATAGGCCTCGTGGCTGGAGACATCCTGCAGCAGGCCGGAGAGCGCTTGCAGCTCCTCAAAGCCGCGCGGCGCATCGGTCGCGCGCGAAGCGTCCCAGGCTTCAATCGCTTCTTGCAGGGCCTGGCAGTCCTCGACGTCGGCCAGCGCGTATTCGCCCAGCTCATAGATTTCCTGGGCCAGATCGGCCCCTTCGACCATGCCTTGGGTCAGGGCCTTCTGCAGTTTGCTGATGCGAGTCATGCCGACAATGCTCCGGAACGCGCGACCTCCACGAGCGTGTCCCGTGGAGGTCCTGTTCCAGGTGACTCTACTCTATTTCTTGTCGACCTTCACGCCGCGCAGGACGACGTCGTCCCAGTTGCCGGTGTCGTCAAACGAGCCGATGCCGACCTGGCCCCAATCGAAGGACTTGTCGACCGCTTCCATGACCGGGGTCTTCATGTCGTCGAAGTAGACTTCGATCTTGCCGGCAGCGACGTTGCGGACGAGCTTGAAAGCATGCCACTCGTCGGTCCAGTTGGTCCCTTCCGAGGTCTTGGTGGAGATCTTCTTTCGATCGGCACCGTTGACGATAAAGATCTGGTTGGCGTGATCGTCGGTCTTCTTGCCCAGGTGGACATAGTAGAAGTGGGCCGGGTTCTGGTAGCCGAAGATGAAGCACATGTCGCGATGGTTGTAGTCCTTGATCGTGCTCTGCAGCTTGGCCTCGAAGACGAAGTCGCTGACGTTGATGTCCTTGAGCAGCGCAAAATTGAAGGGGCTGCGATGCGGAGGACTGAACTTACTCTTCTGGAACTGCGCGAAGGCACGGCCCCCCTTGGGGAGCTCGACCAGCTTCCAGGCGGCAGGATCGGTGGGCGCCCAGCGATCGGCCCCTTTCTCAAAGTCCTCGCGAACGAGTTCGGGGAGCGAAGCCTGCTCCTGCGCGACAACGGTTAACATCGAGAACGCCGCAACGACAGACAGAGATCCAACAAGAAAGCTGCAAAACCGAGCGCGACCAAGCATAACGATTACTCCAAAGATGGGGGTTGTACGGGAGAGATGCCTGGGCGGGACCACTTATTTTCTCCGAGCGGTGTCGATTCGAATGGTAAGCTACCGATAGGGCGCTCGTAAAGTTGCCGCGCGAGCCACGGAGTCGCGCCGCCCGCCCATAGAAATGCATTGCTGGGGAAGGATCGCCATGCTTGCTTCGATTCGTCGCGTTGTGGCTGCCGGGTTGGTGCTGGGTCTGATGGCCGGCGGCGCCTCTTCCGCCCGAGCGCTCGATCTGTACGTTAACAACGATCTGGGCGACGACAACGGCAACGGCCGCACGCCGACCTTCGAAGACGGCGAAGGAAGCCCCGTACGAACGATCAACCGCGCCCTGCGGCTGGCCGGCCGCGGCGACCGGATCATCATCGCCAACACGGGCAAGCCCTATCGCGAGTGCCTGAGCCTGTCGGCCCCTTGGGCGGGCGGAGTCTCGGTGGCCCCCATGCACATCGAGGCCAACGGCGCCACGCTCGATGGCTCGCGTCCCATCCCCTCCCGGGCCTGGGCGCACTTCAAGGGCGAAATCTATCGCTATCGCCCCCAGAAGCTCACGTATCCCATGCTCTTCCAGGATGGCCGGCCGGTGGAACGCGTTCTGACCGACGCCAAGACCACCGAGATCCCCGCGCTGGCCCCCGGCCAGTGGTGCTCGTTCAAGGGAGACGTCTACTTCTCGATCGACGTGGGGAAGACGATCGAGGACTACGCCCTGTTCGAGCCTGGCCATGACGTAGGGATCACCCTGTATCGTTGCGAGCACATCATCATCTCGGACCTGGTCGTGCAGGGCTTCCGCCTGGATGGGATCAACTGCAACGAGGGGGTCTTTGACGCGCTGCTGTTGGGCATTACCTGCCGCGGCAACGGCCGGTGCGGGCTGTTCGTGGGGGGCGCCTCGAAGGTGGAAGTGCGGGCGACCGTGCTAGGGGATAACGGCCAGGGGAAAGAGACCCTGGACAGCGCGCAGTTGATCGCCCAGGACTACTCGGTCACGGTGCTGGACGATTGCGAACTGCTGGACAACACCGCTCCGGCGATGATCAAGGGAGAGCACGCCCGGGTGGAAGTGAAGGCCCCCGTGGATGAGAAGGACGCCGCTCCGGTAGAGAAGGAAGCGTTCAAGGCGATCCGCGCCCAGCCGGTGGCCTTCAGCAAGCGGCATTGGCCGGACGAGCGCGAGATCCGCTCGCAGCCGATCCCCTTCGAGCCGATGCACCACGGCCGCCCCGCCGGGCAGTGCTGCCCTCAGCGGAACTAAGTGCGAAGGGCGTGTAAAGTAGCAGGCACACTCCATGTGCCGTCCGCCTGGAGCCTCTTCAACCGTCAACGACGCAAACTGAGCGGCACGGCGCTAGCCGCCGGTAGTACACGGTGGGAGCATCCCTTTCGAATACGCTCTCTTCGGAGCGAGTATGCCCGGAAGTTCCAGCACCCGCGCGGGGCGGAAAGCACTCCCTGGGGCCACCGGCGGCTAGCGCCCTGCCGCTCAGTACCGGAGCCGTTGAAAAGATCACCGCCTCTCCATGTGCCGTCCGCCGGAAGCCTCTCCAACGGTCAGCGACGCAAACTGAGCGGCACGGCGCTAGCCGCCGGTGACCCCAGGTTTCGCTCTCCTAGTCGCTTGCGAGTTGAACGTCCAAGCCCGCCGCCGATGAGAATGAATGCCCAAGGGATGATCGAACCGTGTACTACCGGCGGCTAGCGCCTTGCCGCTCAGGTCCGGAGCCGCTGGCGTTTGCTCCCTCGCCCTCGCAGGTCGACGGACTGCCTCGCCCGCCATAGCGGCTGTGACTATGATGTGAGAAGGAGCCCTGCGTTGTCCTGTCGGCTTCTCATCCCGTTTGCTTTCCTGCGAGTCCCCATGCAAGGGCGTGAAATCCTGATTGGCGTTACCGGCGGGATCGCGGCTTTCAAGACCGCCGCGCTCACCAGCCAACTGGTGCAGACCGGCGCTCGCGTAACGGTAGTGATGACCGAGAGCGCCCGCCAGTTCATCGGCGCTGCCACCTTCGAGGCGCTGACGGGCCGGCCCGTTCCCGAGCGCTTGTTCGGCGACGCCGACCATCCACTCGGGCCGCACATCACACTGGCCGATCGGGCCGAGCTGCTCTGCATCGCGCCGGCCACTGCCAACTTTCTGGCCAAGACCGCGCACGGGCTGGCCGACGACTTGCTCTCGACGCTGGTGCTGGCCTTTCGCGGCCCCGTGTTGGTCGCCCCCGCGATGAACTCCGCCATGTGGGAGAAGCCGGCCGTGCAAAGGAACCTGAAACAACTTCGCGAAGACGGCTTGCACATTGTGGATCCCGACTCCGGCTGGCTTAGTTGCCGCCAGCAAGGGACCGGACGAATGGCCTCGCCAGAAGCGATTCGTGCGGAGATTGAGAAGCTGCTGGCGAGTACGCCGGTGAAGACGAACTCGTAGTGGGAAAACGATGGCCCGCATCCTCATCACTTCCGGACCGACCCGCGAGTATCTCGATCCGGTCCGCTATCTCACCAATGCCTCGAGCGGGCGGATGGGCTGCTCGCTGGCGCAGGCGGCCCTCGACCGCGGTCACCAGGTCGTGATCGTCAGCGGGCCGGTGTCGATCGACTACCCCGCCGGTATCGAGGTCCACTCAGTCATCACCACCGAAGAGATGCTGGAGGCCTGCCGACGGGTCTTCCCCGCGTGCGATGGACTGATCGGCGTGGCGGCTCCGTGCGACTATCGCTCGCGCCAAGTGGCGACCGACAAGATTCACAAGACGGGCCAGCCGCTGGTATTGGAGTTGATCGAAACGCCCGACATCGTGGCCACGCTGGCCTCGGAGAAACGTCCGGGGCAGTGGATCGTCGGCTTTGCGCTGGAGACCGAAGACGCCCACTTCCGCGCGGTGACGAAGCTGCAGAAAAAGAAGTGCGACCTGGTGGTGCTCAACGGCCCGCAGGCCATGCACGCCCGCGAAACGCAGGTGGAGATCATCAATCCCGCCGGCGAGGTGGTAGCCAACCTGACGGGCATGAAGGAAGAGGTCTCGCAGGGGATCGTGGCCGTGATCGCCGAACGGCTGATGGGCTGAGGGATGTCGGTTCGGTAATGGCGCAGAGGTAGAGAGGGAAGAGAGCCGCGAGGCCCACCCTGCGACTACGCCTTCCGTAGCGTAACGGTCGTCCCCGCTCGTTCCGCCACGATCGCGCCAGGAAACATCACCTTGCGCGCCGTCGGTGCAATGATCAACTCGGCCAATTGTTCCCAATGCGCAAACGTCATGTCTCCCATTCCCCACGCCACTTCGTTCCAGGCAGCGATCAGTAGTTCGCGCACCATGGGGCGCGATTGCTCGGCCAGCGCGGCACAATCCATCGTCACGACCTGCGGATCGCCGTCGATCTGCACGGCCTGATCCAGCAACGGTTCAAGGTGCGCCTCGACAATGGTTCGGCTCTCGGCGGCCAGGTGTCCCAGCCTGACCAGCGCCTCGATGACCGACGGGTTGTAATGCTCGGCGAGATGAGGAAGCAACTCGTGCCGAAGTCGGTTGCGGGTGAACGACGTGTCGGCGTTTGAGGAGTCCTCGCGGAAATCCTGCCCGACTTCGGCCAGGTAATCGCGCAGCGACTGGCGGCGAGTTCCCAACAGAGGGCGAACCAGCGTGACCGCCGGGCTGAGCGAACGAAACTTGGACATGCCGGCCAGCCCGGTCAGTCCCGTGCCGCGCAGCACATGGTGCAGAATGGTCTCGGCCTGGTCATCGGCCGTATGGGCCACGGCGACGAAACGGGCGCCCCGTTCTTCAGCCGTTTGAGTCAGCAGTTCATAGCGTGCGGCGCGAGCCCGCTCTTCCAGGCCGGCCCCCGCCAACGAATCCTCCAACCGATGCACCATCAGCTCCAGGCCTAGCCGGGAGCAGACTTCGCGGACGAACTCCTCGTCGGCGTCAGACTCCGCGCCCCGCAAGCGATGGTTCACGTGCGCTGCCAAAACGCGGCCCGGACCGGGATTCGCCTGAGAAAGCGAGTGGACCGCCCGCAACAGGGCCATGCTGTCGGCTCCGCCCGAAACCGCCAGGAGGATGGTGAGGTCGCGCCATCGGCGAGAGGGCCAGGCGAGCTCTAAGTCCTTGACTAGCTGATGATTACCGGCGTCGGACATAGGCAGAGAGGGCGCGGCCGCCGGGGAAATCGAATCCTGTTGAAGTTCGGGTGGACTCTGCTAAGATTCGTACAGGATAGGGGTTTGCGTTCGGCGAAGCGTTGTTCTCGCCAGACCTAACTCATTTTCTGACTGTAACCTACAACGAGTGTCTTCGGCAAGCTCGCGAACGTAAGGCGGGAATGGCCTCCTCTGTCCAGAGAGGAGGTGCTGACATACCCCTGCCAACGCCGTGGGGATTTGCGGAAGCGGTAAAACAGGCTGAGCGTCTAGCGACCGACTGTTTGTACGTGTTCAAGAACCAACCACAAGGATTGGATCAAGCGATGGGCCATCTGATGGAGTACCTGCTGGTCCTCATCAGTCATCTCGTCTGGCTGCTTGCGCGGCTGGAGCGGGGTGTGCGGTCGTTGCTGGGTCTGGCTCCTTGCCCCGAGTTGGCGCCGGTCGCCGTGTCGAAATCACGGCGGTCCGTTCGTCAAAACGATGGGACGTTCCTTAGGTCCGAGCGCGTGTGGATTTCAGGGTGGGACGAGCCCGCCCGACGAGACGACACGATTCGGACTTTCACTCCACAGACATTCTGGCCGCCAGATTTCCCGGGCTCGTGAAGCCCGCCCCCTCTTGCAGCGCAGTGACGCGCGGCAAGAACAGTGCTCCTCTCTGTTCGTCGGTGCGACCGGGCTATTCCCGCGCACTGTCGGCCGCTTCGCGTACTTCCACGGCGCCTCGCGCGCGACTTGCCGACTCCCTCCGCCAGTGATGGCGCATAGAGCTTAGGAGTCGCTAGTGGAAATCATTGCAGGTCTGGTGGGCCTCGCCGTCGGCATTGTGGCGGCCATCCTGGTGGTGAAACTGATCGATCGCTCGCGCGGGCAAGACGCCCAGCGGCAGGCGGCCGAAATCGTGGCGCGCGGCGAACGCGACGCCGAGAATCGCAAGAAGGAAGCCGAACTCGAAATCAAAGAGCGGGCCCTGGCCGCCCGGACCGAGGGCGAAAAAGAACTCAACAAAGTCCGCCAGGAGCTGCACGAGCGCGAACGCCAGCTCGACAAGCGTCAAGACAGCATGGAGCAGCAGGCCGAGTTGGTCCGCAAGCAGGAGAAGATGGTCGAGGCCAGCCAACGCAAGCTGGCCGAGAAGACCACCGAAGTGACCAAGCGGAACGAAGAGCTCAACCGCCTGGTCGAGGTGCAGCGCAAGAGTCTGCATGAGATCTCGGGCCTGTCTCGCGACGAAGCGACCAGCCGCCTGATGGGCGCGCTCAAGCAGGAGCTGGAACGCGAAGCGGGTCTGATGGTGCAGAAGCACGAGAAGCATCTGCAAGAGACCTGCCAGGCCAAGAGCCGCGAAGTGGTCATCACGGCCATCCAGCGTTACGCGGCGGCCCATACGGCCGAGACCACGACCAGCACGGTCGACATCCCCAGCGACGACATGAAGGGCCGCATCATCGGCCGCGACGGCCGCAACATCCGGGCCTTCGAGAAAGCGACCGGCGTCGACGTGATCATCGACGACACGCCGGGCGTGGTGGTCGTGAGCGGCTTCGACGCGGTCCGCCGCGAAGTGGCCCGCATGTCGCTGGCCAAGCTGATCGCCGACGGCCGGATTCATCCCTCGCGCATCGAAGAAGTGGTGGGCGAGACACAAAAGGAGATGGACGCGCATATTATGAAGGTCGGCAACGAAGCCGCCCAGGAAGTCGGCCTGCAAGGCGTCCACGAACGGATCATTCAGTTGTTGGGCCGGCTGCACTTCCGCACCAGCTACAGCCAGAACGTGCTGCGGCACTCGGTCGAGGTGGCCTTCCTGACCGGCAACATGGCCGAAGAGATCGGGCTGGATGGCAACATCGCCCGCCGGGCCGGCCTGCTGCACGATATCGGCAAGGCGGCCGACCATGAGATGGAAGGTGGCCATCCTAAGATCGGCGCCGACCTGCTCAAACGAGCCGGCGAGCGCGAAGAAGTGGTGCATGCCGCCCTGGGCCATCACGACGATCTGCGGATCGATCGCCCCTACACGGTCCTGGTCGCTGCCGCCGACGCCTGCAGTGCCTCGCGCCCCGGCGCCCGCCGCGAGACCTTGGAGCGGTACGTCAAACGGCTCGAAGAGCTGGAAGCCGTGGCCAACGGATTCCCCGGCGTGCAGCAGGCGTATGCCATTCAAGCGGGCCGCGAACTGCGAGTGATCGTGAGCGCCCAGCAGACGACCGACGCCACGGCCGAAAAGATGTGCCGCGACATCGCCAAGGGGATTGAAGAGCAGCTCACCTACCCCGGCGAGATCAAGGTCACGCTGCTCCGCGAGAGCAGCTTTACGGAAGTTGCCAAGTAGCCGCGGAGACGCCCATGCGACAAGATCAGGTCCGTAAGCTTGAAGAAGCCTGCGAAGCCGTGTTGGCGGATGTCGTCGCCCGCTATGCCGACTACTCGCCCGATCCGCAGGTCTTCCGTTTCATGGCCAAGGCGGCGATCGCGGTGCTCGAAGGTGCGGAAGCGATGCAAAGCCCGCCCGAGCCGGATTGAGAAGCGCATGGCGCTCGTCGTAGGGCATCTACTCCAAATAGTGGATTGCTGCCTCGTTCGACCCCGGAGGGGTCCAAGCGATTAGCCGGTGGCAAGCGAAGCGCCACCACCGGAACTCGATCGCGAAGAACGCATCCGACCCCGGAGGGGTCGTAGCCTACATGAAGCCGCGATGTAGGCTGTGACCCCCCTCCAGGGTCAGGTGAATTGGGACCACGAGAACCGGTGGTGGCGCTTCGCTTACCACCGGCGAATCGCTTGGGACGCCTCCGGGGTCAACGGTGCGAGCGACCACCAAATAGGCATAGACACCTACGTCAGAAAATCTGCCAGAACCTCGAAATGAATCGGTCCCGCAGTGCATCATCAGATGTACCCCGGCTCTTCTCCTCCCTTGTCGCCGCGCCAGGAACCCGACCATGCCTTTGCTTCGAGCTTGCCTGATCCTGGCGATTTCAATCCTGGCAAGGTCGGCCTATGCCGCCGATCCTGCTGCTGATCCGGCAAAGGCCCCCGCACGCCCTAACATCCTGTGGATCACCTGCGAAGACATCAGCCCCCACCTGGGCTGCTACGGCGACACGTATGCCGTGACGCCGAATCTCGATCGCCTGGCGACCGAAAGTGTCCGCTACACGCACGCCTTCGCACCGATCGGCGTCTGCGCTCCGAGCCGCTCGTGCCTGATCACGGGCATGTACCCTCCGGCCATCGGCACGCAGCACATGCGCTGCGACGGACAGTTGCCGGAAGGGGTGAGCTGCTTTCCGGCCTATCTGCGCCAGGCGGGCTACTACTGCACGAACAATGTGAAGACCGACTACAACTTCAAGCATCCGGCCGGCACCTGGGATGAATCGAGCAACAAGGCCCACTGGAAGAACCGCAAGCCGGGGCAGCCGTTCTTCGCCGTGTTCAACTTCACCAGTTGCCACGAGAGTCAGATCCGCCTGAGCGAAGCGGAGTACACCAAGCGAACGGCTGACTTCACACCGGCCGAGCGGCACGATCCGGCCAAGGCGGTGCTGCCGCCGTATCACCCCGATACGCCCGAGGTCCGCCAGGATTGGGCCCGCTATGCCGACATGATCACGTTCATGGACAAGCAGGTAGGGCAGGCGCTGGCCGAATTGGAGAAGGCCGGCCTGACCGAAGAGACGATCGTCTTCTACTTCTCGGATCATGGGGCCGGCATGCCGCGCAGCAAGCGCTGGCTGTACGACTCCAGCACTCGCGTGCCGATGATGGTGCGGTTCCCGGCGAAGCACGCGGTCCATGCGCCTGGCAAAGCGGGCAGCACCAGTGATCGTCTGGTGAGCTTTGTCGACTACGGGGCTACGGTACTCAGCCTGACCGGCGTGGAAGTTCCCAAGCACATCCAGGGAACGGCGCTCCTGGGCGAGCAGGCCGGCAAGCCGCGCGAGTTTGTCTATGGCTTCCGCGATCGGATGGACGATCGTATCGACTTCCTCCGCTCAGCCCGGAACGGCAGGTACCTGTACATCCGCAACTTCCTGCCGCACTTGCCTTGGTTTCACGAACAGCATGTGAGCTACATGTACGAGATGCCGACCATGAAGGTCTGGCAGCGGCTGGCCGACGAGGGGAAGCTGACCGGCCCGCAGGCGATCTTCATGGCCCGTTCGAAACCGACGGAAGAGCTGTACGACTGCCAGTCCGATCCGCACAACATCCAGAACCTGGCCGCGATGCCGGAGCATCAGGCCGAACTGGTTCGCTTGCGCGCCGCACTGAAGGGCTGGCAGACGGAGATCGTCGACCTGGGCTTTCTGCCCGAGGCCGACCTGCGGACCCGTTTCGGCAATGTCGCCCCTTACGATGCGGTGCGCCGCAATCCGCAGAGCTATCCGCTGGCGCGGATCTCTCAGGCCGCCGACCTGGCCAATCAACGAGACCCGGCTGGGCAGCCAAAGCTCGTCGAACTACTCAAGGACTCAGATCCCGCGGTTCGCTATTGGGGTGCCACAGGCTTGGGCGCGCTAGGGCCTCAGGGGGCAGGTGCGACCGAGGCGCTCGAGTCACTTGCCGAGGATGACGCTCCGTGGGTTCGCGCGGCCGCGGGAGACGCGCTCTGCCGGATCGGCAAGGTCGACGCGGGATTGAAGCTGCTGCTGGCCGGACTGACCGACAAGAACGAGTGGGTCCGCTTGCAATCGATCAACGCGCTCGACCGGCTAGGGGACGCGGGCCGCTCGGCACTTCCGGCGGTTCAAAAAGCACTTTCCGACAAGAATCAGTACGTGGTCCGAGTCGCAGAGCACGCAGTGAAGCAGTGGAGCGTAAAGTAGCAGGCACACTCCGTGTGCCGTCCGCCTTTTCTCCTCCCTCTCCCCTTGGGGTGAGGGGCTAGCGTTCTTTCAAGCTCCGCCCGTTGTGGTGCAGGCGTCCCGCCTGCTTTTGAAGTGGGACCGATGTCCCAGCAGGCGGGACGCCTGCACCACAACGGGTACTTCGACCGGCGCTGCATCTAGTCCCGAAGGGGCGCACTCTATTTGCCTGGGGTGCAACCCCAGATCCGCGATCCCTATTCTTGTTCACCCCTTGGCGACTGCTGCGGCTTCGCCGCAGCAGTCGCCAAGGGGGAGGGAAGCGGTTGGGGCTACGTCTACCTGGGGCTACGCCTCAGGCGAATAGAGTGCGCCCCTTCGGGACTAGATGCAGCGCCCGGCCTAGTTTCAATCCGAAAAGTTACACGGAGAGGCTGTGATCTTTTGCGGTGCAGGCGTCCCGCCTGCTGGAACATCGGAAACGCTTCAAGGCAGGCGGGACGCCTGCACCACAACGGCGGACGGCACACGGAGAGGCTGTGATTTTTTGACGGCGAGGGAGCAAGCGCCAGCGGCTCCGGATCTGAGCGGCACGGCGCTAGCCGCCGGTAGTACACGGGTCGAGCATCCCTTGGGCATTCGTTCTCATCGGCGGCAGACGAGAACATTCAACTCGCAAGCGATCGGAGAGCTAACCCTGGAGTCACCGGCGGCTAGCGCCGTGCCGCTCAGTTTGCGGCGCGGACAGTTGAAAAAGCTTCGGGCGGACGGCACACGGAGTGTGCCTGCTACTTTACGCGCGTCCCGCAGCTAAATCGCTGCCTTCACTTCTTGCGGCGACTCGACAGGCTCGCCCACGGCGCTCCCTAGCAGATCGATCTCCTCCGCGTCATTCGATCGCAGGTTCACGCAGCGCACCTTGGGCAGCTCCTGCGCGGCCTGCGCAAAGAACGGGTCGACATAGCCGGTCTGGCTGGCGGCCGCGCGGGTCAGGTTCTCAGCCGGAAGTTCGGATTTCAGCAGCACCAGTTCCGTGGCCTCCAGCAGCGAAGCGAGCCGGGCGGCGATCGAATCGCTGGTCACGTCCCAGCTCACCGGCAGCGGCTCGCGCGAGAATCGCGGGTCGTCTTCGTGCACGAACTGCCAGGGATCGAGCACCGCCAGCCGGCCGTCGGCTGCGGCCACCAGAGCCGAGGTCCACCGCGGGCAGAACTCGGCGCGGGGCAGAATGGCTGCAAGCCAGGCGGCGTTCATCGCCATCGCCCGCACGCAGAGCCAGTGCGACACAGTCGGTCCCAGCCCATGCATGCGATCCCACTCGGCCAGCGTGTCCACGATCTTCCCGCCGCCGCAGACCAGCACATCGGCCGCCACGGATTGACGCGCGTGCCAGGCGGCAAATCGATTGGCAAGATCGGGCAGATCAAACAGGCTGCCACCAAGCTTGATGACGCGAACGGGAACGGGCATGGGTCGGGTATCGCGAGATGTGAATATGGACAGGAAGAATCACCAGTCTGCCGGGCGGGGGGTGCCGATACAAGAAGAAACCGGGGGAAGTGCACGGTGCCGCCACTTATTGCCCCGAAACGGGCGAGTAGGATGGAGAGACGGGGCAAGAACCCCCGCTCAGGGTTCGGTCATGGAGCCGGAACGAAAGGTCTGTCGTGCCGCGTCGCGTGAAGCCATTGATGGGGAAAACCGCCGCGAAAGATGGCCTCTCGCGGTTCGTCGCGCCGCAGTTGGCCGCCCCGGTAACGCTCCCGCCTGAGGGAGACGAATGGCTGCACGAGTTCGAGTTCGACGGCTACCGCCTGCTGGCCTTCCTCGATCAGGGCCAGGTTCGTCTGGTGAGCCGAAGCCGCCAGGACTGGACCGGGCGGTTTCCTCAGTTGGCCGCGGCGCTGGCTGCATTGCCGGTGGAGCAGGCCGCCCTGGATGGCGAAGTGGTTCTTTTTGATTCGGCCGGCAAGACCAGTCTGTCGGCGCTCAAGCAAGCCGTGCAGAGGGAGCAGACCGCCGGCGCGGTCTACTTTGCCTTTGATCTGCTGCAGCTTCAGGGGCAAGACCTGACCGGCGAAGCATTGTCGCTTCGCAAGCAGCGGCTGGCTGAACTGCTGGCCCAAGGGCCGCAGAACGGAACCGTGCGATTGAGTCTGCACATGGCCGGCTCAGGCGCGGCGTTCTTTGCACAGGCCTGCGCGATGGGCGTGCCGGGCGTGGTTTCCAAACGAGCCAGCGCGCCCTATCGATCCGGTCGCGGCGAGGATTGGTGCAAGGCCTCGTGCCCACGTTCGATTCCTACGCAAGTCGAGGCCGATACGTCGCCGGGACCTGTGGTGCACCTCGCACATCGCCCGCTCCCCGCCATGCGACTGACGCATCCGGACCGTGTGCTCTATCCCGACAGCGGCATCACCAAGCAGGAGCTGGTGCAGTTCTATGCCGACATCGCCGGTTGGATTCTGCCGCACCTTCAGGCACGGCCGCTATCGATTGTCCGTTGTCCCGATGGCCTGAAGGGTCCCAAGTTCTTCCAGAAGAACGCCGCCGCGGGCGTCGCACCGTCGTTGATCAAGCACGTGACAACCGCCGCCGGAGTCGAGCCCGTGCTGGCCGTTGCCGACCTGAGCGAACTGCTGGCGCTGGTGCAGATCAGCACGCTGGAGATCCACACCTGGGGCTGCACGTTGCCGGCGATCGAACGACCCGATCGGCTGGTGATCGATCTGGATCCCGATCCGGAGCTTTCTTGGAGTGCAGTGGCCGAAGCCGCTCGCGAGGTGCGTGCCCGGCTGTTGGACGTGAAGCTCGAGAGCTTCCTGAAAACCACCGGCGGCAAAGGGCTGCATGTGGTCGCGCCGGTGGCGCCCGTGCTGGATTGGCCGACGGTCAAGGAGTTCACGCGCCAGTTCGCCGCCCAGATGGCCGCCGATAAGCCGGCGAAATACACGATCGCTGTGAATAAGGCGGCCCGCCGGGGAAAGATCCTGATCGACTATCTGCGTAACGCCCGCGGCGCGACGGCCGTGGTGGCCTATTCCACGCGAGCCCAGGAAGGTGCGCCGGTCTCGGTTCCGCTGGCCTGGGACGAACTGTCGGCAACATTCCGCCCTGTGCGCCGAACGCTTCGCGACCTGGGCGAGCGGCTGGCGAACATGACAGCCGATCCGTGGTCCGAGATCGGTCGGATGCCGCAGACGCTGCCCGGTTGGGTGCTGGCCAAGCTGCGCCACACGGCCGAGCGCAAGAAGAGCTAAGCGAACCGCATCCCGCCCTTAGTCAGGCGCTGTCGACCTGAATCGCCCCGGTGCCGGCCGGGTTGAAGCCGTCGGGCCATTTGGTCTGCGCGTTGTACAGAGCGTCGTTCAGGTCGGCCCCATCCAGATGGGCGCGGCTCATGTTCGCATTCCCCAGGATGGCGTAGCTCATTCCGCTGCGCGTCAGGTAGGCCTCGGTCAGGTTGGCGTCGGTCAGGTCGGCGCCGGTCAGGTCCGCGCCGGTCAGGTTGATTCCGCCCAGGTCCGCGCCGGTCAGATCGGCCCCCGTCAGCGTGGCGTAGCTCAGGTAGGCGCCGTGCAACGTAGCGCCGGCCAGTCGCACGCGAATCAAAGTGGAACGAATCGCGGTCGCGCCATTCAGATTGGCGCGATTCAGGTCGGCGTCGATCAGCGACGCGCCGCTCAAGCTGGCCCCTTGCAGGTTGGCGTCGTTCAATTCGGCGGCGACCAGGTTGGCTTCGCCCAGGTGAGCTTCGGTCAGGTTCGCGCCGTTCAGTCGGGCGTCGGTCAGATCGGCGCCATCCAAGAACGCGCCGCTCAGGTCGGCCCCTTCCAGGTCGGCGTTGTAAAGGACCGCCGTGCGCAGATTCGCCCCTTTGAGGCTCATCCCGCGCAAGTCGGCGCCGCGCAGGTTTACGCCCACCAGCTTGGCCCCTTCCAGGCTCAGGCCTTCCATCTCAAAGAGAACATCGCCCGTATTCTTCCGCTTGATCTGCACCACCCGGATCTCCCAAAGAGCTTCAAGGACCAACCATGGGGTTGATGTCAGCGTCCCTTCGCACCGTGCGAACCCACCCAGGTCGCGCGGCGGACGCTCCCCTTTCCCAAGGGCAAGCCAGATTGTAACTGCCGGGTACGAGAGAGTAAAATCCCAAGATTCGCCCTATTCGACAATTGTGGCGCGACGGTTTCACCCGCGCGGTGGGCCTTTTGCCCCGAAGAACAGGCCGGTTTTGCGCCCCTTTCCCCGATCTCCAACCACGGGACTCTCTCATGAATCAGCCCGCCGACAACTCTTCTGACTCGCTTTCGCGCCGTGCCGCCATGCAGTGCGTGGGGGCCGCGGCCCTGGGAGCTGTCGCTGCCGGTTGCCTGCCCACGACGGCCCGGGCGGCCGATCCCAAGCCGGGCGACAAGGCCGCCACCAAGGGGCGGATCAAGCAGTCGCTGGTCCACTGGTGCTACAAGCCGTACTGGAAAGAGATCGACGAGATGGCCCACGTGGCCGTCGGGCTGGGCTGCCAAAGCATCGAGCTTTGCCCGCCGGAACTCTGGCCCGCCCTGAAGAAGCATGGGCTGACTTGCGCCATTGCCGGCAGCCACGGCTTCGTCAAAGGCTTCAACAATCCCAAGCATTGGGACGAGTGCAGCGAGATTCTGACCAAGCGGATCGATGAATGCGCGGCCGCTGGAGTGCCCAGCGTCATCACCTTCACCGGCATGCGCGAAGACATCCCCGACGATGTCGGCCTGAAAAACTGCGTCGAAGGCTACAAAAAGATCATCGGCCACGCTGAGAAGCAGAAGGTCACCGTCTGCCTCGAGATGCTCAACAGCCGCGACAGCTCGCACCCCATGAAGGGGCACCCGGGCTATCAAGGGGACCACACCGACTACTGCATCGAGATCCTGAAGCAGGTCGGCTCACCGCGGCTCAAGCTGCTGTTCGACATCTACCACGTGCAGATCATGGATGGCGACGTGATTCGCCGCATTCGCCAGCACAAGGACTGGTTGGGCCACATCCACACGGCCGGCAACCCCGGCCGGGGCGAGTTGGACAACAACCAGGAGATCAACTACCCGCCCATCATGCAGGCGCTGGTCGACATCGGCTATCAGGGCTACGTCGGCCAGGAGTTCATCCCCACGCGCGATGCGCTGGCCGGTTTGAAGCAGGCCGTGGCGCTGTGCGACGTGTAAAGGCTTAGCGTATTTCAATCTCAAATCTCAAATCTCAAATTTGAAATCTGAGATCTGAGATGACGGAGACTTCATGCGTTGCCACGTTGCCACGCTGGCACGCTCCTATTCCTTCACGGCCGAAACCGCGATCGTCTGCAGATCGCGGCGCAGGTCCGAGCCATCGGCGTTTGGCAGCCCCATGCGCTGGATCAGCAGGATCACAAACAGATCCTGCTTGGGATCGATCCAGCCCTGAGTGCCGAACGCGCCCCCATGCCCATACGTGCCGGGCGAGAGCATCGCCGTGACCCCTTGCGGCTCCTTCACCACCGCCCAGCCGTAGCCAAAGCCCATGCCGGGGACAAAGCCGCAGGCCAGGTCGCCGGTCTGCAGGCGGGTCATCGCCTCGACGCTGGCCTCGGACAGGATCCGCTTCTCGATGCTGTCATCTGACAGTGTCCGCTTCTCCCCGCGCATGCCGCGAGCAAGCATCGTTTGATACAGCTTGGCCAGGTCGCCGGCCGTCGAATACAGCCCGCCGGCCGGAATCGGATACTTCGCCCCGACCGGGGTGCCGACCAGCGAGTGGGGCGTCGGAATGAGCTTCCCGTCTTTCTGATCATACGTCTGCGCCAGCCGCGCGAGCTGCTCGCTGCTGGGATAGAACGTGCTGTCCTTCATCTCCAGAGGAATGAAAACCCGATCGCGCAGGAAGTCCTCGTACGACTTGCCGGAGACCACCTCGATCACGCGCCCCAAGGTATCGATGCCCGTGTTGCAGTAAGCCCACTTGCTTCCCGGCTCGAACTCGAGCGGCTGCTGCGAGTAGACCAGCGTCCCTTCCGCCAGCGTCCGGTTGCGTTTCGGATAGAGATCGGCAAGGCCCGCGGGTGGGGCGCCCGGCAAGCCCGACGTGTGTGTCAGCAGATCGCGCAGGGTGATGGGCCGCGACGGCATCTTCAGGGTCAGCGTATCGCCCGACTTCTCCGTCACGATCCGCTGCCCTTTGAACTCCGGCAGATGCTTCTCCACGGGATCATCGACCGACAGCTTCCCTTCGTCGGCCAATATCATGATGCCGATGGCCGTGATCGGTTTGGTCATCGAGGCGATGCGGAACAGCGTATCAGCCCGCATCGGCGACTTGGATTCGATGTCCTGGCTCCCCACCACTTCCGTTGCCAGCACCTTGTCCCGGCGACCGACCACGGCCACCACGCCAGCGACTTGTCCCTTGTCGACATACTCTTGCAGCTTGGGCTTGAGCGCGGCCAACGGCTCGGCGGCACTTGCGATCCGTGAAGCAAGGACCAGACAGCAGACCAGCGATGCAAGCAGGCGGGGCATGGGAAATGCTCCTGGCGGATGATGGCAGTTTCGTAGCCCCCGCAATATGACCGACCGAAGTCGCGGCGGCAACGAATGCCGCGTGACGGCATGCCGAATCGCCGGAACGTGCCATAATGAACGGCCGAACCTGGCAGTACGACAATCTCCCTCTTCTCCGAATGATATTCCCATGCGAACCTTCAAGCAGATCACCCGCTGGTTGTGCGGCGTGCTCTATATCGCCGCTGGCATCAATCACTTCGTGGATCCTGGCTTCTACGTCCCGATGATGCCGGACTATCTCCCCTGGCATCTGGAACTCGTCTACTTGAGCGGCATCACCGAAGCGCTGCTGGGCGTATTGCTGATCGTGCCCCGCACCTCGCGCTGGGCCGCCTGGGGGCTGATCGCGCTGCTGTTGGCCATTTTTCCGGCCAACATCAACATGGCGCTCCATCCCGAGCAGTTTGATTGGGCCACGCCCATTGCCCTGTATTTGCGACTGCCGATGCAGGCAGTGCTGATCGCTTGGGCGTGGTGGTACACGCGGCCCGATGCCAAGCCCGCAGTCAATGCGGCCTAAACCTGCTCGTTGAACTGCGTCTCGCCAACGTCAGTCATTGACAATGGACGATACGAACGTGATTCTGATGCGACCTTCCTATCCCTTCTCATATTCCGTTCACCGTGACTCAAGGAGCGTTTGTGGCCAACTCGCCGAGAGTCCAGAACCTGTTGGCATGGTTGTTGGGAATCTCCTCAATCGCCGGATGTGATTCCCTTGATCGCGGTCCCGGTGGCGATCGTCGGCACGTTCTCCGTAATGGCGGCCTGCGGATTCAGCTTGAATAACCTGTCGCTCTTCGGGCTGGTGTTGGCCATCGGAATTGTCGTCGACGACGCGATCGTGGTGGTGGAAGCCGTCGAACACCATCTGGAACATGGCTTGGCGCCGCGCGATGCAGCGATCAAAGCCATGAGCGAAGTCACGGGCCCGATCATTGCGATATCGCTGGTCTTGATGTGCGTCTTTATTCCCTGCTTGTTCATCACCGGCATCACGGGCCAGTTCTTTCAGCAGTTCGCCCTGACGATTTCTGCTTCCACGTTTTTCTCCGCGATCAACTCGCTGACGCTTAGCAGCCCGTTTCGATATCCCTTGACAGCCATGGTATCGTAATCGCCATCGGATCGTTCAGGACCCGGCACGGAGGTTGGCGGTATGGCGATGGGCAAGCGGAAGCAGCGGCAAGAGTCGCT
>Ga0105046_10000174_pt1 | contig 78133 bp, 61 predicted proteins | sample MAT03_FD_78385 | JGI IMG/M metagenome (GOLD analysis project Ga0105046, IMG submission 78385) | Freshwater microbial communities from Lake Fryxell liftoff mats and glacier meltwater in Antarctica - MAT-03 (megahit assembly) | ecosystem: Environmental > Aquatic > Freshwater > Ice > Liftoff... | reverse complement strand
GCTCGGCCACGCGCAGCGAGGCCACGCTGCGGCCGCCGGTGGTTTCGAGCATCGAGGGATCGTCGCAACCGCACTTCGGGCAGCGCAGCGGCACGGCATTCGCGGCGCTCGGTCGGGCGCCGCCAAGATCTTCTCGTGGTCTGCCCCCGGGCCCCGAGCCCCGAGCCCCGAGCCCCGGCTGGGCCGCAATCGCGTAGCCCGCCTCGGCCCGTAAGCCCGCCACGAAGCGCAGGCCCAGGCGAATGGTGCCGTCGACGCCGACCGTGCAGTTCCACTCCGACTGCTGCACGTCGATCGGCGCAAAGCGCACGCCGCGGCGTTGTGCGTCTTTCACGAGCGTGGCCGGATGGTAGAACCCCATCGGCTGGTTGTTGAGGAGCGCCGTGTAGAACGCCGCCGGATAATGCGCCTTGAGGTACGCGCTGGCATAGGCGATAAGCGCGAAGCTGGCGGCATGCGATTCGGGAAAGCCGTAGAGCGCAAACGCGCTGATCGAGCGCACGATGCGGTCGGCGGCCTCGGCCGAGATGCCGCGCGTGGCCATGCCCTCGCGCAGTTGCACTTCGATCTGCCGCATGCGCTTCTCGGACCGCTTGAAGCCCATGGCACGACGCAGATCCTCGGCTTGCCCACCGGTGAAGCCCGCCACCACCATGGCCATGCGCAGCAGTTGCTCCTGGAAGAGCGGCACGCCCAGCGTGCGCTTCAACACCGGTTCGAGCAGCGGATGGTCGTAGACCACCGGCTCGCGGCCGGCGCGGCGATCCAGATACGGATGCACCATCTGCCCCACGATCGGCCCGGGCCGGATGATGGCCACCTGCACCACCAGGTCGTAGAAGCACGCCGGTTTCAGCCGCGGCAGCGTGGCCATCTGGGCTCTCGACTCGACTTGGAAGAGGCCGATGGTATCGGCCGCGCACAGCATGGCGTAGACCGCTGGATCGTTTGGCGGGATGCTGGCCATGTCGAGGGGACGCCTTAGGGTACTGGGGGCTAGGGGCTGGGGGCCCGGCTCCTCATCCCCGAGCCCCGAATTGATGATCGCGAGCGCGTCCTGCAGCGCCGACATCATGCCGAGGCCGAGCAGGTCGACCTTGATGAGGCCCATGTCGGCGCAGTCTTCCTTGTCCCACTGCACCACCACGCGGCCGGGCATGCTGGCGTTCTCGAGCGGCACGACCGACGACAGCGCGCCCTGGCAGATCACCATGCCGCCGGAATGCTGGCCCAGATGCCGCGGCAGATCCTGCATCTGCTGCCACAGCTTCGCGAAGTGCACCACCTGCGGCTGCTGCGCGTCGACACCGGCCGTCTGCATGTTCCTCGTAAGCGAGTCGTCGGCGTCCTTGAACTCGAAGTTGTGCATCACCTTCGCGAGCCGATCGATCTGCGTGGGGTCGAGGTTGAGCGCTTTGCCCACTTCGCGCGCCGCGCTCTTGCCGCGGTAGCTGATCACGTTGGCGGTCATGGCCGCGCCATGCTGGCCGTATTTCCGGTAGACGTGCTGGATGACCTGCTCGCGCCGATCGCCGCTCGGCAGATCCAGATCGATGTCGGGCCACTCGCCGCGCTCTTCCGAGAGGAACCGCTCGAAGAGCAGCTCCATGCCCACCGGATCGACGGCGGTGATGCCCAGGCTGTAGCACACGGCGCTATTGGCCGCCGAGCCGCGCCCCTGCACCAGGATGTCGTGCTGGCGGCAGAAGTTCACGATGTCCCACACGATCAGGAAGTAGCCGGCGAGATCGAGCTTCTCGATCAGCTTCAGCTCGCGCTCCACCTGTGCCCGCGCCTTGTCGTGGTAGGGACGATAGCGGTCGCGGGCGCCGATGTCGGCGATCTTCCACAGGAACGACGCCTCGGTTTCACCAGGCGGCACGGGATACCGCGGGAAGCGGTAGCCCAGATCCTGCATCGTGAACTCCAGCCGATCGGCGAGCTCGCGCGTGGCATGCACGGCCTGTGGCAGGTCGTCGAACAGCCGCGCCATCTGCGCCGGCGATTTCAGGTAGCGCTCGGCGTTGGCCAGCAGCCGCCGCCCGGACTGGGCGAGCGTGGTGTGTTCGCGGATGCACGTGAGCACGTCGTGCAGCGGCCGCTCGGCCGCCGACGCGAAGCGCACGCCGTTGGTGGCCAGGATGGGCACGCGAAACGCCTCGGCCAGCGACACGAGCATCTCGTTGTCGTAGGTTTCGTCGCGCTGCAGGTGCCGCTGCAGTTCCACGTATATGTTGGCGCGTCCGAAAATACCCACGAGCCGATCGAGCAACCCGCCCACGCCGTGGCGTGCCGATTGCAGCAGCGAGCGTCCCGCCAGCGCCACGAGCCCGCCCACGTGGCCGTCGAGATCCTCGAGCGTGAGCGCGCCTTCGCCCTTCGGCGAACGCAGCTTCATCTTCGTGATGAGCCGGCACAGGTTGCGGTAGCCCTCTTGGGATGAGACCAGGACAGCGACAGGGGCTCGGGACTGGGGGCTCGGGGCTGGGGCGTGCGCCGCTGTCCCGCTCCGACGTGACGTGCTCTTCACATGCCCCAGCCCCCAGCCCCCAGCATCTAACCCCCAGGAGATCGTCAGCTCCGCTCCGATGATGGGCCTCAGGCCGGCGGCCTTCGCTGCCTTGTGAAACCGCGGCGCGCCGTAGACGCCGTCGCGATCGAGGAGCGCTACCGAGGGATAGCCAAGCAGGGCCGCGCGCTCGATGAGCGGCTCGGGCAACGAGGCCGCGCGCAGGAAGCTGAAGGCGGAGGAGGTGTGGAGTTCGATATACACGGGGCTGGGGACTCGGGGCTCGGGGCTCGGGTTCCGGGGGAGGGGAACAAACGGACTGACCACGAAAGTCAGCACCTCGACCTGTGCTTCGCGCACGAAGCCCAGGTGCAGACGCGGCCGCGCGACGCAATTGGTTCGTCAGTCCAAAGCGCTCATACCGAGGGAATGCCTCGAGATCGCGATACGAACGAATGGCGTTGCTCATGTCGTGCGCTCGCTACGCGTCGAGTCCCGCCCTAGTCAAACGTGCCCTCCACGAACCACTGCCCCACTTCTCGTTCGAGGAAGACGCGGCAGGAGACACCGTCGGCCAGCACGACATCCCATTCGTCGCGATCCCAGGGGGTGGCACGGGACGTGGAGCCGGACGCATCTCCGGCGGATTCGTCCCACCAGTGACCCGAAGTACGCCAGGGACCGGCGCTGTCGACGACGGCGCCGCCGCTGATGCCGCGACGATCGGGCGTGAGACGAATGGGCCGGCCGTCTTGCAACGTGACGCGCGCCGGCACGGGCAGGCGGAAGCGGCGGAAAGCGACAGAACAGGGGCTCGGGACCCGGGGCTCGAGGCCCGAAAGCCGGGGCTCGGGGTTCGGGGCTCGGGGTCCGCCAAAAGGTTTCATCTCAAAAGCGCCGGGCCGCCACGAATCGACCAGCGCCGGCGAGCCCACGTGGGATTCGCCCATGAGGGCGCTGAGGCGCGCGATGAGCGTGGAGACGTGTTCCGTGGAGGGCTGCGCACGTTCGAGCAGCGACCACTGCACGATGCGGCCCGGTGTGGGCTCGACGCGCACCACCACGCGGTCGATGGCCGCGGCGGGCGGATGCGATTCCAGATCCAGCAGGATGAGCGTGCGCAGCGTCTTCGGATCGCGCATGGGCGCGGGCAGTTGCAGCGTGCGCGTATGGGTGGCGCGCGTGGTGAGATGCAGTTCGGTATGCAGCACCGCCACGCCGCGCGCGGCGCGCTCGAGGCGCACCGCGAGTGGCTCGAGCACGCGCCCCAGCACGAACGAGAGTGGTTCGAGGCCTTCGATCGGCCATTCGAGTGCGATCGAGGCCTCGAACGGTTCGTCAGGCACGAGCGGCACGAGCGGCGCCAGATCGTCGCCGCGAGCCGCGTGCTGCCAGCGCGGCCCGAGCGGCCCGAGGCGCGACGACAGCTCCGCCGCCGGCAGAGCCGCCAAGGCGCCCAGCGTGCGGATGCCCCAGCGGCGCAGCACGTCGAGAGCCTGATTCGCGCGCTGGCGCGCGGTGTCGTCGACGCGGCGGCTGCCACGGCTCATGTGCACCTGGCCACGCACGCGCCGGCGCGTCTGCGGCCCCTGATGCGTGTCGCGCGGATGCACCCAGCCCGACGGCGTGTCAGCCGCCGACGCGCGTGGGGCGCCCTGGCTCGCGCCGCTGTCGCCATCCCAGGCGGCCAACGTGGCCACGGGCAGCAGCGCCAGGGCTGCACGCGCGTCGCTGGGCGTGGACGCCACGCTCACACCGGGACGCCCCAGCGCCAGGAGCGAGGCCGCCGTATGCGTAGGCGCCACGGCCAATCGCACGGCGCCGGCATCCACCAGCGCGCGGCGAAGATGATCGGCCACGTCGCGGGCGCCACCGAAGAGACGTTCCACGCCGTGCAGATCGCACAACACGAGCCGGCCCGTGACCTCGATGCGCGGCGAGAACACCTGCGCCACCCGCACCAGCGTGTCGACCGGCGCGGCCACCGAGTAGAGCGCGGCAAACATGCTAGCGCTCCGCCCAGAGACGGTCAGCGCGCGGCTCGGCGGTGAGCGGCACGCGCCCCGCCACCTGCCGGCGCGACGACGCCACCCGCACTTCGAACCGCAGCCCGTCGAATCGCTGGGCCCGTGGACCCTCGCCCTTCCAGGCCGCACGGGTGGTGACATCGCCCCTGAGGGGCACATTCGGCACGCTCAGTGCAGGCGCATTCGACTGGCTCAGCGCAGGCATATTCGACCGCTGCGGCGCGACAGCGGCAGGCATGGCGGCCGCGCGCGGCGACACCGGCACGACCGACACGCTGCCCGGCGCCTGCACGTTGAGCGTGACGCCGCCAGCGCTGCGCGCCATCGGCTCTGGCGCAATGAGCACACACGTGGTGTCGCTGCCTTCGATGACCCGCTGCACGCGCAGCCAGGTGGTGTAGGGGATGCGGCGCAGGGCCGCCGCCGGCACATCCGCCATGTCGAGCACCACCACCGGGCACACGCCCGATTGCAGCACCAGGTTGAGCGCCTTGAGCGCGCGGTCGAGCGTGCGCTCCACCATGGTGCCAGGCCCGTCGACCGTGCGCACGCCCGGCAGCCACACCGGATCCACCGCGCCGGCGGTCTTGGAGATGGCCTGCCCGCGAATCCACAGCAGCTTCGACAGATCGATGCCGCAGGCCGTGGCCGACGCCGGATCGAACCGGTCGAACGTATCCACCAGGGCCACGGTGTCGCCCCGGCGGGTGGCGGCCGCCATCCATTGCCACACGAGCGTGGTGCGCCCCGACGACGCCGGCCCCACCACCTCGGACAACTGCCCGGCCGGCAGCCCGCCATGCAGATAGGTGTCGAGCGCCTGCACGTCGAAGGGCACCCCGGGCGTGGACGCCTGGAGCGGACGGGACGTGGTGAGCGTGCGATCGAGCTTTCTGGCGCGCAGCAGGGATTCCACGGCGGCGCGGGCCGAAACGGGCGGATCGTGGGGCACGGAGGCGGTGACTGGGCTCATGTGTTTCGCCTTTTGTTTGCGTGGAGCACATGATAGCGAATATAAAGCGAAAGTCAAGTCTTCGGGTAAAGACACTTAGGGGCCGGGCCCCAGGACATGTAACCTGTCGCGCATGAAACCTACACTCGCAGGCTTTCTGCTCCTTCTCACCGGCTTTGCCGTCGGCGCCGTCACGCAGGGCACGCTCAGCGCGCAGCCCGCGGGACGCATCTTCGAACTGCGCACCTACACCGCGCCCGACGGCAAGCTGGGCGAACTGCACACGCGCTTCCGCAACCACACGCTGCGGATCTTCGAGAAGCACGGCATGACCAACGTGATCTACATGGCGCCGCTCGACGCGCCGGCCTCCGAGAACCAGCTGGTATATCTGCTCGCGCACAAGAGCCGTGAGGCCGCCAAGGAGAGCTGGGCCGCATTCCAGAACGATCCCGAGTGGAAGAAGGTGGCATCGGAATCCCAGGTGAACGGCCGCATCATCACCAAGGTGGACTCGGTGTTCCTGAGCGCCACCGACTACTCACCGCTGAAGTAACCCTGGTCCCCGGAGCCGCCATGATGATTCGCCCCTCGCTTCGCTGGACCGTGCACGGCACCCTCGCCTCCGCGGCTTTGCTCGCCCTCACGCTCACGGCCACGGGACAAACGCCGCCACCCGCCGACGACCCGCGCTTCACGGGATTGTCGACCGTGCTCGAGGGCAAGGACTTGAGCGCGGCCCGCCGGCGCTTCGAGCCCGGCGCGCGTTCCGCCTGGCACAGCCACGACAACGGCCAGTTGCTCTACGTGGAGCAGGGCCGCATGCGCACACAGAAGAAGGGACAGCCCGTGAAGGAGCTGGGCGTCGGCGACAGCGACTACACGGGCGCCGCCGTGGTGCACTGGCACGGCGCAGTGCCCGGCACGCACCTCATCCAGGTGAACGTGGGCTTCGGCGGCGAGACCCGCTGGCTGCAGAAGGTGACCGACGCAGAGTACGCCGCGAAGTAGCCCGCCCCTGCAGGCACTTCGATTAAGATCGCAGCGCTTGCAGGCTTACCTTTTCGCGGCCGCGCACCGCCTGGCGTCCGCGCTCACCCACCGCGATTTCCGCCTGTTGTGGACCGGCGCGCTGGGCTCGAGCATCGGCACGTGGATACAGAAGGTGGCGCAGGCGTGGCTGATCGTCACGCTCACCGGATCGGCCTCCGCGTTCTTCCTCGGCCTCGATTCGCTGATGGGCGAGCTGCCTATTCTGCTGCTCACGCTCGTAGGCGGCGTGATTGCCGATCGCAAGGATCGCCGGCAACTGCTGCTCATGTCGCAGTACACGCAGATGACCGCGGCCTTCGTGCTGGCGCTGCTGGTCTACTTCGACGTGGTGCGGGTGTGGCACATCCTCACGCTGTCGGCGGTCACCGGCGTGGCCCAGGCCTTCGGCGGCCCGGCCTACCAGTCGCTCATCCCGTCGCTCGTGAGCAAGGAGAACCTGCCGAACGCGGTGGCGCTCAACTCGATCCAGTTCAATCTGGCGCGCATCATCGGGCCGCTCATTGCCGGCGCGGCGCTCACGGCCTTCGGCATGGTGGTCTGCTTCGGCTTGAACGGCGTGTCGTTCCTGTTCGTGATCGCGGCGCTGCTGGCGCTGCACGTGAAGCACATCCCGCCGCCGGTGCAGAAGCCGATGATCGACGAGATGAAGGGCGGCCTGCGCTATGTGAGGGCCGAGCCCACGCTGGTGGCCCTCACCGTGCTGGGCTTCGTGGCCGCGTTCCTGGGCCTGCCGCTGCTCACCTTCCTGCCGATCATCGTGAAAGAGGTTTACCAGCAAGACGTCGGCCTCTACACCCAGATGATGGCCTTCTCGGGCTCGGGCGCCGTGCTCGGCGCGATGGCCGTGGCGTGGCTGGGCAGGTCGCGGGCGATGGGCCGGGCGCTGCTCGGCGGGGTCTTCGCGTTCGGCTGTGTGATGGTCGCGTTCGCGTTCTCGCGCCAGTTGTGGCTGAGCGAGCTGCTGCTCTTCGTGGGCGGCGCGCTGCTCGTCTCCACCTTCTCGATGACCACCTCACTCGTGCAGTTGATTGCGCCCAACGAGATGCGCGGCCGGGTGATGAGCATCTACATGGTGGCGTTCCGCGGCGCCTCGCCACTCGGTAACTTCGTGAGCGGCAACGTGGCCACGGTCTTCTCGGTGCCCACGGTGATTGCCATGAACGGCGCGTTGCTGGTCGTGGCGGCGATGGTGTTCTGGTTCCGCGGACGCGGCGTGCGGGAAACGTAAGCCGAGAAGTGACGGTGTTCACCCTGCAGCGCGCGTAGCCGCGCGCAGGCACGCGCCACGGGCATCGCCCGTCAGCCCTGCCTCTTGCGCACGAGGATGTGTAGGCCGCACACTCTCAATTGTTGCCGGCGAGTCCGTCTCTGTCGGTCGCACTCTTGATGGAGGTAGCGCGTGTCCCGATCGTCCTCATCACGTCCATGGCTGTCAGCGCTCCTGGCCGGAGGAGCCCTGGTCTGGATGTTCTTCGACGCTCCGTCACCGCACGCACAGGCGCGTGAGACCGTGCGCTTGCTGCGCGGCACCGAAGTGACGCCCGGTCAACTGCGTCAAGAAGTGGACGAGGTGCGCCGCCTGGAGCGCGACGGCGCCATGCGCGTGGCCGCCAGCATCGACGACCCCCTCGCGCCTGGGCACCAGCACGAGCGGTTGCAACAGTACTACCTGGGGCTCAAAGTGGTCGGCGGCTCGGTCGTGCGGCAGACGGCCAGCGGCGTGGTGACGTCGCTCCTCGGCCAGGTGTATCGCGCCGAGGTCGACAGCGCCGCGCCGGGGCTCACCGCTCAGGCCGTGGCGGCGCGTCTGCGCACCAGCGGCGCCGCACTCGTGACCGAGCCGGCGCTGGCCTTTCTGGGCCGAGACGACGGCGCCATTACGCTGGTCTACGAAGTGAGCGTCAGACGCGAGGCCTTCGACGTGCGCACGATCTACCTCGATGCCGCCACTGGCGCAGAGCTGCTGTCGGTGCCGCTCGTGAAAGATCAGAGTGCCGTGGGCGAGGGCCTCGGCGTACTCGGCGACCGCAAGAAGGTAGCGGCGCGCCAGGTGGGGGGCACCTTCTTCACCGAAGACATGCTCCGTCCGCCGTTGCTGTGGACCATCGACTTGCGGTCCAACCGCAACCGCCTCGACCAGGTCGCTAGCGGCGCCCCCCTCGTCCAGGTAGACCTGGCCTCCGACAGCGATAACGTCTGGACCGATCCGGTGGCGGTCGACGCCCACACGTATCTGGGCTGGACCTACGACTACATCTTCAAGCGGATTGGCGTACGCGGGCTCGACAACGGCAACGCGCCGATGTTTGCCGGCATCAACACCTACTCACCGCAGCAGTGCGTGGGGCCGCTGCCGAGTGGCGAGTTCGGCATCCTGTGCGTAAACGCCTTCTGGCTCGGGCCGCCGGCCGGGCCAGGCGGCAGGGGGCTGATGGTCTTCGGCAACGGCATCCCGAGTAACTTCGTGCTGACCACGACCGGTCAAACGATCGGGCCGCTGGCCGGCGCGCTCGACATCGTGGCGCACGAACTCGCCCACGGCGTCACCGACTACACCTCCGGACTGGAGTACCGCAACGAATCGGGCGCGCTCAACGAGGCCTTCTCGGACATGATCGGGGTGGCCGTCGAGGCCTACTTCCAGACGCGCGGCAACGGACTGCTGCAGGCCGACTATCTGATCGGCGAGGATTCCTTCCGGGCCTCGGGAGCCGGGTCGGTGTCGGGCATCCGCTCGATCCAGTCGCCGACCGCCTACGGCCACCCCGATCACTACTCGGTGCGCTTTACCGGACCGGAAGACAACGGTGGCGTGCACACCAACTCGGGCATCCCCAATCATGCGTTCTACCTGGCCATCGAAGGCGGTACCAACCGTGTGTCGGGCCGGGCCGTCACTGGCGTGGGCTTCGCCAACCGGGATCAGATCGAGCGCGTCTTCTTCCGGGCCTTCACGCGAATGCTGCCGGTGCGCGCCACCTTCTCGCAGGCGCGCGCGGCGACGATTCAGTCGGCCCGCGACCTGTACTCGTCGAATGCGGCCGTGGAACGGGCCGTCACCGACGCGTGGGCCGCGGTCGGCGTTCAGTGAGGGCCGTGTCCATGAATTTTCTGACTACCAGCATGGCCGTCGCCGTCGTCTGCGCGCTCGGCACCACGCCCGTGCTCGCCGCCGAGGGCGGCCAGCAGACGCCGGCCGTACCGCCACCGGCGCCGCAACCCGCGGCGCGCGCGGCCTCGGCGCCACGTGCCCGCCAGTCGCGCGGCTTCATCGCCCTGGGCGGGGTGTTCCAGTTCGAGAAGGCGTCGTTCACTGACACGCGCACGCTCACGTATTTCCGCGAGACAGCCACGCACACTGGCGAATACGAGATCGACGGTGGCCCGGGCTTCGACCTGGGCGCGTTCGCCCGGGTGTGGCACAACCTGGGCGCCGGCGTGACGTTTACGCAGATCACGCGCTCGGGCGAGGCGGAGTACTCGGGCCGCTATCCCCATCCGTTCTTCTTCAACCAACCGCGCACGGCCACCACCGTGGCCTCGGACGTCGATCGCACCGAGACCGGCGTGCACGTGTCGGCGGCCTATCTGCTGCCCTCGTCGGGGCGGTTCGGGCTCACCGTCTACGGCGGTCCCAGCTTCTTCACCATGAAGCAGGACGTCGTCGACGACCTGACCGTCACCGAGACGTATCCCTACGACACGGTGGCGATCGCTCCCGGCGCCCGCTCCGACCTCTCGGAAAGCGCCGTCGGATTCCACGTGGGCGCCGACGCCACGTGGTACTTCACCCGGCGTCTGGGCGCCGGCGCGCTGCTGCGCTATGCCGCGGCGACCAAGAGCGTCGCGATTGGCAGCGGCGAGTCGTTCGACCTCGAGGCGGGCGGCCTGCAGATCGGACTGGGCCTGCGCTTCAAGTTCTGACGCAGGGAGCACGTGGGAGGGCCTGACCGCTACCACGGGTCCGGCTCAGCCTGCGTTACACTCCTCGCCATGCATACCCCTGGCTCATCCACTCTGCGCCAGATTGGCGCCGCCTGGATGCTCACGTTCACCCTGGGCGTGGTGCAGCCGGTCTTCGCGCGGCCCGAGTTCCTCGTCAAGTTTCAATCCGACCCGATGCGACGCGCCGAGGTGGACGGCTGTGGCACCTGCCACGTGAAGCCCGAGGGCGGCGGCGCGCGCAACGACTTCGGCGCGGCGTTCGACGCCGCCACCCGCGACATCACGCCGCTGCTGCGCGCCAACTTCCCGAAATATTTCGCGGTGGCCTCGGCGCAGCTGCCCGACGGCACCACGTTCTACATGTCGGATCCCCAGAGTCGCCTGGTCGTCGTGGAACGGCAGAACCAGAAGGTGCTGGTCAACGTGGCCGACATCAGCACGCCGAAGACGGCGCCCCTGCCCCCCGCACAGAACCGCATGAGCTTCTTCGTCACGAGCGAGGGCCTGGGCACGGGCGGTCATCTGGGGGGCCTCGCCAGCGCGGATCGCCACTGTCAGGCGCTGGCGAAGGCCGCCAGTGCCGGCGATCGCACGTGGCGCGCGTACCTGAGCACGAGCTTCCAGGGCAAGCCTGCGGTGAACGCGGGCGATCGGATCGGCGGCGGGCCATGGTACGACGCCGCCGGCGTGCTCGTGGCCCGCGGACCGGTCGACCTGCACACGAAGGAACGGCTCCCGCCGGGAGTCTTCCTGACAGAAAACGGCGAGCCCGCAACGGGCACGCAGCAGGTCGTGACGGGCACGCTGCCAGGTGGCACCGCTGCGGTCGACAAGACCTGCAACAGCTGGACGAGCGCCGCCGCGGGCGAGACCCTGGCTGGCGATCCGGCGGGCGTCTGGAACTCGGCGCACGCGGTCAGCTGCACTTCGTCCGGCCAGGCGCCCGCACGCCTCTATTGCTTCGCGCTCAGGTAGCGCTTCCCTCGGTAAGGAGAACTCGAATGGTGAAGGTACGACTCAGTGCGGTTGCGCTCATCGGTCTGCTGTTGAGCGCCGCGCCGCTCGTGGCGCAGACGACCGGCAGCGTGTCGGGCACCATCAAAGACAACTCCGGCGCGGTGGTGCCGGGCGTGGCAGTGACGGTTGAGAACGTCGAGACCAAGGCCACCCGCACCGCCGTCAGCGGCGACTCAGGCACCTATCAGATCGCCCTTCTGCCGCCCGGCCGCTACCGCGTGCGCGCCGAGCTACAGGGCTTCCGCACCGAGGAACGCGACCTCACGCTGGTCGTCAGCCAGAACGCCCGCTTCGACTTCGCGATGAACCTCGGCAGCCTCGAGGAGACCATCACCGTGCAGGCCGCCGCGCCGCTCGTCGACACGCGCGATGCCGCCATGGGCCAGGTCGTCGACCAGACCAAGATCGTGGAGCTGCCGCTCAACGGCCGCAACTTCCGCGACCTCGGCCTGATCGCCCCGGGCGTGCAGCAGCAGACGCAGGCCTCGGGCCTGGCCACGCGCGGGGGCGGCCTCTACATCAACGGCGCCCGCATCTACGACAACAACTACCTGCTCGACGGCTTCGACAACAACGACACGACCACCGGCGAGATCCTCACGTTCCCCTCGCCCGATGCCATCCAGGAATTCAAGGTGCTCGGCGCGAGCTACGGCGCGGAGTACGGCTTCGCCAGCGGCGGCATCATCAGCCTGATCAGCAAATCGGGCGGATCGTCCTACCGCGGCAACCTGTTCGGCTTCGTGCGCAACGACGCCATGGACGCGCGAAACTTCTTTGCCACCAGCGTGCCGAAGCTGGATCGTCGTCAGGGCGGCGGCACCTTCGGCGGGCCCGTCTGGGGCGGCAAGACGTTCTTCTTCGGGTCCTACGAGAAGACCAACCTTACGCAAGGCCAGCCGTTCACCGCGGCCGTGCCCAGCGACGCGCAGCGCGCGGGCAATTTCGGCAGCGCCGCCGTGCGCGATCCACTCACGGGGTTGCCCTTCCCCGGCAACGCTATTCCCGCGTCGCAGTTCAACTCCCGCGCCGTGGCCATGCTGCCGCTCTTCCCGCAGGCCAACAACCCCGGCGACCTGACGCGCAACTTCGTGAGCGCGCCAAACCTGCTCGATGACCTGCATGTGGGCAGCGGCCGGCTCGACTACAACCTGTCGCCGTCCAATCAGTTCACGGCGCGCTACTCCGTCTTCTGGGACACGCAGTCGAACCCCGGGGCGGTGCCGGCCGTGGTGACGGCCGTACGCAAGCAGAACCAGTCGTTCGGCGCGACGTGGACGCATGTGTTCGGTTCGAACACCGTGCAGGAAGTGCGGGCCGGCATCGGGCACGTCTACAACGGCATGTTCCGCGACGATTCCACCGCCCTCGACTGGGGCAAGGAACTGGGCATCGGCGGCACGTTGCAGCAGGCCATTCCCGACCGTCTGGGCCAGGGGCCGCCCGTGCTCACGTTGACGGGCTTCTCGCCCATCAATCCCAACAACAACCCCTTCATTCGCACGCACAACCTGCGGCAGGTGTCGTACGTGCTGGCGCAGAACGCCCGCAACCACTCGGTCAAGGTCGGCGGCGAAGTGCGCACCCAGCAGATGGCGCTCGACGCCTGGCGCAACCCGCAGGGCACCTTTACCTTCACCGGCCGCTACACCGGCAACGCCATGGGCGACTTCCTGCTCGGATTCCCTAGTCAGACCACCACGTTCACCGGCCTGGTGTTCATGGAGCAGGTCAACTGGCAGAGCGCACTCTTCGTGCAGGACGAATGGCGCCTCTCGCCGCGCCTCACGGTGAACTACGGCATCCGCTACGAATACCAGGCGCCCGACCGCGAGGTCGAGAACCGCTGGGCCACCTTCGAGCCGGCGCTGGGGCAGAGCGTGCAGGTGGGCACGAGCGGCGTGCCCGACACGATCCGCGGCGCCGAGAAGGACAACTTCGCGCCGCGCGTCGGCCTGGTGTGGGACATCACCGGAGACGCGAAGCGCGCGCTGCGCGCGGGCTACGGCGTCTACTACACGTCGTTCGTGCACAACATCGCGTTCTCGTCCTACGCCAACACGCCGCTCGGCGCCAGCCGCGTGTTCGCGGCCTCGCCCACCACGCCCAACATCAGCCTGTCCGACCCGTTCCCGTCGTCGTTCGGCACCGACACCATCATCACCTCCGGCATGGAACGCGAGTTCCCGCAGGGCAAGGTGCACCGTTGGAGCCTGGACCTGCAGCAGGAACTCGGCCGCGGCTCGATGGTCAGCGTCGGTTACGTCGGCTCGCAGTCGGTGGAGCTGACACGGCAGTTCAACATCAACCAGCCGGTGCTCGGCGCCGGCTCGATCGCCAGCCGCCGGCCCTACCCGAACCTCGGCGACATCACCTGGACCGACGGCACCGGCCGCTCGAACTACAACTCGCTCGAGGCCAAGTTCCAGCGCCGCATGCGCGACGGCTTCGACCTGCTCGTCGCCTACACGCTGTCGAAGGCGATCGACGACGGCGTGGTCAGCGACGATGCCGGCAGTGGCGTGCTCAACTCCTACAACCGCGAGGGCGAGCGCGGTCTCTCGGCGTGGGACCGTCGTCACCGCTTCGTCACGAGCGGCAGCTACCTGTCGCCGTTCCAGAACGTGCTGGCGCGTGGCTGGCAGCTGAGTGCGATCTTCACGCTCACGAGCGGCTCGCCCTTCACGCCGGTGATGAGCTTCGACGCGGCGGGCATCGGCAACCTGGGCAACCAGCGGCCGAACCTGGCGGGCGACCCCAGCCTGAGCGGCGACGACCGCTCGGTCAACAGGTGGTTCAACACCGCCGCCTTCATATCGCCAGCCGCCGGCACCTTCGGCAATGCCGGACGCAACACCCTCACCGGGCCGGGCGTCAACACGCTCGATACGGCGGTGTCGCGCCGGTTCACGCTCCCCAAGGACGTGAACGTCCAGGTGCGGCTCGAGATGTTCAACGTCCTGAACCGCGCCAACTTCCTTTTGCCCAACCGCATCGTGGATTCACCCCTCTTCGGCACGATTTCTGGGGCAGGTGCGGCGCGGCAGGGCCAAATTGCCGTGAAATTGGCTTGGTAGCGCCGTGGGGATCAATTGACACGTCGTTGCAAACGCAATGAAAATAGCCAGGTAGCAGTGTTTCTGTGCTCTGCCTCGGCCGGTCCGCGTGTGACGCACCCGTCCGCAAGGGAGGTTCGTGCATGAAGGTCTCACGCATGGTCTGTGGCCTCACGGTCGTGGCCGTTGCGCTCGTGGCCCAGCCCAGCGCCACGGTCGCACCACCACAGGCGCCGGCTGCCGCGACCTCGGTGGACGCGCAGCGCGCGTTCGTGCAGCAATACTGCGCCGGCTGCCACAACGAACGCGTGAAGAGCGGCGGCTTCTCGTGGACCGAACTCGACGTGGCGCGGCCCGACCACAACCCCAAGCGCACCGAAGATGTGATTCGCAAGGTCCGCGCGGGGCTGATGCCGCCGGCCGGCGCTCGCCGTCCCGACGCCGCGGTGCTCACGGAGTTCAGTACCGCCCTCGGCACACGGCTCGACGAGATGGTGGCGTCGCATCCCAACTACAAGGCGCCCGAGCTGCATCGGCTGAACCGTCGCGAATATCGCAACGCGGTACGCGACCTGCTGGGTATCGACGTCGACGTCTCGGCGCTGTTGCCGCCCGATGCCCGCACCGGAGCGTTCGACAACATGGCCGACGCCCTCACCGTGAATCCGGCGCTGCTGCAGGCCTACATCCGCGCGGCCGACAAGGTGGCGCGGCAGGCGCTGGGCGATCCGACGGCGGCGCCCGTGATGGCGAAGTACGACGTGCCGAAGGTCGCCAACCAGATGCGGCATGTGGAAGGCGCGCCCTTCGGCTCGCGCGGCGGCACCGCCGTCGTGCACCACTTCCCCGCCGACGGCACCTACACCTTCCAGAGCGAACTCTACTTCTACTACCTCGGTGAGCTGATCGGGGGCAACCTGCCCGAGTCGCTGCAGGGCCAGGAGCTGGAGATCTCAATCGACGGCGCGCGCGTCGCCAGCTTCACGATCGACCCGCTCTACGAAGGCAACACCGGGCCGCTCGTGAGCCCGCCGGTCGCCGTGAAGGCCGGCCCGCGCCGCGTGGCGGCGGCCTTCGTGGCGAAGGCCGACGGCCCGGTGGAAGACTCCGTGCGCCTCGTGGAACAGACCATCCTCGACGTGAGCGTGGGCCTGCACCCCGGGATGACCACGCTGCCCCACCTGCAGACACTCACGATCGTGGGGCCGACCGAGGCCGCAGGCGTGTCGGACACGCCGAGCCGCACACGGATCCTCACCTGCCAGCCCAAGGACGCGTCGCAGGAAGCCGCCTGCGCCAGGAACATCGTCACGACCCTGGCGCGCCGCGCGTTCCGCAGGCCGCCCACCGACGACGACATCGCGACGCTGATGCAGCTCTACGCCCTGGGTCGCGAGGAAGGCACGTTCGAGGCCGGCATCCGCACGGCGGTGCAGGCCACGATTGCGCGTCCCGAGTTCATCTTCCGCTTCGAGCGCGTGCCCGACGGCCTCACGGCCGGTCAGCACTACCAGCTCAACGACCTGGAACTGGCGGCGCGGCTGTCGTATTTCCTGTGGGGCTCAGGCCCTGATGACGCGCTCATCGAGATCGCGAGCCAGGGGCAGCTGCGCACTTCGGCCGTGCTCGAGAAGCAGGTCCGGCGCATGCTGGCCGACCCGCGCGCCGAAAGCCTCTCCACGCATTTCGCCGCCCAGTGGCTACGGCTCACCGGCCTGGCGGAAGTGCACCCCGAGCCCACGATCTTCCCCGACTTCACGCGCAACCTGGCGCACTCGATGCGGCGTGAAGTGGAGCTGCTCTTCGACAGCATCGTGCGGGAAGACCGCAGCCTGCTCGACCTGCTCACCGCCGACTACACGTTCGTGAACGAGGAGCTGGCGAAGCACTACGGGCTGCCCAACGTGGCGGGTCCGCACTTCCGCCGGGTGCCGCTCACCGACCCGAACCGCTTCGGGCTGCTCGGCCGGGGCGCCGTGCTGACCCAGACGTCGCTGGCCAACCGCACGTCGCCGGTGGCGCGCGGCAAATACGTGCTCGAAGTGCTGCTCGGCGCGCCGCCGCCGCTGCCACCGCCCAACGTGCCGCCGCTGGCGGAGACGGTGAACAACGAAGCGGTGCTGCCGGTGCGCGAGCGCATGGAACAGCATCGGAAGAACGCGACGTGCGCGGGCTGCCACAAGATCATGGACCCCATCGGCCTGGCACTCGAGAACTTCGATGCGACCGGCCGGTGGCGGAAGAACGATGGCCACGTGCCGGTGGACCCGCGCGGCGAGATGTACGACGGCCGCCCGCTGGATGGCCCGGTGAGCCTGCGTGCGGCGATCGTCGGGCACGCCGACGCGTTCCGGTCCGGGTTCTCAGAAAGCCTGCTGAGCTACGCGCTCGGCCGCGTACTCGACCACACCGACATGCCCACGGCCCGGGTCATCACCAGGCAGGCGACACGCGAGCGGGACCGCTTCTCGGCGTTCGTCATGGCCGTGGTGACCAGCGGACCATTTCAGATGCGCACGCTGGCGCCCGACACCGACACGATCGCGGCTCGCGAAGACAAGGGAGATCACTGATGTTCATCACGAAACGCGCGCTGTCTCGCCGTACGGTGCTGCGCGGCATGGGCGCCGCTGTGGCGCTGCCGCTGCTGGACGCCATGGTGCCGGCGATTGCTACCGCGCGCGAGCTGGCGCCGATCCTGCCCAAGAGCCGCTTCACGGGCATCGAGATGGTGCACGGCTCGGCCGGCGCCACCGAATACGGCACGAAACACCATCTCTGGTCGCCGTCGACGGTGGGTCGCGATTTCGAGTTCACGAAGACCCTGCAGCCGCTCGAGCCCTTCCGTGACTACCTCACGGTGGTCAGCCACACCGACTGCTCTGCCGCCGACCCGGTGTCGGCCGAAGAGGTGGGCGCGGATCACTTTCGCTCGAGCGCCGTGTTCCTCACGGCTGCCCACGCGAAGCAGACCGAAGGCTCCGACATCCGCAACGGCACGTCCATCGACCAGCTCTACGCACAGGCGCACGGGCAGGACACGCCGCTGCCGTCGATCCAGCTCTGTATCGAAAACCTCGATTCCTCCGGCACCTGCGGCTACAACTACAGCTGCGCCTACATGGACACCATCAGCTGGGGCGATCCCGCGACGCCTCTGCCCATGACGCGTGACCCGCGCCTGGCCTTCGAAGAGCTCTTCGGCACGGGCGGGTCATCGGCCGATCGCGCCAACCGCAACCGGATCAACCGCAGCATCCTCGACAGCATCACGCGCGACATCTCGAAGCTGCAGCGCAACCTCGACACGAAGGACCGCGGCCGCCTGAGCGACTACCTGGAGAACATCCGCGAGATCGAACGCCGTATCCAGAAGGTCGAGGCCTACAACACCAGCCACGGCCCCGACCGCGCACTGCCGACGGCGCCCGTAGGCGTGCCCGACTCGTGGGAGGAGCACGTCAAGCTCATGATGGACCTGCAAGTGCTGGCCTTCGCGGCCGAGGTCACGCGTGTCTCGACCCTCAAGCTGAGCCGCGACACGAGCAATCGCGTGTTCGCAGACAGCGGCTGCTCCACGCCGTGGCATTCAGCCTCGCACCACGGCGAGCGCGCCGAGACGATCGAAGACCAGGCGAAGATCAATCGCTATCACCTTTCGGTCCTGGCCTATTTCGCCGACAAGCTGAAGAACACACCGGACGGCGACGGCAACCTGCTCGATCACACGCTCGTGCTCTACGGCAGCCCGATGGGGGATAGCAACGTGCACGGCCATCGTCGCGTGCCGCTCGTCCTGCTCGGCAAGGCCAACGGCGCGCTCCAGGGCAACCTGCACGTGCTCGAGAAGGACAAGACGCCGCAGGCCAACGTGCTGCTCACCGTGCTGCAGAAACTCGGTGTGCCGGCCGACCGCATCGGCGACAGCACCGGCACGGTCGAGATCTGATCATGATCCGCAACTTGCTCATCGGCTGCTGTCTCGCGCTGCTCGGCAGCACCGCCCTGGTCGTGGCTGCCAGCAGCGCTCTGGCCGATGCGGCCATGCAGAAGGATCTGGCCAAGGTGCGGGCGCTGCTCGCGCAGAAAGCCGACGTGAATGCGACCCAGGGCGACGGCACGTCCGCCCTGCACTGGGCCGTCTACAACCGCAACGTCGAGATGGTGCGACTGCTGCTGGCGGCGGGCGCCGACGCGAAGGCCAGGACCCGGCTCGGCTCGCTCACCCCCGTGATGATGGCGGCTCGGAGCGGCGACAGCGCCGTGCTCGCGCTGCTGCTCAATGCCGGCGGCGATGCCGTGACGCCGAACGCCAACGGCACCACCCCGTTGATGTTCGCGGCCGGATCGGGCACCGCCGAGGCGGTCACGATGCTGATCGCGCGCGGCGCCGACGTGAACGCCACCGACGTCACCAACGGCCAGACGGCGCTGATGTTCGCTGCTGCCCAGGGCCGCGCGGACGCGGTGAAGGTGCTCGTCGGCCGCCAGGCCAATCCGAATGCCGCCACCAAGGTGAGCCCGATCATCACGATGGGCGAACGCTACAAGGCGAAGACCGAGGGCAAGGGCACGCGCGAGATCACCTCCGAAGGCGGACGCAGCGACATCAGCGCCATGGGCGGACTCACGGCCCTGATGTTTGCAGCGCGCGAGGGTCATCTGGCCGTCGTTCGTCAACTCGTGGACGGCGGCGCGGACGTGAATCTGGTGAGCGGTGCCGATCACATGAGCGCGCTCACGATGGCCATCGTGAACGGCCGGCTCGACATCGCGATGCTGCTGCTCGACCGTGGCGCCAACCCGAATCTGCTGAGCAAGAACGGCAGCGGCCCGCTCTGGGCTACGGTGGATGCGCGCTGGCCGGAACGCACGTGGTATCCACCGGCGAGCATCACCGAAGAGAAGACGACGCATTTGGCGCTGTTGAAGACGCTCGTCGGCGCGGGAGCCGACCCGAACGCGCGCATCGTGAGGAAGCCCTGGTACCGCACCTTTCACGGCGACTGGGCGAACCCGGTGGGGGCCACCCCGTTCTGGCTGGCTGCCAAGGCCAACGACGTGGAGGCGATGCGCCTGCTGATTGCCGGCGGCGCCAATCCCAGCGTCCCGACCACGGCAGGCGTCACGCCGCTACAGGTCGCCGCCGGATACGGCATCGAGCCGCAGGTCACCAACTTCGCGCCCAATCAGCGGCTGGCGGCCGTGAAGTATTTGCTGGAAGAAGTCGGCGTGGATGTGAATACGCGCGACGCCCAGGGCTACACCCCGCTCCACGGCGCGGCGCTCACGGCTAACCACGACCTGCTGGTCTACATGGTGGCGATGGGCGCAGACGTCAAGGCCAGGGCGGGCAACATCTTCGGTGGTGAGGGTCAGGCCGACAAGGACGCGGCCGGCGGCAAGGGTGACTCGGTCGCCGACATGGCCAACGGCCCGCGCGCGCACAACATGCAGTTTCCAGAGACCGTGGACCTGCTCGTGAGCCTCGGCTCCGAAAACTCCAACAACTGCCGCTACGCGTCGTGCGTGGTGCCCACGCTGCCGTCGACCAGGAAATAACGGCGGATCTCGACGCCATGCCGATCTACGAGTATCGCTGCCGGGCGTGCAGCCACCCCTTCGAAGCGCTCGTGCGCGTCGGCGACACGCCGGCGTGTCCGTCGTGCGCGAAGAGCGATCTCGAGCGCCTCGTGTCGCTCTTCGCCGTCGACTCCGACGGGACGCGCCAATCGGCCCGTGACAAATCGATGGCCAGGAGCGTGAAGCGGCAGCACGACAGCGACGTCGCCGACGTCGAACTCTATCAACGGCACCACCACTAGCACTAGCCCAGCCGGCGTGGAGCGGATGGCCGGTCGCCCCCCGGTCCCTGGCACCCGTCCCACAATTGAGTGTGACCGCGCCGGCGGGATGTCGATTCTCGGTCACCCGGAACGACTACTCTCTGAGCGCGCGGGCCTGACCGGTCTGTGGCGCGCGGCGGGAGGGCAGCCGCCGCTACGATTTCTCGAGCCCGGGGAGCATCGCGATGAAGTATCTGTGTCTGATTTACGACGACGAGGCAGTCTGGGCCGGGATGTCGGAGGCGGCCATCGGGGCGGCCATGGCCGAACACGAATCCTTCACCAGCGCCACTCGAGCCAAGGGGCAGTACGTGAGCGGCGAGGCGTTGCAACCGGTCGCCACCGCCACGATCGTCCGCGTCCGCAACGGCAAGACCACGACGACTGACGGTCCATTGGTCGAAACCAAGGAACAGCTCGGCGGCTTCTACCTCATCGACGCGACAGACCTGAACGAGGCCATCGCTGTGGCAGCCAAGATCCCCGAGGCGCGCACGGGCACCATCGAGGTGCGGCCCGTCATGGACTTCAGCCAGCAGCCGTGACCGCTGGAGCGGACGCCGCGCGGCAGGCGGTCGAGGCCGTCTACCGCGCGGACTCCCGCCGCGTGCTGGCCACGCTGATTCGGCTGCTCGGCGATTCCGAACGCGCCGAAGAAGCGCTGCACGACGCGTTCACAGCGGCCATGCGGCAGTGGCCGCGCGAGGGTGTGCCGGCCAACCCGCGCGCGTGGCTGGTCTCCACTGGACGGTTCAAGGCCATCGACGCCATTCGCCGCCGGGCGCGACACGAGGCATCACTCACCGCCTTTGCCGACGAGCTGGAACGCACGGTGCAGGCACCGGCGCCCGACGATGACGATGCCGCCCTGCCCGACGATCGGCTGCGCTTGATCTTCACGTGCTGCCACCCGGCCCTGCCTTCCGACGCGCGGATGGCGCTGACGCTGCGCGAAGTGTGTGGCCTCACTACCGAAGAGATCGCGCGCGCGTTCCTCACGACGGCCTCGACCATCGCGCAACGGATCGTGCGGGCAAAGGGCAAGATTCGTGACGCGCGGATTCCGTATCAGGTGCCGACCGAGGCCGACCTGCCAGAGCGGCTCGACACCGTACTGCACGTCATCTATCTGATGTTCAACGAAGGTTATGCGGCCACGGCCGGCGACTCGGTGACCCGCGCCGACCTCTCCGCCGAAGCCATCCGCCTCGGCCGGCGGCTGCTCGACCTGTTGCCCGATCCTGAAACGCAAGGCCTGCTGGCCCTGATGCTGCTGCACGAGTCGCGGCGCCGGGCGCGGGTGTCGCCGAACGGCGACGTGGTGTTGCTCGACGACCAGGACTCGGGCACGCTGGGATCGCCCCCTGATCGCCGAGGGGCAGCGCCTGGTGGAGCGCTCACTCGCGTCGCGACGCTTCGGACCCTACACGTTGCAGGGGGCAATCGCGGCCGTGCACGCGGACGCGCGCACGGCCCGCGACACCGACTGGCGTCAGATCGTGGGGCTGTACGACGCGCTGCTGCGCGCCGAGCCCGCGCCCGTCTTCGAGTTGAATCGCGCCGTGGCCGTGGCGATGTGGCGCGGTCCCGTCGAAGCACTGGCGCTCATCGATGCGATCCTGCGGAGCGCCGGTTCCTGGAGCGGCGGCTGCGCGAGCTATCCTAGCGCCCATGAGCGCGCTTCTCACCCGCCTTGGTGTCGAGCTCCCGATCGTGCAGGCGCCGATGGCCGGCAGCCAGGGTGCGGCGCTGGCAATCGCGGTGGCCGAAGCCGGCGGACTCGGGTCGCTCCCCTGTGCCCTGCTCGCCCCCGATGCCATGCGCCGCGAGCTCGTCGCCATCCGCACGGTGACGAGCCGGCAGGTGAATGTCAACTTCTTCTGCCACCAGATGCCCGAGCCGGACGCGGAACGTGAGGCCGCGTGGCGCCGGGCGCTCCGTCCGTACTACGACGAGTGCGGTCTCGACCCGGAGCCTGGTCCGGCGGGTCCTCCACGCCTGGCCTTCGACGAGGCCGCGCTGGACGTCGTGCGCGAGTTCAGGCCCGGCGTCGTCAGCTTTCACTTCGGGCTGCCTTCGGCACCCCTGCTCGCCGCCGTGAAGGCACTCGGCGTCACCGTGATGGCGTCGGCCACCACGGTCGACGAAGCCCGATGGCTCGAGGCTCACGGCGTTGACGCCGTGATCGCCCAGGGCGTCGAGGCGGGCGGCCATCGCGGGATGTTCCTGACCACCGATGTGACCACGCAGGTCGGCACCATGGCGCTGGTGGCGCAGGTCGTGGATGCGGTGCGGGTGCCGGTCGTCGCGGCCGGCGGCATCGCCGATGCCCGCGGCGTCACCGCGGCGCTGGTACTCGGGGCGGCCGCCGTCCAGGTCGGCACGGCGTACCTGCTGTGCCCCGAGGCCACGACCAGTCGCGTGCATCGCGCGGCCCTCGCGAGCGGCGCCGCCAGCCACACGAGTCTCACCAACGTGTTCACGGGCCGTCCGGCCCGCGGCATCGTCAACCGGCTGATCCGCGAAGTGGGCCCCATGCATGCGGGAGCGCCCGCGTTTCCTCTGGCCGCTGACGCCGTCACGCCGCTCCGCGCCGTGGCGGAAGCCCACGGCAGCGGCGACTTCTCGCCGCTCTGGGCCGGGCAGAACGTCTCGGGCTGCCGGAACATGCCGGCAGGCGCCCTGACGCGTGCGCTGGCGGGCCTGCGCTAGCCGCCGGCGCCTCGGCGAAGGCGCCTGTCACTTCGCCCTACCGGGCCGCACTCGCCTTCACCGCACCGCGGTCCACGGCCACGCCCTTCAGATACACCGCGGAGATCTTGCGCGTGTTCGTGATGTCGTCGAGCGGGTTTGCGTCGAGTACGAGCAGGTCGGCGTGCTTCCCCACGGCAATCGTGCTCGTGTCGCTCATGCGCAGGAACTCGGCGCCGTTCCTGGTGGCCGACACGAGCACCTGCGCCGGCGTCATGCCGGCCGCCACCATGTCCGCCATCTCCACGTGCGGCGCCCAGGCGGTGTTGCCGTCGGTGCCCACCGTGATCGTCATGCCGGCGTCCGCGAGCTTCTTCAGGTTGCGCGCCTGGATGCCCCATGTGGCCTGCGCGGCGGGACGGTCGGTAGCGCCGGCCTGAATCTTCGCCAGCTCGCCGTCTGGAATACTGCCCTTCAACCAGCTGTAGTCGGCCTTCACGCCGCGGTCGGGCAGGTTGGGAACAAGCACCACGTTCTTGCGCGCCTTGATGAGCGCCACCACTTCGTCGTCGGCGTCCACGTCGCGGATACCGTGCGCGAAGGCGTCGAGCCCGGCTTTGAGCAGGCCCTTGGCATCCGACAGGTTGTAGATGTGCGCGGCCACGCGGAGCTGATGCTTGTGCGCTTCGTCGATGACCGCCGAATAGAGATCGGGCGGCAGTTTCTGGTACTTGCCGTCGCGGTCGTCGACCCAGATCTTGATGAGGTCGACCTCGAGCGCGGCTTGCTCCTGCACGGCCTTCCGCGCCTCGGCCTCGGTCGTGATCCAATACGGCACGTCACTACGTCCGGGCTCGGGCGAGGTGATGCCGCGGCCGGCCAGGAAGGAGCGCGCCCTGCCCGCCGGCGCCTCGGCCCGTACGGTGAACGGATCGCCCGGGGGATCGAGGCCCATGCTCAGCGCCGCGCTCACACCGAAATAGGCGCGCTGGCGCAGGTCGGTGAGCAGCGCCTCGCGCGTGGTGCTCAGATGCACGTGGGTGTCGACGATGGTCGGCATCACAGTCTTGCCCGCCAGGCTCACGCGGGTCGCGCCCGCCGGCACGTTCACCGAGGCGGAGGGTCCCACCTGCGTGATGCGCCCGCCAGTCACCACGATGGTGGCGTTCTCGATCGGCGCCCGGCCGTCGCCGGTAATCACGCGCGCGCCCTCGAAGGCCGTGGTCGCGCCTTGCGCCTGCACCTCGCCCGTGCGCAGGCCGTTCAGTCCGGCAACGAGCGAGGCGGACAGGACGACGACCGGCCAGGAACGGAAGCTCATCAAACGCATGTGCACCTCCAGTGCGGTGCGCCAGCGTACTGCGGCCGTCGCCCGGGTTCAAGCCGCCTTCTCATGCCACAATCGCCCCGTTCATGACGCTCGGCCGGCGGGGCTCGGCTCCTCATCGTCGACCGACGATCCGCTCTCCCGCTCCGGCCCCGAGCCGTGTCATCATCGAGAAGATGCCACCTAGACGACGCCCTCAGCCCCCCGCCTCCACTCCTCCCCTCGCCGCGCCCACCGTCGTCAAGCACTTCCGCCCTCACCCGTGGCATGGGCTCGACGTGGGTCCCGCGCCGCCGGCCTTGCTGAACGCCTACATCGAGATCACGCCGTTCGACCTCATGAAATACGAGATCGACAAGGCGTCGGGCTACCTGCGCGTCGATCGCCCGCAGCGCTCCTCGGCGCAGCACCCGAGCCTCTACGGCTTCGTGCCGCGCACCTACTGCGGCGAGCGCGTGCGCAAGCTGGCCCCTGGCGCCACCAGGGGCGACGGCGACCCGCTCGACATCTGCGTGCTCAGCGAACGGGCCATCACGCGCAATGAGATCATCGTGCGCGCCCGCGTCATCGGCGGCCTGCAGATGGTCGACCGCGGCGAGGCCGACGACAAGATCATCAGCGTGCTCGACGGCGACTACGTGTGGGGTGAGGCCCGCGACCTGCGCGACTTGCCGGCCGTGCTGATCGAGCGCCTGCAGCACTACTTCCTCACCTACCGGCTGGTGCCCGGCGAGAAGCCGGTCGTCGAGATCGCCAAGGTCTACGGCCGCGCTCATGCCATGAAGGTGGTGCAGGCCGCCATGGACGACTACGTGGACACGTTCGCCCGCTAGGCTGACGACGCGCGCCTCCCCTACATGTAGCCGGCGCGGCGCAGCGTCTCGAGGCCGCCGTCGGCGGCGTCCTGGGCCCGGCCCGACCGCTCGGCGACGTGCGTGAGCGTGCCAGTTTTCAGTTCTTCGACGATCTCGGCCACGGTGCGTGCCGTCGAGGCAATCGGCGAGGTGCAGGGCGCGCAGCCGAGCGACCGGTAGCGCGTGCCGGTGCCCTGGTCGAAGTAGAGCGGCACCACGGGAATCTGTTCGTGCGCGATGTACTCCCACACGTTCAGCTCGGTCCAGTCGAGCAGCGGGTGGACGCGCACGTGCGTGCCGGGCGCGAAGTCGGTCTTGTAGTGATTCCAGAACTCGGGCGGCTGCTCGGCCACGTCCCACTCGTTGTGCCGGGTGCGCGGCGAGAAGTAGCGCTCTTTCGACCGGCTGCCCTCTTCGTCGGCGCGGGCGCCGACGATCACGCCGGTGTAGGCGTCGGTGTGCGGGTCGATCTCGTAGGCGCCGGCCGCGTGGTTGAACCGGTAGCGGCGGCCCTCGCCGCTCAGCGTGTCCTTGAGGGCCTGGGTCTTGAGCAGGCCGCAGCAGGTGAGGCGGTCGACGGCGCCGCGCGGGAAGGTCGTGCCCGCCTCTAACGCCGCTTCGTGCTGCCCGTAGATCAGATTGAGGCCCCAGTCGGCCACGAGGCGGTCGCGGTAGGCGATCATCTCGGGAATCTTGTAGGACGTGTCGATGTGCACCAGCGGAAACGGCACGTGGCCGAAGAACGCCTTGCGGGCCAGCCACAGCATCACCGTGCTGTCCTTGCCTACCGACCAGAGCATGCACAGGCTCTTGAAGCTGGCATAGGCCTCGCGCAGGATGTGCACGCTGCGATGTTCGAGCGCGTCGAGATGGGTCATGGGGTGCTGGCCTCGTCCGGCGCAAGGGCGCGCGGCCGCTGCAGATACGTCAGGATACGCCCGGCGGCGCTCTCGGCCGGCTCGACACTGGCGTCCACGACGATCTCGGCGTGCTCGGGCGGCTCGTAGGGATCGTCGACACCGGTCAGGTTCGACAGCGTGCCAGCGCGAGCCTGGGCATAGAGTCCCTTGGTGTCGCGGGCCTCGCACACGGCCAGCGGCGTGGCCACGTGCACCTCGACGAACGCCCGGCACAGGGCACGCGCGGCGTCGCGTGACTCGCGATACGGCGACACGAGCGACACGAGCACCATTACCCCATGCGCTTCGAGCCGGCTCGCCATGAAGCCGACGCGGCGGTTGTGGGTGTCGCGGTCGTGGTGTGTGAAACCGGTGCCAGGAAACCGCGCGCGGATCACGTCGCCGTCGAACAGCTCCACGGCGGCACCCGTCGCGTGCAGCCGCGACAGCAGCGCGGCCGCGATGGTGCTCTTGCCGGCACCCGACAGGCCCGTGAACCACACCACCGCCGGCCGGGGCGGCAGGAACCCGAGCACGAAGCCGGCGTTGCGCAGGCCCGGCTTGTTGTAGGTGAGTGGCGACGGATGCGACGTGCCGTCGGCGGTGGCGTAGCGGAACACGCAGTCCCCAGCCGCCACGTCCCACTCCATCGTGGGCCCGAGGCGCAGGTAGCAATCAGCCGTGCCCTCGGCCACGAAGCAGAACTTGATCGAGCTGCCGATGGCGATGCGCTCCCCCACCCGGTAGCCGCTGAGCACGTCCTCGAGCGCGGGCGAGCCATGCGAGCGGCTCTCGGCCACGCGCAAGGCGGCCCCTGGCGCAGGTGGCTGCGCGATGAGGCGCACGGCCGGGCCGGCGCCACGCCGGCGCCAGCTCCCCTCGGCTTCGGCGGCCCAGTAGGTGACGTCGTGGCCAGGCGCGTGCACCACGCCGAGCACCGGCCGGCCGTCGCGCACGAGCGCGATGTTCACGGTGTAATCGGGCCGCCCCGCCAGATATTCGCGGGTGCCGTCGAGCGGATCGACCAGCCAGAACTCGCGCCACTGCGCGCGGTCGGCATCCCCAGGGATCTCGCCTTCTTCACTGACTACCGGCACGCCGGGGGTGAGAGCGCGCAGACGCGGCACGATGAGCGCATGGGCATCGCGATCGGGCTGCGACACCGGGCTGCCGTCCGGTTTCATGCGCACATCGGCCGGCGCAGGACGTGCCGCCTCGATGCCGGCACCGGCGGCCACGGCCAGGGCCACCACCTCGGGGAGCAGCGACGCGAGCGCGGGCGTGGTCATGATTCGTGCACCGGCTGGATGACTTGGCGGGCGCGCAGCAGCGCCACCACCGCATCGACGGCGCCTGACTCGCGCGTCGTGTCGGGCCACAGCAGATCGCAGGCGACCCCCGCCGTCGCGGGCTGGCCCACCCACACGGTGAGGATACGCTCGGGTGGCACGCTCATCTGCACGATCTCGAGATCGTCCTGCCCCAGGTCGGCCACGCTGACCACGAGCAGTACGCCGGCATCGAGCATCAGGTTGGCGATCTCCCCGAGCCGGCGGAAGTGCTCCTGGCGATTGGGGCCAGTGCGGTCGAGGTCGGCATCCACGCCGTAGAGCACGTTGCCCATGCCCAGGAAGTAGACGTTGCGGCCCGCCGCGAAGAGCTGCTCCTCGAGCGCCTTGGCGAGTCCCTTGCGGTCGCGATCGCGGTCGCCGGTGACGAAGAGCAGCGTCGGCTGCTGGGCGAACCGCGCCTCGCGCCGCTCGGGGGCAATCAGGCTGTGCTCCCACTTCAGATTGCGCACGAGCACCTTGTGGCGGGCCTCGTCGTCGGCGTCGGGGAGTGCCTCGCGCACGATGCCGCCGCCGCGGATTTCGTAGTCGTCGATGACCACGAAGCGGCCGGTCGTGGCGTGGTCGGCATGCACGTCGAACGCAACTGGCCGCCCGAGGGCGAACACGCAATCCGCCACCTCGTGGCGCGCCACCTCGGCGCGGTCGGCGGTGCCGAGCGTGGCCGCGTCGAGCACCTGCTCCACGCGCTCAACCCGCATCGGCACGCGCGCGGCGCCCAGGCGCAGCACGTAGTCCTTGTGCGGCACGAGCGGTGCGCGGCCGAGCCAGAACAGATTGACGCGCAGCCGCGTGGCCACCTGGGGCGGCGACTCACCGGCCCGCGCCGCCAGGTCGCCGCGCGTCACGTAGATCTGCGGATCGAGCGTGACACCGGCGGCCTCGCCGGCGGTCGCGGACGCCGGCGCGGGTCGGTTGAATCGCTCGAGCGACTGCACCCGCGCACGCTTGCCGGACGGGTAGAACACCAAGTCGTCGCCCACCCGCAGCGTGCCACTGTCGATTGCGCCGGCGACGATGCGCCGGTCGTCGCTGAAGTTGGTGAAGCGGTAGACGTCCTGCACCGGCATGCGGAAGGGCGCGGCCGCCGGCGCCAGCGGCGCCGCGAAGCCGTCGAGTACCTCGAGCACGGTCGGCCCGCCATACCACGGCGTGGCGTCGCTGCGAGTCACCAGGTTGGCGCCTTCACGGCCCGACACCGGCACGAACGCCGCGGGCTGGAGCTGCACGCGGGCCATGAAGTCGCGCATCTCGGTGACGACGGCGTCGAAGGCCGCTTGCGACCACTCCACCAGGTCCATCTTGTTGACGAGCACCGCCACCTGGCGCACACCCAGCATGGTGAGCATGGTGGCGTGGCGACGCGAGTTCTCCTGCACGCCCTCGCGGGCGTCGACCACGAGCAGAGCCGCCTCGGCGCGTGCTGCGCCAGTCACCATGTTCTTGAGGAACTCGACGTGCCCGGGCGCGTCGATGATCACGTACGGGCGGCGGGCGCTCTTGAAGAACACCCGCGCGGCGTCAATCGTGATGCCTTGGTCGCGCTCGTCCTTGAGCGCGTCGAGCAGGAAGGCGTATTCGAAGGGCTTCGAGGTGCGGGCGCACAGTTCGCGCACCTGAGCGAGCTTGCCGTCGGGCAGCGATCCGGAATCCGCCAGGATCCGGCCGACGACAGTACTCTTGCCGTGGTCGACATGCCCCACTACCACGATCGGCATCAGGCTCACGATGAGCAGACATGTTACTCCAAGCCGCCGGCGCCGGTTTGACGGCGTCCTGCTAAAATCGTCCGGATGCCGCGCTTCCTCGCCGCGCTGGTCGCCTGCTGCCTGCTCGAGCCGGTCGCGGCCTTCGCGCAAACCGGTCCCCAGCCGGCCGCACCGGCCACGCGCGCCGACGCGCTCGACGCGCAGCGCGCCGCCCGGGAGCTGGCCCTCGGCGTGGAGCGCCGGAACTGGCTCGAACGCACGCTGTTCTTCGTGGAGGACAAGCGCGTGATCGAGCGCCTGAATCCGCCCGAGGGGTTCTACCCGAACCTGGGCAGCATCAGGATCGGCAGCGGCTTCGGCTACGGTGTCGGCTACCGCAAGCGCCCCGCGCGCGGACGCGTGCTGGTCGACGCGTCAGGCAAGTTGACCCACCGGGGCTACAAGACCGCCCAGACGCACATTGCCGTGCAGCCCATGGCCGGCCGGCCTGTCGAGTTCAGTACCGGCACGGTCTGGTACGACTTCACGCAGGAAGACTTCTTCGGCCTCGGCCGGGCGACGAGCCGCGCCGACCGGGTGAGCTATCGCCTCGAGGGGCTCGACACCTTCGCGCAGCTCCAGGCGCGCAAAGCCGGCTGGCTCGTGGTGCGGGGCCGTGTGGGCTTTCACCGGATGGCCATCGACTCCGGCACCGACGCGCGCTTCCCGTCGGTAGCGGAGACCTTCACCGAGGCGACCGCCCCGGGCCTGCGCAACGCGCTCACGCTCGCCTACGCGCAGACCTCGGCCGGCGTGGACACGCGCGACCAGGTCGGCAACACCCGCGGCGGTGGTTTCTACAACGTGTCGATGGGGATGTTTCGCGACCGGCGCGGCGACACGTTCAACTTCAATCGCATCGATGTGCGGGCCATGCACGTGATTCCGATCTTCGACAAGAAGCGGGGCATCGCCCTGAACGCCATGGCCTCGCGCAGCGATCCGGTCGGCGACAGCCGCGTGCCGTTCTACCTGATGCCCACGGTGGGCGGGTCCGACTCGATCCGCGGCTTCCGCGAGTTCCGCTTCCGCGATGCGGCCGCCGTGAACCTCAACGCCGAATATCGCTGGGAGGCGTTTTCCGGTCTCGACCTGGCCCTCTTCGTCGACGCCGCCGACGTCGGCCCGACGTGGCGGTCGCTCGTCGGCAAGAACCTGAAGACGTCGTGGGGCGGAGGCTTCCGCTTCAACACCAATCGGCGCGTGTTCCTGCGCGTGGACATCGCCAGCAGCCGTGAGGACACGCGCGTCTGGGTGCGCATGGGACCGGTATTCAGACGATGACACGACACCTGCACGCCGTCCTCCTGGCCGGACTGATGGCGGCCGCCGTCTCGCACCGGGGCCGCGCCGCCTCGCCCGCCTACTTCCCCGACGATCCCCTGACCGCCGATCCGGAGCTGCGCGATGCCGCCAAGGTCGGCGAGCGCGAGATCAGCGACCCCTACGACTTCCTCGAGAACACGTTCTTCAAGCCGGGCGACCATGCCAATCAGCGGGCGGTCAACGTCAACACCATCGACGAGGTGCCCGACTCGAGCTGGTTCACCAACCGCATCGGCGTGACGCCGGTCAGCGTGGCCGACATCGGCCGCGGGCCCAACCTGTCGGGCCCGCCGGCCCCGGGACCGTGGACCGTCGTGTCGGGCAAGAGCGACGGCATCACGCCCGGCTTCACCGTGCGCGATCAGGCGGGCGTGCTGTGGTTCATCAAGTTCGATCCGGGCTCGAACCCCGAGATGGCCACCGGCGCCGAGATGATTGCCACCAAATTATTCTGGGGTCTGGGCTACCACGTGCCCGAGAACTACCTGGCGGTCGTCGGTGCCGACGATCTCGTGGTGACCGACCAGGCCACGATCCGCGATGTGCTCGGCCACCGGCGCGCGCTCACCCGCACCGACGTCACCGACCTGCTCGCCAAGGGCGCCCGCCGAACCGATGGCCGCTACCGGGTGATGGCCAGCCGCGCCCTGCCGGGCACGCCCGTGGGTCCGTTCAAGTACTACGGCACCAGAGCCGACGACCCCAACGACATCTTCCCGCACGAGCACCGGCGCGAGCTGCGCGGGCTGCGCGCCTTCTCGGCGTGGCTCAACCACGACGACTCGCGCTCGGTCAACTCGCTCGACACGCTGGTCGCGACGGCCGGGCGCACCGTGGTGCGGCATCACCTGATCGACTTCGGCTCCACGCTCGGCAGCGCCAGCGTGGCGGCGCAGAAGCCGCGCGCCGGCAACGAGTACCTCTGGGAGGCGCGTCCCACGCTGCTCACCATGTTGTCGTTCGGCTTCTGGGTGCGGCCCTGGATCAAGGTGCATTATCCCAACTACCCGTCGATCGGCAATCTCGAGGCGGCCTACTTCTGGCCGGAACGCTGGAAGCCGGAGTACCCGAACGTGGCGTTCGACAACGCGCGCGGCGATGATCTGTTCTGGGCGGCCCGGCGCGTCATGGCCTTCAGCGACGAGCAGATCCAGGCGGCCGTGAAGAGCGCCGAGTACTCGAACGAGGGCGCGGCGGCGTATATGACTGATGTGATCATCGCCCGGCGCGACAAGGTGGGTCTGCAGTGGCTCACCGCGGTGAACCCGCTCGTGCGGTTTGCACTGGATGCCGAGGGCGTGCTCACGTTCGGCAATGTCGCCACCGAGACGAGGCGCGCCTCAGCCCCCGACGGCTACTCGGTAGCCTGGAGCACCTTCGACAACACCACGGGTCTCGCGACCGGCGTCGGCACGACGGCGTCGGTGGACACGGAACGCGCCCAGGCGCCCGCGGCCGTGCTCGAGGGCGAGTTCGTGGAAGCGGCCATACACACGCAGCACCCGCGCTTTCCCGAGTGGCGGCGGCCCGTCGTGGCGCACTTCCGGCGCGCGGCCGGCGGCTGGCGGCTCGTCGGCATCCGGCGCGACGGACTCGACTGACCTCCTTACCGACGCCGTTACGGATGTGGCCCGCACGCGTGAAACGGGCGGACTATACTGCCCCGAGCATGCCGCGCATTCTGGTCGCTGAAGACGACCCCGACATCGCGGGGCTGGTACGACACTATCTCGAGAAGGCCGGCTACACGGTGGACGTCACCGACGCCGGCACCGATGTGGCTCCGCGCCTCCGCCGCACCCCGACCGATCTGCTGGTGCTCGACGTGATGTTGCCCGGCATGGACGGCCTGGCCGTATGTCGCGCGCTGCGCGGCGACCCCGCCACGGCCGCCGTGCCAATCATCATGCTCACGGCCAAGGCCGAGGAATCGGACCGCATCGCCGGACTGGAACTCGGCGCCGACGACTACATCACCAAGCCCTTCAGCCCCCGCGAGGTCGTGGCGCGCGTGCGGGCCCTGCTGCGCCGCGCCGAGCGGCCCGCGGCCACCACCACCCTGCTCACCTACGGGCCGCTCAGCATCGACGTCGAGCGACACGTGGTGTCAATACAGGGCACGGAGGTGCGACTCACGGCCAAGGAGTTCCTGTTGCTGCGCTATCTGATGGAGCATCGCGGCCGCGTGCTGTCACGCGACCTGCTGCTCTCGGACGTGTGGGACTACTCGTACACCGGCGGCACGCGTACCGTCGATGTGCATGTGCGGCGCCTGCGCGAGAAGCTGCCGTTCATGGTGGAGGCGCTCGTCACGGTGAAGCAGTTCGGCTATCGGCTGCTCGACCCGCCGCCGGCGCCTGGCCCGGCACTCGTGCCCGGCCGCGCCTAGCCTAGGGCTCACCGGTGAAACTCGACTACCGCCTCACGCTGCTGCTCACGGCCGTGGCCGCCACGCTCGTGGCGCTGGCCTTCGTGTGGATCGCCCTCGACACCGACGTGGCGCACGCGCGGGCCCAGCCCGCCGTGGCCATCGGTCTGGGCGCGGCGCTCGGCATGTTCGTGGCGATCGTCGCCTCGTCGGCCTTCGCGGCCCGCCAGCGCAGCCGGGCCGCGGCCATTGCCGACGTCGGCCGCCGCTATGCGCTCGGCGACCTGACGCGGCCCGGTCCCGACTACGGCGACGACGACCTCGGTGTGGCCGCGCGCGCGCTCGATGCCGCCGTGCACGAACAAGGACGCCGCCTGGCCGAGCTGTCGCGCGACCGGGCGCGCATGGAGGCCATCCTCGGCAGCATGGTCGAAGGCGTGCTGGTCGTGGACGACACCGGCCGCCTGCAGCTGGTCAACGACGCGGCCCGGCGGATACTGCGGGTGGAACGCGAGGCCGTCGGGCGTCCCTACGTGGAGGCCATCCGCCATCCCGGCATCGTCGAACACTTCGACAGGGTGCTGTCGGGCGCTGCGCCACAAGCCTTCGAGCTGTCGGTCACGCGCGACGGGGCGCGCGACCTGGTGGCGCGGCTCGCGCCGGTGGTCGCCACCGGAGGCGGCGCCGTGCTGGTGCTGCACGACATCACCGACCTGAAGCGCGCCGATCAAATCCGGCGCGACTTCGTGGCCAACGTGTCGCATGAACTGCGCACCCCGCTCACCGCCATCCGTGGTTACGCTGAGGCGCTGCTCGACGACGAAGACGACGCCGAGAAGCGTCACCGCTTCCTCGAGATCATCCAGCGCCACTCGGCGCGCATGGAGCGGCTCGTGAAGGACCTGCTGCGTCTGGCGCAGCTCGACGCCGGCCAGGAGTTGCTCGAGTGCGCGCCGGCCGATGTGCCGGCCCTGGTCGCGGGCATCGTCGACGACCTGGCCGAGGCCGTGGCCGCCAAGCAGCTCGCCGTGACGATGGCGGTCGAGCCCGGCACCCGCGGCGTGCGGGTGGATGCCGGCAAGGTACACGACATCCTCAGGAACCTGATGGAGAACGCCGTCAACTACACGCAGCCCGGAGGCGCGGTGCAGGTGTCGGCGTCGCTGTCGGCGGGCCACCTGGCGCTGCAGGTCGCCGACAACGGCCCGGGCATTCCGCCAGAAGACCTGGGACGGGTGTTCGAGCGCTTCTACCGGGTGGACAAGTCGCGCGGCCGGCCCGGGGGCACGGGCCTCGGCCTGGCCATCGTGAAGCATCTGGCCGGCCTGCATGGCGGCACCGTCGCGGTGGAGAATCGGCCGGGCGGCGGCGCGCAGTTCGATGTGCGGCTGCCGCCTGCCTCTTCCGAGGCCGAGCCCGGCGACTGACAACCGCCTGCCGGCGGCGGCCAGCCAAGCCCGTCGTCTTCTGCGCGTCGTTCGAGCCGTGGCCCAGGCTGTCGAGCGCCGCCGACACGAGCGGCAGCTTGCGAAAGAGCTGGTCCACGCGCGACGGCGCCGAGCGCTGGCAGATCCACGCGATCCGACGTTGCGAACCAGTAAGGTCCCACCAGAACTGCCAGGCCGACGGCCTTCGCCGCGTGGACCGGATACCGGAGCCGGCCGCGGTGGTGCGTCAGTTGTCCACGACGTAGCTGAACACCTTCCATCGGCCGTGCTGTTCGATCATCGAACCACACAGCCGCAGGTCCTGTTGCTGCCCGTCCTGCGCGCGGACCACGAACGTGCTGTCCCGGTGCACGGTGTAGGTGTCGTAGGGCGTCGCTTCTCCGAAGCGGACGTCGACCAGGGTGTAGCGCTGTCCACGATGGCGTGCGAGCGAGGCGCCGAGGCTGGCGCCGCTCTTCTGACGAAGGTCACCCCACACATAGGAAAACGGGAGATTCCGCTCGGGCCTGGCCGCCGGCAGTTCCGGCCACACGTGGTGGCGAAACTCCGACTCCGACAGCGCCAGAGAACTCAGGGCCCGGGCATCGCCTGCGGTCATGGCGTCGATCACGGCTTGGGCCACGCCGGCGGGAGACTCGCGCGTGTCGGCGAGCGGCGGGATCGCGGGCGCGCATGCAGCCAGGGGCACGAGGGCCCCGAGAAGGGCCAGGGCGAGAAGCGCGAGGAGGCGCATGCGGGAGACGTTACTACGGGAGACGGAACCGGTATGCCCGGTCCGCCCCCCGTATGCGCCCCGGCGATGGCCAGGGCTGTCGAGCACGACGCTACCGCTGCGGATACGACGTCCAGCCGGTCGTCCAGTCGTCCTGGGGCGCGGGCGGCACGGCACCGATGAACGTGACGGTCTGGAAGAAACCGTCGTTGGGCGGCTGAATCGGCGCCAGCTGGCCACCGGCCAGCGTGGCCGCCGACGTGGGCTGGAAGTTCGGCGCGGGGTGGTTGAAGCAGTCGCTCGAGAGCCCGCCGTCCACATTGACGCGCACGTTCGGGAAGCGTCCGCTCGCCACGAACGGCTGGGCGCTGGCGTGCAGCGGCGTCGCCACCCCCCAGATGACCCCGGACCCGATCTGCGTGGTGCCGTTGGTCACCTGTTCGAGTGTGGCGGTGCCATCGATCTGCATCCCCAGATTGCGTGATCCGGTGATCAGGAAGTTGCGGAAGGTCACCGCTGTGCCGCGGCGGAACAGCACCGCACGGAAACCCTCGACGCCTTCGTTGGTGTCGGGGTCGCCGCAAATCGTCGTGTTGTAGATCTGCGGGTTGGAGCGCGGCAGCAGGTTGTTGGCGAACTCGTTGTTGTCGGCCTCGATACCCCAGTCGGCGTCGTCACTGCGCTGATGCACGGCCAGGAACTGCGCCCGTCCCGTCCAGCCGAACGTCCAGTCGAAGCTGTCGTCGCCGGTGTTCGAGGCGATGGCGTACTTGATGTCGGCCGTGCCGCCGAACCACTCGAAGGCGTCGTCGCGGTTCATGTGCACTTGGAGATATTCGTAGCTACCCCCGCGGCCGACACCCTGGAAGGCGATGCCGTTCAACTCGTTGTCGGGACTGAACTCGGAACCGGCAAACTCCAGGCGCAGGTAGCGCATGGTGCCGCTGTTGTCGTTGGGGTCGGTGCCGCCGTAGATGCCGGTCTGCGCCTCGCCGACGCCTTCGCCGCCGGGAATGTTCACCGGCGCCCGGCCATTGATGATGAGACCGCCCCAGTCGCCGCGCGACCGCTGCCCGACGGGCTGGTCGCTGGTCATGACGATCGGCTGCTCGCGCGTGCCGAGCGCGTTCAGACGCCCACCGCGCTCCACGATGAGCGTGCCGACGCTGCCGGCCTCGCCGGCGATGAGGGTGCCGGCCGCGATGTTGAGCGTGCCGCCCTCCTTGATGAACACCGCGCCGCGCAGCACGTAGACGAAGTTGCTCGTCCAGTTCATCGTACCGGTGATTTCGCCGGTGACCACCACGACCGGGCGATCGATACCCGGCACGTTTACGGGCGGCTGGAGCTGGCCCGATACGGGAACCGCCTGCGGCCCGGCCAGCGTGATGGCGGCCAGCGTCAGCCCCGCCAGGATGCGTGATACGTGAACCATGATGCCTTGTGCTTTCCTCATGAAGGGCTCGACCTAGAAGACGTTGACGCCAACCGACAGGCTGAAAGTCCGGCCCTGCACGAAGGAACGTTCGCGTTCCTGGGTGGACCCGATACCCTGGGTGAAGTTGTAGCGGCTGTCGGCGAGATTGTCGGCGCCGAAGCGCAGGTTGAAGCGGCCCACCCGCTGCGACAACACCAGGTCGATCTGAGGGCGGCCCTGCTCGATGATGTCGGGCGCGCCGTTCGAACCGACGTCCGAGATGCGGTCGCCGTAGCGGTTCACCAGCAGGCGCATGTTGAAGCCGCCGGCCGCGAACTCGGTGGTGATGTTGAAGACGTTCTTCGACTGGCCGGCCAGCGCGCGCTTGAGCGAGGTCTGCACCGTCCGCTGCTCGGCGTTGATCGAGATCTGCGAGTCGACGAACGTGTAGTTGGCGGCCACGTAGAGATGCGAGAACAGCTGCCGAGCGGCTTCGAGTTCGAGTCCGAAGTTGCGCGCGCTCTGGGCGTTCTGGAAGGTGACGATCGGCTGCGCGCCGGCAATCACGATGCGCTCGATGGGTTCGTTGAAGTACTTGTAGAACGCGCTCACGGCCACCACGTTGCGGGCGCCCGGGAACAGCTCCCACCGGGCATCCAGGTTCTGGATGATGGCGCGACGCAGATCCGGATTGCCGCGCACCGCACGGGCGCCGACGACGTCGGTGAACTCGAAGGTAGCCACCTCGCGGAACTCCGGGCGGTTGACCGTGGAGCTGTAGCCGAGGCGGAGGTTCGAGTTGGCCGTAATCCCCTGCACCAGGTTGACCGACGGGAAGAAGTCGGTGTTCTTGTTCTTCGAGGTGGTGGTGGCGACGAACAAGCCGAACGGGTCGAACGAATCCACCTGCTGCTCGAAGCGTTCCACGCGGGCCCCCGCCACGAGGCGGGTGCGGGCGCGCAGGGCGACATCGACCATGCCGTAGCCGGCGTAGGTGGTCTGCGCACCGTCGTAGGCGTCGACTGGCCGGGTCTCTTCGTTGAAGCGGAACGCGGTGCCGATGTTGTTCGAGCTGAAGATTTCTTCTGGCGTCCGGGTGAGGTTGGTCTGCACGCTGTTCCCCGAGCCGGTCGTGATCGGGATGAAGCGGAAGCGGCGCGAGGTGAACCCGCGGTTGCGGTCGACGACGTTGGCGCCGAACTTGTACTGCGTGGGACGGTCACCCGCGGTACTGAAGATGCTCCAGTTGGCCGCCACGTCGAGCGTGTCGTCGTCGAGGTCGTTGAACATCCGGAAGCCGCTCTGCGACTCGTCCGCCAGCACCGGCGCGCCGCTGAAGGTGAACCCGCCGCCGGCGAGCGGCACCATCGTGGCCTGATAGAGCGTCTCACGCAGGTCCGGCTCATTGCGCTTCGCCCGCGAGTAGGTCGCGCGCCAGTCGAGGCGACTGTTCGACAGCGTGCGGAAGAAGTGCTCGCCCGACAGGCCGTTCGAGAACAGCCCCTCTTCGACGAACTGCACGCGGTTGTTGAAGTAGTAGAAGTTGTTCTCGGTGTTCGGCCCTTCGAACCGGCGGCCTTCGTCGCGGCCGCTGTGGGTGTAGAAGTTCTCGAACGACAGCCGGTGGTTGGTGGTGGCCTGGTATGACAGGTTCGCCACGCCGCCGATCTGGGCGCGCTGCGTGCCGTATTCGATCTCGTACTCGCTGACCGGTTCGAGCGCGTCGCCTTCGTCGAGGCGGTAGAAGGCGCGGTCTTCACGCTGGAACGTCTCCTTGTACGATTGCGAGAAGCTGGCGACCACGCCGAGCTTGCCGAAGCGGTTGCCCGCCACCAGTCCCCAGTTCTGGCCGGGGGCGCCGTCGGCGTTCTGCGGCCGCCAGGTGTTGTCGAGGGCGCGGCCGAATTCCGTGATCTCGGCCGGCGTGAACCCCACACTGGGGGTGAACACGCCGCGCCGGACAATCTTCGAGTCCGGGAACGAGCTGGGCAGCGCACGCGAGCCGTTGTCGAAGCCCAGCCAGTCGCGCGAGCCGAGAGAGCTGAGCGGGATGCTCTTGCCGGTGGAAATGCTGTTACCCGACAGGCCGTACGAGAAGTCCAGCACTGGGCGATTGGGCAGCTTGATGGGATTGACCTGCACGAGGCCGCCGGCGAACTCGGCCGACTTGTCGGGCGAGTACGACTTGGCCACCTGCACGCTGTCGAGCAGGCCCGACGGGAACATGTCGAGCGGCACGACCTTCTTGTCGGGTTCGGTGGTGGGCAGCGTGGCCCCCGACAACTGCGTGTTGCTGTAGCGCTCGCCCAGGCCGCGCACGAACACATACTGGTTGTCGACCACCGAGATGCCGGTGACCCGCTGCATGGCGGCCGCGGCATCGCCGTCGTTGTTGCGGCGCATTTCGACGGCGCCGAGGTTGTCGCTGATCATCGGCGCGTTCTTGCGCTCGATGAGCTGCACTTCCTGCGAGGACGTCACCGCATCAATCGGCGCGTCGCCGCGCACGACGACCGTTTCCGCGAACTTGGCCATCGTGATGCCGATGTTGGCGTCGACCGTGCGCACGCCGCTGGCCACCGCCACTTTGGCGGTCATCTCCTGGTAGCCTTCCATCACGACTTTCAGTTCGTAGGCGCCTGGGGCGAGCTCGACGACGTAGCGGCCATCGACGTCGGTGTAGACCGTCTCACCACCCACGACCTCGACCGGAATCCCCGGGAGGCTGATGCCGTTGGTCTCGTCGCGGACCACGCCCGTCACACGAGTCTTTCGCGCGCTCGCCGCCGCCGCGGGCTGTTCGGCCCACACCGGGATGACGGCACTGGTCAGCAGCACGCTGGCAAGCAGGGCTACCTGGACACATCGCAAGTTCATACGCTCCTCGACCTCGAAACACTGGGGTTGGACAACCCAGTCAGGTTATGAGGAGCCCGTGAAGCGCCCGCGACAAGGCTGTTACAGGCGGGTTAACTCGTCCATGCGCACCGTTGGCGGTGCGGGCGTGCAGCCGAGGAGGCGTTCCGGGGGAGGGCGACAGCCGCGATGCTACGACTAATTCCTGAGCATTCCGGCGAGAATCAGTCCGCCGAGCGCGGCATCGGTGCGCCGTCCCAGGCCTAACTCCGCACGCACGACATTCTCCCGCTGGATCGCACAGGATTGCGCAGCTGGCTGGCCGCGCTCGGGGTCGGAGCACCGGCCAGACAGGTGTCCGGCGGCCAGGTAGGGCACGGCGTGACCGTAGACCTCGTGCGCGATCACGCGGTCGAGGTCGGCGTGGAACTCACCCGGCAGCGACCCCCGCAAGTCGTGAAGCTGCTGGATGCGGCCGACGTTGATGACCACCAGCACACTCGAGACGTTGCCGTGCTGGTCGGCCACGGGCGACACCTCGGCCACCGACGACTGATCGAACACCGTGACTGAACCCGTCCCAGCATCCTGCACGATCACCTGCTCGGGCGTGAGCACGATGGCGCGGCGCCCGGTGGCGGCCAGGGCGGCCATTGCCGTCCGCCAGGCTGCGCTCCCCCGCTCGATACGCTCCAGGGCATCGCGCAGGGTCTGGTCGTGAGTCACGACCGCCACCTGACGGGCCGCACGGCGGTCGTCGGTCTGCTCCGCGGCCGCGCCCGCAGCGCCAAGGACGGCGATGATCGCCACGATCACGGGGAATTTCGTGGGTCCCATGGGTGCTCAACTGGATGAAGTAACGTCCATGCAACGGTAATGTTAATTCGCTGTTAATTCAATCGGCATTTCTCTCCCGATTCCTTTAGTGTCCGGATCCGACCCAACCATACCCGGGCGAACGGCGACTTCGGCTGCATCGCCCGCCCCCTCATCCGCTTCCCGATACCCGGTCGTTACCGCGACCTCACCGCAGCGACGCCGGGCCATCGCGGTACGGTCACACGCGGCTCGTAGCATCAGGCTGGCGCGCCGCTTCGTGTTGAAGCGCCGCGGTCACGAGGAGTCACTGAATGATGCGAACTGCACTGCTCACCGCGTCGGCGTTGGTCGCCGTCGCCACCACGCTGGTCGCCGGCGATGACCGGCGCGGCGATCCCCGCGCCGGACGGCGCGAGGCCTCACCGCTCGTGCTCGGCCACCGCGGCGCCACCGGCTACCTGCCCGAACACACGCTCGCCTCGTACGCGCTGGCCATCGAACAGGGCGCGGACTACATCGAGCCAGACCTCGTCGCCACCAAGGACGGCGTGCTCGTGGCTCGTCACGAAGTGGATATCACGGGCACCACCGACGTGGCCGCGCATCCAGAGTTCGCGGCGCGCCGCACCACCAAGACCATCGACGGCAGCGCCAGCACGGGCTGGTTCGCCGACGACTTCACGCTCGCTGAGATCAAGACCTTGCGGGCGGTGCAGCGGCTCGGTTTCCGTCCGCAGCAGTACAACGGCGCCTATCAGGTGCCGACCTTCGCCGAAGTGATCGCGCTGGCGCAATCGGCCCAGCGCAGGCACGGACGCGTCGTGGGCGTGTATCCCGAAACCAAGCACCCCACCTACCACCAGCAGGTCGGCCTACCCCTCGAGCGCCGGGTGCTCGAGGTGCTCGGGCGCTACGGCTGGAACCGCGCGAACGCGCCGGTGTTCATCCAGTCATTCGAAGTGGCCAACTTGAAACAATTGCGTCGCATGACGCGCGTGCGCCTGGTGCAACTCATCGACGCCAATGACGTGCGCCTCGATGGCACGATCGACTCGACCGGCTACGGCCCGTACGACTTCGTGGCGGCCGGCGACCCCCGCACCTACGCCGATCTGGTCACCCCGGTCGGCCTGGCCGAGATTGCCACCTACGCTGACGGCCTCGGTCCGTGGAAGCGCTACATCGTGGGCGCGGCGGGCCGCGACCTCGACGGCAACGGCGTGGCCGACGACATGAACGGCGACGGCGTGTCGAACGACGCCGACCGCACGGCCACCGGGCCCACATCGCTCGTGGCGGATGCCCAGGCGGCCGGGCTCTTCGTGCACGCCTACACCTGGCGCAACGAGGCGCGCTACCTGCTCTCGAACTACGGCGACGACCCGGTGCAGGAGTACCTGCAGTTCTACTGCCTGGGCGTCGACGGCGTGTTCAGCGACAACCCGGATACGGCCGTGACCGCCCGCACGTTGTTCTGGCACGCGCCCCGGGCGTGCGCGCCCTGGCGCCCGTAGTAGCGACGGCGTCACTCCGAAGGCGGGGCCGCGGATCGCCGCGGCCTCGCCCGTGCTGCGAGCGGCTACCGGGTGCCCGCCACGGCGATGGCGTTGGCCAGCAGGGACGGCCCCCGGGCGTCGCGCACCACCACCGAGAACCACCGACCCGCCAGCGCCGGTTGCTCGAACGTCAGCGGCAGCGGCGACGCTGGCACCGCCACCTCGGCCGCGACCGCGCCGTCCACGACCCATTGCAGCGTCTGGCCCTCGGCACCGCTCACGGCCGCGACCAGCCGCACAGAGCCGCCGGCCGGCACGGTGCCGCCCATGTCGACCCGCCCGGTGGCGTGCTCCGCGTAGAACTCGATCCGCGGACCATCGGGTCCACGTACGCGCACGTAGACGCGGCCGCTTTTCAGTCCCTCGACCAGCGCGGCTTCCGACAGCGCACTCGCCCACACCACGGTGGCCGGTCGTCCCAACTGGCGGTCGGCGTCGTCGGCCACGGTGTGCTCGTCGCTGCCGCCCACGGCCGTGAGCCCGGTACCCGGCGGAACGCAGGCGCGCCCAGAACGCCCATCCCGACAGCGGGCCGGCGGCCGTGTCGCCGTTCACCACCTCCACGCCGTGCACCGCGGCCATCACGGCGGGGTCGCTCACATTCCACCCGCAGCCCATGCACGCCTCGCCGTCGGGCAACGCCGGATGGTTGATCGACACGAACGCGCCGGCGCGGGCGATGGGCGCGAGCAGCGGCGCCGGTGAGGCATCGGGAGCCGGCAGGCGGAACTCGTGCGCGGTGCGCTCGCCCACCGTGTTGGCGTGGCCGCGGTAGGTGGTGATTTCACGCCCCCGCAGGAGCAGGAGATCGTCGTAGTACGGCTGCAGTCGATCGACGTCGAGCCAGTGGCTGGTGGTGTTGTGGTCGGTCAGCGCCACGAAGTCGAGTCCGGCCGCCACCGCCGCGTCGAAGACGCGGTGCGGTGGCGTACCGACGGCAGCGCCCCGCCGAGACGGAAGCCGTCCATCACTGTGGCCGGAGTGCGCGTGCAAGTCGCCGACGAACCACCCCGGATCCCGCTCGGCGACTGTCGCACCTTCTGGCAGGTCCGTGGTGTACAGGCGCACGGTGAGCTCGACGGTGTCGGTGCGTCCGGCGCGGATGTTCGGCACGCCCAGCACGATCGCCCAACCCCCGGCTTCGATGGCGCCCGGCAGATAGCCCGGTGTGGCGCCGAGAGCCGACACCCAGATGCGCGAGCGCGACCCGCCGCTCCAGCCCCGCAGGCCCGACGGGCTGCGCAAGCCGAGGTCGACGACGGTGCGCGCCTCGCCCCCTGACACGCGGTACGCCACCTCGACGCGCCGTACGCCTGCCGGCACCTCGAACGGCTGCTCGAACAGGCGCTCGTAGTCGGCGGACGTGAGCGCGATGCGGAACTGCTGCTCGCGGATCGCCACCTCGACGGGCGGTGCCGGCGGAGCGGCCGCGCGGAGCGGACGCGCCGCCGACAGGCTGACCGCGGCGGCGACCGTGCCCACGACACACGCGCCCAGCAGGCGCGCCCGGAACCCGAGCTCCGGGCCCCGAGCCGCGCCCGTCAGAAGTGCAGACGTACTGAGACCTGCATCGTACGCGGGTCGCCCGCCAGGGACGAGATGGTGCCCACGTTGGCGCCCGTGATGTCGGCATTCGGGTTGCCGAAGTTGGCGCGGTTGAACAGGTTGAACACGTCCCACCGCAGCGTCGCGGCGACGCGGCTCGTGAAGGCCACGCGCCGCTGCACGCTCATGTCGAAGGTGACGTAGCCCGGACCGCGCAGGCGGTTGCGCTGGTTGTCGCCGAATACGCCCGCGGCCACGCGCTGATAGGCCGCGGCGTTGAACCAGCTGTCGACCGATTTCTGGCCGTCGGGGTCACCCACCAGATTCGGCATCCAGGTGGCGCCCTCGAGCCCGCCCTGAGTGACGGTAAAGGGACGCCCGCTGCGCGCGGTGTAGATGCCGGCCACCGTCCACCCGCCGAGCAGCGCGTTGCCCACGCGGCCGAGATTCACCGCCCGGTCAGCGCCAACCGGCGGCTGCACCACGAAGTTGGTCACGAGGCGGTTCCGGATGTCGAAGTCGGCCGGTCCTTCCCATGCCGCGATGTCGTTGGCGTCCTGCTGCCGGCCCGAGGTGGCCGCCAGGTGTTCGGGCGCCTGGTCACGCGCGTCGCCGAGCGTGTAGGCCACGCGAAAGCTGTAGCCCTGCGAGTAGCGCTTCTCCACCGACAGGTCGATGCCGCGGTAACGCGACTCGCCAATCGGGTCGCGCCACTGGATGTGCGCGAAGTTCGGATACGGCCGGGCGCCGTTGCCATTGGCCGGCTGGTTCAGGTTCCGCAGCACTGCGATGTTCCTGCCGACGTTGCCGATGAAGTCCACCGACGCCACGAAGTCGCCGCCGAACTGGCGCTCGATGCCGGCCGCGAACTGCTGGTAGCGGGCGTTGGTGCCGTTGGGATTGGCGGCGCGAATGAGCAGCCGGCTGAACACGATGTTGGACGGATCGAGGTAGTTGGCCGGGAAACCCTGGCTCATGACCAGCACCGGCGCGGTCGTCGAGGTGGTCTGCTGATTGACGTTGCGCAAGCCGGGCGGGTTGAGCGCCACCTGGTCCTCGGAGCCGATGCGGTCAATCGGGTTGTAGAACATGCCGTAGCCGCCGCGGATCACGGTCTTCTCGTCCACGGCATACACCACGCCGACGCGCGGGCCGACGTTGTTGCGATCGGGCCTGACGAGCGCGCGATCCTCGAGCGAGCCGTCCGAGGCATAGACGAGCGTGCCCGTGGCCGGGTCGAAGTTCGCCTGCCGGTTGTCCTGCTCATAGGACGGCGTCATGAAGTCGTAGCGCAGGCCCAGATTGAGCGTGAGCTTCTGCGTGACGCGCCAATCGTCCTGCACGAAGAACGCCGTGGCGTAGCGGCGCTGGTTCACGATGTGCACGTTCGAGAGCTCGGCGGTGCGGGCCCAGCCGAGCATGAAGTCGGCAATCGCGCTGCCCGTGTACTGGCCGCTGAACTGCAAGTTGCCGCGGGTCAACGGAATATCGGCGAACTCGTTGTTCATCGGCGCCATGATGTCGGTGCCGACCTTCACTTGATGACTACCGCGCAGCCATGACAGCGTGTTCAGGTATTGCACCTGATCGGTGTGCTGATACTTGGGCATGAAGTTGGGGGAGCCGATCCGGAGGTGCCCGGCGATGTCCACGCCGATCACGCCGCCGGCGACCGCGGGATCGTTGGGCACGCCCGGCACGACCGGTCCGGCCTGGCCGAAGGGATCCTGCTGGCCGTCGGAGATGCCACGCGCCCACGAGACGCGCGCCTCGTTCACGAGCGACGAGCCGATCACCTTGGTCCAGCCGGCCACCGTGCTGTGCGACTTGAGGAAGTTGCGGCCCCACGCCGAGGTGGCGGTGCCGTCCACCACGCCGCCGAAGAAGCCCGGCACGAAGCGCGTGCGGTCGGCGAAGATGTAGCGCACGAACAGGTTGTCGCTGGCGCTGGCCTTGAGATCGGTGCGGAACAGGTAGCGCTCGCCGTCGTCCTCGATGTTCGGCTGCCGGATGAAGTTGTTGCTGCCGGCGGCGTTGGGCGCCGGCACCAGACCCATGATGGCGCGCGCCACCGGATCCAGACGATCGACGGGAATCGTGTTGTTCGGAAATGGCAGCCCCGCGAGCGGATCGCGGATGGCGCTGGCGAACACGCCGTTGCGCTCGTCGGCCGTGGCCACGCGGCCGGTGCGCAGCACGCCCTGCGTGATGCGCGTGGCTTCGACGTCGCCGAAGAAGAACGCCCGGTTGCGCAGGATGGGGCCACCCAGGTTGAATCCGAACTGGTTCTGGTCATTGGCGGGCTTGTCGAGGTTCTGGCGCTTCGCGAAGAACGTGCGCTGGTCGAAGCGTTCGTCGCGGAAATAGTCGTAGGCCGTGCCGAAGAACTGGTTGGTGCCCGACTTGGTGGTCACCACGATGGCGCCACCGGGCGCGCGGCCGTATTCGGCGGCGAAGGGGCTCGTGACCACCTTGAACTCGTCGATGGCGTCGATCGACGGACGCGACACCTGCGAGCTCAGCTCCTGCACGTTGGTCGAGATCGAGTTGTTGTCGACGCCGTCGAGCATGAAGTTGTTCTGCAGCGAGCGGTTGCCGTGAATGCTCACCCCGCCGGTGCGGCCGGCGTTGGTGGTGCCGGTCTGTTCGGTGTAGCGGTCGCCCTGCACACCCGGAATCGTGAAGAGCAGGTCGTCCCAGTTGCGAATCGCCAGCGGCAGGTTGGCGATCTCGTTGCGGCTCACGACCGTGCCGAGCGCGGCGGCCTGGGTCTCGAGCAGCGGGGCCGCCGCCTGCACCTGCACGGTTTCGTTGACCCCGCCGGCCGCGAGGGACACGTCGAGGCGGCCGCGCTGACCGGTCGACAGATTCACCAACTGCGCAAACGTCTGGAAGCCGGTGGCCGATGTTTGGACGAGATATTCGCCAGACGCCAGGTCGACGACGAAGAACGCGCCGTCGGCCGACGTCGTGGTCGCGCGCCGCACGCCCGTCGCGCTGTTGGTGATGGCCACGGTGGCCCCCGGCACGACGGCGCTCGACGGATCGCGCACCACGCCTGTGAGGGTGGCGCGATCGACTTGGGCCGCCGACAGACCGGGCACGGCGAGCAGCAACAGGCAACTGATGAGGATTCGTGGCATACGCATGGAAGCAGCGTATCGACCGCCTTCGACGTTCGCGCAACAACGGCGACAATCGTGTGTGACCCGGCGCGTCGCGCAGCCGCCACGGGCGGGTGATACTGGTGTCGGCATGAGGCATCCGCTGCTGTCGATGGTCGCGCTGGTCGCGACCGTGACCCTGTCGCTGGCTGCGCCACCGGCATCCGCGCCGCTCGATGCCGCTGGCCGGGTGTGGCTGCACGCCCACAACTGCTATCCAGACGAGGGGCGCGGCGCCGATCGCCTGGTCCGGGCACTGGCCGCCGCACGCGGTCCGGTCGCCATCGAGCAAGATCTGGCGTGGGACCCGCAACGGCGAACGTCGGTCGTGTCGCACGACACCACGCTCGATGGCACCGAACCCACCCTCGTCGAGCACTTCTTCCAGACCGTGGCGCCTCTGCTCGATCGCGCCTTGGCCGACGGGCCGTCGCCCGACTGGCCGCTGATGGTGCTGCACCTCGACTTCAAGAGCAACGAGCCCGATCATCACGCCGCCGTGTGGGCGCTCCTGGGCACCTACGAGCGTTGGCTCACGACGGCGCCGCGGATGGCGTCGGATGCGCGACAGCCTTTCACGCTCGGGCCGCTGCTCGTGCTCACCGAGCAGGGCGAGGGCCAGGAAGGGCTCTTCCACGACCTGGTGCCCGTGGGCCAACGGTTGCGCCTCTTCGGCACCGTGCCCGCGCCTTCCGGCCGCGGCGAGGACACGCCCGCGGCGCGCGCCGCGGCGGCGGTCGCCGCTTTACCGGATGTGCTCATTCCAAGCGGCGCGACCAACTATCGCCGCTGGACCAATTTTCCCTGGGGAGTCATCGAGCGAGGCGGCCAGGTCTCAGCGGGTGACTGGACCCCGGGCGACCGGGCGCGACTCGATGCCCTCGTCGGCCGCGCCCATGGCCTGGGCTTGTGGGTGCGCTTCTACACGCTCAATGGCCACGCGCCGAATGCGCATGGCTGGAGCGACGGCTACAACTTCGGATCGCTCGACGCGGTACAGCCCCGCTGGCGCGCGGCCGTCGAGGCCGGCGTCAACTTCATCGCCACCGATCAGTACGAGGAGTTCGCGGCGGTCCGGCGCTGACGGACACCCGGCGGTTGAGGGCCCGTGGCAGTCGTCACGCTGCCCTCCAGGCGCATCACCGTGCGCTGCCGGATCTTGCGATCGCCGTAGGCCTTGCGGTGCTGGTTGCTGACGCTGCACGCCCAGCGCTCCACGCCGATGTCGTAGTGCCCCTCTGCCACGTCACCCCCAGGAGAGGAGGCGAGCGAGTCAGTCACGTTCGCGCGACCGGAGCCGATACGCGCGGGCCGTGGTCATCGGTTCTCGGCCCGTCAGTTCACGCAGGGTGTCGACCCCGGCCTCGATCGCTGCGGCCGTGTCGAACGCGTCCACTCCCGCCACGCCGCTCGGAAAGCCAATGCGAGCGAAGAGCCTGCGGAACTGAGCGGCGTCCTCGACCTGACCGCCATCGACTTCGAGCGCATGCTGCAGTTCGTGCGCGAGCAGGGCTGCGACCGCTGGTCCTGAGGCGCCAGGTCTGACGTCGATGACGACATAGCGCCACGAGGCACCACGGCCGACGAACCGGATCCGCGCATCCCACGCACCGGGTGTCGAGCCGGCTTCCTCGACGTAGACCACGAGGGGGGCGGCGCCCACGGCGGTGAGCAGGCGGCGCAGCGTGGCCGAGTGCCGCGCATGCTGGCAGAGCGTGCGCGCAATCCACACCTGCGATGGCCGGATGTTGGCCGACAGACACGAGGGGTGACGTTCGGCGAAGACGGTGGTGGCAGGAACGCAGCACAGGAGGCAGAGCAACGACAGGACACGATGCATGTCTCGATCGTGCCGGTCACCCACGACGAATCGCAGACGCCACCACCACGCTGGTGTTTCCGCCGCTGCCGCGTTCTCATGACAGTCACGCCCACGTGACGTGGCTGAAGTAGTGTCGACTGCTGTGCGCCCCTTCCACGAACACATCGTCTGGCAGCTCTCACACCATGGCAGCCTTGCGGAGGCCCGCATTCGCCGACCCCCCGGTGGACTCGAGCTGCGGATCCTGGCCGCCGGCGAGCTGGTGTGGTCACGACTCTTTCCGGTGGGATCGGAAAGCCAGTGCCGCCTGGTCGCGGATGAGATCCGAGGCGACTACGAGCGCGAAGGGTGGCAGGTCGTGACCACCGCCTGCCCTACCGGATATACACGGGATTCGAGATGGCCGTGATACCCGTGGCATCGCGCAGGCGGAGGTTTACCCAGTCCCCGGGCTGCAGGGCCAGGGAGTGGGTGACGGAGGCCGGCGAGGAGGCGACGAGGACGCTGGCCACGAGCGCACCATTCCTGACGAGTTCGGCGGTCTGACCGGCCGCGCGCGCCGTGTCGATCCGCAGCCCCACGGCAGCGGCCCGGTCCATGTCCAGCGTGCCTCCCATCGCCACGTGCCTGCCGCCCCACGATGCCGAGAGGTCGACGACTGGTCCCTCGGCGCCGCGGGCGCGGATGTAGGCGCGTCCCGAGCGCAGGCCGTCGAGGAGGGCCGCTTCCGACAGCTCGCGCGCCCATACGACGGTGGTCGGTCGGCCGACACGACCGCGACCGGACCGCGCAGCGTGGTCGTCGCTGCCACCAATCGCGGTGATGCGATGCCCCTCGTTCAGGCGGCCGTGCCAGAACCCCAGACCGGCCGTCGGTCCTTCAATCGTCGGCCCGTTCACCACTTCCATCGCCGCCACATCCCGCATCACCTCACCCATGCCACGCCCCCTGAACCCGAGGCGGAAATCCACGGGGGTGCTCGTGCCATAAACATTGGCGTGGCCATGGAACGTCGTCAGTTCCTGCCCGCGCAGCAGCAGCAGGCTGTGCAGTCCTTCCTGCAGCGCGGCCAGGTCGGCGTGATGACTGGTGGTGTTGTGGTCGGTGATGGCCAGAAAATCCAGGCGCGCGGCGCGCGCGGCCTCGACCACCTCCCACGGCTGACAGCCACGTGTCGCCTCTGCCTGGCCAGGGTCGTGGCACTCGAAGGCGTCACTGCAGCGTGTGGGCATGGAAGTCGCCGGCGAACCACGCCGGACCGGGCGCGAGTGCCGCGGCGAGGGCTGCCTGCGAGTCCCCCACAGGGTTCATCCGAATCGTGAGCTGCCACGTGGCGGTGGTGCTGGCGCCAATGGCCGGAATGCCGATCGACACGCGCCACGAACCTGCCGGGATCCGGCCCGGCACGTACGACGGCGTGGCGTGCGCGTCGGCGAGGTAGAACCGGGTCTTGCTGAAGCGGCTGGTGCCGCGGAAGGCGGACGGATCGAAGAGACCCACCTCGAGCTGCGTGCCTTCGCTCTTGTGGGAGTGCGTGAACTCGAAGTCGAGACGGCCCACACCCGCCGGCACCTGGAACAGGTGTTCCTGGTAGGTGCCCTGGTCGGCGCCGGTCACGGCGCCCGAGAGCACCACGGTGCGCGGCCCTCGAGCCAGTGCGCGGTCCTGGCGCGTCCAGGTCAGGACCATGCACACGGCGACGACGCCAGCAAGTACTCGCATCCCGCCACGCTAGCCGACCAGCGTGACGCCGTGGTAAAGCGGCCGGGGCACAGCTGGAGGCGCCGACGACCCGCTACGGGTCCAGCGGATCGCGCGCGTCGGCGTGCAGCGACTGCACCGACGGCGTGAACTCGAGGTCGAAGCGCGACAGCCGCGTGCCGAGCGTGCCCGGCTGGTAGCCCAGCTCGCGCAGGCAGCGGTCGGAGAACTCCTGCCCGCTGATGTAGGCGCTCTGCGACGGGTCGGTGGTGATGAGCAGCGGTCGCCCCGCCGGTAGTCCGTAGCGCAACGCGAGCCGGGCCGCGTTGCGCAGATTGGTCGTGGTGTGCCGCGCATGCGGGTCGATGATCACAGCCTCGGCTGGCACGCCGAACCCGTGCACCAGTGCGCGCTTCATCTCGAACGCCTCGTTGAACGGCGTCTGATTGGGATGCACGTAGCCACCCGACACGAGGATGAACGGCGCCTTGCCAGCCTTGAAGCGGGCCACGGCCAGTTCCAGCCGCAGCTTGCCCCAGGGGTCGAGCGCGATGTCAGGGCGATCGGCGCCAGCGCCAGGCACGATGATGGCCGCATAGGGGTAGGTGGCCCACGCCACCCCGCTCACCCGCCGATACGCCGCGGCATTCTCACCCTCGTGCATCGGCTCGAAGCGGCCCGCCTCATCGCGGCGGTTGGCGTCGAGCAGCCGGCGGGCGAAGCCCAGCGTGGGCGCGTAGAACGTGGTGAAGTCGTCACGCTGGTCGAACATCACGCCCACCATGATGTCGATGAGCCGCCGATAGCTGTCCGACGCCGGGTCGTATGACGCCGCGTCGATTTTCGGATAAAGCGGCGCAGTGCCAAGCGCGTAGACGTCGATGATGCGGTTGAGCCCCGCGGCCGCCTCGTGCCACGCGCCCACCACGAGCGCCTCGTCGCTCTCGGCCGCGTAGGCCTGCAGCATCCCCGACGGGCGCAGATCGCGCGTCACGAACGCCTTCACGTCGGCATCGGTCCGCACGAGCGTCGCGAGGGCCTTCGCGGCGGCCGTGATGTCAGCGGCCGTCCACTTGAGCGCGGCGGCGTGACAAGCCGGGTCGGCCCCGCACGTGCTCGCCGCGTGGCCCACGGCCTGCACGCGCGCCTCGCGCAGCGCCTTCAGATCCGGCGCCTGCTCCAGCCGCGCGCGCACGGTGGGGGTCCGCGCCACGGCGTCGAAGAGGTAGAAGTTCTTCCCCACCACTGGGTCGGTGGTCGTCACGGGATGCCAGAGCCTGGCGGACGCGCCCGGCGGGGCCGGCGGCTTCGTCGTCGCTGGTGCCGGCCCGCCAGGCGGCGGCGCGATGTGCGCGGGCGCGCTGCCCGTGGCCGGGTTGTAGCGCGGATGCGCGGGCACAATCGGGTTGCCGGCCGGGTCGTTCATCGGCGGCGCACCGCTGCGCACCCAGGCCGTGTGCGCCAGGTCGCGCAGCAGCGCCGAGCCACGCGCGGCTTGCTGAATCACGAGCGCACGGGCGGCGGCGTTGGCCGGGTCGGCCAGCGCTCCAGCCTGCTCGAGTTGATACACCTGTTCCGTGTGTCGGCCCGCTTCGTCCAGATGCGCGAGGATCGCCGTGAAGGGGTCGGCCAGCACGCGAACCGGCGACACCTGTGGCTGGAAGTCGCCGCCCTCCAGCTTGATGAGGTCCACGAACTGCGTTTCGAACAGCCCATGCACCCGCGGATTGGTCGTGTAGCTCTTCGGATTGGCGCCCTGCCAGCCGTCGTGATGCACGGTGTCGTGCAGCGGCTGCGCGCCGTCGGCGGCGTAGTGGCCGGTCCAGCCCATATAGAAGGCCACTTCGAGTTCGGCAAAGCCCGTGTCCTCGTTCCGCGCCTTCAGGGCGCGGTAGGTGCGCATGCCGGTGAGCATGCGCTCGTAGCCCTCGACCGCTGCGTAGGCCATGGTGCCGGTCCAACGCACGTTGGTGAGCGCGGCCGCCGGATCCCCGGCCGCTGCGAGCCGCCGCTGTTCGTCGTAGAGCTTCACGACGAATTCGTAGCGTGACCGCGGAATCTCGGTCATGAAGGCGAACTGCTCCTTGAACCAGCCGTGGTTCGGGTCCTCGAGCAACTTGAGGAAGGGCTCAGACGGACGTCGCCACGCGTCGGGGATCACCGACAGGTAGGCAATCCAGTCCTCATGCGCTCTGAGGAAGGTGGGGCCGTCATCGGGCAACGTGCGCACGGCCACACGGTTGATCAAGGTATGCGCCCGCACGCCCCATGCGCTGCTGGCCTGCGAGGTCAGCAGCAACGTGGCGGCAACGATGATCGCCGCGCCGGCGCGTCTCACGACCGCGGTAGGGAGCGACTGCTGGGGCGCCATCTAGAACAGCACCCGCGCCCCGAACTGCACGTAGCGGCCCGGCCGCGTGCCGGTGATCCGGCCGAAGTCGGCGGCGCCGTCGAGGTTCACGACGGCAGCCGTGCAGCCGGCGATGCTGCACGAGGCGTTGAGCCGGTTCAGCAGATTCTCGGATTCCACCAGCAGCTCCACCGAGCCGAGGTTGGCAATGCGGATGCGGCGCGACAGCCGCAGGTCCACCTGGAAGTACTTGGGCCCCACGAACGCGTTGCGGTCGCGCCCCACTTGCCGGTCGTTGAGCACGAGGTCGTTGTTGAGGTCAGCACCGGCGGTGGCGTTCACAGGGAAGCCGCTGTTGTAGAACACCAGCGTCGAGAGTTGGAAGCCCGTGAGCCACCGGAATGCGCCCTTGTCCATCTCGGGCGCCACCGATGCCTGCCCGCTCACCGTGTGACGCACGTCGCCCGGGCTCGGGCCCCAGTCGCGTTCGGGGTCGCTCGGGTCCATCAGCGCGCCGCCCTCCATGTCGCCGATGCTTTTGGCCTTCGCGTAGCTGTAGCTGCCACTCAACTGCACGCCGGCCGCCAGACGCTGCTTCAGCGTGACGTCGAGGCCGTGATAGCTGCTGCGGCCCTTGCTCTCCACCAGGTTGATCGCCCGGAACGCCGGATTGGCGCGGTTCGCCGAGCCGGTGTAGACCGGGCGGCCATCCGCCAGCGTGCTCACGACCGGGCCCAGGTTGATGTCGCGGGCGTAGGGCGTGTCGCGATGGCCCCAGAAGCTGTAGCCCACCGCCGCCAGCAGATGACCGGTCAACTGGCGCTCGACGGTGACGTTGGCCTGATGCGCGAACATCGTCTCGAAGTCCTCGGGGAAGACCGTGATGCTCGGCGGCGTGGTGAAGGCCGGGTCGGCCGTGGCCAGCAGGTTCGGATACTGCGGCGCCCGCGCGTCGCTGCCGGGCACCACGTAGCTCAGGATGCGGCGGCCGTTGATCTGGGCCGCATTCACGATCAGGCCCAGGCTGGTCGTGTCGTAGAACAGCCCGTAGCCGGCGCGGACCGCCGTGCGTTCGCTGCCGCGCGGACGCCAGGTGAGGCCCAGCCGCGGGGCGATGTTGTTGGTGTCGTCGGTGACCTCGCGCGACAGCGGATAGGGCGCCTCGGCGTCGAGCAGCGGGTAATTCTGCAACTCATAGCGCAGCCCGGCGCTGAGCGTGAGGTTGTCGCGCAGGCGAATCTCGTCCTGCAGGAACAGGTTGAGATAGTGGAAGCGCAGCTTCAGGGTGGGGTCGCCGAGCTCCTGCTGCAGCTGCGTATACGTGAACGGGCGCCCCGTCGCCGCGTCAATCCGCCCTGCCACCGTATTCACGTACTGGTCGAGCGGCGTGACGGCCGCGCGGCCGCTCGCAGCCGCCAGACCCGCGAAGGTGAAGTTGCGCGCCAGCGCATTGCTCACGTCGAACCCCGTGGTCTGGTAGTCGATGCCGGTCTTGAGCGAGTGGCGGCCGCGCGTCCACGTCAGGTTGTCGATGAACTGCAGGCTGGCTTCCACGCTCGTCGATCCCGCCAGCGGGTTCACGCCGAAGTTGGCGACGTTGTTGATGGTGATGTGGGCGCCGTTGGCCGTGATTTCGCCGTAGGGCGCGCGTTCCTCGGCGCGGCGGTTGAAGCCGAAGCGCAGTTCGTTCAGCAGGCCGCTGCCGACGGTCGTGGCCAACTGCGCGCCTACGCCGTTCATGCGGTCCTTGAACGACACGCTGCGGCTCGGCGTGGTGAGCCCGCCGCCGGCCCCGGGCGTGTCGTTGGTAAAGCGCGTGTAGCGCAGGAAGCCGCTGTTGCGGTCGGTGGCGCGGAAGTTCAGTTTCAGACTGGGCGTGTGGAAGGTCTCGCCGAAGGGCGAGTTGCCGAGGTCTGACGCCGGAATGCCGATGGCGGCGGCCGCCGCCGGGTTGATGGTGACCGGCTGAGGTAACTTGAGTGGGTTGTATTCGTAGTTGGCGAAGTAGAACAGCCGGTCGCGCACGATTGGGCCGCCCGAGTTGGCCTGCACCATCCACCATTCCTGTTGCGGCTTCACGGCCGCCAGCGGCGGACGCGCCGCCCACTGGTTGGGGCGGAAGAGCGACATGGCGCCGCCGTGGTAGGCGTTGCTGCCCGACCGGCTGATCACGTTGATCACGCCGCCGGCCGCGCGGCCGAACTCGGCTGAGTAGGCGCCGCTCAGCACCTGCATCTCCTCCACGTTCTCGGGAGTGCTGATGACCAGACGAATCTGGCGACTGGTGCGGCGCTGCGAGTTGTCGATGCCGTCCATCGACCACGCCATGCGGTTGTGGCCACCGACCAGAAACTGCGTGGTGCCAAAGCCGGTGCTGGGCAGGCCCTTCACGCCCGGGCCCACCAGATGGAGGTTGTAGACGTTGCGCGACGTGATCGGCAACGAGCGCACAGCCTCTTCGTTGAGCACCTCACCCGAGGCCGCTTGCCCGGTCATCACCATGGCGGCGTCGGCCGTGATGTGCACGGTCTCGCTCGTGCCGCCGACCGCCAGCACCACCTCGACGCGGGCCTGCGTGCCGACGCTGAGTCGAATGCCCGTGCGTTGGTAGTCAGCAAACCCCAGGGCGCTGACCAGCAGTTGGTACTCGCCGACCTGCAGCAGCGGGAACCGGAAGTAGCCCTGGGCGTCTACCCCGACCTCGTGCACCTGGTTCGTGCCCAGGTTGAGCGCGATGACCTTCGCGGCCGGTACCGCGGCGCCACTCGGGTCACGCACGAAGCCGTCGAGGGCACCATCGGTGGCGTTGCTCTGCGCCAGCGCCGCCATCGGCCACGCCAGCACAATCACCCCCAGAATCACCAGCAGTCGTCTCATCATCGCCATCTCCTCTACGCTGTGGATGATGACGAGCCGAGGCGACGGACGCGCGACGTCGGACTGACAACCCGGCAACGGCCGCGTACGCGGCGCTAACAGCACTCGGGGCCGCAGCAGCCCTTGCCGGGGCCGCCGGGCTTCACGGCGCGCACGAACGCGCTCATGAACTTGCCGTCGATCGATTCGGCCAGGCCCGGCCGGTCGAGGCCGGCTTCCGCCAGGAACGTCTTGGCGTCGGCCGCTTGGTAGATGCGGGTCGGCTCGATGTCCACGTCGCCGAAGCCCGCGCCCCTGAGCAACTGCTTGAACTCCTGCTCTTCGAGCGCGCCGGCCACGCAGCCAATCCACAACTCCATGCTCGTGCGGATGTCGCCGGGCACCTCGCCCTTCACCACCACGTCCGACACGGCGAAGCGGCCGCCGGGCTTGAGCACGCGGAAGGCCTCGCGCAGCACGCGCGCCTTGTCGCCCGAGAGGTTGATGACGCAGTTGGAGATGATCACGTCGACCGAGTTGTCGGGCAGCGGGATGTGCTCGATCTCGCCCTTCAGGAACTCCACGTTCTCGACCCCGGCGCGCTGCTTGTTCGCGTTGGCCAGCGCGAGCATCTCGTCGGTCATATCCAGACCATACGCCTTGCCCGTCGGGCCCACCCGCTTGGCCGACAGCAGCACGTCGATGCCGCCGCCTGAGCCGAGATCGAGCACCACCTCACCCGCCTTCAGTTCGGCGAGTGCCGTGGGGTTGCCGCACCCGAGCGACGCGAGCACCGCCTCGGCCGGCAGCCCTGACTGCTCCGACAGGTCGTAGAGATTCGAGCTGATCGGATCGCCGCAGCTCGAATCCGTCGGACTGCCGCAACAGCCGATCGCCACGGCGCCGCTGGCCGCGCGGGTGGCCGCTTCGCCGTACTTTTCCTTCACCGCGCTCTTGAGGTCGGCTGGGGTGCTCACTCGAGTCTCCTTCGCCAGCTGTGCAGGCCAGCGCGCTGCGCAAGACATTTGCTTATACAAATATATTGACCCATGTTATATGTGTCAACACGCATATGTTGACTTGCTGCAGTATCTCCCCGGCGCCCCGCATGCGCAACGCCGCGGCCTTGACCGGCCTCTACCAGGCGCTGGCTGACGTTACGCGGCTACGCATCCTGGCGATCCTGGCGCAACAGGCCCCCGACGGGCCCGACGGCGAGCTATGCGTATGCCATATCCACGACAGCCTCGGCGTGTCGCAACCCACGGCCTCGCGCCACCTCGCCTATCTGCGCAAGTCCGGACTGGTCGCGGCGCGGCGCGCGGGCGTGTGGATGCATTACCGAATCGTGCGCCCCACCGATCCGGTGGTGGCGTCGGTGTTCGACGCGGCCCTGCACGCCCTCGGTCACGCCGACAGCACCACGCGCGATCGCGCGAAGCTGGCGCGCGTGTCGGCCGCAACGCCGCTGGCCTGACCGGACCGCGCTGAGCGGCGCGCGACTACAATGGCGCGGCACATGTCCGCTGGCGCCGCCCCCGTTCGCCTTGGCCGCCTGGCGGCACTCGTGGTGCTCTTCCTCGCGCTCACGCTGCTCGTGCCGCGTCCCGACAGCATCACGCCGCAGGGCTGGCGCACGTTCGCCATCTTCGTCTGCGTCATTGCCGGCATGGCGATTCAGCCGATGGCGGGCGCCGCCCTGGTCATCCTCGGGCTCACGGCCGTCACAATCAACGGCATCCCCATGCGCGAGGCCCTCGGCGGCTTCGGCGAGCCGTCGGTGTGGCTGGTGCTCTCGGCCATGCTGATGGCCAGGGCCATCTTCGACTCGGGCCTCGCGCGGCGTCTCGCCCTGCTCTTCATCCGCCGGTTCGGCGGCAGCTCGCTCGGCATCGCCTACGCGCTCGTGATGACCGACGTGACGTTGGCGAGCGGCGTGCCCTCGATTACCGCGCGCTCCGCGGGGATGGTGCTGCCGATCGGACGCAGCATCGCGGAACTCTTCGGCTCGCTGCCCGGTCCCACGGCCCCCCGGCTCGGCCGCTTCCTCATCAGCGCGATGTATCAGGGGTCGGCGGTGGCCTGCGCGATGTTCCTCACCGGCCAGGCCAGCAACGTGCTGGCCGCGGGCCTCGCGGCCAAGCTGGCCGGCGTGGAAGTCACGTGGTCGGGCTGGCTGATTGCGGCGAGCGTCCCCGGCCTGGTCTCGTGTCTGGTCGTGCCCTGGGTGGTGCACAAGGTGGTGCCCCCCGAGATCACGCACACGCCCGAAGCCGCGGCCTTCGCGGTGCGCGAACTGGCCGTGCTCGGGCGCGTAGGCCGCACGGAAGGGATCACGATGACGGTGTTCGTCGCCGTGGGGCTGCTCTGGCTCACCACCGGCTGGCACCGCCTCGACGTCACGCTCGTGGCCATGGGCGGACTCTCGGTGATGCTCATCACCGGCACGCTGCGCTGGGAGAACGTCATCGCCGAGCGGGCGGCGTGGGACGTGTTCATCTGGTACGGCGGGCTGCTCAAGATGGGCGAGCTGCTGAATGCCACCGGCGTGCCGTCGGCCTTTGCCACCGCGGTGGGCAGCCTGCTGAGCGGCGTGGACTGGTTCGTCGTGCTGGTGCTCGTGCTGCTGCTGTTCTTCGTGACGCACTACCTGTTTGCCAGCATCACGGCGCACATGCTGGCGCTCTTCCCGCCGTTTGCGACGTTGCTCATTGGCGTGGGGGTGCCGCCGACGCTGGCGGTCTACAGCCTGATGTGCCTGGCGAACCTGCCCGCGGGTCTCACCCACTACGGCACGACCACCGGGCCGATCCTGTTCAGCCAGGGCTACGTGACGTTGGCCGAGTGGTGGCGCACCGGCGCGATCGTCGGCGCGGTCAATCTCGCGATCTGGCTGATCGTGGGCCTGGCCTGGTGGCGCGTGCTCGGCTTCTGGTAGCAGCCCCGCTGGCGGTTGGTCAGCGTCTCGCGGCCGCCGCATAAGGGCAGCCCGCCGTGTGCGGCTGCGCCGCGCGCGCCAGGCGGGCGGCATGCCGACGGTCGAGCAGGTCGAAGTAGTGGCCGGCCACGACCTCCCAGGCGTGCGCATGCGCGGTCGCCACCGCGCGAGCCACGCGCGCCGAGGCGCGGCCGGCACTCGCGTCGGCGATGGCCTGCGCAAAGGCGACGGGGTCTGGCGTCGCCAGCCACGCGTTGCCGTCGTCGGCGTACGACAGCACGCCGCCCGCCTTCGGCACCACCACCGGCACGCCCGCCGCCATCGCTTCGAGTGGACCGATGCCGAACGGTTCGCGCGGGTTGGGATGCACGAACACGTCGGCGCTCGCGTAGTGCGCGGCAAGGGCGCGACGGTCGCCGATGTGGCCGATGAAGCGCACCTGCCCAGGGGCCGTGCGCGCGGCCAGCACCTCCAGCGCCGCGGCCTGCGGGCCCTCGCCGGCCACGACCAGGCGGACGTCTGGCGCGGTGGCAGGCTCAGCGCTTCGGCGTCGCGCCAGTTCCGCCACCGCCTGCACGAGCAGGGGCAGGTTCTTCTCGGGCGAGAGACGCCCGGCATAGAACGCCAGCCGGCTCGACACGTCGCCACCCGCGGCCGCCAGCAGGGTGGCTCGCAACGACGGGTCGGGCCTGGCCGCCGCAAACAGCCGCGCATCCACACCCGGGGGACACACTGCGACGTCGCCGACGCCCGCGTGCTCGCGCAACTCGCCGGCGGTGTAGGCGGAGTTGGCCACGTGCACATCGAACGACGGCGCATAGACATGCCGCAGGTAGCGGCGCGCCGTGGCCAACACCGGCGCTCGCGCCGACAGGTAGGCGGCCACGTTGTCATCCATCCGTTCGCAGCTGAGGCCCACCAGCGTGGGACGCGGCCGCGGGCCATACCAACCGATCCGCGCGAGCCGCGCGACGTGACAGAGCGTGTACTTGTCGCACACCTCGACCACGTCCGGATTCTCGTGCGCGAGAATCCTGGCGATCGGCGAGCACACGCTCAGATAGTGACGGGGCGACAACAGGCGGTAGCGGCGATCGAACCCCGGGGCTCGTGGCGCCGCCACCACGTAAATCACGCCAAACCGTCCGCACGTCTCGACCATCGCGTGCTCGCCTGGCACGACCAGCCGCATCCGCCGGCCGCGCGCTTCGGCCTCGGCCATGAGCGCACGATAGAAGGTGCGAATCCCACCCGAGGTGGCGTGGTATGCGTTGGTCAGGTGCAGCGTCGTCGGTGACGTCACGCGACGTGCCGTGGACGCACGCGCCCTGGTAGCGCCGGCGCCGGCGCCGCCTCGGGCATGCGCGCCGCTCGCCGATACGTGTCGTAGAGCGGCCGCAGTGCCTGGTCCCAGCGACGGCTGCGGGCGTAGCTGCGGGCGGCCGCCCCCATCAGGCGCCGTCGGCCTGGGTCGGTCAAGAGCCGCGCGGCCTGCACTACCCAGGCCTCAACGGCATCCGCGCACACCGCGCCCGTGACATCCGGCAGCATCTGCTCGCGCGGTCCGCCGGCACCCGACACCAGCACAGGCAAGCCCGAGGCTTGCGCCTCGAGCACGACGTTGCCGGCCGTGTCGGTCGTGCTCGGAAACACGAAGAGGTCGGCCGAGGCATAGACCTCCGCCAGCCGATCCCGGCCCAGCGTGCCGAGACAGAGCGCATCCGGACAGCGACGCGACAGCTCGGCGCGCCAGGGGCCTTCGCCGACCACCACCAGCCGGTGGTCGACGCCCAGCCGTACGAGCGCGTCGTGCAGGGCCGGCAACTGATCGACCCGCTTCTCCTTCGACACGCGGCCGACATAGAGCATCACCGGCCGCCGGTCATTCGCGCGCCACTGCGCCCGCACTTCCGCGCTGCGGAGGTTGGGCGTGAAGCGCTCCGTGTCGACGCCGCGCGCCCACACGCCGATGCGCCTGGACGGCGTGCCAGACGCGGTGAGCAGGGCCTGCGTCGCGGCTGACGGCACGAGCACGCGCTCGCAGTGGCCGTAGAGCCAGCGCATGTAGCGCTGCATGAACGTGCCGAGCGCGGGGCGCCCGCTCAACATCGTGGTGTAGGCCGCCAGGTCGGTGTGGAAGCTGCCGACGAGGGGCAGCCGCAGGTGCCGCGCGGCGGCCAGCGCGGCCAGGCCGACCGGCCCTGGCGTCGTGAGGTGGATCACGTCGACGCGGTCGCGCCGGAGCCGCTCCACGAAGGCGCGGTAGGGCGGCCAGTACATCTGCATCTCGCCGTAGAACGGAATCCCCATACCCCACGACGGCAAGGCCAGGTAGTCGGGACGGTCGGCGCCCAGCCGCGAGGCGGTATAGACCCGCACGCGCAGGTCGTCGGGCACGTGCGCCAGCACAGCGGTGAGCGCCGTGGTGACGCCGTTGACCTTCTCGAAGTCGTTGTCCGTGAACACCGCGACGCTGGTCGCTGCGCTCATGCGGCCATCTCCGGCACCCGACGCAGCAGGTCCGAGGGCCGCGCCACCAGATCGAACAGCAGATCGCGATTGAAGCGCTGCTCGTGCACGAAGTGCAGCAGTCCGGCCGCCAGCGCGACCGTCAGCAGCGGCAGCCCGAAGAGGCCACCGCAAATGACCCCTGGCGTGCGCCACGACAGCGGTGCCCGCGCCGCTTCGCTGGCCTGCTCGGCCAGCAGGCTCGCGGCGAAGCGCGTGATGTCCGAGGACATCGTGCCCGGACTGCCGTGGCGGCCGCCCACGACGCCCTGGCCAGCGCGCAGACCCGCAAAGAACTGCGGCACGGTCGTGGCGCCAGGCACTTCGGTCCAGGTGTGACCGATGCCCCGTTCGGTGTGCGCGTCGCTGCCGCCGAGCATCGCCTTCCCCGCTGCCAGCGCCAGGCACTCCGCCGTGCGGTTCTGCACCGCCAGACGCGAGCCATTGCGCACTTCGAGGCCATCGATCCACGGCAGCAACGCCGCCACGTGCCCCGACGTGAGCGGACCGTTGATGCCGCTGGCCACGTGGTTGAGCGAGACGAAGAGGCCGTGCTGGCACACGTATGGCAGCAGCGCGCGCACGTCGTGCCGGAGCCGCTGAATCTCCTGATGGCTACCCGGCTCGAGCCCGAAGACATTGAGGTGCACGCGCACCCCGTCGCCAGGAAACACGCCGGTCACTTCGCTGCCGACGACCACGTCCGGCCGCGCGCCCAGGCTGAGGGCCCCGCTGATCTCGTCGTGGTCGGTGATAGCCACGAGGTCCATGCCCCGGCTCTTGGCTACGGCGTAGACCCGCTCGGGCGTGTTGTAGGACTCGCGCATGACCTGCCGCAGCGGCGCGATCGACGTGTTCCCAGAATGGCGGGTGTGGACGTGCGTGTCGAGTTTCATGTGGCCTCCTCGAACCGTCGGGCTCACCCGGCCGCCGCCTCCGCTGGGAATCGGATGTGCGGCCACGCTGCCGACGCGGCTCCAGATACCGGAGCTTGCTCCACTGTGCGCGCGGGCCATGACGGAAGCATCGCGGCACGGCGACGATCCCGAAAAATTGTCGAAGGACCCAGAGCCGAGGCGCCTTGATCTGGTCACCCCTGGCGGACGTCGATATGCGTACGATCGCTCGGACGATGCCGCAGGATCTCTGACCAGAAGTTGCGCACGTAGAGCCGGATGACCGCCCAGGTGCCCATCGCCCGATAGCGACGCGCCGAGGTGTGCACGTAGCAGCCGAGGCTCAAGCCGACCTCGCCGGCGGCATGCAGGCGGCGCCCCAGGTTGGTGTCTTCGCCGTGGAACTCAATCGAGGTGTCGAAGCCGCCGATCGCGTCGAGCGCCGATCGGCGCACGGCGAAGTTGCCGCCGTAGAACACGACGCCGGCGCGCAGCACGTACTTGACGAACAGGTGCGTGGCCGGGCCCACGGTGAGGTCGTAGGCGCCAACCAGCAGCCGGCCCGCGCGGTGCCAGTCGTAGAAGCGGTAGGCCCCCGACACGGCCAGCAGCCGCGGATTCGCCAGGAACTGGTCTTCCATGCGCGCCACCCACGCCAGCGGCGCGCGGCAGTCGGCGTCGAGATAGAGCAACACGTCGGCCGAGGTCTCGCGCCAGCCGCGCTCGCGCGCCACCACCAGGCCCAGACGCGGCTCGGCGATCACCCGCACGCCCGGGATGGCCGCGGCCACGGCAGCGGTGCCGTCACGACTCGCGTTGTCGACGAGGATCACCTCATCGGGCACGCGGGTCTGCGCCAGTACCGAGTGCAGACAGGCGCCGACGTAGGCCGCCTCGTCGTGCGCACACACGACGACTGCGAGGCGCAGGGCCGGCGCGCGATCAGGCGGAGGGGAGTGGGCCACCTGAGGGCGACAGTATGGCGGGATGGTCACGTCCGCGCGTCGGCGCGGAGACGTCGCGGTAACGGTTCGGCGCCTGGGCCATTGGCAGCGGCGCGGACCTCGCACTACACTTCTGCCCGTGATGCGGGACACTCTTGCGCTGATTCTCGGCGGCGGCCAAGGCAGCCGTCTCTTCCCCCTGACGCAGCACCGCTCCAAGCCGGCCGTGCCGATCGGCGGCAAGTACCGCTTGATCGACGTGCCGATCAGCAACTGCCTGCACGCCGATCTGCGCCGCATCTTCGTGCTCACGCAGTACAACTCGGCCTCGCTCAACCGTCACGTGGCCGGCGCCTACCGCATGGATACGTTCTCGAACGGCTTCGTCGAGATTCTGGCGGCCGAGCAGACGCGCGACAGCACCGCCTGGTTCCAGGGCACGGCCGACGCCGTGCGCAAGGCGGCGCGGCACTTCGCCCAGTACGACGCCGACTACTACCTGATTCTGGCCGGCGACCATCTCTACCGCATGGACTACGCGCAGATGCTCGACGCGCACGTCGAGCGCCAGGCCGATGTCACGATTGCCGCGCTCCCCGTCGATGCCACCGACGCCACCGGCATGGGCATCTTCACGTTCGACCAGCGCGGCGCCATTCAGAGCTTCGAGGAGAAGCCCAATCTCGACCGCCTCTCGTCCATCGGCCGCAGCGCGCCCGCCGGCTCTACCTTCATGGCGCTCGAAGACGCCAAGCCCTTCGTCGCCTCGATGGGCATCTACGTCTTCACGCGCGAGGTGCTGTTCGAGCTGCTCGAGCTCGAGGGCGGCGTCGATTTCGGTCGGCAGCTCATTCCGGCGGCCCTCGAGAAGTACCAGGTCGTCGCCCACCTGCACAACGACTACTGGGCCGACGTGGGCACCGTCGAGTCGTTCTACAACGCCAACATCATGCTCACCGAGCCGGGCGCGCCCTTCACCTTCTACGACCACCGCCGGCCGATCTACACGCACGTCCGCTTTCTGCCGCCGTCGCGCGTCAACGGCTCCACCTTGGAGCGCACGCTGCTCGCTGAAGGGTGTTTTGTGGACCAGGCGCTCGTGCACGACTCGGTGGTCGGCATCCGCACCACGATTGGCGCCGGCGCGCAGGTGCGGCGCTCGGTGCTGCTCGGCGCCGATGCCTACGATGCGCCCACGCATGGGCACGACAGCGGCGTGGCCATGGGGATTGGCCCCGGCGTGCAGCTCGACCGCGTGATCGTCGACAAGAACGCGCGCATCGGCGAGGGGTCGCGGCTGCTCAACCTGCAAGGGCTGCGCGAGTTCGACGGGCCGAACTTCCACATCCGCGAGGGCATCCTGATCGTGCCCAAGGACGCGGTGATTCCGCCGGGCACGGTGGTCTGAGGCGAGACCGTAACCCAGAATTAACGGCCGCGTCACCGGCTGGAAATCTCGCCCCGGTAAGGTGAGGTATGACTTTCCAGGCGATTCCAATCACGCGCGCAACCGACAGCCGGGCGTCTGGCGCGGCCCCACCTGCCAGCGCCATGCCAAGCAGCACGCGACCGTCCGCACTACGTGCGGTGCCCGTGCCCCGCGCTGGCCGCCGGCGCGTGCTGGTCGTTGACGACGAGCAGGACATCGCCGATCTCATCAAGCACACCCTCGAACGCGGTGGCGACATCGAAGTGGAGACGGTGGCGAGCGGCGACGCGGCCCTCAAGGCCGCCACCGAGCAGCCGCCCGACCTAGTGGTGCTGGATCTCAATCTGCCCGTGCTGAGCGGCCTCGAGGTGTGCCGCATCCTGCGCCAGCGGCCAGCCACCGCCACCGTGCCGATCATCATGCTCACGGCTCGCACGAGCGAAGGCGATCGGGTGACGGGCCTCGACTCGGGCGCTGACGACTATGTGACGAAGCCCTTCAGCGTGCGTGAGCTCGCGGCGCGGGTGCGCGCGGCGCTGCGCCGGGGACGGTCCACTGAGACCCCGGCCGCGGCTACCTATCGCGGGGCGCACCTGTCAGCCGATTTCGACGCCGTGTCGGTCGAAGTGGACGGCGCGGCGGTGAAGCTCACGCGGCGCGAGTTCGAGCTGCTGCGCTATCTCGTCGACAACCGCAACCGCGTGCTGTCGCGGGATCGCCTGCTCGAACGGGTGTGGGGCTACGACCGGTTCATCGAGACCCGATCGGTGGACGTGCACGTGGGGCGCCTGCGCGCCAAGCTCGGCGCGGCCGGCCGCCAGATCGAAACGGTGGTCGGCCTCGGCTACCGCTTCGTGGAATAGCGAGCGCCCACGCGGACCGGGGCCCCCACCGCGCGGACTGAGCGTGGTGGGGTGAGGAGCGTGGGCCAAACGACGCTGCCGCTAGCGAAGCGGAGCCAGCAGTGTTCTTCTGGACGGTTTGAGGCGGAGCTTCGCTAGCCTAGCGGCTCTCGGTCCAGCCTTCGTCCTTCAGGCTCGACATCTCAATCGCGAACGCGCGACGCGCGCGTTCCACCCGATGCCAATCGGTGTACACCGCATCCCGCACCAGGCGGCTGTCGGCGTGCTCGACGACATGCCAGCCGGCGGTGTCGAACAGGATTTCGTAACGGCGGGTGTGGGCGTCTTTCTGCAGCGTCTTGGTGAAGCTCATCATGGGGGCACTCGCTCGTTTGCGGACTGACATCGTGCCTCGCCTCGGGTCGCGTACGGTGTAAATTCGCGGTAACGTTCGCGCTCACCTCCCCCGGAATCTCGCGCGCAACTCGCTACGCTACAACGACTTACGAACTGACCACGGTTACGGACCGACCACCGTCAAGGCGTCGGCGTGCACCCGTATCTCGAGCGGACTCGCCAGCGTGGCCGGTTCGCCGTCGAGATGCACGTCGAGCACGCCACTCGTGGCGATCCGCGCGTGCGTGAAGGTGCTCATGTGCACGCCGCCGCCCGGTGCGAGGGTCCCCGAGAAGAACGCCGGCACGCGCGTGAGCACACGCCAGAGCGGCTGGTCGTCGATCACCACGATGTCGAAGCGTCCGTCGTCGAGCCGCGCCGCCGGAGCAATGCACCCGTGACTGCCGTATTGGCGCGAGTTGGCCAGGGCCACGAACAACTTCCGCCCCGACGACGTGCCGCCGTCCCACACGAGGTCGTAGGCCTCCGCCTGATATCGGAGCAACTCACGCGCGCCGACCTGCAGGTAACGAGACAAGCCGCGCCGGCCCCTGCGCTCGGCGAAGGCGCCCGCCACCCGGGCGTCGAGGCCCACGCCGGCGACGTTGAAGAACAACTGACCGTTGACCTCGCCCGCGTCGATGCGGCGCCGCCGGCCCGTGCCCGCCAGCGCCAGCGCCGCCTCGGCCGCGAGCGGCACACCCAGATCACGGGCGAGGCCATTGCCCGATCCGGCCGGCACGATCGCCAGCGCCACTGGCCCGAACGCGAGCGCCCGCGCCACTTCGTTCATGGTGCCGTCGCCGCCCCAGGCCACCACCAGATCGGTGCCGGTCGTGGCGGCATCGCCCGCCACTTCGGTGGCGTGCCCTGGCCCCAGGGTGACCGTGACACGCGTGTCGTAGCCCGCCTGCCGCAACACGCGGCCCGCCAGTTCCACTTCGGCGACCCCGCCGGGATACGCCCGCACGCCGGAAATCGGATTGATGATGACGAGCGCCCGCTTCACGGGGCCACCCCGCGCAGCGCTCGCGGCGGCAGGAACCAGCGCAGCACGCCTGGCCCACCGGGAAGCGCGCGCGTCACGTCGATGCGGCACACCGCGCCCTTCTTGAACTCGACGGCACCGCGCGCGCCGAGCAGCTTGGCGGCGAGCTCGCCGAGATCGGGCTCATGACCCACGAGCGCCAGACGCGACACATGCCGCGTGGTGCTGGCATACGCCGCCACCGCCGCTACAACGTCGGCCACGCGTGCACCGGGGGCCAGCGCGTCGGTGATCACGACCTTGGGCTTGGGCCGCAATCCCGCGGCAAGACACGCGGCGGTCTCCTGCGCGCGGGTGAGCGGGCTCGAGAGCACCACATCCACGACGACGCCGAGCTCGCGCAGGCCGGTGACGGCGCGCCGCCACCGCTCGATGCCGTCGGGCGTGAGCGGCCGCGCGTCGTCGTCGGGATACTGAACCCCTCGCTCGGCCGCCACCGCGTGGCGCACCAAGTAGAGTTCGAGCGCCGTCGGCACCGACGCCGTCACGCCACCGACCGGGCGCGCGGCGCGGAGGCGCGGGTGACGAGCGCGGCCGAGAGCGTGAGCAGGCCGTTGCGGCGGCTCATGAACGCCGCATGCAGCGCCCGGCACTCGCCATCGAGGGCGCGCACGAGCGCGGCCAGGTCACGGGCCGTGGCGCGCGACCGCTGCACCACGCCGATTTCCACCTCGTGAATGCGCTCGGCCAGCACGTGCAGGTCATGCGCCCGGCCGAGCAGATCCTGAATGGCCTTCAACTGCGTGAGCTGCGCCGTCGCCCGGACGCCCCGCGCCTCCTGGCCGGCTTCGAGGGCGTAGCGCAGGCGCTTCACGGCGATGCGCACGTTGTGGAGACGCTCGGGCATGTAGACCACGCCGGTGCCGGTCACCGCCTGCCGCACGCCGCGGGCACGGCGGGCGACGCGCGTCGCCATGGTCGCCTTCACCGCGGCGGCGTCAGTGGTAGTGGAGGTGGCGATGGCGACACCCAGCTCGTCGAGGCGCGTCTGAAGGCGCTGCAACCGCGCCCGCGTCAAGGTGGCCCGCGCCTGGCGCAGGGCCGCGGCGCGCTGCGCCTGAAGCACCCGCCGGGTGGTCGCGCGCGCAGCCGCGCTCATCTCGGCAGCCGCCACGGCCTCGTCGAAGTGGCCGATCGCCACGTCGAGTTCGCGAACGGCGCCGAAGGCACGGGTCACGCGCCGCACGTCCTTGCGGAGCCCGCGCCCGGCGCGTTCGTGGCCCGCCGTGAGCACGGGCAGCACCTCGCGCAACCGGCGTGAAGCCACGCGCGCCTGGTGCACGGCTTCCGGCTCGCCAGCCAGCGCGGCCGCGAGTACCGCGGTGAGCGCCGACGCGCGTGGCGCGAGCAGCGTATTGGTGGGTGCAGGTGTACGTCGTGCCATACTGAGCGACACCGGACGGAAGCGGCGTCGCAAGGCGCCTATTATAGCCGCCACCTGCCCATGCGTCTTGCCGCCATCGACATCGGCACCAACTCGGTCCACATGATCGTGGTCCGGGTGCGACCAGATTTTTCCTTCGAGGTCATCGATCGGGAAAAGGAGATGGTGCGGCTCGGCGCCGGCGGCCTGGGTGGCCGCAAGCTGACGCGCGAGGCCATGAGCGCGGCCCTGCAGGCGCTCAGCAAGTTCGAACGGCTCGCCAAATCCCACCAGGTCGACCAGATTCTGGCCGCGGCCACGAGCGCCACCCGCGAAGCCGAGAACGGCGGCGACCTGCTGGCGGCGATCGCGCACACGACCGGCATCCGGCCGCGCATCATCACCGGCACCGAAGAAGCGCGGCTGATTCATCTGGCCGCCGTTTACGGCGTCGACACGCCCAAGCCGGCGGTGGTCATCGACATCGGCGGCGGCAGCGTCGAGGTGACACTCGGCGCCGGTGACGACGTGCGTTTCGCGCGCAGCTTCAAGCTGGGCGTGCTTCGGTTGTCGGAACGCTTCGTCACGTCTGACCCGCTCAGCGGCCGCGACGAACGCAAGATGCTCGCGCACATCGCCGAACAGACCGATCGCTACCTCGAACACATCGTCAGCGCCGGCTACGACCGCGTCATCGGCACGTCGGGCACCATCTTGTCGCTCGGCTCGGTGGCGGCCGCACTCGACACCGGCGTGGCGCCGAGCGAAGTGCGCAACCTGCGCGTATCGGCCAAGGCGATTCGCAAGGTGCGCAAGCTCGTGTGCAGCACGCCGCTCGACCAGCGGCTCGAGATTCCGGCGCTCGACCCGCGCCGCGCCGATCTGGTCGTGGCCGGCGCCCTGCTGCTCGATGCGCTGCTCAAGAAGCTCCAGGCCAAGGACATCACGCTCTGCGACCTGGCGCTGCGCGAGGGCCTGGTGCTCGACTTCATCCAGCGCAACCGCAAGCACATCCGTCAGGTGGACGAGATTCCCGACGTGCGCCGCCGCTCGGCGCTCGAACTGGCCGAACGCTGCGGGTGGGAGCAGGCGCATACCGAACAAGTCATGCGGCTGGCGCTCGCCATGCTCGACGGACTGCGACCTGTGCATGGCCTGGGCGATCGCGAACGCGAATGGCTCGAGTACGCCTCGCTGCTCCACGACGTGGGCAACCACATCAGCTACGAGCGCCACCACCGCCACTCCTACTACCTCATCAAGAATGGCGATCTGCGCGGCTTCGAACCCGCCGAAATCGAGACGATTGCGCTGGTCGCGCGCTACCACCGCCGGGCCGAGCCGAGCCGCGATCACGAGGGCTACAGGGACCTGTCGGGCAGCCTGCGGCACGCGGTGCGCGTGCTCGGCGCGATCCTGCGGCTGGCCGAGTCGCTCGACCGCAGCCGCCACGCCATGATTCGCGGGCTCACCGTGAACACGCGCGCCGATACCATCAGCCTCGAGCTCGAAGGCCGTGGCGACGCGGAGCTCGAGGCGTGGGCCGCCTCGCGCCAGCTCGCGCCGCTCGAGCGCGCTCTCGATCGCCCGGTGCGCATGCAGACGCGCATCGTCGACGAGGCCGAGCCCACCGAGCCCTCGGCGCCGGCGCGGCGCGGCCTCGCCAAGGGCACTGCCCCGCGCACTGCCGCTCGCCGTTGACGCGGGATTCATCGTCGACCGCTGCCGCACAAGCTGTCGAGGTATCCTCCGGCCATCTTTCCTCTGAGACCAAGCAGGTCATCGATGCCGTGAAGGCACGGATCGCCCAGATCCAACCAGGACTGCCCGAGGGCGTCACCATCGTGCCGTTCTACGATCGCTCGACCCAAGACCTGCGCTACACAAGTCGTCTTGGCTTCCCTGAATATCCGGCGCGATCTGCCTCTCAACACGCTTGTGACCATCGACTTCACGCCGGACACAGCGGGTGAGATCTCGTTTGCCTGCGGCATGGACATGCTACGCGGGACGGTGGTCGTGCAGTGACTCGATGCTGAAAGACGAGTCTCTTGCAACGCCGCGCGAGGCCTGCAGTATGCGTGGTCGAGCGGCTGGTTCGCACGGTTCATCCTACGAGTTCTGACCGCACGAGGTCACCGTGGGGCCGATCTCGAGAGTTACTGTAGGTGCCGACCGCACCGCCGATGGCCAGAGCCGTACCCGCCGAGTCATCTTCATCGAGATCGTGTCCCGCCCATTGGCCGTGCCGAATACGCGTCGACTGGTGTATGCTCCCGACTAGACCGATTGGTCTAGTGTGAATCCGCGCGGCGGGAGTCGCCTCGACATCAGCGCTGCGCACCACCGTGAAGCACCAGGAGGAATGGCGTATGTCGTGTCACAACACCCAGATTGGCCGCCGCGGATGGCAGACGGCATTGCGGTATTCGTTGTCTCTCTCGCTGAGCTTCGCCGGCTTTCCGGCGTATGCGCAAGCGCCCGCCCCAGAGCAGGCAGTGACCTGGACCGCCGACGATGCGCAGCTGAAGTGGGGGGCGTGCCCGCCGTTCTTGCCCACAGGCTGCGGCATCGCCGTTCTTCACGGCGATCCCGCCAGGGACAACGTCGACGTCTTCCTGAAAGTGCCAGCCAAGTCCAGCCTCCCGCTCCACTGGCACACCTCGGCAGAACGCATGGTGCTGGTGGCCGGCGAGCTTCATGTCACGTATGAAGGTCAGAAGAAGGCTGTGCTCAGGCCGGGGACGTACGCCTACGGTCCCGCCACACGAGCGCACACAGGTGTGTGCGAAAGCGCCGTGCCATGTGTACTGTTTATCGCCTTTGAGTCGCCGCTGGACGCCGTGGCGGGCGACGGCAAGCCGAAATAGCAGTAGTGCATCCCACCAAGCAGCGTCTGCTCGATGCCGGATTAGCCATGCTCCTGGAGCATGGCTACCACGACCTCGGCATCCAGGCACTGCTTGCGGCCACGGCCACTCCCAAGGGCTCGTTCTACCATCATTTCAAGGACAAGGAAGACTTCGCGCTCCGGATCATCGACCAGTACATGACGCACGTGCATGCCGGTCTTGACGCGAGCCTCGACGACAGCAGCCGTCTGCCGCTGGAGCGTGTGCGCCGTTTCTTCGAGTTGACGCAACGGAGCTACCGGAAGGAAGGCTACCTGGGATGCCTGCTGGGCGGACTCGGGCAGGAGCTCTCGGGCGTCAGTGAACGTTTCCGGCGCAGGATCGAAGCATGCTTCTCCGAAATCGCCCTACGGATTGCCGCCTGCCTGGAACAGGCCAAGCAACGCGGCGACATTCCCGCGGGATCCGATACGCGGCAGATGGCCAGCCTACTCGTTGACTGCTGGGAGGGCGCGGCGCTCCGCAGCCGGTTGCGCGGCAATGGCGCACCGCTCAAAGCCATGCTGGATTTCTATTTCAATCGGTTTCACGCGCTGACCGGATCGTCGAAATCAATGCGTGTGCGAGCGAAGGCGTGAGCAATGGACCTGGAAACTATCAGCGCAGGTTCATGGCTACGCCGGAGGCGAAGTGACCGATCTTGACGACGGCTCATGCGTATGACACGGCCATTCACATGGAAGAAGTTCTGAAGCGATTCGCCTGTCGAAGGGGACGCGTCGGCGCCTCTACACGGGCTCCGCCACCCTGAACCCGAACCTGCGCGGGCGCGACATACGAACAGCGTTCGAGGGCGACACTGCTGTGCGGCATGTACGTGGACAAGCGCCTAGCCGGCATCCAGGCCGTGCAGACCCTGTCGCGCCTGAACCAAGCGCATCCGGGGAAGGACACCACCTACGTGCTGGACTTCGTGAACGACGGCGCCGAGGTGCTGGAGGCGTTCAAGACCTACTACGACACGGCGCGGCTCGAGTCCACGACCGACCCGAACCTGGTATTCGACCTGCGTGCCAAGCTCGACGCGCAGGGCCACTACGACGACAACGAAGTCGAGCGTGTCGTGCGTGTGGAGTTCGACCCCAACGCGAAGCAGAGCGAGCTGGTAGCGGCGCTGGAGCCAGTGGCCGATCGGCTGCTGAAGCGTTACGCCGCGTTCCGCGAGGCGCTGAAGTCTGCCCAGATGCGGCAGGACGAGGCCGCCGCCAAATCCGCTCAGGACGAACTAGACGCGCTACAGCTATTCAAGGGCGACCTGGGCGCCTTCATCCGGCTCTACACGCTCCTGTCGCAGATCTTCGACTACGGGAACACGGCGGTCGAGAAGCGGGCCATCCTCTACAAGCGCCTGCTGCCGCTGCTGGAGTTCGACCGCGAGCGGCTCACCGTGGACTTGTCGAAGATGGTGCTCACGCATCATGCGGTGAAGAACAAGGGCAAGCAAGTGATGGACCTCGGCGGAGACGCGTCCCCGCTGCCTCCAATCGATAGCTCCGGCGCCGGCCAGGTGCGCGAGCGGCAGAAGGCCTACTTGGCCGAGATCATCGCCAAGCTGAACGACCTGTTCACCGGCGAGCTGACCGACGACGACAAGCTGGTCTGTGTGAACAACGTGCTCAAGGACAGGTTGCTTGAGTCCGCGGTGCTCCGCCACGGCCCCAAGGACCTCACGCACTCGCGCCGGGCGCGAGCGTCGGCGCCGCGACTATCGACGCGAGCGTCCAAGAGTACGCATACGCCACGGAGCCCGTGAAATGGGACCGTATCGCCGTATTCCGGCTGCGAGCCTTGGGGCACAGGGTCGCGCCGGGAACAGCGGTGACACACTAACTGACATCCCGACGGATGGACGCGGGCGGAGCCTGTAGACTCTGAATCTGAAGGACGGAATCACCCAGGAAGCCGTCCACCCGCATCCGCCGGAATCCGCCCGTTCCTCGCATCCCGTAACGAGAAATTTACACGGTCGAAACTGCGGCGAAACCGCCGCCGAGGTAGGCTGCTGGCATGCGTCTATCCCCTGTCTTATTGCTGTTGGGTACGGCGGCTCTCGTGGGCTGCGGCGGCGGCCAGGGCGGCTCGGCGGCCGGGTCTGCCACCGGCACGGCGACCGTGACGCTCGACGGGTCGAGCACGGTCTTCCCGATCAGCGAGGCGGTGGCTGAAGAGTTCCAGAAGGTCACCCCGGGCGTGCGCGTCACCGTGGGCATCTCGGGCACGGGCGGCGGCTTCCAGAAGTTCTGCCGGGCCGAAACCGACATCAGCAATGCCTCCCGGCCGATCACGGCCGGTGAATCCGCGGCGTGCGCCAAGGCCGGTGTGGCCTTCATCGAACTGCCGGTCGCCTACGACGGCCTCGCCGTCGTTACCCATCCCAAAGCCACCTGGGTCGACCACCTCACCGTGGCCGAGCTGAAGACCATGTGGGCGCCCGAAGCGCAAGGCAAGGTCACCAGGTGGTCGCAGGTGCGGGCCGGCTGGCCCGACCGCGAACTGCACCTGTTCGGTGCCGGCGTCGACTCGGGCACCTACGACTACTTCACCCAGGCGGTGAACGGCAAGGAAGGCGCCAGCCGCGGCGATTTCACCTCGAGCGAAGACGACAACGTGCTGGTGCAGGGCATCGCCAACGACGAACTGGCCATCGGCTTCATGCCCTACGCCTACTACATCGAGAACCAAGCCGCGCTCAAGCTCGTGGCGGTCGACGACGGCAAGGCCGAGAACGGCGCCGGCCCAATCCTGCCGAGCATCGAGACCGTGAAGGTGGGCACCTACCAGCCCCTGTCGCGTCCGGTGTTCATCTACGTGTCGACCACCGCGCTGGCCCGCCCGGCCGTGGTGCAGTTCATCGACTACTACCTCACCAAGGGCGGCGCGCTCGCGGACGAGGTGGGCTACGTGCCGCTCGGCGAGCGCGGCTACACGCTGGTGCAGGCGCACTTCACGGCGCGCCAGACCGGTTCGGTCTTCGAACACGCGGGCTCCCAGGTAGGCCTGACCATCGACCAGCTGCTCCAGCGCGAAAGCAAGTAGGGTTCGCGCATGCCTCAGCGCCGCGGCGAGCGGATCATCGAACTGCTCCTGTTCCTGTGTGCCCTCGTCTCGGTGGGCACGACGGCCGGCATCATCGTGGTGCTGGCGGTCGAGACGTTCGCCTTCTTCCGCGAGGTGCCAATCCTCGAGTTCCTGACCGGCACCGAGTGGACACCGCTCTTCTCGAATCAGAAGTTCGGCGTGCTGCCGTTGCTGCTCGGCACGGCCCTGGTCTCGACCATCGCCATGGCGGTGGCCGTGCCCGCCGGGCTCATGTGCGCCATCTACCTGAGCGAGTACGCGCCCGACGGCGTGCGCCGCGTCGTGAAGCCGGTGCTCGAGATCCTCGCCGGCGTGCCCACGGTGGTCTACGGCTACTTCGCGCTCACCTTCGTGACGCCGCTCCTGCAGCAATGGCTGCCGGGCCTGAGCGGCTTCAACGCGCTCAGCCCGGGCATCGTGATGGGCATCATGATCCTGCCGCTCGTGAGCTCGCTCTCCGAGGACGCGATGCAGGCCGTGCCGCGTGGCCTGCGCGAAGGCGCCTACGCGCTGGGTGCCACGCGCATGCAGACGTCCGTGCGGGTGGTGGTGCCGGCGGCCTTCTCGGGCATCACCGCCGCGGTGATCCTGGCGGCCTCGCGCGCCATCGGCGAAACCATGATCGTGGCCATCGCCGCCGGACAGCAGCCGCGCTTCACGGTCAATCCGTTCGTGCCGATCGAGACGATGACCGCCTACATCGTGCAGATCAGCCTGGGCGACACACCCCAGGGCACGCTCGAGTACCGCACCATCTTCGCCGTCGGCATGCTGCTCTTCGTGATGACGTTTGCGCTCAATCTCATCAGCACCTGGCTGCGCAACCGCTTCCGCGAGGAGTACAACTGATGGGCGTCAACCTGGCCTCTTCGCCGTCCAGCTCCGGCCGCCGGCGCGCCGATCTGGTGTTCCAGGCGGCGGCCCTGCTGGTGCTGGTGGCGACCCTGGGTGCACTCGCCGCGCTCGTGGCCACGGTGTGGAACGACGGCGCGAGCCGGCTCGACTGGCGGTTCCTCACGAGCTTTCCGTCCAGACGGGCTGAGGACGCCGGCATCTACCATGCGATCGTCGGCAGCTTCTACGTGATCCTGCTCACCGGGGCCATGGCCCTGCCCGTGGGGGTGGCGGCGGCGACTTATCTCGAGGAATACGGCGGCCGCAATCCCATGGCGCGCTTCATCGAACTCAACATCGCCAATCTGGCCTCGGTGCCGTCGATCATCTACGGCCTGCTCGGGCTCGGGCTGTTCGTGCGGCTGATGGGCATGGGCCGCAGCGTGCTGGCCGGGGCGGCCACGCTCGCCCTGCTGGCGCTGCCGGTCGTCATCCTTTCTACGCGCGAGGCCCTGCGCACCGTGCCCTCGTCGATCCGCGAGGGCTCGTACGCGCTCGGCGCCACCAAGTGGCAGACCATCTGGTATCAGGTGCTGCCGATGTCGCTGCCCGGCATCCTCACCGGGCTAATCCTGGCGCTCTCGCGCGCCATCGGCGAAACGGCGCCGCTCATCGCCATCGGCGCGCTCACCTACATTCCGTTTGCGCCCGATAGCATCTGGTCGCCCTTCACCGTGCTGCCGATCCAGGTCTTCAACTGGGTCTCTCGCCCGCAGGTCGCGTTCAAGGAGAACGCGGCGGCAGGCATCCTCGTGCTCCTCACCCTTCTCCTCACCATGAATGCCATAGCCATCGTGCTGCGCGACCGCTACCAGCGAAAGGGCCGGTCATGACGACCAACGCCCGCCCCCTGCCTCCCCCGCTGTCGAGCCTGGTGCGCCCGGGCACGCCGGCGGCCGACAGCGCGCCCATCAAGATCGACGTCGAGCAGCTCAACTTCTATTACGGCCAGAAGCGCGCGCTCGATGCCATCTCGCTGAAGATCCACGCCAACCGCGTCACCGCCTTCATCGGTCCGTCGGGCTGCGGCAAGAGCACGTTCCTGCGTACGTTCAACCGCATGAACGACATCATTCCGAGCGCGCGCGTCGAGGGCAAGGTGCTCATCGACGGACACGACGCCTACGGCCCGGGCGTGGACGTGGTGTCGCTGCGCCGCCAGGTCGGCATGGTGTTCCAGAAGTCGAACCCGTTCCCGAAATCGATCTTCGAGAACGTGGCCTACGGCCTGCGCATCAACAACCTCGCTCGCAGCAAGGCCGAACTCGCCGAGCGGGTCGAAGAGAGCCTGCGCGCCGCGGCCATCTGGGACGAGGTGAAAGACCGGCTGAGCGACTCGGCGCTGGCGCTCTCGGGCGGCCAGCAGCAGCGTCTGTGCATCGCGCGGGCGCTGGCCATCCGGCCCGACATCCTGCTCATGGACGAACCCGCCTCGGCCCTCGACCCGATCGCCACGCAGCGCATCGAGGAGCTGGTCTACGACCTGAAGAAGACTTACACCATCGTCATCGTCACGCATAACATGCAGCAGGCGGCCCGGGTCTCCGACCACACGGCCTTCTTCTGGCTGGGCCGGCTGATCGAGTACGGGCGGACCGATAAGATCTTCACGGCTCCGGCCGAAAAGCTGACCGAAGACTACGTGACGGGCCGTTGCGGCTAAGGGGAAGCACCGTGGAACGCGTCGTTCGACACTTTCAGGAGGAACTCGGCGTGCTGCAGGAGCGGCTGCTCGCCATGGGCGGCTTCGCCGAGGAGCGCGTGCGCGAGGCCGTGCTCGGGTTGTCGTCCCGCGACGCCCCCCTGGTCGACCGGGTGCTCCAGGGCGACGAGCCGATCAACGACCTGCACATCGAGATCGACGACCGCTGCTTCAAGCTGCTCGCCCTGCATCAGCCGATGGCCGCCGACTTGCGCGCGATCGTCGCAGCGGTGAAAATCAATACCGACCTGGAACGGGTCGGCGACCTGGCAGTGAACATCGCCGAGGCCGCCAAGCGCTACCTGCTCCACCCGCCGGTGAAGCCGCTCATCGACATCCCTCGGATGGGCGACATCGCCCAGCGCATGCTGCGCGATGCGCTCGATGCCTTCGTGCGCCGCGACATGACCCTGGCCGAGGCGGTGCTGGCGGCCGACGACGAGCTCGACGGCCTCAAGTCGCAGATCTTCCGGGAACTGCTGACCTACATGATGCAGGACACGGGCAAGATCGAGCCGGCCCTCGACCTGATCCTGGTGTCGCGCCACCTCGAGCGCATCGGCGACCATGCGACCAACATCGCCGAGGACGTGATCTTCATGGTGTCGGCCAAGGACGTGCGCCATCTCGGCACGCCCAGCAGCAGCGCCGGCACGTAGCCCGACTGAGCCACACGCGCAAGCCGCATGACATCCATCAGTCATGCGCATGACTACACTCCGTTCGATGTCGATCGTGAGCGCAGCGACGGGTCAGCCGGTGGCGGGACTGGCATACAATGAGGGGGATGGATCGATCACCGGTGTGCGCCGCGTGCCGCGTTCATCCCGTGGAGCTGCGCTGGCGCCCGTTCTGCAGTCAGCGCTGCCAGCAGCACGACCTGGCGCGGTGGGCCGATGGCACGTATCGGGTGCCCGGGCCTTCCGTTGACAGAGACGCGCAACCCGACGACGACGACATCTCCGTGTAGCACGCGGCGCGCTGGTCCATCTGGCCGCCCCAGTCCGCCCGAGCCCCGGGCCCCGAGTACGAGCAGTTATGGCCGACACGCTGACGATTACCGACAACCGCACGGGCAAGACCTACGAAGTGCCGATCACCGACGGCACCATCAAGGCGATGGACCTGCGCAAGATCAAGCACGCGGACGACGATTTCGGCCTGAGCACCTACGACCCCGCGTTCATGAACACGGCCTCGTGCCGGAGCAAGATCACGTTCATCGACGGCGACAAGGGCGTGCTGATGTACCGCGGCTACCCGATCGAGCAGCTGGCCGAGAAGAGTTCGTATCTCGAGACGGCCTACCTGATCCTGCACGGCGAACTGCCGACGACGCCGCAGATGGCCTCGTGGACGCGCGAGATCACCATGCACACGATGGTGCACGAGAACATCAAGAAGTTCATGGAAGGCTTTACCTACGACGCGCATCCCATGAGCGTGTTCGTGAGCACCGTGGGCGCCATGTCGACCTTCTACCCCGACGGCAAGGACATCTTCGACGCCGACTCGCGCCGCAAGCAGATCATCCGCCTGATCGCCAAGGTACCGACGATTGCCGCCTATGCCTTCCGCCACAGCATCGGCCGGCCCTACGTCTACCCCGACAACGACCTCAGCTTTACCGGCAACTTCCTGAACATGCTGTTCAAGATGACCGAAGTGAAGTACACGCCCAACCCGGTGCTCGAGCGGGCGCTCGACGTGCTGTTCATCCTGCACGCCGACCACGAGCAGAACTGCTCCACGAGCGCCATGCGCGGCATCGGCAGCTCGCACGTCGATCCCTACTCGGCCATGGCCGGCGCGGCGGCGGCGCTCTACGGGCCCCTGCACGGCGGCGCCAACGAAGCCGTGCTCAAGATGCTGCAGGAGATCGGCTCGGTCGCGAACATCCCGGCCTTCATCAAAGGTGTCAAGGACGGCAACGGCCGTTTGATGGGCTTCGGCCACCGCGTCTACAAGTC
>Ga0105046_10000173_pt1 | contig 78389 bp, 58 predicted proteins | sample MAT03_FD_78385 | JGI IMG/M metagenome (GOLD analysis project Ga0105046, IMG submission 78385) | Freshwater microbial communities from Lake Fryxell liftoff mats and glacier meltwater in Antarctica - MAT-03 (megahit assembly) | ecosystem: Environmental > Aquatic > Freshwater > Ice > Liftoff... | reverse complement strand
CTCTCCTTCGTGGGTTTGGTCAAAGTGCGCTTTCAACCGTTAGCATTGCGATGGTTAGCAAATGGTTTCGCGGCCGACTCGCTTTGGCCATGGGGCTATACGCCGTTCTATTGACGTTTGGTTTCGTCGGTACGGTGCTGGGAGTTGTCTTGCAAATGCAACGGCAGCCGGGTCAACGGATCGGAATCGGGCTGAAATGCCTGTGGACCGCAAGTTTCCTGCTGTCTGTATTGCATGTTCTTGCGGCTTTTCATTTTGTTCATCATTGGAGCCACGGCGAAGCGTATTTTGCCACTGCCGAAGAGACACGCCAAAAGCTAGGCTTCGCTTATGGTGCTGGTGTTTATTTCAACTATTTGTTTTTTGTCGTTTGGGCGGCAGAGGTCTTTTGGACCTGGTGGTCGCCAGAGAGATGGACAAAGTTGACGCGATGGCTGATTCTCGCTGGACGGTGTTACCTGCTTCTTATTGCGTTTAACGCTGTTGTCGTCTTTGAGTCGGGGTGGCTTCGGACTCTGGGTGGCGTGGCAACGGTGGCGATTCTGGCAATCGCGATGCGAAATCACGGAAAGCGATTTTTTAATACTCGTCCAACGCCCCGGCATGCAGACCCGAACTCCCCGTCAAACGTTCGTCAGAATGTTTGAGTTCGGCCTAACTAATTTTGGCGTTGCTTGGATGCCAAAGAGGAGTGGTAGTAGGAACAGGTTGATGAGGGATGCTGCCCCTAGGCCAAAAAGAATGACGATCGCCATGGGGTACTCGATCTCTTGACCTGGAAGATTGCCAGTGTAGACCAGCGGCGCAAGAGCCAGGGCGGCCGTAAGCCCTGTCATCAAAATCGGAGCAAGACGTTCCTCAGCCCCTCGAAGGATAAGCTCGTCACCGAACTCGACGCCCTCCTCGCTCCTAAGGTGTCGATAGTGACTTATCAGCATGATTGCATTGCGAGCGGCGATACCGATCACCGTCACAAAACCGACAAGCGATCCGAGCGATAGAATTCCGCCGCTTGCAAACACGCCGAGTACACCTCCCAGGATCGCAAGCGGTAACATTCCTAGCATTAATAAAACGAGACTCCACGATTGGAAATCAACATAGAGAATAACGGTGATCATCAAGATAGCCCCCAACGAAAGCAAAAGCAGTCGTTGCCGCGAGGCTTTCGCTTCGGCGTACTCGCCTAGGAACTCGGGATGGTACCCGCTTCCGAAGGTGACATTCTTTTTAACGGCGGCTTCAATTTCCTTCGCGACCGATGCGAGATCGCGACCGGCGACATTGCAAGTTACATCGAGTCGCCGCGAGGCACCTTCACGCTTGATCTCGTTCGGTGCAGGGACGATCGTTACATTGGCGACCGTTTGCAGCGGCACTTGAGCGCCAGAGGGAGTATCAATCATCAAATGCTGTAACGATGTAGGATCCCGTTGGACGCTGTCCTTGCCACGCACGAAGACTCCGAAAATGCCTTGATCGCGGTAGATCTCGCCGACTTGTGTGCCATTAACAAGCGTTGAGACGCTTCTCATCAACGCGGCCGGACTCAAGCCAAATTGGGCAGCCGCGTCGGGGCGCATTTCGATTGATATCTGTGGCACCAAAACCTGTGGTTCAATCTTTAGCGTTGTGACACCTTCGATCGGCTTGATCTGGGAGGAGACATCCGCAGCGATCGATCGCAATCGATCCATGTCCGGTCCGTAGATTCGAACAACGATGGCGGCGCTCGTTCCCGTGAGAACCTCTTTGATTCGCTCCTTCAGGTAAGTAAGCAAGTCGCGATACAAGCCTGGATAGCCGTCGACGATGGTCTGCACTTTCGCGACTGTCGTGTCATAGTCCACCGTGTCATCAATACTGATCCACAACTCGGTAAAGTTTGGGCCCACGACTTCGTCTGCGACGGTCGCGCGTCCGATGTGAGAACCGAAATTGCGTACACCGGGAACGGTCATTAATTCCTTACTGGCTCGAGTCGTGATTCGATCCATCGCATCGATCCCGATACCCGGTTTCTCGACCCAGTGCATCAAAAAATCAGTTTCTCGAAAACTCGGCATCAGCTCCTCGCCGAGCCACGGGATGGTACAGGCAATCGCGATAAAGGCTGCTGCGAATCCCGCGATTGTCACGACGCGAAAACGGAGCAAGCCGACTAATGTTGCCCGGTACCATTTCTTCAAAACTCGAACCAATGGACCTTCGCGATGATGCGTCTTTGCTGCTGCGGGCAACAGAATCAGTGACATCGCAGGTGTAACCGTCAAGGCCACTACCAAAGACGCCAGAATTGCCAGAATGTATGAAGAAGCGAGAGGTCGAAAGAACGATCCAGAAAGCCCTTCGAGAAAAAATACCGGCAAGAACGCCAAGACCACGATAATCGTTGCATAGACCACGGCACTGCGAACTTCCATCGACGCATCAAAGACAACTTGAAAGGCCGATAACGGACGGTTGGACTGCGCATTCATGCGAAGGCGTCGCATGATATTCTCGACGTCGATGATGGCGTCGTCGACGACTTCCCCGAGAGCAATAACAAGGCCCGCCAGAACCATCGTGTTGACGGTGCCACCGCGAAGATACAGAACCAGGATGGCCGCGATCAGAGAAAGCGGAATCGCTACAGCACTGATCAAGGCACATCGCCAATCGAATAGAAAGACCAGCAACACACACACAACCAGAACACACCCCAGGAGCATCGAATGGCTCAGGTTCGCAAGAGACCGCTCGATGAACGTAGCTGGGCGAAAGATCGTCGTATCGTACTGGACTTCCCCCATGCCCGGCTTCAGTTCAGCCATTGCTTTCTCGACGCCACGCGTGACATCTAGCGTGTTCGCCCAGGGTTGTTTCTCAACGATCAATAACAAGCCTGGTTGGTTGTTGATGATTGCGTTGCCGATCGGAGGTGCGTAATCGACAACGACTTCCGCAACGTCGCAAATGCGTATCGGACTTCCGCTCGAACCGAGTCCATTCACTGTTGGCGATGTTGCCGGGGCGCTCAACGGATTGGATTGACCAAGGCCAGCGGATCCTGGTCCTCCAAAGCGAAGGACCATCTCCCCAAGTTGCTCGGGCGTATAAACCGCCGGCACATGCCGAAGCGCTAGACGTTGATTAGGCGTGTCGACAAATCCGCCTGTCCCAACGGCGGTGGCATCGCGGACCGCTTGGAGCAACATGTCCAGAGTGACGCCGTGGGCACGTAAACGGTCGGGATCGGCGATCACCTGCAATTGAGGATCTTTCTCGCCCCAAACCGCGACGTTGGCTACCCCGCTGACAGACATCAACCGCGGTCGAATCGTCCACTTCGTGAGGACTGTCATGTCCATTTGAGTTTTCGTATCCGACCACAAGCCAATTTTCAAACATCGACTCAGCGACGAGAGCGGCGGAAGGATAACGGGAGGACGAGCCACCAGCGGCAACTGTGGGGCGACCAAGGTGATTCTTTCTTGAACCAGTTGCCGCGCCATCAGTAGATCCGTGCCGCTGGCAAAGATAAGTCGTACACTTGAAAGTCCGAGTACCGATTTCGAGCGAACTGCGGTTACAAAGGGAATTCCGTTCACCGCGTTCTCGATCGGGACACTGACAAGGCTTTCGACATCTTCTGTCGAGATTCCCGGTGCTTCGGTTTGTATTTCGACGAGCGGTGGTGCGAACTCAGGAAAGACGTCCAGAGGGATTGAGTCGGCGGTGCGAACACCAACAATGATCAACGCCACGGCAATCAACAAGACGATCACACGCAATTGCAACGATGTTCGAATCAACCAGCTCATGGTAGACGTGTGCCTATTTCCCCGGACCGAATTCGGTACCGAAAAGTTCCGCCGCACCATCGGCAACCACCAAATACCCAGGCGGCGGTCCCTTCTGAAGAATCGCTTGATCCCCATCAAACCACTGCACGGTCACCCTTTGTCTTACAAAACGATGCGGCTCTTTAACGGTATAGACCCAGGTGCCGCCGTAGATGTCATAAAGAATCGCCGCAGCGGGAACGATGGTTGCTTCGATTTCCTGATTCATCGGTAAGTCGATACCGACTCGTTGTCCGGGACGGAACTGGGTACGCAAATTGAAGACTTCAAAATACAAGTCTGCTGAAGAGCTGCTCGCATCAGCCGTCGGGGGTGCGTCGATCGAAACCGCTTCGATAATCTCGGGTGCGTCCGAAGTCGGCGGTTGCTGAATGGTTTGCCCGTTTAAGGAAACCACGCGGGCAGCCACACCCGGCTGGATCGACGCAAGCAAATCGACGAACACGGGGACGCGAACCAATACTTTACTCGTGTCAAGAACTTCAAAAAGTGTCGCGCCACTAACAACTTGTTGCCCAGCAGAAAAATTCAGGGTCCGAATGACACCGTCGACAGGGGCGCGAAGGGTAATATCCGTCGCGGGTTTAAGGTCAGCGGTCCCGTCGACTGTGGCGAGAAGTTCTGTTAACTGGGAGTGACGTTCTTCAGAAGCAGCCAACACGGTTTTGGCGATCTGGTAGAGAGCCGTCGCGTCATCAACGGCACGCTCGCTGCCCGCACGATCGAAAAGCAATTTTTTCGCACGATCCAATGTGATCTTGGTCGCCGTAACATCCGCGTGCCCCCGTTGTACGTCACCCATTGCCGTTACCTGTGCGGCAACGAGTGTGGCCTTCACGCCCGCCATCTGCACTTGTTCCACCGGAGTCGGTACATCACGTTCGGGTGAAAGAATCGGTGACAACGTCAGAACGATATCGCCCGCCTTGACCTTCGCACCGAGCGACGGAATCGGCGATTCGGACGTCGAGTTCACGATCCCAGCGACTGGAGCCGTGATGATGATGGATCGTCCTGAGGGAATCATGACTTCGCCTCCGAAAGTCCGGCGTTGTTGGACACGCCGAAGCTCTGCGGGCTTACTGGTGATTCCAAGCCGGCTTTCCGCCTCGGGCGTCAGCGTGATCGTTGCCAATTCCGACTCGTGTGGAACCATCTCGACGATGGATGGAGCAACAGGCTTGCTCTTGCTCGATGCCGCCGGGTCGCAACCCACCGTACTCAAGAGAACGCAAATGAATCCAAGTCGTAAGTTCATAAGGACGAACAGTTCGTTGCGCATCTTGTATATCAAAGACGTCGCGAGGTGGGGATTAAGCTTGCCAAACTTGCATTCTAATCTGTTTTATGCCGTATGCCGATCAAACTCGCGAAGCATCAAGCAACACAGGATACCCTCATTATCGCGACTTCGTTATCGGTTGGCTAATCGCAACTTGTTCAGCGACTTGCATTTCAGCGTTTTCGTCGGCCGGAGCAGTTTTCAGCAGCATCTGCTCAACATCCAATGGTGAGGCCATAAGACTTCGACCGATGCTTCTTTCCAGCTCAGCCATCGCTCTTCGTAACGCCGCACGCTGATCGAGAATTCTTGCTCGCGCGTCTAAGTAAACCGTCGTCGTCTGCAAAACGAGCAGGTAGTCGGTGCCGCCATCCGTGAATCCCTTCTCGGCAATCTGAATCGCTTCAGATAGATTCGGAAGCACTTCGGTTTCAAGTATCCGTAAGTTCGCTTGAGATTGATTCAATTGACGATTGGCGACGCGTACATCTTGATAGATTTGATCGTGAATGGCGTCACGAGTATGCATTGCGGCATTGAGTTCCCAATCCGCGCGGAGAACGCCGCCTTGATTGCGATTAAAAATAGGCAAATCGAATCGAAGTCCTGAGCCCGTACGTGTGAAACTCCGGTTGTCGCGGACGTCGAGTATGCCATCGATTCGCCAAAACAACCATCGCGACAGCTTCGCCCGCTCTCGTGCCGCCGCGACAGCCCACCGCGCCGCATGATAGTCAGGGCGACATGCCAACGCAGTATCAATAAGTTGTTGTTCGTCCAATGGCGGCACATCGGTCGTATCAAGGCTTGTCGGCAGCAGCGGCGTTTGTACCGATGGGATTCCGATCAACGTTGCCAATCTCGCTTGTCCGATGGAGACGTTCTGCATTTGTACACCGCTCACGGCGTTGGCATTTAGCGAATCCACTTTCGAGGCGATCGTTTCTAATTCGCTGATATCACCATCCTTGAAACGCTTGCGTGTCAGGTCAGCAATTCCACTGCGAATGGTAACCGCTTCCTTCGCAAGCTTCGCCTGTTCGATTGCGAGCGCTAGATCAACGTAGGCTAATCGGATATCTCGCGCGACATTGAGACCGTTTTGAACAAGCTGATCGCCGATTCGACGATACTCGCGGTTCGCGACCTTCACGCGTGTCGGTCTTAGGAAGTAAGACTCAATCGGTGCGTAGATTGTGTATTGGCCTTCCTTCGCACCCGACGGGAAATACAACACTACCTGTGGATTCGCGATAAGACTTGCCTGAACCGCGTCGCCGCCAGCCATTCCCAATTGAGCGAGCGCGGCTTGAAACAGCGAGTTGTTTGATAGCCCGGTGGCGACCGCTTCGGTCTCATCAAGTCCATCCTCGAGAATCACCCCCGCAGGAATGACTTCGGAGCATGGCTGAACTTTTTCAACGCTCGCGTCGGTTCGCCAAGAGACCGCTTTCGTTACATAGCTAGGATCACAGAATGCCGTAGGTGCTTTGCAACAAGGAACTGCTAACAGCAACAGAGCTCCAACGAATCCGACCCGCCTCGGCGTCCTTCGCGAAGAACGAATCAATTGATTTCCCATGTTACCACATAAACAATTGCTAGCATTTCGCACCGAGTGTAAAAAAAGCTTATCAGAGTGTTTTTCGGAACGATTCGTTCGGTTCAGATAGTTTCCTCGTTTAACGCAGAAGGGGTTCGCTAAGTGCTACAACCGTAATCAAAATTCAGACCTCTGTATTCAACGGGGAAGACGTTTTTCCAAGTGGGAAGACAGCCTGCCTCGAAACATGGTCGGAACTTTGAGTGGAAGCGACCACGTCTCTCGTACGCACCGTTCGCCAATCGAGCGCCACTCACTTGTCTTGCGTCAACTACTACCGATTTAGTAAACTGCCATCATGGAGAGGCTTTGCATAAAATCGCGTATGAAGAGGAAGACGCGTGCGTTCACCGTGCTTGAGGTACTGGTGACTTTATTCGTCGTTGCCCTGTTACTTGCGGTCATGTTACCCGCAGTGATGCATGCACGTGAATTGGCGAGGCGAATCCAGTGCACGAACAACCTGCGACAGCTCGGGATTGCACTGCATCAGTATCACGATCACGTTCGATCGTTCCCTCGAGCCTGGGGCCTCGATAGCGGAAAGCCCCGGTTCGCTTCTTCATGGGCTTCTCAATTGTTGCCACAGATTGAAGCTCAGAACTTGCGTGAACCCGATTTGCAAACCAATTCATCGGGGTTATTCGATTCTTACGAGGATGCAGCCAAGTGGCAACTCAGTATCTTTACCTGTCCCTCGGATATCGAGGAGCCTGCTTTCGAGTTGTCATACGAGACAACTGGACACGATTCCTTGGCCGGGTCGTCATTTTCAAAGGACCCGACTTCGCCACCGGCAGTTCGCAACGGCTATCTTCCAACTGCCAACTACGTCAGCGTTTACGGAACCGTCGAAGCGGATGAGTTTGAGGAACTCGAATTAGGCAACCGGATTGTGTTTGGTGATGGAAGCATCATCGACGACCGCGGCATCCGCTTTCATGAGTTATTGCGAGGTGCGTCGCAAACCTTGCTAGTCGGCGAGCGGAAGATGGCGATGGTGCCCTCGACATGGTTTGGAGTTGACCTTGATGGAGAAGACGCGGCGTGCAGGCTCACCGGTTCTGCGATCACGCGTCCAAACTGCGAACCCTGTGACGAATGTGAATTTTCAAGTCGTCACTCCGGTGGTTCATTGTTCCTTTGGGCGGATGGTCATGTGACTTTGGTTCCAGACTCCGTCGATACGACGCTTTACCGACAGTCGGCGAAGCGAGAAATGTGATTAATGATAAATAAGTGAAGCGTACGAAAGCTCCAATGACGAAAGAAAAACGACAGACATTGACGGTGGCGGAGGCCGAGATCATGAATGTGATATGGACACACGAGCCCATCGCCATGCCGGATATCGTTAGCCAACTTCCGCGAACGCTTGCTTACTCAACCGCGATGACGATGGTTCGGATTCTTGAGGAGAAAGGATTCGTAGTCCAATGCGGAAAGCAAGGACGCGCGTTTGTTTATCAATCGATTGTCCCAAGAAGCGAAGTACAGCGTTCAATGGCTCGAGATCTGGCAGAACGAATCTTCGGCGGTTCCGTAAAGTCGATGGTCATGAACGTCATTCAGGATCGCGAGATTAAGAAAAAGGATCTGATTGAGCTGAAGGCATTGCTCAAGGAGATGGAGGGTGAAGCGTGACCTCCGTTCAATGGGCACAAATTCTCTTGTCGTTGTTTTGCCAAACTTCATTGTTGATTTTGGTGTCTCTGTACACGGAGAATCTGGCAACCTCGTCGCGAAGTCGCGTGCGCATCTGGGCAAGCTGTTGCACAGGTGGATTTTTATTGCTGGCTATGGGGCTATCGCTGCCAAGATTGCAGTTGGTAAATCCGTGGACAGGGCTGGGTCCCGAAACGATTGTTGAGATTGTATGGTCGCAACATTTCCTTGGAATCGGATTGATCACGATTTGGCTACTGGGAATGTTCGTCATGATTTGCCATTGGCTGGTCGGTCATTTTCGATTGCGTCAACTGCTTCGTTGCTGCCGTGCTCTGGATGCCGAACAGATGGCCAAAGTTTCTTCGTTGGTGTATCCAAGTCTTTTAAGCGTGGGTAGCAGGAAGATTGAAATCGTCGTGGGGCCTGAACACGTTGGCGCGTTTTGTTATCAACTCCACAAGCCAATAATCATGCTTCCCGAATCACTTTTCAAAGCCGATCCGGTTGATTTGCGAAACGTATTTTTGCATGAGTTAACTCACCTTCAATCGCGACACGCGATGCAATTGTTTATCGAGCAGGTGCTGCTAGTGGTGCTCTGGTTTCAGCCATTGATGTGGATTGCCAGACGTCACGCATCTTTGGCTCGCGAATTCGAATGTGATGACGCGACGAGCCCAGACCGAAGTGCGACGATCGCCTATTTGAACACACTCATTCGGCTTGCCGAACGCCAGCCCCAATCCCATCGCAGTGTACTATCGATCAACCGTACACCGGGTCAGCTAACCATTCGCGTTGCCCGGCTGGTACGTCGCGACGCGGTATTGCAAAGAAAAAACACGGCGTGGCTAGCCTGTGTACCAACCGCAATGGCAATTATCTTGTCGCAATTCTGGCTGCCAATTAATCCGCTGGCATCGCCAAGCAGTCGATGGTCGGCGTGGCCGAGCTGGTCGGCAAGCCTATTACACGAATTTAACATCTCCGCCCGCGATTTCGAACACTTCGATCCTGATAGCCAACTGCACGAACTGCTGATTGCGAGCCAAAGAATCGCGGATTGAAACCATTTTTTTCCGCCTCGCCACTGCGGCGATATCGCCGACGCAGCGACATCAAGTTTGGGAAATGCTGCCACCAGGACGATATCCTCGTGTCGCTGTGTTAATGGCAGACCTCTCATCGTTTTCAAGCTTTGTTCGAGATACGCCTGACCCAGAGATCACTCGTGAATGTTTAACCGCATTTTGCAGCAAAGCGCGATATCAAATCGTCAATGGTGGTGGAATGCTATATCAGTATGTTGTCGACGCAGTTCCCGGCTTTTTTGGAATTCCGGAGTCGGAACCAACCGCGATCGTTCTTGCCGATATGACTTCGATGGCTGTTGACCAAATATCTATGTGTAAGTAACTCGAACGAACAAAGAAATGCACAAGAGTTGCGGGCCTCGCGTTTCCTGGTGATTATGTTTCTGGTACTGGCCTAACAGTGTGTTGGTGGAAAAATTATCTTTGTGATCCTATCCTTAATAACAAAGCAGCAATCGCAAGAAATACAATCCCGAACGCCAGCTTGAATAGGAAAACTCCAATCACGCCAGCAAGCCATCCTCGGGGTGTTGGCGGTTCTGTTTTTGGTGGATCATAGGGATTCACGCTGCCAATTCCACCAGTTCACGAATCGTCAATTGCTTGTTCGCGATTCTGCTCGCGACCGCTGGCGTAGTTTTAATCGACTCATGCTTCCGGCAGAAGTTGTACCACGCGAAGAAAACAGCCGGAGTAAAAGTAAACGGCGGAAGAATCTGCAAGTTGCGGAAGCCGCAGGAAAATCGGAGACCTAACGCACGCGAGAAACGGCTTTTCGTATGGCTCGCCATGCGTGGCTTTGGGTTTTCGAATACCCGTGAAGCCGAACGGGCGATTGTCTGCTAAGATTTTGAATGTACGTTCTCAGTCCCAATTGACTACTCTCGCCGTCGTTTTTCACCCTGCAGCAAGAAGATATTTTCATGATGGATATGCGCAACACGGTCGCTTTGATTCTTGGCGGCGGCCGAGGGACACGACTGTTCCCGCTAACCAAGATCCGCGCCAAACCGGCTGTCCCGCTGGCCGCGAAATATCGTCTGATCGATATTCCCATTAGCAACTGCATCAATAGCGGGATCAATCGCATCCACGTGTTGACTCAGTTCCTTTCGGTGTCGTTACACCAACACCTGCGTCAAACTTATCGGTTTGACCACTTCAACAACGGCTTTGTAGAGCTTCTTGCGGCACAACAAACCGTTGATCAAGGTTCGCAATGGTATCAGGGGACTGCCGACGCCGTTCGTAAAAACTTGCGATACATTTTGGAACACGGCGTCGACCGCGTGCTCATTCTTTCGGGTGACCAGCTGTACCGGATGAACTATGCCGACATGATGAAGACGCATGAGGATTCTGGAGCGGATGTAACGATTGCCGGCATTCCGGTGCCAAGAAAAGATGTCGGTTCGCTCGGAATCATGAAGGTTGACGATTCAGGTCGAGTTACTGGTTTTGTTGAAAAACCACATACGGAAGAGTTGATTAGCGAGGTACGGACTGATCCAGCGTGGATTGACGCTCACGGCATTCCATCCAATGGTCGAGACTGTTTGGCCAGCATGGGTCTTTACATCTTCAATCGCGACGTGCTTGTTGACCTGCTAACCCACACCGATTACGAAGACTTTGGCAAGGAAGTGTTCCCAATCGCCATCAAAACTCGCAAAGTGCAGCTTCATCTGTTCGATGACTATTGGGAAGACATCGGAACGATTCGTGCTTTTTACGACGCCAACCTAAGCCTCGCACGCCGCAACCCACCTTTCGACTTTAGTGCGCCGGAAGCACCCGTTTACAGCCGTCCTCGATTTCTACCTCCGACCGTCATTGAGGATGCGAAGATCAGCAATACGTTGCTTGCCGACGGATGCCAGATTGGGCGTGGCGTAGTGATCGAGAACAGCGTCATCGGTTTGCGAACGGTGATCGGCAACAATGTGACGATTCGCGATACGATCATCATGGGCGCTGACTATCGCGACCTGCCTGGGCAACACAAGCCAGGGCGTTTGCCACTAGGAATTGGCGATGGAAGCATCATCGAAGGCACGATCCTCGACAAGAATTGTCGCATCGGCCAAAACGTTCGGATTACCAACATCGGGAAGGTCGAGAACCAGGGTGAAGAGGAACCTTTGCAAGTTCGCGACGGAATTCCGATTGTGATCAAGGATGCGCAGATTCCCGACGGCTTCACATTCTAGTTGAGCCGTGCAAAGGAAAACAAAAAGCGTGAGCGGGTCAGATGACACCACTCACGCTTGTGTGTTTCGACTCAAAATCAGCGGGATTTATGATCCCAATTCGACATCCATTTTGGTTTCATCTACTGCTTCACGAAGCTTGCTTAATGCACGTGCTTCGAGTTGTCGGATGCGCTCCTTGGTCACACCAAGTTCTTCACCGACTTCCTTCAGCGTGAGCGGTTCGCTGCCTCGGCTCAATCCAAACCGTGCCATGATGATCTTTTGCTCGCGTTCGTCGAGCCGATTAATAATTCGATTTAACTCTCTCTGACGACGCTGGTGAGCGTTTTCTTCGGCATACGGATCGCTTCGTTCGTCCTGGCGAGCCAAGAACGTTTCTTCACCGGTCGTTCGGAATCGATCGCGATGCTTGAACTCGTTCGGGATCGTGCGAGCGAAGTTTTTCATGATCGCCCATGAGGCATACGTACTAAACTTATTGCCTCTGGAGTAATCAAACTTTTCGACGGCGCGAATCAACGACATGTTTCCATCGCTGACAAGCGAGAAGAAATCATCGGTACTGTTCATGTGACGCTTGGATATCGACACGACCAATCGTAAGTTGCACTGAACGATCTTGTTCTTTGTCTTCACCGCTTGCTCGTAGATCGCTTCGATCTCATCCATCGCAGCGGTCTTGCCGGTTCGGAGCGAATCGAGCGAGTCTCGCAGTTTGCTCGCCTTATGCTTTAAGTAATTCATCTTTCGAAAAAGATGATACTCTTGTTCACGGGTCAATAAAGATGCGTCGTAGAGCGATGCTAGGTAACTAGGCAGGCCCGAAGGCGCCTTCGCTTTGCGAGCGGCCACGGCGGGTGAGGGTTCTGCTCCGAGAAACTCTTCGTCGTGCGACGCGTCTTCGAATTCTTCGTTGTAGATGTAGTCGAGCGCCAGTTCCGCAATGCGTTCTTGCCGCGTATCTAGAAGGATTCGCTGGAGACTTGTACGAGTCCGGCCGTAACGCTTGCACAACTGCGGTACCGTCGTCCCGCGTCGGAACAGTTGATAGATCGTTCGTCGATCATCGTCTGACAACGCGCCGCGATGACTAGGGAAGATCGCGATCGATTGGTTCTCGGTATCGTAATTCTTGAGCGTGTAGCGAATCGTCTCAGGACTTCTTTGCATTTGAGTAGAAAGCGTTCGCGTGACTTCCGAGAGACTCGCGCCGGAATCGGCGAGCTCGCGAGCTCGTTCGATCATAACGCTCTTCTCATCGTCGGTCAGTTGGCTAAAACGTTCACCACGTTGAACGCGATCCTTGTTTCCCGCAACAAATCGATCGACGCTACTTTGCAAGAATCCAACCCGACGGCGTCCCGAGAACACGAAGCGACGGCCAACCAGACCTTGGTCTCGCCAACGGCTGATTGTTTTTGTCGAAACGTTAAATAGTCGGCTGAGGTCTTCAACCGTATGAACGGTTTCCCCAGTATCCTCAACACTAACATCGGCCGATTCGCTGATGTCTTCGATCAGCAGACGAAGGTCGTGCTTGACATCTGCCGAGGCGATCGTAACTCGCGATGGCTGCTGCGGGCGATAGTTGGTGATTCGGAAACAGAGAAAATCGTAGGCATACGCCCGGTCCGACTCGATTTCCAGCAGCAGATGCTCGGCGCGAGCGCTCAGTTCGACTTTTTGAGCTTTTGGCGCGAAACGAACCAATTGGTCTCGGAGCTCTTTGATCTTCGCATCGCGATATTCTTCGTGCATTTTCCCATTCCCAGTGCTGACACCGAAGGGTCGACATTTCCTTGCGGTCCCGGCGGACCACTCGACGTAATGTGTCACTTTTGACCGGGGTTTCACCTCTTCCTGAGGTGATCATCCTGATTCAACCAACTACTAACTACTTGCCAGTACACCAATCACTGTTACGCAATTTAGCGTTCAAGCGTTCCAAAATAAGACACCAAATCAACAAAAAAGTTCACTTCTTATCTCCGCAAATATTCCACGATCGAACATTTGCGCTGGTCCAATCCCGATCGACCCAAAGCTGGGCCGAAATCAAAATGGCACTGTCCACCAACTGACAAACCTTCATGTAGGAAATTTGGGGCCAAAATTATCGCGTATGCCGGAAATTATTTCGTTGTGCCACGATTCGCCGTTATTTCGTTGATACTTTGCTCGAAATTATTTCGATGAACATGAAAACTAAGGGGTCTGGGTCCTGTGAAAATTGAACTATTTACATCGGCTTGTAACTTCCGTGATCAATCTGATGCTTTCTCCGGTCTCAAAATGAGACGCGATAGTGAGCAATTGCCTTACTTGCTAGCGGTCTCTGCCACATTGTCATGCAAGTTTGATGTTTTCGTTAGGAACCGATTTTCCGATACAGATTGAACCGGTGGATAGCCGATTTTTCTGGAGTGCGTTGTACCGGCCCTGAGCACCGCAGATGCTGGCATCTCGCGTCAGGCCGATTGATAAGCGATTTCTCCAACCGATTAACCATAGATGAACGACCTCCTTAACGAACGACGGAATTGGTTGAAGAGCACGGCTACCTTGCTAGCCGCGAGTCTCGCGTCCACAGAAAAGCGGGGTTGGTCGTCAGAAAACGGTGATGAAGCGGTTTCGCTCGTATCCGATCCGTCGAAATCGCTATTTCGCGTTCGCGTGGAAATGGACGTCGAAGGCAACGTGAACGTACCAGCCAATGCTCTGATCTCAAAAGAGAAATCGTCGCAGATTCCCTTGAAGAGCAAGTCGGTGCTTGATTGGGAAGAACGCGTGCTGGGATTTGCCAGTGACCGAACCGCTCAAGCTGGGGAGCGATACTTCCATGAGGCGACCTGTGATGGTGTCGCCGGTAAGAACACCCGCAAGGTCGAACTGCGCAAAGAATCTCAGTACTTGATGGTACGTCGCACTGATTCTCGGTGGGTAACCTTTAGTCCTGATTCTTATCTTTCCGGACAAGAATTGGAGTTATTGGAACTTCCGGCGAACAGCTTTGCGGTCGATGGTCTGTTGCCGGCGACCAAGGTTCGCAAAGGGGATACTTACAAGCCCGAGAAAGAAGTACTTGCCAAACTTCTGTCGCTCGCAGCCGTCAACGAGACCGATGTTATGGGCGAGATCAACGAACTGACGCCGACAACTGCAAAGATCCATTTGAAAGGGAAGGTACAAGGTTCGATTGGGGGCGTCCCGACGGTGATCGATTTGGTAGGCAAGTTGGTCTTCGACCGAGAATCGATGTGCTGCAACTGGCTCGCGATTGCGGTTCGCGAACAGCGCGAAATTGGCAAGTCGGAGCCGGGCTTCGACGTGGCTGCGACGATCAAGATGATTCGCAAGCCGATGGACGCTCCGGCGAGATTGTCTTCGACTCCACCTGCTACCCCAGCGGGCGAGATTGCCCCTGACCGTTTGTATTGCGAACTCTCGAGCTCTGCAATTGGCTTTGCAGCGTTGATGGACCGCAGATGGAAGATCATGGCAGATGCACCGGGGGCGACGATGATGCGAATGATCGAGAATGATCTCGGTATTGCGCAATGCGATCTTCGACCCGCAGGAAAGATGGCTGCGGGAACTCAGTTGACCTTGGGAGCGTTTGTTGCCGACGTGAAGCAGTCGCTCGGAAAACGATTTGCCCAGATGCTCGAATCCAGGGAAGAAGTCAACGAGTTCGGCCTGCGGGTGATCCGCTGCACGGCTCAGGGAATGGTCGAAGGCGTGCCCGTCCAGTGGGTTTTCCTGCATTTTTCAAACGACAACGGGCGCCGGTTGCTCGCCACCATTACTGTGGGTGGGGCGGACTTGGAGTCTTTCGCTGGCTCCGAGGTCCAACTTGCATCATCGCTGCGTTTCATCACGACGGACGATGAATTGACCGAGGTTGCAACCGCACCGGCTAAGCCAGCGATCAAGTAAACCGCGAGCAGGAAATAAGAAACCCGGGGAGATAAAAACGTATTCGTCTCTCAGCCAGCTATACTAATGATGGTCCAGCCCGCTTCCCAAGCGGCCCAGGTTCCGGATCGGCAATGTTATTTAACAGCAGAATTACCATGTTGCATGCCAACAACACCGCCGCTCGCAAAACTCGCAAACACGTTTGTTTGCGACAAGTTTGGCTTACCGCTGCGTCGGTCATCTTTCTTGTAGATTCAGCTTCCGTATTTTCTCAAGAAGCTGACGCGACGGCTGCAAACGTCAAAGTTCAAGAGCCGGTACGAACCGAATCGACGCAGTTCGCTCCAGGTGTGTTGAGCGTTATCGCTCCGGCGGCTCATCCCGACGAAACTTTCGCCGGTCCCGAAACGCTTAAGTCTCTCATCGATGCTCATCCAGAAATCGAATGGGGTGCACCACAATTCGTGGATGGGCGTCCGAACTTTGATCCACGCACGAGAACGTTGGTGGAAATGGCTCGGCAAGTTATCTATCGGCGCGAAATCTTCTGTTTGGAGTTTTCATTCAAACCACTTCGCCAAATCTATATCGACGTGCCGCAGCCGAATGGTCGCGTAGCTCGAAAGCTGGTTTGGTACATGGTCTATCGACTTCGGTACACCGGTGGAGACTTACGTCCTGCGGCGGATGAAATTGGGGGTAAGAAACTCTTCAAGCGGCTCGAAGCAGTATCGTATGACTCCCGCCGAGCGTTTCCGATGTTTGTGTTGGAGGACCATGTCTCGGAAAAAAAATATTTGGATCGGATCCTGCCGACAGCGAAAGACAAGATCGCCGCTCGCGAGCAGATCACTGCGAAGTTGCATGACAGTATCGAAATTACGACGGTAGACATTCCGCGGTCATCCGACGAAGCCGCCCCTGGTGTTTGGGGAGTCGCAACATGGGAAGACGTCGATCCGAACATCGATTTTCTCTCGATTTTCGTTTACGGGTTAACGAACGCATTCCGCCAAGATGGTGAAGGTGATGACGCTCCATACACTAAAAAGGCTCTGCAGCTCAATTTCTACCGTCCTGGCGACGCTTATCGGCAAACCGAAGACCGAGTTCGCTTCGGAGTACCTGCTTTTGAGGATCAAATTCAGCAAGAATATGTCTTAAAGCAGTATGGTTTGGAAAAACGCCTTGATTATCAGTGGGTATTCCGATAATTTGCTAGGCCTCCGTCCCTAGCGACGTGGGGTTCGAGGTCCTACCGGATCAGCCACCAAAGTCAGCCGGCCCGGTTTCCACCTTCAAATTTTCCTGCAACCAAACACTCTGAGCATCAAGATTCGATCATGGCACATAAGAAAGGCCAAGGCAGTAGCCGCAACGGACGCGACAGCAACGGCCAGCGCCGAGGCGTAAAGCGTTTTGGCGGTGAAGTCGTTACCGCTGGCAGCATCATCGTTCGTCAAGTCGGCACCAAGTTCCATCCTGGCCGAAATGTGGGTGTTGGAAACGATTACACGCTCTACGCTCTTGTCGACGGCCATGTCCGATTCGATCGCGCTGGCCGTCGAGTAAACATCGACGCACCTGCGATTTAGCTCGCCTCCGAAACTAGTCTGTTTCGTTCCATCCAAGCGACGGCCAGCCCTGAATGAAAGGCTGGCCGTTTGTCGTTTGAGATGAGTAACGCTTTTTTGAAAAGTCTCTGTAAAAGTCTTTACCATGTTTGTCGATCGTGTTGAAATTGAACTGCGTGGCGGTCGCGGTGGTGATGGTTGCGCCAGTTTTCGGCGCGAAAAGTACGTCGCCAGAGGCGGTCCCGATGGCGGTGATGGCGGCGATGGTGCAAGCATCATTCTTGAAGCTCGTCACGGCGTGAATAGCCTTTCGCAGTTCGCCAACCGAAGATTCTGGCGCGCTCCCAATGGCGGACCTGGGACGGGCAAAGGTTGCATTGGACGAAACGCTCGCGACCTAACGCTTTTTGTACCCCCTGGAACGGCACTGATTGATGCCAAGCATGGATTCGTGATCAAGGATTTGGTGAATCCTGGTGACAGCGTGATCGTCGTTCGCGGCGGCAAAAAAGGAAGAGGGAACATCCACTTTAAATCCGCGCAGAATCAAGCTCCTCGCGAGAAGACTCCTGGCGATGAAGGCGAAGTACGCGCGGTGATCCTCGAACTCAAGTCGATCGCGGATGTCGGTTTGATCGGCATGCCCAACGCCGGTAAAAGTACGATGCTGAGCCGTCTCAGTTCCGCACGGCCTGAAATCGCCGACTACCCATTCACGACCAAGTTTCCAAATCTCGGTCTGGTTCAGCCGACACTCGATACGTCGTTCGTGCTTGCGGACATTCCAGGTTTGATTGAAGGTGCCAGCGAAGGGGTTGGCTTGGGGCACGAGTTTCTCCGGCACGTCGAGCGAGCCGGTCTACTTGTCCACCTGGTTGAACCATGCCCCGTCGATGGTTCTGAGCCTGTGAAGAACTATCTCGCGATTCGAAGCGAGCTAGAAAGTTACAGCCCTGATTTGGCCACGCGAGACGAAATCGTTTTGATTTCCAAGAGCGAGCTTCCTGGTTCGGAAGCGGCAAGAGACTTGCTTCAAGAAGCGATCGGACGAGAAGTTCGGCTCGTCAGTGCGGTGACGGGTGACGGACTGGTGCCTCTGATGCATGAAATCATGGCGAGACTTCTGCAGTGGCGAAAGCTGCAGGATGTTGCTCCGACATCAATGCCTTGGGAAAACCCGGCCGATGTCGCGTTGAGAGCCAAGGCTCCGACCGTGCCAGAGCAGGAGCCCGTCAAGATACGTCGTATGCCGCCTCATTTGGTTGGACTAACCGCCGGCCTATCAAACGACAACCAGCCACGAAATTTTGATGAGGAAAAGCATTGAATGCGAAGCCTCGTGGTCAGCAATTGAATCAGGTCGAAGCACAGGAACGGCATGCTGTCGTTGCCGTCGACTTGGGCAACTCTGCTGCGAAGTGGGCGATCGATGATCAGGCCGAGCGAAGAATATCGCTACGCTTTCCCGATTGGTCGGAACGGCTAATTGAAGAAGTCGGCGGAGCGGTCGGAAATCGGACCGCATCGTGGCGCATCGCTAGTGTCAATCGTCCGATCACAAAACAGCTGATTGGACGGCTAAAGGAAATCTCGCCTGATTGCGATGTGAAGACAATCTCGTTCGATGACATTCCGATGGTTGTTTGCGTTGCGAATCCGGATCGTGTTGGAATCGATCGTCTATTGGCTGCCTGGATGTGTACCAAGCTGTATCCGAACACGTCGTCGATCGTTGTCGATGCTGGCTCAGCGATTACCGTCGATGTCGTTAGCAAAGACGCTGAATTTCTTGGTGGTGCGATCCTACCAGGCCTTGCGTTGCAGTTCGATTCGCTCGCACGTGGCACGGATGCTCTTCCCGCCATCGATCTGGTTGCTGACGCTGAGCAAGAGATCACGGCAGACCTTCTACCGATGCCCGCGACCGATACGATATCTGCGATTCGAAGCGGTATCCTGCTTGGAGTTGCGGCGGCGATCGATGGTTTGATTCAGTATCGCCTCAACCGCTCGCAAAGCGATCACGACAACGCGAGCCACACGCAAATCGTCTTCACCGGTGGCGACGCCGCCTTGTTGTCGCGGCTGACAAGGCATTCGCATTCACTTGCCCCACGGCTAGTGCTTGATGCCATCGGAGCCATTGACCGAGAGCGGATGCTCAATCGAACGACGCAAAATATTTGAACTCCGCAACCGCTTTGTTCAGCTGCAGAGTGATGCTTTTATCCGAGGCAAAGCGGTGAACCTTGGAGGCACTTTCAGCTTTTCTGTTTCATCGGTCTAAACGCACCTTGGCATCAACGTCTGTGCGTTTACTAACCGATGCCAGCGCCGTTCGACCGGTAAGGACTGGCTTGCAAACACGGATGTATTCGCTGATTGACCAAGCTTGAAACGGACAACCTGCAGGCGTGTGCGGGTAATCACCATCGGCGATTTCCGAAATGTGACCCAACCCTATCGATGCTAGATGCGTTTCGATCGGACGCCAAAACTTTTGCTTGGCGTCTCGCTGTGCTTCCACAGAGTTGCCTCGCACTCGAACCCAAGCTTCAGCGAACGGCCCAAGCAACCAGGGCCAAACGGTACCTTGATGATAGGCGCCGTCACGCTGATAAATTCCGCCGCAATACTGGCCCCGATAGTTCGGATCTGCGGGATCGAGAGTCCGCAGGCCCATCGGCGTCCAGAGTTTCTGCTCAATTTGATCCACAATCGACCGAGCGCGTCGCCCTTCGATTAAAACATACGGCAACCCGCCAACGGCAAGGATCTGATTGGGACGGAACGATCGATCAACAGTTCCAATCGCGTGATCAACGTCAATGATGTCATGCAACGCACCGGTCTCTTCATTCCAGAACTTTTTGCGGAACGTTGGGAGAGCCGCGTCAAATATCTCTGCCAATTCCGGCTTTCGGCGTCCGGCCAACCAGAGGCAATTCAACCATAGTGCCTGAATCTCAACGGGCTTGCCAATGCGGGGAGTGACGACCCAGTCTCCCACCTTTGCATCCATCCAAGTCAACTGCACGCCCGGTTCTCCAGCGGCAATCAAACCGTCTTCATCCATTCTTATTTCGTGGCGAGTTCCTCGACGATAGCCATCAATGATTTCATGCGTTGCGTGAATCAGCTTTGCCTCTTCGGCCGGACTCAGCAGTCCGATTCGTAGTGGTGCAAGCGACATGAACTCATTCGCTGCGATGATGAACCACAATGAAGCATCCACCGAGTTATACTCCGGCGCAAAATCACCATCGGGAAACCTGTTCGGCAGCATTCCTTCGGAAACGGTTTCCGACCAAGCAAGCAAAATATCTTTAGCAAGCTCGATTTCGTCACCTGCCAAACATAGGCCACGCAGCGAGATGAACGTATCGCGGCCCCAATCGGTAAACCACGGATAACCGGCGATGATCGTCGCTCGCTCATCACGCCGAACAAGATAGTGACTGGCGGTCAACTTGAGCGGCGACATTCTAATCCGTCGTCGTTCTTCTTCGGCAATGAGGATATCAACCGCGTCATCGGGTTCGTCTGCGCTAAACGCCAAGCTGGCCAAGCCGGATTCTAATTTTAAATGGAACTCCCCTGGCGAAGCGAGATCCTCAGCGCATTCCAAACCACGGCGTTCTTCTTCTCCATAGAGGACTGATCGCACCCACTGAGGATTGTGGTCATACGAACCGACCGCTGAAGCAACAATTCTAGGGGCCGTGGAATAAGGTTGCCATTGAACACGAAGGGCGCCGTTAGCCTCGGGCTGTGTTACCGTCGCAGAAAAATCAAAGCCATCGTTCGCATGTTGCAAGCTGTGATAGTCACGAACGGAAAGAAGCGATTTAACATGAAGCACTACTGGCGACGCTTCCGATGTCGTCCAACGGATAACCGTCGTGTCTCGTCCTCGTGGAACCAGAATCTCTTGCGTGATTCTTGTTCCGTTGGGGAGAGCGAAAACCCATTTGGGCCAGGGGTAATGCGTGAACTGCTCGATGTAGATCGCACCGCAGGGAAAGCGAGTGCCGCCGACATAAAGTTGTGTCGATAGGGGAAACGTGCCACCGGCGGTTTGAGCCCAGACCTCAATACCATTGACCAAAACAGTCCGACAAGACCCTCGATCGGTCATCAATAGGTTGTGATATCGTCGGGTTCGTTCTCCCGAAGCCGTCCCCATTGCGAACGCTCCGAGGCCATTTGTTTCTAGCCATTCCAAAGTCGAATCAAAGTTGGTCATCAAGCAATCCGCAGCGCGTGTCCATTAGTCCAATAACTTCGCCACCAGTGCGGTCCAACCGGTTTGATGACTCGCCCCGACGCCCCGCCCTGAATCTCCATGAAAGTACTCGTAAAACAGCACCAAATCTTTCCAGTGCGGGTCGTTTGCGTATCGCTTATCGTCGCCGTGACAGGGACGGTAGCCGCTCGCGTCGGGTAAAAAGATTCTAGTCAATCGACGCGAGATTTCATCGGCAACTTCTTGTAAGTTCATCATTACTCCTGACCCGGTCGGGCATTCAACGACAAAGGTGTCACCGTAGAAATGATGATATCGCTCCAACGATTCAACGATTAGGTAATTAACCGGAAACCAAATCGGTCCTCTCCAGTTGGAATTTCCTCCAAAAATCCCCGTGTTTGACTCGGCTGGGATGTAGCCGACGCAGTGATCCTGGCCGGCGAATCGAAACACAAAGGGATTTTCTGCATGAACTTTCGACAACGCCCGGACTCCGAATTCAGATAAGAATTCGTTCTCATCCAAAATGTACTTCAACATCCGTTCCAGACGACGACGGGAAGGGATCGCAAGAAGTCGATTCGAAGAATCGGTGTTATCAGCGTCTTCGTCGCAGGCATCCATGTACGATATCTGCCGGCCAAGGTCCGCTCGATTGCGCATGAACCACTCAAGGCGTTTTTTAAATCCAGGAAGCTTTTCGAGTTTATCTTGGTCAAGAACTTCGACAGCAAACAACGGAATGATGCCAACCATCGACCGAATTCGAAGCGGCATCGTATTGTCATTGGCCTTCAGTACGTCGTAATAAAAACCATCTTGTTCATCCCACAATCCAGTGCCACCGAGCCCGTTCATCGCGTCCGTGATCGCAACGAAATGTTCGAAAAACTTCGACGCAATGTCTTCGTACGTATCGTCTTCGGCAGCAAGCTCGATGGCGATCGACAACATCGTCGAACAGAAGAATGCCATCCACGCCGTTCCATCGGCTTGTTCCAAATGACCGCCGGTCGGTAGTGGTTGCGAACGATCAAAGACTCCGATGTTGTCCAACCCCAAGAAGCCACCGGCAAACAAATTTTTGCCCCTGGGGTCTTTTCGGTTGACCCACCAATTGAAATTCAACAGCAGCTTGTGGAAAGCACGCTTGAGGAACTGGGTGTCACGATGGTCGGGGGTACCCGATATCTTGTAGACTCGCCAGCAAGCCCATGCATGTACCGGCGGATTTACGTCACCGAAAGCGAATTCGTACGCGGGCAATTGCCCGTTTGGATGCATGTACCACTCACGCAAAAAAAGGAGCAGTTGCTCTTTCGCAAAATCAGGATCGATCGTGGCCATGGGAATCATATGAAATGCCAAATCCCAGGCTGCATACCATGGATATTCCCATTTGTCTGGCATCGAGATGATGTCACGATTGAACAGATGCCTCCAATCTTGATTTCGCCCGTGACGATGGCCCTCCGGTGGGTCCGGTTGGGATGGATCGCCGTCAAGCCATTGATTGACGACGTAGTGGTAGAACTGTTTGCTGATTAGCAGTCCGGCATACGCCTGCCTTGCGACCGCGGTACTTGTTTCGCTCGCACCAGCGACCATTCGAGAAGCGTAGAACGCGTCCGTTTCAAGAATCCGCTGGGAGAATAATGCATCTCTCGTTTTCTCAAGACTGCCGCCGATCGCGGCGGAATCCTTGACGAGTCGGCAATGAACGACTTGTGACTCACCAGCGGCGAGATTGAGAACATAGTGCGCCGCGACCTTGGTTCCGCTGCGTTTCGGATTAACGGCTCCGGACTCACTCTCGATCACGTAGCGATGAAACGCATCTTTGACATAAGGCGTTTCGTTCTTTACACCGAACAACCGCTCTGCGTTTGATTCGTTCTCCGTGAATAGCAGCTTCGGTGAAACGCCGTGAACGTCTTGGTCGCAGTAGAAACGGAACCGCCCCAGTGAACCATGATCGGCAATCGTTTCCTTGTCTCCGGAAGCTTGCATACGTGGCTTGATCTCGCATCCGTCGTGAGTGCAACCCCAAGACCATGAATTGCGAAACCAAAGCGTTGGCAATAGATGAAGCGTCGCTGGTTCATCGCCTCGATTTGCGACCGTAAGGCGAATCAAAATGTCATCGGGCCCCTGCTTCGCATACTCGGTAACGACGTCGAAGTATCGTCCTTCGTCGAAGACACCGGTATCGACTAGCTCGAATTCACCCGCATCACGTCCGCGAGCACGATTCTCGTGTACCAGCCACTCATACGGAAACTTCGATTGAGGATACTTGTAAAGCATCTTGACGTAAGAATGCGTCGGTGATGAGTCCAGATAGTAATAACACTCCTTAACATCTTCTCCGTGATTTCCTTCAGGTCCCGTCAACCCAAAAAGACGTTCCTTCAAAATCGGATCTTGACCGTTCCATAGTGCGACTGAAAAGCACAGGCGGCATTCACGATCCGTGAATCCCATCAATCCGTCTTCGCCCCAACGATAAGCACGACTTCTTGAGTGATCGTGAGGCAAATAGTCCCAGCATTCACCGGTAGCCGAGTAGTCTTCACGTACCGTTCCCCACTGACGCTCGGAAAGGTACGGCCCCCAGCGTTTCCAATTCTGTGTCCGGTTGGCTGACTCGGCGAGCCGTACCGCTTCAGCCTGGGAGACCGTTGATGATGATTGTTTTTCGAATCCGGCTGCTTTAGATTGGACTTGAGTGTCCGAACCGAGCGTGGGTGATGGCATGATAAGTTATTCGTGATGTAAACATCGTTGGACTAAAATGCAGAAAAGAGAGACTTCAAGGCAGCAGTATAGATACTACGGCCCACCACCATCCGAAAAGGCCGCAAAAATTGCCGAATCAATCTCTCCGGTGGCAAGCTAGGCGATAAGACACGATGACTTTGGCCGCTGTTTTACGACGTTACGCGGGCAAGCACATAGCCGATGACGATTGCGATAAGAAACAGCGTTCCCAGTCCGAGGCCAATCAGCGTCGGATTCAGCGAGGATTTGGGGGCGGGCTTTGCAGCTCGCATTGTCTTCGACTGGCCCGCGCTTGAGGGAGGGCGATTCTTCGCCGTGACAGCGCTGGAATCGATGGAACTAAAGGACCCACTTCCACTGAGCACGTCGCTGCCGACACCCGACTTCGGAGTCGTCCGCGAAGATCCATCGGTCGGCTTTCGATAGCCAGATTCAATCTCGAGATCCAGAAAGCTACCGCTGAACAGATCGCTTCCACCTCCCTTTGGCACCATACTGACCAAACGTCCGCTATCCGAAGCCGACAATCCTGAGCCACGGATGATCGCGATGCGATCTCCCGCCATGGTGTCATCGCCCTTCGCGCTGACAGTGTCGTGCTGGGTCTTGGAGCCCGAGCGGGTGCTCGATCCAGAAGAATCGCCAAGCCTACGGTCTCGCGTGTCTGCGTTCCCGGCACCAACAGGAAGCGGCGTCTTGATAGGAACGCTGGCGACAAACTTGCGAAGAGCCTCCGCAGTGTCGGCAGCAGACTGGTATCGATACTGCGGATCCTTTTGGATCATCTTGACGCAGATCCCTTCGATCTCACCCGGGCAATCGGGACGCAACTTCTTTATCGATGGCGGCATCTGCGTCTGATGCTTCGCGATCCGCTGTGCTAACGAGCCCTCAGGGAAAGGAGGTCGACCGGTGAGCAGATAGTAAAGCGTGCATCCCAGTCCGTAAATGTCAGCACGGTGATCAACCTTATGGCTATTGAGAGCTTGTTCGGGCGCAAGATAGTCCGCCGTACCCAACACGTTCTCGTTGTGGGCAACGGTTAAGGAATCATTCTCTTGAGCGGCCATCAGCGCTAGACCCATGTCCAGCAGTCGAACCCGTCCCTCCTTATCCAACAGCAAGTTCGCGGGCTTAACGTCGCGATGAATAACGCCTCGCTGATGCGCGTGCTGGAGACCGTCGGCGGCTTGTGCAAGCAGCTCTGCCGCGTGCCTGGGGTCAAGCGGACCATCGCGTCGGACCAGCACTTGCAAATCGACGCCGTCAACATACTCCATGACAATGAAGTGGGTGTCACCTTCATTGTCAATGTCGAAGGCGCTGACGATGTTCGGATGGTTGAGCGATGCGATCGCCTGAGCCTCCAGTTGAAACCTAGCGAGATAAGTGGCGTCTTTGACTCGGGTACGCGGCAGGACCTTGATCGCTCTCTTGTCATGCATTCGCGTATGTTCGGCCAGATACACACTGCTCATCCCGCCGCTTCCGATGTGCCCAAGAAGCTTGTACCTGCCTAGAAAAAAACCTTTGTATTTTCCAGTAAGCAGCTTGTCCGTATGCCACTGAGTCAACAGGTCCGCCTTGCGCATCAACGAAGCAACCTTCGTTGCGTCGACAGGCAAATCGTCGCCGTACTTCGCTTTTAGCTTAACAATGAATTCGGTCAGCGCACGAGGTTCCACCAGTCGACTCTTTTCGACGATTTCGAGGAAGCGTTGCGACGTGCCTTCTGACGACATGGACGACCCTAGTGACAATTCGTCAGCATGTGATAATCATCTAGCAGACGAATTCATAGTGAGCGGAAAATTTGCCTCTTTGCCGATCAATACTTGAACCAACGCAACCTTAACCAACGCAAAACCTACACGCTACTTCCCGTGCCTTCGCAGGTGCGCGGCCCTGATTCTAACGTTGGCAAGTTTGGTTTGTGCACTACTGCTCAGTGTAAGCATTCGAATATCAATTCGCGAAGAAAAAATAACCGCAAAAGTCTGGGTGGAAGGCTGCCAGCGATTACCAGCGGCATTACCCGCAATGGATGCCGGCTCGGATAGTGAATGAAATGAAGCCAAAAGCTATGCAAACGGTGCGCCAAGCGAGATCACGACGGATACTGGGGATGATGGCAAAGCACTGGGTTCCCGGCCTTGTGAAGAGTCGCTTAGGCAAAGATACCGGTCTGGCGATCGCTGCGGAGATCCACAAGTACTTTGTCAATCTTCTTGGAAATCAGCTTGCCACCACCGCCGACTTTCGCTGCGTTTTCGTATCACCCGATGATGCTTGCTCTAATTTTAAGTCCGAAGTCGGTCCTCATTGGATCACAAATCCGCAAGGCGATGGCGACCTCGGTACTCGTATGGAGCGGGCATTCAAGAGCTTATTGACGACTACGGACGATCTGACATTACCGCGTATGATTTTAATCGGTGCCGACCTGCCAACGCTCACCTCGCAAGATCTAGAAGCCGCGTTCGAGAAACTGGTCACGCATGAAGTGGTTCTCGGTCCGGCCGAAGATGGTGGCTACTATCTTATTGGATTGAGGGGACCTTGGCGAAACGATTTTTCAAAACTCTTTCAATCCATCGATTGGAGCACGAGCCGAGTTTTTGAGCAGACCTTAAACGTGATAAGATCGCACGCGTTAGACCTCTCACTGCTGGGCATGCGAGAAGATATCGATACGATTGAAGCACTTAATCGCTTGCTTTTGTCCACGGAGACAGATTCAGAACTGAAGAAGGCGGTTTACTCCTTGCTTGCCGATGGTTCGAATCCATCTTCGAAAGATTAACTAACAAAGAATAAAAATTCCATGCATGTCACGATCATCGGTGCTGGTGTCATTGGACTCAGCATCGCATGGGAACTGTCTCGACGCGGAGCAGTCGTGCGAGTCATCGAGCGAGGCGAGATCGGGCGAGAATCGTCGTGGGCTGCGGCCGGTATCCTACCGGCGGCTCGTTTCGATACTGCGACCGACCCGATGGAAAAGTTTCGTGGGTACAGTCATTCCCTTTATCCAACATGGGCTGCCGAACTTTCCAGGTTGACGCAGATCGATGCCGGTCTTCGGCGGTGCGGCGGAATTTATCTTGCAACCAGTATTGGTGAAGCCGCATCACTGATGGCGAACCTTGAATATTCGAAAGACTTGCAAATTGAGTTTGATCTTTTGACTCCCGACGAGTTAATCGCGCTCGAACCATCGCTTTCGGCTTGGGCACGCTCCCTACAATTTCGTGCTGCTGCGATGTCGTCCGATGAGTATCAAATTCGACCACCGGACTTTTTGGCTGCATTGAAAGCTGCCTGCTGTATCAATGGCGTGCGCATTGAAGAGCACTGCGAAGCTCACCTTGAGATCGAAGACGGCCGAGCTGCGGTCCGTTTTGATCAAGGTCGCGTTGCCGAGAAGATCCAGTCCGATTTCATCATCGTCTGTGGTGGTGCGTGGACAGGATCCATCGCTCGTCGGCTTGGGCTTGCGAACAGCGTCGTCCCGGTTCGAGGGCAAATGATGATGTATCATTTGTCATCTCCTCCGCTTAGACACATCGTCAACGAAGGACACCGCTATCTTGTACCAAGGGAGGATGGACGCGTTCTCGTTGGAAGCTGCGAGGAGGAAACCGGCTTTATCAAAGCAACCACGCAGGAGATGCTCGAACCGCTGCGACTGTGGGCGGAGTCGATTCTCCCGATGCTTGTTGGGATGAGACGCGAAAAGGAGTGGTCGGCCCTTCGACCAGGAACTTTCGACGGCTTTCCGCTGATCGGTAAAGTTCCTAACCTTTCCAACCTTGCGATTGCCAGTGGGCACTATCGAAGCGGTATTCATTTGGCACCAGCAACCGCTGTTGCGATCGCCGATCAGTTATACGGGGTCGCGAGTAAAGTCGATCTGTCGGCATTCAGTATCGGTCGCATGATGGCTGAGTGTCGAACAACCCAATTCGAAGAGCATTGAATCGATCATGAATCCGCTTGAAAACGTCAGCTACGAAAACACGTTGGATCCGCCGGGCCGAATTGCGGTCGTTGGCGCGGGACCGCTCGGAATCGAAGCGGCGCTTTATGGCAGATTTCTAGGCTATGAGGTAACCGTCTTTGAGAAAGGGCAGATTGGGCAATCGCTTCGCAAACGCCTCGATGACCCACTGTCAATGCTTCCTGACCGTTGCCTGTCGCCACTTGCGGTCTCGGCGTTGAAGGCACATGACGGCGGCCTCGCGATGCCCGGCGACCCCACCTTTCCAATGACCATCGGACAATGGGTGACCAGCGGTTTGGCAAGGTTAGCTTTAACCGACCTTCTGTTGGATCGAGTGCTCACCGAACACGAGGTCATTGCGGTTTCGACTTGTGAGGAAACTGCAGACGATGTTCTCGATGACGATGATGAAGAGACCTACATCGATGGTGAAGTCCCGCCCGATTTTCGACTTTCGATTCATCATCAGCAAGAGACGGTTTCGTTTGAATGCGAAGCGGTGATTTTCGCGATCGGACATGCCTGCGATGACTCGATTGTTAATTTTTCGACATTGGCAACGGCTCCCTATCTTTTTCGGATCGGTCAACGCGATTTCGGCGGCGAGGAGGAAACGCTGCATCATGGCTGGCATGAAATTGTGCGGATCTTCGCAATGCTTGGTGGACGCCAGGGCTTGGATCTCTACCGCCCTATCCGGTCGTAACGATTGGCGCGGATTTAACGAGCGAAGTAATTTTCGTTGCGATTGTTTCCTTTTCGCAACCTGCGGCGCGGTCATGAATCGCGTCCTAGAGTTGGGTTCGATCATCCGATCGTAGGAAACCATTCAAATGATCAAACTTACTCGAATCGATGGCGAACCATTCATTTTGAATGCGGAGATGATTCGTTATGTCGAATCTCGCCCTGATACGTTTGTCACGCTTTCGACCGGAGAGCGAATCATCGTGTCGGAATCGATGGACGAAGTTGTGAATCTTGCGATTGGCTACCAACAACAAAAGCACTGGATGCCGATGCCGCCATCTCTGAAATCGGTTTCTTTACCGACGTCGGCGACCTAAGCGACGCAGCGGTCACCAAACTATTCGTAACACCCAAATCGCATTTTATCGTTAACCACCATGGATATAGCATCCGTCATCGGAGTCATTGTTGCGAGTGCGTTGATCGTCGGTTCGATCATGATTGGCACCGCACCGTTTAGCGCGTTTATCGATTTACCGTCGGTGCTTGTCGTTATCGGCGGGTCGATCGCGGCTGGCTTCATTTGCTTTCCGATGGGAAGCATGCTGGGTAGCCCGAAGGTGATGCTGAAGACAATTTTCAACAAGTCAGAGAATAAACTGGCGTTGATCAAACAAATCGTTGCGATTGCAGAAACCGCCAGACGTGACGGCCTCTTGGCACTTGAGTCGAAGATTGCCGAGATCCAGAATCCGCTTGTTAAAACGGGCATTCAGATGGCTGTCGATGGGAGCACGCCCGAACTCGTTGAACAGGTTCTGCGCACCGAAGCCGATGCAATGTCCGCACGCCACAGGGAAGGCAAAGCGATCATGGACCAGATGGGGCGTTTTGCGCCCGCCTACGGCATGATCGGAACGCTGCTTGGATTGATCATGATGCTTGCAGACATGAGTGATCCGTCAAAGCTGGGGGCTGGTATGGCCGTTGCTCTGATTACCACGCTCTATGGCGCGATCATGGCTAACGTCGTCTTCTGCCCATTCGCAGAGAAACTTGGCTTGCTTAGCCGCTCCGAGCTGACGGCCATCGAGATCGCAGTTCGGGGAGTCATGGCGATTCAGTCTGGTGAAAGCCCTCGGGCGATTGAGCAAAAGCTTCGAACCTTCCTGCCGCCGAAACAGCGCAACGCTGAATAACCATGACGAAATGCCCAACCAGGCAATTCATCAACGAGGACACTAACCATGAATGATGAACCAGCACCCATCATGATCCCTGAGTGGGTCGTGACGTTCGGCGACATGATGTCTCTATTGCTGACGTTTTTTATCATGCTAGTTTCCATGAGCGAGATTAAGCACGAGGACCAGTATCAAGCAATGGTTGATTCGATGCGGGAACAGTTTGGCTATTCGGAATCTCGGGAAAGCTTGGAGCCCGGTGACGCAAAGTCACGTCCAAGTGAGTTCAGCGTCATGTCGACCATGGGGCGCGCGAAAAAGAAAAACACTGCCAAGGGAGGCGTCGAAGCCAAAGCACCATCGGGAGAAGAACCGACGGTCCGCATCATTCGTCCTGGTCAGACTACGGCTGTTGGTTCGGTCATCTTCTTTGAAACCGCTTCGGCGGAACTCGACGAGGCGGCAAAGCGAGACCTAGATATCACCGCCGCAGAACTCGTCGGAAAACCTCAGAAGATCGAGGTACGCGGACATTGCAATTCTGAAATTACCAGTCGGACCATGGGCACCGACATGGGCATTTCCCTTGCTTTCGAACGGTCAACCGTTGTAATGAACTATTTGATGGCGCAACACAACATCCCAGCGAAGCGGTTCCGACTTTCGACCGCAGGCGATAGTGAGCCAATTGCCTCCGGTAAATCCGAAAACATTCGCCAAAATTCCCGTGCGGAAGTTTTCCTGCTCGACGAAACGGTCGACGGTTTACTCGGCGAAACGATGAAACCGAAAGAAAGTACAAACGTACCACCAGAAGGCGGTAACAACTCAAATGGCTGATTCGAAACCTGACGCACCGCCAGCCGATAAACCGGCTTCGGGAAAATCTCCGACCGTCGTCATCGGCGTTGTTTCGCTGGTTGTGCTGTTCGAGACCGCGATGTTCTTCTTCCTTGTCCCGTCTGCTGAAGAGATCAGCGCATTGGCCGAGGCCAGACTGGTGCAATCGGTGCAGCAAACCAAGGAAAACGCCGATCAAAAGTCAGTCGACGAAGACAAAGTCGAGGAATTCAAGATCGGAATTTTCGGCGAAACTTTCAGCCCTATTGATTCGGAACGGCAGTTTCGCGTCGAGTTGAAGCTGTATTGTCTGGTACGCAAGAAAAACGTAGCGGCATTGCAAACCGAGTTTGAGGCCAAAGAAGGGCGACTGCGGCACGCGATTCGGATGAAAATCAGAAATAGCGAACTGGCCGAACTCCAGGAAAACCAATTGGGCTTGCTTCAACGCCGCATTTTGACGACATGTAATCACTTGATCGAGGGCGATCTCTTGCTCGGAGTTGGTTTTACCGACTACCAGGTGATCGAAGAGTGATTAGATTGCGAGGCAGACTGCTAGGAGGGCGTCTCTGATGAGTGAACCAACAGAATCCACGACACCAGCAGACAGCTCAGTAACCCCTGGCAGTGCCCGAAATCCGGCCCGCGAGATTGAAAAACGTCTCGATGACGCTGATACCGCGATGTCTCAGGCACAGCTTGATGAATTGCTGAACAGCACGGTGGCGCAACCACAACCACGGAAAGCTCCCGAGCCGGTCCCATTCCAGCTAGGCGACCTTCAAAATGATCCGTCCGGCGAATCGTCTAACACGATGGACTTGCTGAGCGACGTCGAGTTGGATTTACGGATCGAGCTTGGCCGCACTCAAATGCGTCTCGAGGAAGTTCTTCACCTGCGTGGTGGTTCCGTCGTTGCCCTTGATAAGTTGGCGGGCGATCCCGTCGACGTCTACGTCAACGGTCGATTGATCGCCCACGGCGAAGTGCTTGTGATGAACGACAATTTTTGCATTCGCGTGACGCAACTTGTCGGCGGCACAGTGACTAACAATGCTTGATCATCGGCTCTCGCTCGCGAAAAGGACTCTCAGATGAATTTACGAAGTTACGGGACGATGCTTTGGATCCTGTCTCTTCCGATCGCCGTTTCTTCGTCGATAGCGCAAGATCAGCAGGCTCCCGAACCCGTGTCGCTCAAACGATCTGCGTTTGCTCCGGTGCCGCTGAATGTCACAAAACAAAGTGATGCACTTGAGAAGAATTCGTCACCACCTGTGAACGTCTCTTCCACCGCTCCACTGGTGACAGTGGGCTCAAGTCTTGCGATCGTCCTCGGCTTATTTGCCGCGTTTGTCTGGGTTTCGCGTAAATCTTCCAAGAATTCGATCGGCAATCGCGAGATTCCTAACGACGCCGTGCGACTACTGGGAAAAAAGTCACTCGGTCCGAATGCGTCAATCGCATTGGTTCGATGCGGAAAAACGCTTTTGATTGTTGGGGTTCACGCTTCAGGAATGCAACGACTGGGCGAGATAACCGATGAAGACGAAGCGCGACATTTGGAGGCACTCTGCACCGGCGAGGCGAAAGCCAGCTTCAATGCGACTCTTGCCGAAATCCAGCGAGAACCGATCAAACGAGGGTTTGTTGGCGAAGACATTCAGTCTGCGCCAAAGTCGCGAGGCAACCTTTTCGCTTAGTGATAAGCGGGAAAATCAAACCATCGATCGAGCAACCCGTCCATCCAATGCCGATCCTTACCGCGACCAATGAATCCGACATGGCCTCCGCCGCGAGTGATTACAAGCCGAACGCAGCCCGGCCATGTCAATCGAATCGCGTGTCCAAAGCAGGAAACGGGAACAATCGGGTCATCGTTCGCTGCAAGCACGAGCGTCGGAACTTGGAGGTGTTGCATCACGCGAGTCGCGGCCGTGTTTTGGTAGTAATCCGGCGCTCCCGAGTATCCGGCGAGAGGTGCCGTTACGCGTTCGTCCAGTTCTCGCATCGTTCGGGGAACGCGGCGAAGGGCGGCTTGAATAAGTTCGTTTTGTCGCAACTCTTCGGAAGCAGTCTTAAGAAGATGGTTGATGAAAAAACGGTTGTAGGGACGCATTCGGCGGCGGCCCATGGAGTCGCTGCAGCGATGCAGATCGATCGGCGGCGAGACCGCTGCGATTCGATGAATACGAGAAAGCCATGAAGGCGGGTTGCCGCCGTCTGAACCAGCGCCGATCAATCCAAATGCTCGCAAGAGTTGATTGCCACCGAGTGAAACGCCGATGGCCGAGATCGACCCTCGTTGTGTCAACTTCGCGATTGCTTTGATCGCCGCAATCACATCATCGCTCCGACCTGCGTGCGTGATTTGTTTGGCGTGCCCGATGCCGATACCGCATCCGCGAAGATTCAGCCTGAAAACACGAACCCGCTGCTCGACGAAACGTGACGCGAAACGCAGCATATAATTGGAGTCCGAACAGCCGCAAAGTCCATGCACAACCAACACGCTCGCATCGCCCGGTTTCCACTGCTCAGGGATATCGTCCATCATCGCCAAGCAATCGCCGTCAGGAAGCGTTACCCAACGGAGAAGCGGGTGAAGAGTACGCAATGCGTGACATCGAAGCGACAAAATTGACTGCAGATGCCCTCCGGGAACCAGCCGATGCGGAACAAAAGGCGGGTCGAGAAAATTCTCGATTTCCGGCAGTGGTTCACAACCAGGCAGCTTATCGCCTATCCTTTCGGTCCAATTTGTCTGTAAATCCATCGACGAAGAATATCAAGTTTCGGTTTCTTCCGCGATTGCAATCTGTTCGAAACGCCTTTCTCGGGAGCAACTTTTTCCATGCATACCATCCGTTCATTCATCGCCATTCCGCTCACAGGTGAAGTGCAACGGGCAACGAAAAAGCTCGCCAGAGAATTACAAAGCGAGAAGGACGGGATGCGTTGGGTCCCGGATGACAATCTGCACCTGACGCTGAAATTTTTAGGAGATGTCGTCGATCGAGAAGTTCACCAAGTTTGCAAAGTGATTCGCCAGTGCTGTGCGAACATCGATCCGTTCGAGTTGAAACTAGAGGGAACTGGCGGATTCCCAAGCGGCGATCGTCCAAGAGTCGTATGGGCAGGAATCACCGCAGGTGGAGAATTCCTTATCGATTTAGTGACGGAACTGGAGCAGGGACTCTCAAAGCTTGGCTTCAAACCGGAACCTCGAGACTATCGACCGCATTTAACGCTCGGACGGGTGCGAAGCGGCAGTCGCGCGGCCTCCCAGGAAGTCGTCGATAAAGTCGCTCGCTTTAAAAACCGACGACTCGGCGTTCTGGCGGTGGAGGAGGTTCGGCTTTACGCAAGCTATCTCGACAAAGAAGGCCCAACCTATAACGTAATGGACACCATCACTTTAGGGACCGACGTCGACGACTCCTACGAAGCCGGTGAGGAGGAGGAGAGATAGCGGATCTGCTGGTCATGTAAATCTCGAATTACGTTTGCCCTCATCAAGCGTCCATGAAGCATAATACTGCTCGCTTTTCACCCCACCTTACGGATCCATTTACTATGAATCGACGACATCTCTGCTGCCTTGCCTTTTCCGCGCTGTTTCTCGTTCCTAGCGATTATGCGCGGACACAAGATACGGCGACGGCGAAGCCAGTAACAGAAAAGCGTTTCAATATTCCTGATACAGATGATTCGTTGCTAGGCGAAGGGCCCATCCGCCGCGCGGATTGGTTTCGGAATCTTTGGAATCAACGTCGGACCGAATTTGCAAACCACATGGAACAAGATCGCGACTCGGTCGTCTTCTTTGGCGACTCGATCACTCAAGGTTGGGGCGATGGCCTATCAAAGATGTTTCCTGAATTAAAAGTCGCGAACCGAGGCATCAGTGGTGATACGACACGTGGAATGCTCAACCGTTTGGAAGTGGACGTGCTCCAATTGAACCCGACGGCCGTCGTGATGCTGATGGGCACGAACGACCTTGAAGAACAGGCGACACCTGAAACCATTACCGGAAATGTGAAGCGAATCTTTGATCGGATTTCTCAGCACGATTCAGAGACGCCGATTGTGATGTGTTTGGTGATGCCGAGCAGTGAGTCGAAAAAGCGTCCAGCCGACAAGATCAAGGAACTTAACCAGTTCTATCTCGAGCTTGCAAAGAGCTATCCGCGAGTGCTTGTGCTTGACTCTTACGCGTTGTTCGCGAACGAGAAGGGCGATGCGAAAGAAGCAGAATTTCCGGACTTGTTGCATCCCAACGGAGCGGGGTATGCGAAATGGGCAGCCGCATTACGGCCTGGGTTGGCAACACTCGGTTTCGTTGAGACCGAAGATGACAAGTTTGTCGCTGAAGACGGCTTCGAAATGCTTTTCAACGGCAAAGACTTAACGGGATGGGGTTACCATCCGACCAGTCCAGCGATGCTGAAGATGATCGAGAACTGGAAAAAACGAGACAAAGCCGCTCCGAACCTTCCGGTTGTTAAAGAAGCGGTCTGGTTTGAAGGTGCAACGTCAAGTCCGGATGGGCGATATGTCGCCAAACACGGTCGCTTGATTGTCACCGCTCCGACACAGGGGCGATTGATTCAGCAGCTTTGGACCGAGCGAGAACTTGCCGGGAACTTTGAATTAAGGCTTGAGTTTCGAGCGATGCCGATGGCCGACAGCGGCGTTTTCATTCGTGAGCCGCAGCTTCAATGTCGCGATTATTTGACGGCTGGGCCCTATACGAAGCTGACCAAGTACAAAGCTCAAGATTGGAACGAACTTGTGGTCAACGTGAAAGACAACGTCGCACACTGCACTTGCAATGGTGAGGTTTTAGAAGCAGCTTTAAAGGTTCCCGACAGCGGACCCATTGGACTCGAAGGGGATCGAGGTCAAATGGAGTACCGCCGTATTCGAGTGAAAATGTTGCCAAAGTAGAGAGCTACTGGTCCGACGACCAAAGCATTACGTTACTAGAGACCCAGCCGAGTCGATTTGATTTGGCCTCCACCATGGCTGCGGAGCCGATGGAAATCGACTTTTGGTAAAGGGTCCACTCGTTCCATGGTCCCTCTTTTTCTTTTTTGATTCGATAGACGATCGATGATCCGTCTGTCTTACAAAAAAGCTCAATGCGATCGTTGTGCGTTTCCAAGGTCACTTCCTCTGCCTTGGGATAAGTGCCTCCCGGAACCATTTCTTCCATCAACACGGCCTCGGGAATCATTCCTTGATCGCTCACTTTTACCTGCCAAGCTTCGGTGACTTCACGCATTCGTTGCAGCCGTTCGGCGTAGTCAGGTTGAGTTGCGAGGTTTGTCACCTCCCAAGGGTCTTTTGAAGTGTCATAGAGTTCTTCGATCGGCTTTGATTTTGCGAACCATGCTTTTTGAGCATCATTGAGAGTCCCCAATCGGTTTGCGTTTCGCCAATCGATCATTGTCGGCATCAGATCCATGTAATCGAGAGCTTGCGAGTACAGTTTTTCGGGTTCGTAGTTTCGGATGTAACGCCACCTGCGATCACGAGCACCACGCTGGGTCTCGAAAACTTCGTCCATTCGGTCTCGATGAAAGAACAAGTACGCAGGCTCGGTGTCGACTTTATCGCCCAACACAACTCGACCTTGCATGTAGCTTGGCACTTCAACATCTGCCACCGTCAGCATGGTGGGAGCAAGGTCAATCACACTCACCAGATCATTACGGACCGCATTCGCATCGACGTGACCGGGCCATCGAACGATCATCGGGACGCGAGTTCCGCTATCATGAATCCATCGTTTTCCGCGCGGCATTCCCATGCCATGATCGCTCCAGAAAACTACGATTGTTGATTCAACAAGACCATCTTCTTCAAGCTGTTTAAGTATCTTGCCGGCCTCGATGTCCATCAGCGTGATATTGTCCTGGTACCACGCCCAATCTTTGCGTGACGCCGGAGTGTCGGGAAGATAGGTGGGCAACGTGTCCGAGACTTTGTCGAGGTCGTGCTTCGCATCACCGATTTGACGAATCACCTCGTCGTGCGCTGACTGCGGATGGCGAATCTGACTTTCGTGTGTCATCGTCAAGTTGATGACCGAAAAAAACGGTTGCGTCTTGTCAGATCGATCGCGCCAGTCGTGATGCGATGAACCTTGGCGATCCCAAGCACTCGCTGGCGAATCAAACTGGTAATCCGTTTTATCTCGGTTGGTACAAAAATATCCTGCACCGCGAAGCAGTTCGGGAAAGCATCGAACATCCGGCGGTGGAACGATTTTGCTTCGCATATGCTGCGAACCGATCGAAATCGGATACATGCCGGTGATGACGCCGCTACGAACGACTGCACAAACCCCGGCGGGCGTAAACGCGCGTGTGAAACGCCCCCCCTGCGACGCCAAGCGATCGAGGTTCGGTGTTATTGCGTGAGGATCGCCATAGCAGCCTAAATTCGGCGAAATATCCTCACAGCTTATCCAAAGAATATTGGGGCGTTCGGCTGCACTGGCTTCACGGGCAAATAGGCAGCCAACTATGAGCAGACATGCATTCAGCCAAGACACTTTCATGAAGAGCATAACGCGAGCCTTAGAACCTATGGTTGATCCGATTTGATTTTTTTGAGCGCATGGCCTGCCACGCCACCCAGATGATAGTCGCCTTTACCCGCTGGCGGATTGTCACGCTTGACTTGCTCCAGAACGTCCACTGCGGCGACCGCTGGAGGTCCGATCATTCCAATCAGCTCTGCGGCGCTGCATGCCATCGCGCGTTCAGGATACGCAAGTCGTTCCATTAGAAACGGCAAGTATTCGTCAACCATTCCGGCGCGGCAAAGCGAGAAAGCGGCGGCTTGTTGTACGGCGACGGAGGAGTGGTCACCGCGAAGTTTCGTGAGCAGATCGACTGACGAGTTCAATGTGTCACCGCCGATCCGGCCGAGATGCACTGCGGCGATATAGCGTACACCCGCGTCGTCATGCTTAAGCGCTTCGATAAGTGCAGGCCCCGCTTCCTTCTCAAACGCACCCAATGATTTCACGGCGCGAAGTCGAACAACGCGGTTCTCGTCGTGAAGTTGCGTTTGATAATGCGACAAATCGTGACCAGCGATCGATTGTGATTCGTCGGCGACAAGACACGAGATCGACGCTGTTGCAAAAAGTCCGGCGACGGTGATGCGCGAAAAGATTGTCTTCATTGTGACGCAGCGTTGAAAAGTAGGTCTTGAAGGAAATTCCGAAAACAGGTCCTCACCAGTAGTTTACTTCATCGCTCGACTTCGAGGGCCAAGCCGTCCGAACATTCGATCGAGTTCGTCGCGACTAAAGAACAGCGCGGTTGGGCGACCGTGAGGACAATGATGAGTATCTTGATACAGTTCTCGTTGTTCGAGCAAGCTCGTGATCTCTTCGGGCGTCAAACGATCCCCCGCCTTGATTGCAGCCTTGCAAGCGATCTGGTGTAACAAAGAATCAAGGATATCTCTCGCTTCTGGTTGCTTTCCAGCGGCGATGATCGATTCAAGTGCTTGTCGCAAAAGTTCAGACGGCGGCGTCTTGCCTAGCATCGCTGGATATCCGCTGATCAAAATCGTATCGCCACCAAAGTCGTCGATCTCGATGCCGATTCGCGTCAACAGATCTTTCGATTCGAGCGCGACACTGCGTTCAGCGGGCGTCAGTGAGACGGGCTCAGGCACAAGCATTCGTTGAGTTTGCAGTCGACCGTCACCGCCAAGTACGTTCTCGCGAATGCGCTCGTACATGACACGCTCATGCAATGCGTGTTGATCGATGACAACCATGCCTGCTTCATCTTGCGTGACCAAGTATCGATTGTGGATTTGGAATCCAATTCCGCTGGTTACGCCATTTTGATGCGGACCGGATAACGGATGGACGCCTTCGACTCGAAGTGTCTCATCATCGCCAGTCGCCTGACTACGACCGCCAGGCTCTGAACCATCCTGTTCACGTTCCCATGGCGGAATGTCGCGAGATGAAGTTGTCGGTGTGATACTGCTAGCCAAGAGTCCTGACAGCGGATCGCGAGAACCTGGATATGGCCGAAAATCGGGAATGCCACCTGGCAGTGCGTGAATCGCTTGATCGACTCCCGTTCGCGCCCAGTCGATCACACTCTGGCGATGAACGAATTCCGTTTTTGGCAGCGTGACCGTCGCCGATGTGTACCCGCCAGAATCAAACGATTGCCCGTCAGCACTTGCTTGTTGGTGTACCACCGGTGGACCAACCCTCATCGTCATGTCCGTCGACAAGAAACGATGACGGAGCGTTTGGAGCAATCTCGCATAAACTCGCCCGCTGTCGGTGAAGCGAACTTCAAGCTTGGTCGGATGAACGTTGACGTCGATCAATTCGGGCGGCATGGTCAATTGCATGAAACAAACCGGGTGCCGGCCGACCATTAACAACCCGCGATAAGCTTCGCCGAGGGCATGCTGGAGCGCGCGATCGCGAATGTGTCTTCCGTTAAGAAACAGATACTGCATTCTTGCATTGCCGCGGCTTACTGACGGATCGCATACATATCCCGATACAGAAATTTCGGCATCATCACTGTCGATTCGTATCAGTGATTGCGCAATCTCATCACCGAAAAAAGCAGCGATTCGCTGAGACCACTGGTTCGTCGGTGGTAGATCATAAAGCAATCGATCACCGTTTCGCAGAACCATATGAACCTGAGGATTCGCAAGCGCAAGTCGTGTGAACGCCTCGACAACATGTCCGTTCTCGGTTTGCGCAGATCGCATGAAGCGATGACGGACGGGCGTATTGAAAAAAAGATTGCGAACTTCGATCACGGTCCCGACGGGGCATCCACAAGGGGCGGTCGGGTCGACAACTCCCCCACGGACCATGATCTCTGAACCGACGTCACAAGCTTGAGTTCGGCTACGAATGGTCAACTGCGACACCGAAGCGATCGATGCAATCGCCTCGCCCCGAAATCCAAGCGTTTGGACATGGAACAGCGAATCGTCATCAGGCAGTTTGCTGGTCGCGTGGCTGCTGATCGCGAGCGGCAGTTGATCGGCAGTCATGCCGCAACCATCGTCGGCCACGCGAATCAGCTCACTGCCGCCGCCGTTGACAGTGACCTCGATTCGATTGGCCCCCGCATCGATACTGTTTTCAAGCAGCTCTTTAACGACAGAGGCAGGGCGTTCAATCACTTCGCCAGCGGCGATTTGATTAACCAGATTCGGCGGTAGTTGTCTTATGATTGGCATGGCAGGAGTTTATCGCATCGCGTCAAGTTGACCAAGCCAAACGAAATGAGGCGAGCATCACGGAGGTGCTCGCCTCCCGGATTGAAATGCAAGCGGAATGCAAATTCAACGCCGTTTGGCTGATCTATTCAGCAATGTCTTGTGCTACGATCACGGCGAGAGCCCGCGAACCGCCTCGGCGAATGACAAGGCGTACCGCGCGACCGGATTCCTCGAGGTCGGTGAGGGCAGCTTTCAGCTCGTCAATTTTTGCGAACGGCCGACCGTTAATTTGCTCGATTACGTCACCAACACTAAAGCCCTTGGCGGCAGCAAGGGAACCGTCTTGAATATCGGTAATGACAAACCCACCGGTGTTCTCATCGATGCCAAGATTGCGTGCCATCTCTGCGTCAACTGGCTCTAACTTGGCGCCCATTACATCAGCTCCGCCGCTCATTGCGGCGAGGCTTTCCTTGGTACGTTCTTGCAACTTGACTTGCATCTGCTTGATTTCACCCGCCCGATTTACGGTTAGGGAGATCGTAGAGCCAGGCACTTTTGACGCAACAATATTTCGCATCTGAGTACCGCTCGAAACCGCTTTGCCATCGATGCTTGTTACGACATCGCCCGGCTGCAAACCTGCATTGGCCGCTGGCTGACCATCGACGACGGCACGAATCAATGCGCCCGAGTCAATGGTAAGAGCGAATTCCTTTTTGATATCGGTGTTGAGGTCGGCGACCTGTGCACCTAAGAACCCACGTCGAACAGAACCTGAATCGATGATCGAATCCAGGACCGGCTTCGCTAGAGAAACAGGAATTGCGAATCCGATTCCCGCACTCGCACCTGATCGCGAGAGAATCGCCGTGTTGATTCCGACCAATTCACCGCGAAGATTCACAAGCGGACCACCGCTATTGCCCGGGTTGATCGCGGCATCTGTCTGCAAGAAGTCTTCAAAGCCATCGCCGTCGCCAACGATTCCTTGAACACGATTCTTGCCGCTGATGATTCCGGCAGTCACGGTTTGATCCAGACCGAAAGGGCTTCCCATTGCGAGAACCCAGTCGCCGACTCGAATCGCGTCGCTATCCCCAAAGACGGCTGGCTGTAGCCCCGTCGCGTTAACCTTGACAACGGCAAGATCGGTTGAAGGGTCCGTTCCGACAATCACGCCATCGATCTTGCGGCCGTCGCTGAGTTCAACCGTTAGCTTATCCGCGCCTTCAACAACATGATTATTGGTCAAAATATAGCCATCGGCACGCGCGATCACTCCGCTGCCCATTCCCTCTTGCCGTCCCTCTTGCCGTGGGATGTTGCCCTCTGGCGTCTCGAATTGGCGAGACAATTCGTCACGTAACCAAGGTGGCAACTGGCCGCCAAACTCAGGTGGCATCGTTCCCCGGCGGCTACCCCGAAGAACTCTCGAATTCGTCTGCGTACTGATGCTAACGACACTCGGTTTCAACGCCTCGGCCGCATTACGAAACGCGGACGAAAGCCCTTCGGCAGCGTCGATGTTGGCTCTTGCGATCGTCGACGATGCCACTTGATCAGCATAAATTCCCGTCGTCATCGTTGATGGCAAGCTCATCAGAACGCCCATTAGCAACGCGCCGCAAAACACGGCACCAAATACAACACTGAGACTCTTCCACGACTGGTGCATACGAATTTTCTCCGAAACGAGCCACCCACCCGACCGGCGGCCTTGTAAACACAAAACATTAGTGACTGATACAGATTGTAAGGCACGTTGGTTTGCAATCTCTGTCAATTTGACACGTGCCGCTCAATCCGCAGGGCCAGCGGTGCAAGCGCCGCACCAAAAACCAGGAAATCGGTCTGTTTTTTCCCACTTCTAACGACCGATTCTTCGCCCCGATTCGCCTTGTGAGCGGCAAGTTTGCTTTCGTAGACTCCGATCGAAGCAACCGCTCCGCTGGAGTGGTGAAATGGCTCTGTAAGTCGAAAGAAACGCGGCATTTGCAGACTTTTTTGATTCCTCAGCGAACTCGGAATACACGCCTCCAACGAGGATTTCTGACGTGGCCGGTGGCGGCTGCGCGCTGTTGGACTGTTATTTTCCTACTTGTCTGCTTGCTAGCAATTCGCGACAGCGGCGGAAACCAATGTTACTCGCAGGAGCCTTCGCAAGCTTCAAAGTCGACCTCGGAACGATTTGGCGCAAAAGGCGATAGCGTGCAGCGTTGGAGCGATTCGACCGGTGAGTACTACTTGCTGGATGGTCAATGCAGGATGGAGACTCCTGAAGGAACGCTCGATAGCCAACAATTGGTAGTTAGAGTTTCCAGAGAGACGACTTCCAGTCTGTGGCAGGTAGAAGCGGTCGCCGAGGGACGCGTTCAGTCGACTAATGGCCAGCCGTTGGGCGAGGTAGTGCGCCGTCGATGGACATCGGATTCCGAACCGATCATTGACGCTCCCTATTATCGAGGCAGTACAAGCGAAAGGCCTCGACAGTTTGCCGATCTCACCATGAACGCCGTCGCCCCGGTGCAATACTTGGAAGGCATGGCAGGATCCGGACAGATCGAATCAATTCCAACTCCACCACCGCAACAACAATCTTGGCAGCCACCAGCAACCGCCGACGCCGCCATCGTTGGCCCCGATGTCCCGATGATGCCGGCCGCACCCAATGCAAACGCAGGCCGATTCCAATTGATTATCGGTGGCGGAACACGATCAGTCGAGATCGTCTCGCGAGGAACCGCCAACTCGGCTCAGATCGAGACTGACAACCGATTTGACACGGGCGAGACCGTTGTCGTTGCTCGCGGCGGAGTGACGATCCTGATTCGCGATGTGCAGGCGCAATTGCCAGGAGGTGAACGTCTTGACCTTGGAACCGTTTCCTTGTCAGCAGACAAGATTGTCGGTTGGTTGCCAATCGTGACGGGATTGTTCAGCGGCACAACGTCTCTCGACCAGGCGGAAGGCGAGTTTTATCTCGAAGGTAATATTGTTTTCCGTCAAGGCGATCGAGTCGTTTACGCAGACTCGATGTATTATAACGCAACACGAGAGTACGGGATGATTCTTTCGGCCGAGGCAATCACCCCGGTGCCTGAATATGACGGGTTACTAAGGCTCAAAGCAGACGTACTTCAACAAGTCGCCAGTGGCGAGTTCATCGCGTTTGATGCCGCTATCACCACCAGCCGCATGGGCGTTCCGCGTTACTGGCTTCAAACCGAACAACTTCGGTTCTCCGATCAAACCAAAGCCGCGATTGATCCGGTGACAGGTACACCGGTCGAAGTCAGCGACCGAATCGTGAGCGGCAACGGTAGCTTCGTGTACTTAGGTGGAGTACCGATATTGTATTGGCCTACATTTACAAGCGATGTGAATGTACCGACTTACTATGTTTCTTCCGTGAAGATAAAGAACGATAGTATTTTTGGGACTCAGGCGTTGATCGATTTTGACCTGTTTCAATTGTTAGGTATAGACGACCCGCCTGACGGAGTACGTTGGACTTTGTCGACGGACTACCTCAGCAAGCGAGGGCCTGCGCTGGGAACCGCGATAACCTATAATCGTGCGAACTTTCTTGGGCTGCGCGGACCAACGTCGGGCTTTGTCGATGCTTGGGGAATCTATGACACGGGCCTCGATACTATCGGCAATGATCGTCGCGATCTTCAGCCACCGAACGATTTTCGTGGACGCGTGCTAGGAAGGCATCGCCAATGGTTGCCCTATGACTATGAAATGATTGCAGAGGTCGGTTACCTTTCCGATCTAAACTTCCTAGAGCAATACTTTGAGAACGAGTACGATCGCAACAAAGATCACGACACCGCGCTTCGACTGAGAAAGTATTACTTTAACAATCTATTTGAACTTTCTGCAGAAGCAAACGTCAATCCTTTTTATACGGAAACACAGCGACTTCCAACTTTCGACCACTATCTGCTTGGCGGATCAGTCCTTGCCGATCGATTAACATGGTCGATGCACAACCAAGTCGGTTATGCCGATCTCCAAATTGCCGAAGCACCAACCGCCGCGGCCCAAGCGGCAATCACACAAATTCCGCTCCCCGGTGAAGTGGATGCCAAAGGGATCATTGCTTCCACGCGTCAAGAAGTCTCGATACCGTTTGAGCTGGGTCCGCTGAAACTAGTTCCCTACCTATCCGGAGAAGCATCGCACTATGGTGAAGATGCGGCTGGTGATTCCCTCACTCGACTTATCGGACAAGGCGGCTTGCGGACTACCTTGCCAATGTGGCGAGTCGATCAGAATGTCCAAAGCAGCCTGCTGAACGTAAGGGGGATTGCACATAAGCTCGAGTTCACCGGTGACTACTTTTTTGCTGACAGCAACGCGGACCGTGATCAATTACCCTACTATGATTCGCTCGATGACCACTCACAGGAAGATTTTCGTCGCAGATTCTTTTTCAATACCTTTGGCGGCGCTTTACCCAATCGATTTGACCCGCGAAATTACGCCTACCGCCAAGGCCTGCAGCGATATGTGACCAATCCCTCGGAAGTGATTGCGGACGACGCATTGCAGGCGAAGCTTGGCATGCATCAACGATGGCAAACGAAACGTGGCGCCCCTGGACGCGAGCGAATCGTTGACTTGATGAGACTTGACTTCGATACGACGTTGTTCGCGGACGCAGATCGAGACAACTTTGGCGAAACGATTGGCCCCACAACTTACGACTTCCGTTACCATCTGGGCGATCGAGTGACTCTGTTGAGCGATGGCTACGCCGACTTTTTCGAAGAGGGCTTAAAATCCGTTAGCGCGGGGGTACGATCAAGCCGTCCAGGGGTTGGGGATGTGTATGTGGGACTAATGTCACTTGAAGGTCCGATTAGCGCTTCGGTGCTTCGCAGTTCGTATGATTATCGATTGAACGAGAAATGGATTTTCACAGCCGCAAGCACTTATGACTTCGGGAATACTGGAAACGTTGGCCAGATCGTCTCGTTAACGCGAATCGGTGAATCCTTACTTCTTCGTATGGGAATTGATGTTGACGAGGGACGTGACAATGTAAGCTTTGTGTTTGCGATTGAACCGCGATTTTGGCCCACTCGAACACTGGGAAGCCTTGGCGGACAGTTGATTCCGCCGCCGGGTATCGAAGGACTAGAATGACTTCGAATGACCACTCGTATCGACCACCGGGCTTATCGTCACGCTGGCGTCGACGGTTCACCGATGCAGTCGATGGGCTATGGATTGCATGCCGAACGCAAGAAAGCCTGTGGGTTCACCTCGCGTTTGCCGTTTTGGTACCCTGCGTTGCCGCCATTCTGCAGGTGGAAGCTTGGCAATGGTGTGCGCTGATTCTTTGTATCGCCCTAGTGATCGCCCTCGAATTGTTGAACACCGCGATTGAACGGCTGGTCAAGACGCTTCATCCTGATCATGATGCCGGAATCGCCGAAGTGTTGCACATGTCGGCGGCTGCCGCGCTGGTCGGTGCAACTGGCTCGGTGTTCGTGGGATTGATCGTGATCATTCCCAAATTTTTCGAATGGCTAAAATAGTTTCGCACTTTCGCGCTCAAAACGAAAGCCCAGATGCTCCCCAACGACGACGGCCCCACGGGCTTCGAGACTCTCTGGGCCGCAGCCGCAGCGATCTGGGAAGAAAATCAAAACGAGCCTGCCTTCGTAGGTTACGTCAGTGCAGACTACCTGGCGGTCTATCACTCCTTAAAAAAGTATCAAGGCTTCCCGCTTACTTTTCTGGAATGGGGATCGGGATTGGGTGTGGTTACGATCATGGCCGACAGGATGGGCTTTGAGGCTTTTGGCATTGAGATCGAGCCAGAGCTGGTGGAGTACGCCACGATTCTTGCCGATCAATCGGAAAGCAACGCCAAGTTTGCTTGCGGCAGTTTCATCCCCAGCAAGTATGAGGAATCGGCAATTGACGGTGAGGAGTTCAATCGCACGATTTGTGATGCGGCGGACGCTTACGATGAGTTCGATCGCGAGCTTCGAGATTTCGACCTCGTTTACGCCTATCCTTGGCCAGATGAACACTTGGTTTTTCGGAGCATCATGAAACGCTGTGGTGCACGCGGCGCGGTACTCATTTGTTACGACGCCCGGGAAGGTATTAAAACAATCAAATTTGGAAAGCAGAGAGCCTAAATGGAGTTGGACGGTCGAACCGCGACGGCCTACCACGAAGCTGGGCATGCCGTGATGGCCATCTCAGTTGGCAGGCCGATCCAAAAGATAAGTATCGTTCCAAACAAAACCCGACTCGGTGCTTGCGAAGTGAAGAAAGGTCGATTTCAACCATCGACTGACTGGCTAGAAGACGAGATCCTTATTCTATTTGCCGGGCTCGCTGCGGAATCAAGACTAACCGGTCGATACGATTGGCAAGCCGCCGGCCAGGACCTTCGCAGCATTCGGCAATTAACTCTCTCGCGAGCGGGTGACGTAACGCGAGCAGAAAAGCTGGAACGTCGACTTTTGTCCAAGGCCGAACATCTTCTCGCAGATGAATCAACCTGGGTAGCAGTGAAAGAGATTGCAACCGCGTTGATGGACAAAGAGACGATTAGTGGACGAAATGCGATGCACATCTATAGCCAAAACCATTCTTAACTCCGGCTTTTCGGCGACGTCGGCGCATTCACTACAGTCAACACATTTGTACCTGTCGACGAAATTCGTGACTCAAGCTGCGGATTCCATTCGCCCCAATATCGCTCGTGACATAAAGAAGAGGTAGTGATTCTTTTTTGGACGATATCGAAGTGCGACCACTCATAAGATCCAGTCGAAACCGTGATCGATCTAACCATCGAACACAACGATTGAGCAAGCTTCCATCTCGTATCGGTGCTGCTGCGGTAGAAGCTGCGATTGCGGTGCCACTGGTTGTGACGATCGTTTTTGGTGCAATCGAGCTTTCCAATGCAATTTTCCTTCGTCAATCGTTAAACATCGCAGCCTATGAAGCAGCGAAAGTCGTTACGAGACCGGGAACCAATGAGCCACTCGCGCGAACACGCTGCGCGGAAATCATGAACATTCGACAAGTTTCGAACTTTACGATGAGTGTGTCGCCAACGGTAACGCCCACGACACCGAGAGGAACTGCAGTGACCGTGACCATCATGGCTCCTGCTTCAAACTTAAGCTACGGTCCGGTTCGATTCATGACCGGAAAAGACTTAACTGTTTCGGTTGTCATGGTACGGTTATAAGACGCACACGGGACCAATTGACAAGTCACGCGGGTGACCCTTTTCGCTAACTTTTTTCTGGCCTCCTTATCAAAGGCACATCAATGATGTTCCAACAAGCCATTCGATCTAACTGGGAAAGTCGTTCGCGCAATGGCGTTGCGCACGTACTTATCGGTGTCATGCTGTTTACGCTATTGATCGTATCTGCAATGGCGGTCGATTTTGCTTACATGCAGCTTATAAGAACAGAGCTTCGGACGGCTACAGATGCAGCAGCGAAAGCGGGAGCCGAGTCTTTGGCTCGAACTCAAGACGCGAATGCAGCAAGAGACGCCGCGACTCTCTTTGCAAGTCGCAATCGAGTTGCCGGAATCCCGTTGCAGATCAGTCGGGACGACGTAATCCTTGGGCGGGTGACGGGACGGAACAACGGAAGCTGGGCTTTCGCTGCGAACTCGACTCCGTTCAACTCGGTTCGCGTCAATGGAAGAGTTGGCAACGGTGCGACCGCCGCCGCTGTACCGCTGTTCTTTCCAACCGTGCTGGGGCGTCAAGACTTTTCCGCTTCTCAGCAATCAACAGCGGGCCAACAAGAAGTCGAAGTAAGCCTTTGCATCGACCGCTCTGGCTCAATGATGTTTGATATGACCGGAGTCGAATGGGCTTACCCCACAGGCAATCCGAATCTGTCGACATATACCGCACAGGGCTCGATGTGGCAGAACTTTGGATCTCCCCCGCACCCGACCGCATCGCGTTGGGCGGTAATGTCTAGCGCTGTAAACACCTTCCTGCATGAAGCCGGTGGCTTTCAATATCCTCCACGTACTTCTGTGGTAACGTGGGGAAGTGATTACAGAATTCCTGTTCCTCCCTATGGCGATTACACAGCAGTTACCACCAACCTTGCGCTCCCGGCATCCGCTGGTTTCGATTGGGGCACCAACCGAACCCAGGTCCAGTCGGCGCTCGCGACGCTTGGAACAAGGCCGATTGCAGGTGGTACAAACCTCTCAGCGGGGCTGGATCGTGCCGTTCAAGTGCTTACCGGTACTAACGCTCGACAATTGTCCAACAAAGTGATCATTCTTTTGACTGACGGTCAGTGGAACGCCGGACGCGACCCAGTCTTAGCAGCTCAAGACGCCGCCGCTGCCGGAATCATCGTTCATACAGTTAGTATGATCACCGCCTCTCAAACAACTTTAACACAAGTCGCAGGCGTGACGGGTGGTCAATATTATGTGACGACTAATCAATCACAGTTGGCACTAGCCTTCCGTGACATTGCCAAATCACTGCCGATCGTCCTTACGGACTGAGCCCTCCCCTGTGTTTAATGAAGATGCGAATTTCAATTGCGAAAATCAAACAGCGAAGCAGACGTCCCCGGACTCGACGAGGAGCGTTGACCGTCGAGTTTGCGATCGTCGTTCCCATTCTCTTTACGCTGTTTCTTGGTGGGATTGAGCTGACAGCGTTGAACATGGCAAGACAGACGGCGGGCAACGCCTGTTACGAAGGCGCTCGCAAGGTGATTATTCCTGGTGGAACGGAGGCTCAAGCACGAACCGAAGTACTTCGACAGATGAATCTCGTGGGAATGGGGGTAGGTGCAACTGTCGATGTCTCGCAAACGACGACCACAGCTACCGTTACGGTTTCCGTACCCGCGAGTGCGGTATCGTGGGGCCTCGTGAGTTATTCGCTTGGGCACACCATCCGCCAAAGTTGCACGCTGACCAAGGAATAAACGTCCTGTTAATCGTCAGCAGTTGGACGATCGAGATGGGGACTGAGCGACAGCTCTTCGAAATCTTCGGCAAGTTGTGACTCGGAAGCGGCAAGACGGTATCGGTGCTCTCGTTGTAGCCTTCCGATCATGCGTTGGGACCGGATCGCCCTCCAAACGAATTCTAGCCGGCTTACCTGTCGACCGAACCTCTTTAGATAACTTTGCTGCGATGCGATCTTGAAAAGCTGGTCGTCCGGCGCGAGGTAATGACGCACGGTTCCCGGGTCACCTTGTCGAGCGCACCGACCGGCCAGCTGGCGATCGATTCTCGCAATCAAATGCGGCTCGGCAACGACGACGTGTAGCCCACCAGCTTCCCGGACATCCTCGGAGATACGAATGTCAGTTCCGCGCCCAGCCATGTTTGTCGCGACCGTCACCCGCTTCGATTGACCGGCGAGGGCGACAATACCCGCCTCGTCACTGGACTGACGGGCATTCAGTACGACATGCGTGATGCCTTGATCATCCATCAACCTCGAGATTCGCTCGGATTGATCGATCGTTTGCGTGCCGACCAAAACAGCACGACCGGAAAAGAGCAGGTCGCGAGTCTCGTTTACGATCCCAATCAATTTCTGATGATTGTCAGCAAAAACTCGAGTGGAAAGACGGATGCGGCGAGACGGAACATGAGGATACGAACGCTTTACTTGAAGGCCATAAACCGTTCGCAATTCTCGTCTTTCTTCGAAAGCGGTGCCAGTGACACCAGACAAGTGTGGCATTCGATTTACCAATTCTTGAATCGACATTCGAGCTGTGGTCTTACCGGAATTTGTGATTGGCAGTCTTTCTTTTGCTTCGATCGCTTGGTGCAAGCCGCTGCTCAACTTCTTTGAACTCGCGATCCGCCCCGTATTTGAATCAATTAACATGACTTGATTGTTTCTGATCAGGTAGTGTGCGTCGCGTTGATAACGACTCGCGACGTCGATCGCTCTTTCAAGAGAATTCAAAATGTCGTGCATTCGAAACTCAGCCATTTCTGTCGGCATAAGACTTCTAACGATTCTAGCGATTCCTTGATCCGTCAATGCGATCGCGTTGCTTGCAGAATGGATGACATAGTCTCTGCCGATTGACATCTGTGCCGCTTGGATCGCGCTCCATCGATAGAGCATCGTCTTCTCCGCCGTCTGTTCGAAGCCAACTTCATTAATGACCAGTGGCGACAAGGCTTCATCGATGAGAACACTGTCTGCCTCGTCCACGATGAGCGAAAGCGATTTCGGGACTAGGTTACTTGCGGAAGAACCATTCTTTCGAGATTCCAATTCATCGCGGAGAGAGTCGAATCCGAGTTCACGTATCGTTCCGTAGATTATCTCACATGCATAGACAGAGCGTCGTGGCTCCCTGGGGAGCGTGCTGCTTAAAGAGCTGGCTCGCAGCCCATACCCCTCGAAAAGTGGATTCATCGCCTCGGCATCGCGCGCGGCGAGATAATCATTTGCCGTAGCGACATAAACTCGCTTGCCGGTTGTCGCCATCGCGATTGCGGCCATCGCAACGGTGAGTGTTTTTCCCTCGCCGGTTTCCATCTCAACGATCACCCGACGTTGGAGCAACGCCGCTGCTGTCGTTTGCGTCTTTCGGGGAGTGATTCCTAGGTGTTGAACGGCTAACGATCGTAGCTTCGCTGCAAATGCGTGATCGTCCTTCATGGAGCTACACTTGGTTGAATTGATCTTTACATCGCAAGAAATACAAAACCGGCAATCGCCGCCGCTTCGATCAACGCGCCTTTCGGCTCAAACCCAAACGGTTCGATATCATGTGAAAAGGCCTGGCATGTCCGACAGTCGCCACGAGTAGGAATCGGACAATCAGCCCGTTGTGTTGCAAGGCGATAAGGGAGGGCTGCAGTGTTGGTTAAGAAGTGGACCGCAGAAACTATATTGGTCGCGCACCCATATGTGTTTCCGCATCGCTCCAAATTCAACTCTTCGAAGTATAGCGGGCGATAGCAGAACGGGACGGTATACCGATCAGGCGCAGTCATCGAGAGATCACCGCCCCCGATGACCGATTCAAGCTGATCGTCGAGCAAGGTAGCAGCCTGATTTTTGGGGCGAGCACCTTCAGGGTCGCTCGCGATTAACCGGATCTCCGACAACGGCTTTTGAAGCTTCGCGAGGCGTTCGATATTGCGAGTCACATTCATTTTTTCTGCGGAAGCCTGCTGATCCTTATCGGCGTCCTCGAGTGCCTGTACATCACTGGATGTCTCTTTCGAAGCTGCCTTAAACACAAGTTGCGCGATAGTTGCCGAAACGTCCGTTTGCTGAGACTCAGCTTCTGAATGAGCGGCAAACCAGCAAAATAGAAACATGGAAAGAACAGCTCTGGACATAGCTAACGACTTTCGAGAACGACAAAAAAGACCGACTTCGCAATCGCTGTCATCGTTTAATATCGAAGAACGCGGAAAGAATTCGTCATTAAAACCGAACCATGCGGCACAGCCCGCCCATTTTAACTTGGCTTGATTTGCGGACGCTCGCCCCGAAGCGACTTTTTCATATGAAAATTCATGGAACGGGCACGATTCCGCCCGTTCCGATCGCGTAATTCTCATGAAAATCGACCGTCTTCGACTACGATAAACGTTGTTCGCTAGCTCCACGACACTCGCGGGCTCGCCATCATGTAGCCATCCTGCGGATCATGTTGGCCGATCCGACCGACAACCGCCCTATTTCTGATACTTGAATGCGTCTACACCGACGTCTTAAAAATTTTCTTCGCCGCGATCAAGCCGCTCAGACGCGAGTTCCCGAGCCCACGCGACTTCGTCACGCGCTCCGTACTCGTATTGGAGTTCTTGAACCACGCATCGTGTTAAACGCGACGGCGGAGTTGAATGCACTTGGCCAGTTAGTGATCACCGGCGACGACGCAGCCGATACAGTGCAGTTTGAGGTTAACGCGTCTGAGCAGTTATTGCTTCGCGACGGCGTTGGCAATGTCATTCCCATCGCCGGGCATCCTAGCAATAGCACCGCGCCACTCTTCGTTTCCGCAATTACATCGAATCAGCTTGTTGTCGATTTGAGAGGCGGTGATGACATCTTTTTTCTTCAGATTCCCTCAAGCCTAAATGTTGTCGTCATTGATGGAGCCGGAGTCGACTCGAGCACTCTCTCGTTTCGTTCGAGTTCAACGCTGCCGACAGCGCGGACCATTGATGTTGCTTCCGAACTTATTCGTATCGACGAAGGTGCGGGATCGATCGATTTGCGAGGCATTGCATTGAACCTTTCCGGCACAGTTCATGTCGGATCATCAAGTGCTGTCAGTTCTCTACAGTTCTCCCAATCTTCATTGGATATCGATGGAGCCCTTACGATCGATGGTGACGTCAACTTCAACGGTACGAACTCGACGATCGATCTTGCCAATGCGACCCTTAGCGCGAGCGGAACCGGTAGTGATCTCACGATCTCGCTGGATTCATTCAGCGATTTGACTCTGGGTGCCGCGAACGACTCTGCAGGCACTCGAGTCAATGACGTTGCCATCGATTCAGCTCGAACCGTGTCGGTGCAAGCCACGCAGTTTGAAATCAATGGCGAGATGATTGCCACCAATGTTTTTGGATCCGTACTATTTTCTGGTGACATTGAAGCGCAAAGTTTTCTGGTCGAAGCCCAGGGAGGCATTACGGTCGCCGGTTCTCTCTCGGCAACCGACGGGAACATTCAATTGACTTCTGGTTCAGTGATTGAAATCGCTGGTCAATTGGACAGCTCGACTTCCATCAATCGCTTTGTCGCTTTAGAAGCAATTTCGATAGTGCTGCGAAACGCCGATACGTCAACGGCCGGAGGCGACATTTCGTTGACGGGATCCGTTCTCGTCGGCGGCGACTTGAACTTGAATACCTCTGCCAATCCTTCGATTTTCGATGCAGGACGCATCTTGATCGGGGGATCGATTGAATCCCTGATCGCCGGCGAGGGTGTCTTGAACTTCAACACCGAAGTTAACCTACAGAATAGCTCTATCGTTATTTCTGACTCGATTGGCGAAGTGTCGCGTCTTCGATCGGCAACGTTTCGTACGTCATCACTAACGGTCGGCGGTGTTAACTTAGACTCGGGGGACCTCCGAATTGATGCGTTAGGAACCTTCGCTTTCGGATCGTTGATTGCAATCAACGGATCAATCGATGTGAGCGGGTCGTTTGTGCTGCGAAATCCTAATCTCGCTGTCGAAGCGAGCGAAATCATCTTTCAAAACGCGGTTACCGGCAGCTCGGGCAACGAATCATTCAATCTCGTTGCTACTGAAAGCCTGGTGTTCAAGAATCGCGTTGGTCAGTTCGCAAATCTAACCGTGACCGCAGGCGATTCGATTTCTTTCGATGGCCCAGTGACACTTTCTGGTAACTTAGTCGCCAACGGAAACAATCCAACCCAAGTATCCTCGTCAACGATTCAAACGACTGGTATCCAGCAGTATAACGGTGGAGTTAGCTTCCTGCGCGACGGTGTCTTGATCGCATCCGAGGTATCCCTGGGTGAACAGACACTGGTTGCTAACAACGTGTTGTACAATGTGAACTCCACAGTCATCGGCGACTCACTTCGCAAAATCGGTGCTGGAACGCTTGTCCTCAATGGTGAAAGTCGTATCGCCGATGAAACGCAGATCGAAGCGGGCGCGTTTCGCTTGAATGGCATTGCTACAGCACGTGCTGGCGTGGTTCAGGTTATCGGCGGTCGACTTGAAGGCAGCGGCGTTATTAATGGTACCGTGATCGTGGAGAACGGCGCCGTCATCGCTCCAGGTCCTCGAACCGGTTTGTTAACCGTCGGAGAACTAACCCTGAGCGATTCAGCGAAACTCAGTATTCAGTTCGGAGGTACGCTTGCAGGATCGCAGCACGATCAGATCATTGTCAACAACGCAAGCAACGATGGCACCGTTGATCTTGGCACGGCACAGCTTGAGTTAACGTTTGATACTGTCGCCGAACCCGGAACGGAGTACGTACTGATCCGCAACGATGGATCCGATGCAGTGATCGGGGCGCTGACGGCGAACTTCAATACAAGTGGTGCAACGTCGCAGATTTCGCGAACGCTTACCGAGGGCAGCTTGGTCCTTGAAAACTTTGGAGGCTCAGGACGGCCAGCGTACATCACCTACGCAGGCGGCGACGGAAACGACGTCGCGATCGTTACCGCTGGTAACGTAAACATCGAAGCGGGCAACGTAACGTTGATCCAGCGAAGAGGGTCTAATCTAGAAATACGCACCGGAACGGATCTGCCGGCAACGCTTATGTCGACTCCCGTCATCCGCCCCATCGCGGCAATCAACGACTACCAAGTCAATGTTGTCGGTTCACCGGCCGACCAAATGCTGTTTGTTGATCTCAATGACTTTGTTAATACTAGCCTCGCCGCAATCCAATACACGGGCGAAATCTTTTTTAACGGCGGTGGCAATGGTGACAACGATTCAATCACATTGCTTGATCTAAACCCTGCCAGCGATGATTCACTCGACAAGCTCCGTTATTCCACTGAATCCTTTAACAGTGGTAATATCGCATTGACGACGCGACAGGATGCTTCGCAGTTCGACGTCAAGTTTGCTCAAACCGAGTCGATCAAACAATCGATTACTACGCCCATTATTGAATTACAGTACTCGGGCTTCGACGAACAAATCTTCGTCGTCCAAGACCCGTTGTCACCCGAATACACGCAGATCACTTCATCGACATCAACGGGTGGACCGCTCCGCATTTCAATCGCGAATCCAACGAGTTCGCTATCGCTGGAGGCGGGTGATGGGGATGACTCGATCTTTGTCAGAAGCTTTGGAAACGGCGGTAATGGTTTTGTTGCCGCGTTAAGCGTTGACGGACAAGCCGGTGACGATTCAATCGAGATTACTTCCGATTTGAATCTGGGCCGAGGAAGTACTAGCGGTAATTTAGATTTACTGGCTGAATCGATCGATATCAGTGGTAACGTCGACACGTCCGGGGGAAATGCTGATGGCCAGATCGATTTGTTGGGTGGCCGTTCAATCAAAATCACTGGCGGTGCAAGAATCAACTCTGGCACGGCGATGATCGTCGTCGACGCCGCTGGTGGCCGATTCAATTCAGAGGGCGGCTCGCTCTTGTCGGCGAGCCTATCCGATGCCATTACGATAAGAAACGCCTCGCTTGTTCGATTGGGAAACATGGACTCGCTGTTAGGCCGCAGCTTGATTGAAACAAATGTACTTTCTGGATCGGTTTCTCAAGCGATGGGAACTCGAATCCAGACCGATCGTTTGGTGATTGATTCGATCGGATCGATCGATCTTTCCAATGCAGGTAACGATGTTCGGACTATCGAGAACCTGAGATCGCGAGGGCCGGTAAGCCTGACAGACTCGATAGCTGATCTCGAAATCGTCTCGATCGATTCTCGTGGCAACGATGTGACCGTTGACGCGGTTGGTATGATCGAACTATCGGCCGGCGCTATCGTCGCGACCGCAGCAACCCTAAGCCTGACGGCAGGCGTTGCGATTACCGATAGCCGCTCGCCGACTGATAGCCAATTGGCGAACCTTGTCGCAGGACACATCAACCTTCGATCCGGTGCTGCTGGTGTGGGAGAAACGACAAAGCCAGTGATCATCGAAGCGACCGACGCGATCAAAGTTGACACATCGACATTCAACGGAAATGTTTACCTTGCTAGTCCGACGATTGAAATGCCTATCGGTATTATCAACGCGAGGGCAGGTATCGTGTCGCTCTCCGCGCTTTCGATTCAGGATGCAACCGTTGATGATGTTGGTGACATTATCTCGCGACAGTTGATCTTGTCAGCGCAAACGGGTATCGGCTCTCTTTCGAAGCTAGAACTTCTTGACGTCACGAACCTATCTGCGACGACGGTTTCCGGTGGAATTCGACTTGAGCATTCATCCATTCAAGATTTGATGATAACCAACTTGACCGCTGGTTCCGGGGCAGTCGAGATTCAACACAGCGGTTCAGAGTTAGTCACGATAAGGCAGATTCGCAGTGGCGATGGGAATGTTTCAATCACTCACCAAGACGGCTCGATCGCGGTTGTTGGAGAAGGCAACTCGCCGATCGCAATTTCAACTGGTTTCAACGGCGTCGTTTTAATCACGGCCATGGGAAACGACTCCGACATCATTTTGCGGTCTGGAGTGGGATCTGATCTCGGTAGTGTCAGATTATCGGCGGATCGCAATCTGCTTCTGGATACCAACGGTGACATCGGCACGACTGCGGGCAACGTCGCACTGATCGCTGACGCTCGCTCTGGTCCGTTTGGTGGCGGGATTACGCTCACCGATGGTGCAACAATTACAACGCGTCAAGGTGCAGTATCGCTGGTTGCCGACGGCGATATCGTTTTGGGCGGCATTACCACAAGCAATGAATCTGATGTTGCCGTATTCATTCAATCGTTTTCTGGTCGTGTTGTCGATGGAGGTGATACTGACGTTGATATCTCCGCCAACCTGGGCGGTGTTATCATCATTTCGAATGCTGGCATCGGAAGTATTGGTCCGCTAGAGACCTCGATTGATCGCTTGGTCGGGCGTGTTGACGGGACGGGGTCGATCCGGATCAATGAGACTGATCGCATCGAACTGAGAGCACTCTCAACGGTCGATGGTCGCATCATGGTTGAAGCGGGCGGAACGATTATCGCGACTGACGTGGAATCAAGCCGCGACATTCATTTGGTCGCAAACGGTAACAATCGCGACATTCTGGTTGGAAAGATCACAGCAAGTGGTGGTGCAGACGTGTTCCTGACCGCTGGTGACGATGTCGTCGATACCAACCCAGCCGATCTCGATCGAATCATTGCCGATGACCTCACTGTGGAAGCGTTCAACGGAACGGCCGATACCACGGCGGCGATTCGGCTGACTACTGACGTTAATGATTTGCAGCTTGCCGTCAGAGGTCGCAATGCGGGTGATGCGATTATCACCGAACTGAATTCGATCAATCTTGCATCATCTGACTTGAATGACGACTCCGAAATGCTGGTGACTTCAAATGGTCGTATCGCGATTGAAGCAGGCGTTTCAATTGTCATTCGCGACAATCGGTCAATGAACGACGGTAACTCTCGGCGGGACGATGTGGAGTTAATCGCCGGTGGAGATCGTGGGCAAGTATCACTTACCGCGGGTCAAAGCATTGAGCTTGCCGGGGCGACACAGATCGAAGCATCATTGTCGATTGGTGGAAGTGTATTGATCGATGCGCCATCGGTCGTCCTTGGCCCGCTTCTTCAGATTTACACGGGCAATGGTGATGGTATCGCGCGATGGTTTTCCTTGCGACCTCAGCCCGGACTCACCGATACCGCTTTTTTTGACTATACAACCGTCGCCACCAATCGCCTTTCTCAAAGCGGTTCCAATGACGCACTCGGTGACCTATCGCTGCTGATCGGGAAACAAGGTGAGAACGGATTCACAATGAATATCGATTGGGGCGACTCCCCTGATCCCGGCTATCGATTTCAGCAGATCGATGATTTACCGGGCAATCAAGCATTCGTTCAACGGCACATTTATCGGGAACAGGACATTCTCAATTCAACGCTCAATGGCCGAACGTCGGCGACGGCGCCGCTGGAAGTTCGATTTTCGATACGACATCACGAATCGATTGTGGTCAGAGGAGATACGATTCAACAGGCTGGAGCTTTGGCAGAATCTGTAGAAGGGCGATTGGCTTCGTCAACGGACAATCCTCTCACTCGTCCTCTACTGGAAAACGGAAGGGCAACTTTCACGATCCCAAATCTTACCATTCCGTTGGCATTCGTGCCTGTCCGCGAAATCATTCCGGAGCCAGTTGAACCGGAAGCCTTTGTCCGAGTCGAGACCTCGCAATTTTTCACGAGCGGCAACGTCGAGTCCCAAACAACATCTGCGTCTTCAACCAATTCGCGGGACGAATACTTTCAGATTCGCGTCTTGTCACTCAAGCCGGGCGGCAAAGATCTCGTCGATCCTCAGCGTCTGCCAGACAACATCCTGTCAGGGGAAAACCTGAAGAAACTTTTTGATCAATTGCCCGATGGAAGGTATGAAATTCAATACGTGCTCGGCAATGGTAATGAACGCATGCTGCTAAGGTTCGATCTCCGAAATCACCAGCCCATTGTGCCAGGGGATGCTCTGGAGGGTAACCAACTAGAGCTAAAGGCAATCGATATCGAGTCGGTCCTTCATGAACTCGACGACAGCGTCAATGAACTCAAACTCCCACCTCCGACCCTTGATCGCGCCGACTCAGCGATCGAAGACGAAACGAATACTTCCAATCAATGGTCATTCGCGGGACGCTTTTCGCGTCGCCATTCGACGCCACGATAGTTCCATTAAAGATTACGTTTGATCGATTGTTGTTGACTTAACGAAATGACTGATAAACCAAAACGCCCTGGTCCGCGACCTAGAGTCAGTAAAGTGAATGACTCGACGTTTGAAACCGATCTTCCGATTGATCAGACCGTTGAGCTTTCGGACACGGCACTGCCGAGGACACTTGATCCGAATGCCACCGTAGATGTTGGTCCCGGTGAAGTTTTTGATCCCTATTCCACGGACATTGCGTCTCCGCCTGCTCCAGATTCACGAGCCACAGGTGCTACGACGATTGTCCCAAGTCCATCCGAGCTCGATTCACCGGCCCCCATCGATAGCACGATCGCGTTTGGCGACATTGATAAAACGGTAAATTTTACACCCGTCAAGAAAGTAGAAAAATCCAATCAGAAAAATCGGCCGGCAAAGAAAACGATTCCCATATTGCCGCCTGACAAGACGGTTGAACTAGGCGTTAGCGAAAGGGACTCTCGACGCACTGAAATCGGTTTTGGAACGACGTCGACTGATTTATCGCTGGAACCTCCGTCGATAATGAATGACACGAATGTCACTCAGACCATCAATCCGAGAGAACTTTCGGAGGAGGATGCTGCTTTCTGGGGTGACCTTTCTCGTTCATCGGCATCGCAATCCGAGGCGAGCCGTCTGTCACCAGCCATCAATCGGTCGTTGTCGGAAACGAAACTGCACTTGCGCGGTCAACTCGTCTCGGAAGCGCACAGCGAATTAGCGAAACAGTCTGATTACCGGCTGGTTCGTCTGCTCGGCAAAGGCGGTATGGGAAATGTTTACGTCGCTCGCCAAGGTTCACTGGATCGGCTTGTAGCGCTCAAGGTCATCAAGCCATTGGAAGAAGAAAAGAAGAAGCGTTTTCGGCAGCGAGGCAACTTAGAGAAGGTTGAACAAGAACGTCGACTTCAGTTCATCAGCGAAGCCGTCGTCACAGGCGATCTTGATCACCCCAATATCGTTCCTATTCACGATATTGCGGTTACGGGCGATAACACCCTTTTCTATTCGATGAAGCGAGTCAGTGGTACGCCATGGTCAAAGGTCATTGACGAAAAAAGTCGCGATGAGAACATTGACATCTTGTTGAAAGTGTGTGACGCGATCGGATTTGCACACACGCGTGGTGTCGTCCACCGGGACATCAAGCCTGAGAATATCATGCTGGGCGAATTCGGTGTCGTGATGGTCATGGACTGGGGACTGGCGCTTGCAAAGCCCGAATTTGAGAAACTTGATAGCGTTCATCAATCGACGGGGCTCGGTGGTTCGCCCGCTTACATGGCTCCCGAAATGGCAATGGGACCGATCGAGAAGATTGGTCCGGAAAGCGATATCTATTTGCTCGGGGCGACGTTGTTTCAGATCATCACCTCCTGGGCACCGCACTACGCGTCCAACGTTAGCGAATGCTTAAAGGCTGTCAGTAATAATACGATTCGCCCCGTCCCGAAACAGTATCAGGGAGAGTTGCTTGGGATCGCTTTAAAGGCAATGGCGACACGTCCCGAGGATCGATATCGTGACGTCCTTTCGTTCCAACAAGCGATTCGCGACTATCGTTCTCACGGAGAGAGTATCGCGATTGCGACTCGTGCCCAAGACGACCTGGAGCGAGCGTGCAAGACTCAGTCTTACGATGACTTTTCAAGATCTATCTTTGGTTTCGAAGAAGCGGCCGTGCTATGGCCGGGAAACTCAAAGGCGATCGAAGGAATTGCGACGGCAAAACTACTGTACGCAGAGGCCGCGCATTCAAAGGGTGACTACGACCTTGGATTGTCACTTCTCGATCGAAACCATTTGGCTCATCAACCGCTCATTGAGCAACTCGAAACGGGCAAGAAAGAACGGATCGCAAAAGTAACTCGGCTATCGCTGCTTCGTAAGGTCGCTGCGGCCATGCTGGCCTTCATTATCTTCGGAGGCGCGGCTGCGACCTACGCCATCTATCAACGATCGCAAGCCGCGATCAAGGCGAAAGGGCTTGCAGAAATCAGTGCCGAGAACGAACGAGCCCAAAAGCTTGTTGCAGAACAACAGACCCTTGTTGCAGAACAACGGACCAAGGAAGCACTGGACGCAAAACAGGTCGCTGATGAGGCAAAAAAGGTCGCTGAAACTGAAAGAGAAAATGCAGTAGCGTCTGCCAAGGCCGAAGCAGTAGCGAGGCAAGAAGAGAGAACGGCGAAAGAGGTTGCTCAAAAAGCCGCAAGCGCCGAGGCTTTAGCGAAAAAGCAAGCCGTCACCTCCGAGGCGATTGCCGTGAAGGCGAAAGACGAAGCCGAAGGTGCAAAGGAACTCGCGATATACGAAAGCTATGTCTCCAAAATCGGTTTGGCCAAGGCTCACATTGATCAAAACGAATTCGACGAAGCGCGAGGAATTCTAAATGAACTTAAAGAGGCCTCAGGGGGCAACGGCTTAGCTTGGGAGTGGCGATGGCTATGGCGTCAAACGACTCAAGCTGCTTCAACACTTAAACTTCAATCGCCTGCACGCCAAATGAGCTTCTCACCGGCAAATGGAACCATCGCGACCGTTCTTGAAAATGGATCACTTCAGTTTTTTGCCATCGGACGGGACTCGAATGTTTCATCCATTGATAGTCAGGCAGCGTTTACGATAAACAACGCTTCGGCAGTGAGCCTGTCTCCGGATCAACAATTCGTTTTCGTCGGCTCGCGAAGCGGTGACATCGAAGTTTGGGATTGGCCGATGATGACGAAGGAGCTCAATGCCTGGACAGCACACAAAACCACGATCAACCGATTGCAATTCTTCGATAACACGCTCATCTCTGCCTCCGACGATAACTCCATTCGTGCTTGGGATGTCGATTCCCAATCAGAGTTGGCCTCCTGTTGGAATCTCGGGCCAGTCAAGGATTTCGCCGTCGCCGCACGCGGCAGTTCGGTAGTTCTTGTCGCGGCAGTTGCCGAGAATACGTCCGGAAGAGCCGTCGTATGGCAACTTGAACCGGAACCGAAGCAATGGCGCTCCCAGTTGATTGGAGAATTCATGGAACATGACCGGCCCGTCCTCAGCGTTGATTTATCGCGTGATGGCGACACCGTTGTTTCAGCTGACACGGACGGTAAAGTCTTTTTGTGGAATGCAAGCGAGGCCCGCATAACCGATTATAAGAAAGACATCGAGATCGCAATAAGGAAGCTGTCTTCGACAGACCGGCCGAACCAAAATGGAACCGAAAAACGGCCTGCTCCAAGCAAGACACCGTTTAGAACACTAGTTAACCCCGACCTTAAAAAGTTGGACGTGCAGTCACAGAAGGCGCACTCTGACCGAGTACGCGTCGTGCGGTTTAGCCGCGATGGAAAAAGGATTCTGTCCGGTGGTGATGACTATGCGATTCACCTTTGGGACACCAAGACGACAGAGCGTATCAAGGCACTTCGTGGACACGGTGGTTGGATTTTGGATGCGAGATTCGCGGGCGAGTCAGAGGACGTCATTGTATCCGTCTCCACTGACTCGACGATCCGAACTTGGAAACCAAAGTCCTATGTCACCGCAGCAGTTCCAACCAAGTCGACGCCAGCTCCAGAATCACCGCTTCATCGCGAAGAGATCCTTTCGGCACGATTGAATGCAACTGGCGACGCGATCGTTACCGGGAGTCGTGATCGCACCGCGGTTGTCTCCAGAATTGATCAAGATAGCTTAACGCTTCAACGAATCGTTGAGTTCCGAGATGACGCCGATGCGGTCTCCTTGAAAGAAGGAACTCAATTCATCGCGCAGTCTTTCGCGACGGACCTTGAAAATGGAACGCTTTACATTGCCAGCGCAGACGGAATCGTCCGTGTTTGGGATTTGGTCCGTGGGACCGAAAGATTCCAAATCAAATCTGCGGGGCTCAATGCTTCGCTTGCGCTCTCGCGAAATGCTGCTTACTTGCTTACCAGGTCAAGCACCGGCGACGCCAAGAGTATCCTTTGGCGTGTCGATCCAACTCGAAACAACGCTCCGCGGATCAGCCTTAAGTTGGTCGGTCATGCGAATGAATCAGCCGTAACAGCGCTGGCAATCTCTGCCGATGGCTCGAAACTCTTTACCGCGGATAACGTCGGCATCGGAATTCTCTGGGATGGAAAAACCGGCAAGCAGATCGGTGAAAAGATTGAGACACTTCGCGGTTACCGAATTAACGCAGCTGAATTTTCCTCCGATGGGAGCGAACTGCTTATCGCCGCCGATGATCAACAGCTCACCCGAATTGACTTGCGAACACGTTCGGTCGTATCGCAACTGAATCACACGGGCTTTGTGACAAGCCTTTCGCTTTCGCAAAACGATGCCTTTGCTCTCACGATCAGTGAACAGACCACTGCAACTGAATCGCAAATCACTGCTACACTTTGGGACCTTGCTACTGGAGCTAAGAAGGTTGTTGATCGCGCGATCTCTCCGCTCGTTTTGGACAAGCAATCAAAACAGAAACGCGAACACAAACGTATTACGTCGGCGCAGTTTAGTCCCGATGGCCGGACATTCGCCATCGGCAAGCAGACCGACGGTGATGGGGCCGGACGAGTCGTGGTTTGGTCAGTCTCCAACGTGAACGATGCAAAGCCGATCCATGCGTTTGAATTGCCAAGTAACTTAGGAGCACCTCAGGCGTGTGTACCGCTGGTAGAGGATCGGATGCTAACACTTAACGGCGATGCTGCGTTTCAGTGGTCTCTTGGCACGAAAGATTCGCCTGCCGCTTTGCACCTCCTAAGCTATCGGGCCAACGCTGCAGTTCATCATGCGAATTTTTCTTTCGATAGTGATTATGTCGTCACTGGAAGCCACACCGTAAAGGTTTGGAGCGTTATGGAACGACGTGCCGTTGCAAAGGTTGAGTTACCTCACGAAGGCCCGCTGACATGTGTTGAGTTTACGCCCAAGGCAGCTTCGTATGAGCTTGCAACCAGCGGTGCTGACGGCGTCGTCAAATTGCTGCGATTTGATGAAGCCAAGCTGGACATCAGCACGATTCGCACTTGGTTCGATGGAGATAAACTACCTTCGATCCGGCGAGTCTGTTTCTCCGAAGATGGAATGATGCTGCTTGCGGTCGGTGATCGAGGTACGATCCGATTGATATCTCTGGTCGACGGCAGTGTTATCAACCACGACACGCCTGACGCAGGAGATCTAATCGCGGCTGCGTTCTCGACTGACGGGCGATACTTCGTTGTTGGCGGCGGTAAAGACAACGACGCGCGGCTTTGGAGTACCGAAGTTCACGAGGGTGATGCTGAGCGATTCCCGATCGTTCTTAAAGGTCACGCCGGCCAGATTGAGGACGTACGTTTCATGGCATCCGAATCAGCGCCACTTCGCGTGTTCACTGCTTCTCGCGACAAATCAGCTCGCGTTTGGGATCCGCGAATCAACAGCCCCGCTAGATTGGGGCGCGAAGTCCTGAACCTTCGAGAACACTCATTGGGAGTGACTTCAATTGACACAACCATCGACGGAAACCTCATGATCACCGCCGGACGAGATGCGGAAGTCGTTTTGTGGCCTGCCAGCCAAGCCGAAGATCCCAGCCCAGTGCAGCCGAGGTAGTTCTCAGGAGCGCCAACATCTATCGGTGCCGTGACCACGTCCAACAAGCAATCGTCAAATTCTCCAAAAGTAATGAGGGCGCTGGGGTTCGAACCCAGGACCAACGGATTAAAAGTCCGTTGCTCTACCGACTGAGCTACGCCCTCAAGTGAATGAGCAGGGTGACAGAGGCTGATGGAGCGATTGTCAACTGATGTTTCTGGAGAACCGAGGAAACGCGATTGGTCTTAACCGCGTTTTAGGACAATGTGCGTGATGGCAAAACTGGGGTGAGGGGTACAGGTTTTCCGGACGTAATCAAACAGCGGAGAGGACAGGATTCGAACCTGCGGACCAGTTTTACCCGATCGCGTCTTTAGCAAAGACGTGCTTTCGACCACTCAGCCACCTCTCCAGGGTCCGCGATTGTTGCGACTTCCGCGTTTTCTGGCAAGCCACTTCACGAAAACAAAGAGGCGAGCTCTTCGATTTCGGTTCACATACAATAGGTATCGCCGGTAAAACTTACAGCCACCTTGATTTCGCAATCGTTTCGACGCACACACTTGCGTTTTTTGCCATCCCTAGCGAACAATGTCTTTGAATCCGCCCCTTTTGACCGAATTTAGCCGCCGAGCGATGGCGACTGATTTTGTACTAATGCTTCCGGGAATGAACGGGAAATACGCGGAAATCGCGGTCCAAGCGTTGGCAGAAGTCGATCAACTCGAAGCGATGCTCAGCATTTATCGCCCGGATAGCGATATCTCCCGACTCAATCGGGCTGCAGGATCAGGCCCGATCGGCGTTTCGCTAGAAACATTCCAGATCCTCGCTCGGGCCGCAGAGATATCGGAACAAACCGGGGGAGCTTTCGATGTGACCGCCGGACCTTTGGTCGAAGCCTGGGGTTTTACGAAACGCCAAGGGGCGAAGCCATCAAAAGAGATTATCGACCAAGCCAAGCAACGGGTCGGGTTCGACAAACTTATTCTCGATCCTAACAAATGCACCGCTGAGCTAGCCCACCCAGGCATGTCGGTCAATCTCGGGGCGATAGGCAAAGGCTTTGCGCTCGATCAAATCGCGTACAAACTAGAATCTGCCGGGGTCACGGATTTCTTGATTCACGGTGGCAAAAGCAGCGTCCTGGTTCGCGGCGACGATGATTCGGGGAGCGAACAGGGCTGGAAAATCGCGATTGAGCACCCAGTGTGTCCAGGAAAACGACTCGGAGGCTTGCGGTTAAGGAATGAGTCGCTTGGAACCAGCGGCTCAGGAAAGCAGTTCTTCCATCATCAGGGAAAACGACTTGGTCATATCATCGACCCGCGTACGGGGTGGCCAAGCGGCGATCTTCTTTCCTTGACCGTCGTATCGCCCTCTGCCATGGACGCAGATGCGTTAGCGACAGCCCTTTTCGTGATGGGAAGCGAAGAAGCGATTGCGTTTGCAAATCGATCCCCATCCCTTTCGCAAAGCGAGGCGGGGACAATGAGTACAGCTCGCCTGACTGAACCCTCTTGCTGGAAACCTGCGGTCGGCGTCGTTGCGGTTTTACCGACAGGACAGCAGGCCGAAGTCCGTGTGCGGCGAGCAAATCTCGGCACACAGGTTTGGCTAGACGAATGAATCAAGCGTCTGGCGGTTCAAGCTCACTATCCATGACGTTGATATCGTTCAGATCAAGCTCGCGAAGCTGATCGAGGTCTTTCGAGCGATCGGAGGGGGACTTTTCTTTCTCGCTGCCAGCTGAATCATTTTTCGGATCGTCCATCCGCCCTTCCGCATCGCCAGCAGGAAGCCCCGAACCAGCAGGGGCATCGGTGCGAAACGAAGAATCCTCGCGATCCGAATCACGTTCAGAGAGTGTCGCCGTCCTTGCCCCAGCCGGATCAAAGATACTGCCGACGCGTCCAGAATCTCGACGAGTTCGCTGCCATGCACCGCCATAGGTTGGGTATTCCAGATCACCACAATCTTGGCATAGCGTGCAACCTGTCAATGCAATAGCAACCGAAACCATCAATGACGCAAACGCTAGATTTGTATGTCTGCGTCGTGACGAGAAGTCGACCTTTTCCATGGCACTTTTCCAATTAGGCAATATTCCAGGCCCTGCACCTGCTTTGAGTTATCGCCCAGTCAGCACCGGTACTTTAGGAAGACTCTGTCGATTTCATCGAGTTTACCGACGACACCCTTTAGGGTCTCATCCGACATTCTCGAGCATCGAGGCTCGAAGATCCGAATTCGCAAGTGCGGCCCCGGCGAGCGGTTGCCACTGCGTCTCGTCACCTGCGATGGCATCACAGAGCACCTTTGCGTTGTCCCAATCACGCTCGTTCTCGATGGCGAATCGCAGATCTTCACGGTCAAGTTCGGCAGGAACCGAAATGAATCTCATCTGATAGACGCCAGGTGCATCCTGAAACCAAGCCGAAAGGCTCATCATCCCTGACGTGCATTGCATACGATCGAGGTTTCGTCGCAGTCGGCGCAACGCATCGGCGTGGCAAATTTCGCCGGCTAACCCCAGTTGCTGCATACGCTGCCAGCCGCCTCGAGGCGAGAAGAAACCGACGTAATCGCAGTCTGTCGCGCGGCCAGCTTCGCTCAGCAACCGGTCGATCAAAACCGGGTCCACAAAGGGTTGATTCCCCGGCAAGAAAACGACCCAATCCGCATCGGTTCGATCGGCGGCCGCTGCCAGCCGCTCAACGACATGTGTGTTGGGTAAATCAAGCACATCCGCTCCGGGGATCCCGGAAGTCAGTATTGTCGCCGGCAACTGCTCACCGCTGATCACAATATGCTGCACAATGGGTGAGTCGCTTAATCGACGGACCATCCGACTGATTAAGGACTGGCCCTTGAGATTTCGCTCAGCGAACTTGGCGGCTGGATGTGAATGTTCAGTTTGGCGGCAATCACCTAACTCGATTACCGCAACAGCTCGAATGGACTTTGACATCGGACACTCCCTTACTCTTGCCAATATGTTCCTAAAATTGTCCCGAGATGAAATTTAAGTGACTCACGAAGCCACTATTGTCAAATACGGGAACCGCACTTAGCTTTCATTGTGGGCTTTTCAAACGCTGGGTAAAGAGAAAAATCTACCTGTGCCAAAAATAAAGGATAATTTTTTTTGGCAGAAAAACTAACGAAATGAACTTTCAATGCCGGGGGTTATTTTGGCACTATCCATCCCGTGGCCGGATTACGAATGGCAGTTGCATGACGCACATGCTGTCCCAAATCCACTAGGCTGCGCAGACTACTTTTCTTCTCGTTCGAAGGGACTCGGACATGCCGACATGGATGCTACTGTTTTCCGTCATTGAATTTTTTTCGCTTCCGATCATCGGTTTGGTCGCCCTAAGCCTTAGTAAATTTACCGAAGGACCGACGGCGCGGATCGCCGAACGTTGGTTTCTTGGTGTGCTTCTAGCGGTCACGTTGATCACGTGCCGAACGGTGATCGTACTTGGCCCGTGCTGGTTCGCCCACACCGCGACTTTGGGACTGATGATTGTCGGCTCGATGTATTTTCCGGATCGCGAGTCGATCGTTCGAAAAAGAATCGTGGGCCAGTGGCACTAGGCTTCGTTTGAGATAGGGCGAGCGACGGACAAAATTCTTCTTCTCCACCAGTCGGATCGATTCCAGGTTATCATGCAGGTCTTGGTGTAGTGCCAACATTGCCCAGATAACTTGGATGAATAAACATGTTTCGACAGAACGAATACGCTTCGGGCGAGATGCTTCGCAGCATTGCTTTTTCGCTTCTTGCGATTGGCCTTGCCTGCTTCCGGCTCAATACAACCCAGGCGCAAGATGCTCCTTCGCTACTGGCCGACCTGGCCGTGATTAAGCAGGTTGGACCCGATGCGGCCGGCTTCGAAGCCGCAACCTTGGCAGCAAAGCGATTGTCCGCAGAACCTTCTTCAAGCGTGGCGAGCCTATTGGCTTCGATGACGGATGCGTCGCCGCTAGCGAAAAATTGGCTACGTATCGTCGCAGCCGATGTTGCCGACAATGGCAACTTCCCTAGCGATATTCTCCTCGCGTTCTTTTCAGACCGGTCACAGGATACGGATGCACGTCATGCTGCCTATCAAATGCTGGTCGTCCACGACCCTTCCTCAAAAGCGAAGCTGCTTGCCGGCGCTACAGACGATCCGAGCCTTCCGATCCGCCATCAATCGATCGCGATGATTTTGGATGAAGCGAATCAAGTCAAGGAAACCGATGACAAGGATCGAGCCAAGGAACTCTTTCGGTTAGTCGTTTCCCAGGGTCGTAACCCAGATCAATTGCAAGCAGCGGTTAAGGCGCTCGACGTTTTGGGCGAGAAGATTGAGCTTGCGGATGAACTTGGTTTGATCCGGCGTTACTGGGCGATTGGTACCTACGAGAACACGAACTCGGGAAATTTTGCGACGGCCTATCCGCCCGAGAAAGTTTACGCCGAGAAAGGGCGACTGCCCGAAGCTTGGCTCGCGGCGAACGCGGTCATTCCAGGCGGCCTTGAATCCAAAAAAACAGTGAACACCAAGTTGGTCGTCAGCGATGATTCATTTGGCGTAGTCAACATCAATCCAACGTTTGAAAATGCAAAGGATGTCATCGCCTATTGCTACGTCGAGTTCACCGTCCCTGAGGCGATCGAGGCCGTGGCTAAGCTCGGTAGCATCACGGCGAGCAAAGTCTGGGTGAACGGTAAAGAAGTGATGGCCAATGAGGTCTATCATTCTGGTTCGCGCATCGATCAGTACATAGGCGATTGCCAATTGGTACCGGGCGTCAACTCCGCACTGATCAAGATCTGCCAAAACGCTCAGACCGAACCATGGGCTCAAGATTGGCAGTTTCAATTTCGCTTCTCGGATCAGTTCGGCGCGGCGATCAAGCCTGCGGCCATCGTCCAGCCTGCGCCATAAGATTTCTTCCAAAACCTAAAACGAACGAGCGATAAGATGCCGTCAATGTATCGAAGTACCCATTTGCGATTGCTTGTTGCCAGCCTCGCCATGGCTTTAATGCTGAATGTTTACGCCGAATCGGATTGGCTTGCGTTCCGAGGCGAAGGAGGGCGTGGCGATGCCAGCCAAGCGTCTCCGCCAAGCGATTTTGACGTTGTCAGCGGTAAGAATGTGGCCTGGAAAACCGCGACCACGGGACGGGGCATTGGAGGTCCGCTGGTCATTGGTGACCTTGTGGTCGTGACAGGAAACGATGGCGAAGATCAACGTGACATACATATCGAAGCGTTCGATCGCGAAACAGGAGAACGCCGTTGGTTGCGATCGCTTCGGAGTACCGGACGACCATTCACTCACCCGACCAGCGCAAACGCCTCACCTTCACCGGTGAGTGACGGCGTGCGAATCTTTGCGCTCTTTAGCTCATGTGATTTAGTGTGCGTTGACCTGAACGGACAACTGCAGTGGGTACGAGGCCTTGCGTTAGACCATCCCAAGACCGGTAACGATATCAGCATGAGCAGCTCGCCTGCGCTGGTTGATGGTGTCGTGTGCGTCCAGTTGGAAAATCAAGGAGATTCATTCGCTGCCGGGATCGATGCAGAAACAGGCAAGACATTGTGGATGCTTGATCGTCCTCGCGACAGCAATTGGACGACGCCTCAACCGGTCGAACTCGGCAACGGTTCGGTCGCTTTTGTAATGCAAGATTCGTCATCGATCTCGATCATCAATGCACGCACCGGTGAATTGCTGTACAAGTTTGATGCAAAATGCGATACCACCGCATCAAGCACTTATGCACCCCCGATGATCTTTGTGCCTGGTGACGAGACCACGGCGCTGCGAATCAATTCCACAAGTGTCGAAGTTTTATGGCAGAACAACCGGTTGCGCCCCCAGCGATGCAGTCCGGTCGTGCATGCTGAGCGTATCTACATGGGCAAAGGCTCCGTACTGATCGCGGGCAACGTCGGTGATGGTGAAGTCATTTGGCAACAGCGTTTGCCAGGTATTAACACGGTGTGGGCTTCGCCTCTCTACACCGCGTCAGGAATCTTCGTTTTTGATGCCGCCGGCAACGTAGCCGTTGTCAAAGATAATGGTGACGATGCGGAAGTGATCGGTGAGCCAAAAATCGGTGAAGCAATTCTGGCAACACCGGCCGCCGTCGGGGATTCGCTTTACCTGCGAACCGATCTCGCCGTAGTCCGAATCAAGCAATCGTCATAGGTCAACCGGTGAGCTCAACGGCGATTTATAGTTACGTCGAAGTCGTTCCCGGTGGACCCATCCACGGAACGATTCGGCCACCAGGCTCAAAGAGCCTTACCAATCGAGCACTCGTTTGCGCAGCGTTCGCGCGTGGACGGTCGCGACTGAGCGGTGCGCTCCAAAGCGACGATACGCATGTGATGATTGAAGCTTTGCGGCAAATCGGCATCGTTGTCATCGCCGAGGATCGGGGGCGCACTTTAGTGGTAGACGGGTTACCGGAAACTCGCATGAGTTTACCTGGCGGTGATCGGGCTAGCCTTTTCATCGGCAACAGCGGTACGACGATTCGGTTTCTAACCGCAGCGCTGTCGGCGTATGGAGGCAGCTATCGTTTGCACGGCGTACCGCGAATGCACGAACGTCCGATCGGTGATCTCGTCGATGCCCTTACACCAACTTGCGAGGGGATGATCACCTGCGAATCAACGGGGGGCTGCCCGCCCGTCGTGATCGAAACAGAAGGCTGGTCGGGCAGCAAGCTGCAGGTCGCAGGCAACGTCAGCAGTCAATACTTAAGCGGCTTAATGATGGCCGTTCCGATCGCCAGAAAATCCGCGCAAGTCCGCGTTATCGGCGAATTGGTCTCTCGTCCCTACGTTGAAATGACGGCAACGATCTTGCGAGACTTTGGAGCCGTTGTTCATTGGAGCAATGATCTCCATTCCGATCATTCACTCGTCTGTCACATTGACGGAACACGCGGTTACACCGGATGCGATTACGCGATCGAACCCGATGCCTCAGCAGCCAGTTACTTTTGGGCCGCGGCCGCGATCAGCGGCGGAGAAGTCACCGTCGAAGGACTCGGACCGGATGCCATGCAAGGTGATGTCGCGTTTGTCGACTGCCTTGAGAAGATGGGATGCGACGTCGTTCGAGAGACAAATCGCATTACCGTCAGTGGCAGCAATCAACTTCATGGCATTGACATCGATATGAACGCGATCAGCGACACGGTGCAAACACTCTGCGTGGTCGCTTTGTTCGCAAACAGTCCGACCCGGATTCGCGGCGTCGCCCACAACCGGTTTAAAGAGACAGATCGAATTGGTGATCTTGCGATTGAGCTAAGGAAACTTGGTGCGATGGTTTCCGAACACGAAGATGGAATGACTGTCCAGCCGATTGCTGATTTGAGTCGTTTTTCTGGTGCAAGTCTAGAGACATACGACGATCACCGAATGGCGATGAGCCTTTCGTTGGCCGGTCTCCGTTTGCGCAGCGTGCGCATCACGAACCCTTCTTGCACAGCAAAAACCTACCCTGATTTCTTCGCGGATCTCGAAAAACTGATCGGCCGATCTCATCTTTGGGCCACCCCATGATCGTATTCAATTCGATGCAGGCTTCGCAAACATTACTTACAGTTATCACGTCGGTACTGAGTGTCATCATGCGAAGCTTTCTAGTCGTCGTTGGACGAAATCCTAAATCGCTCGCGCACACTCAGGCGAATAACTCTGTCGCAATTCGAGCCTCTTGGCCACCGAGCATCGACTTGGCGATTCCATTGTGGGTGTAAACCAACTTGCTATGGTCGATCCCAAATAAGTGCATCACGGTGGCGTGGAAATCGGGAGCGGAAAAATGCCCCTCGATCGTTTCGTGTCCCCATTCGTCCGTTGCACCCTGAATCATGCCTGCGTTCATGCCGGCACCAGCCATCCACATGTAGCCAGCCTTAGCATTGTGATCGCGTCCCCACGTTGGACGCTCGCCGGTGGCTTCAGCAGTCGGCAGGCGTCCCATCTCGCCTCCCCAACGCACAAGCGTCCGATCAAGCATTCCTCTTTGACGCAAATCCTTGACCAGCGCCGCACAGGGTTGATCGGTCGATCGACAACTGAGTTCGAATCCTGTTTTGATACTACCGTGATTGTCCCAATCGATATTACCATTTCCATGGCATCCTGTGCTGAATCTTGCATTCGGGCGGCCAACCCGTAGCTTGCAATTCTCGCTTCCAGATCCGATTCCGCAGGATTCCGTTCTAAGTGCGATTGATTCAACTCCGCAAGAAGTGCCAGTTGCGCACTCTGACTTAGCCCCGCAAGGTGCGCCGGCGGGTCTAGGTTGAGTATTCGTGGTACCTCATTGCGTGTTTACTGAACTTCCACGGCGAACCGAAAACGGTCCCGGACGCACCGGCTGCGTTGTCGGTATCAAGCTTGCCAGGGAACTTCTTACCATCCTGTTTCGTCAACAGCGGCTTAGGATCGAACAAGTCCATTTGGCTCGGACCACCAAACATGAACAAGTCGATCATCGCGTCGGCGCGGGCGGTGATCGGCAGCTTCTTCGCTCGATCCCTCTGCCGCTGAAAGCAACGACGAACAAAACGACGTTGCAAGGAACATTAAGAACCTATCCGAAAACCGTTAGCCGCATGGCGTTAGCCGCATGGCGTTAGCCGCGGTTTCCTCCGGTTTTTGGATAGGTTCTAAATAGCAGGGGCATCAAAGCGTCTCATTCTGGCAGTACCTCTCCAAAAAACTTTAGCCAATTCCCATGCATGATTTTCGCTATGTCGGCATCGGAATAGCCGGCAACATTAAGCAATTCCAGTAACCGTGGAGGCAGATCGGTATATCGATCGAGATCAATCGGCGTCTGCTCAGCTCCGTAACCACCGTCAAGATCGGTTCCAATGCCGACATGGTCAACGTTGCCAGCTAACTGGCAAACGATGTCAATGTTTCGCACCGCAGCCTCGATTGATACCGACGGCTTCGACTTCGCGTAGGTGAAACCGTGCTCTAGCATGATGGCATCGAACGCGATCCCGATGACTCCGCCACGATCGATCACAAACTTGTATTGCTCATCGCTGAATTGTCGTTGCCAGTTACTGATTCGCCTTGAGTTCTGATGGCTGGCGTGAACGCGACCGCCGAACAGGTCCGCGACTTGCCAAAACGACTTGTCGGATAAGTGAGTCATATCGACGGTCATGCCGAGTCGTTCGATGTGTTTGAGCAATTCAACTGCATCGAGCGCCAATCCATTTTCGCAACGAGTGCCGCCGCCATACCGATTCGCTCCGTAGTGCGTTAAGCCGATGGCTCGCAAGCCATGCTCATAGAACTCTTCGATCGTCTCGGGTGTCAGCACCGGATCGGCACCTTCCATCGTCAAGATGAACCCGAGCGGCTCCGTGCTTGGCGAGCGATTGAACGCTTCAACATGGGCCTTCAAGTCAGACTTGGTCTTCAGCATCCGCATCCAGCCGCTCCGCTGCATCGCGCGGTAGTACGCCAAATGAGCATGAGCGTAGGCGTAGCACGCTTCGGCCGTGGTGTGACCAAAATCGTCAGCGACGCTTCGCTCCAGCCTAGCGAGCAGCGTTGTCAAACAAACGCCGAGACCAGCTTGTCGAAGCTCGGGAAAACTGAGCGTATTGCGACACCGCCCCTGCCGACCCTCCATCCCTGCGGTGAGCTCCTGGACACGCAAGTCATCAACCGACTGCCGCAAATCACGATTCAAATCAACGGCATTGAGCGCAAGATCAAGATGGGCGTCGAATAATAACATGATTTCTAAAGCACTCCAAAGCGATTGAATGCTTCCGTTGCCGACATACCGCCTCGCACTGCTTCGCGAACTTCGCTCTCCGCGTGGGCCTTGTCCCAGGCTGCTTGCATAATGGCGGCCTCAATCTTTTGCGGAACAACCACCACGCCGTCTTCGTCAGCAGCAATGATATCGCCGGGCTCAATGCGGACACCATCCAATTCGACCGGAACGTCGTAGTCAATGACTCGCTGACGATTTCGACTGTCGTAGGGGCTTGTACCGCGGGCGAACACAGGAAAGCCCATCGACTTAATCCTAGAAAGGTCACGAATTGCCCCATCGACGACCACCCCGGCGCAACCTCGGTTTATCGCCGCACCGGAAAGCAATTCGCCCCAAATCCCTGATCGCATTGAACCTCCTGCCGCACAAACGATCACGCCATCGCGGTCACAGGAATCAATGGCAGCCAGTTCGAGCTCATAAGGATTCGGATCCTCGTGCGCCATATCAGCCCATAGTGTCGTCTTCGCGCGTCCGATCAGAAGCTTACCACCAGTGGTCAACGGCAACAGCGGCAAACGCGGTGACTGGTTTCGAAAACCGGCGATATCCAGCGCATCGCAAAGGAGCGGAACACTTAGATGGTCGCGCAATAATTCGATCGCCACGGGCATCGCTTGCGGAGTCGACGCAACTCGGCTGTGCCCATTGTGAAAGACTCGATCCGATGAGATTGTATTAGACATAAAGACAATAGGCTAAGTTGCCTGCTCCTGTTTGGCCTTCAAAACACTTGATATGGCATCCGCGCCGTCGCGGATAAGTTCCTGCCATTTACTCTTCACACCAGGTTCATTCATTCGAACGGACGGCGCTGAGAGGCTGATCGCGGCAACCACGCCCTCTTCGTCAAAAACGGGAGCCCCGATACACGAGACACCCAGATCAGTTTGGTCCTCCTCAAACGCCAACCCCTCTTTCGCAACTTTCTTTAAAATCTTCTTGATCTCAGCCTCTTCGACCACCGTCTTAGGCGTCCGTTTCTCGATGGTGGCATGACGCAGTAAAAATTCTTGTCGTTCCACGGAAAGAAACGCGACAATCGCCCGACCAAGCGCGGTACTAAAGCACGGATCACTCATCTGAGCAATGACGGCGCGTCGCAGAGTCTTCGACGTTTCGATCACATGCAGATAGAACACCTTTTCAAAACGCAAAATTCCAAGATTGATCGTTTCGCCAGTCTGTTTGTTCAATCGACGCATGATCGGATCCGACATCGAAACCCAGTAAGGATCATTTGCGCCCAACGCCAAACGCTTAATCATTCCCGTTTGACGATAGATTCCGCCGCCACAATTGGCGGCATAGCCGAGCGTACACAACGTCTTTAGCAAACGGTGCGCGGTAGACTTTGGAAGACCCACCAGGGATGCCAGTTCGTTTAACGAAACCCCGTCTGGCTTGCCAGCCATTGCTTCTAGAATTGAGAACACTTTGACTAAGTGAGCGGATTCCATCGTCGTATCATAGCATTCCGCCTGGCGGAACACAAGCCTTTGGGTTGGTTTTGGATAAGAAAGAAAATGCACTGAAAGCTTACATCAAATTGCCTCCGCTTGATTGGCGACCATCGCTGGCAATGTGACTTGGCGGGATGCCGGTGATCTTGCGCGTTTTTTTCGATTTTAGCGATTAAACACTACTTGGCGACGATTCAGGGCGCGTTTCCGAATACCGCTAATCGGCTTAGCGATTCCATCATTGTTGCCATGGCGTTCCGCTTGAAGGAATAATATTTTATTGGTAAACCGGAGCAATTGGGAACAGCCAAGCCTAAGTTGCCGGGGTAACGAGATCCGTAGCGACTTCCAAACTGCCAACCTGACTAACAACGAAAGTTTGATTGATCGATGCCTGAACATTCGACGACCGTGGCGCCAGTAACAACCACCGTTCGGTATCGGGTCATCGGGATCAGCGTCGTGATGGCCTTCATCCTCTATCTTGATCGTGTTTGCTTAGGGGAGATCATCAAGCTCGAATCGTTTTTGATGGACTTCGCGCCGTCCATGGGAATGGACAGTGAAGCGGTTTTGGATACAGCCGGCCGCGACGCGATGCGGGCGAGAATCGGCGAAGTTTTGGGCGCCTTTTTTTTTACATACGCGCTCTTCCAAGTTCCTGCTGGCTGGGCGAGCGATCGCTTCGGTGGCCGAACCATGCTTCCGATTTACATCGTCGGCTGGTCACTGATGATCGGGTTGACCGGATTGGCGACGGCGATTTCTGGATTGCTCTTGGCCAGACTTGGTCTCGGCATTGCTCAGGCCGGGGCGTATCCTACCTCCGGTGGCGTGATTCGCAAATGGTTCCGGCCAGAGAATCGATCGATGGCCAGCGGCTGGGTTTCGATGGGTGGACGGATCGGTGGCGCGACAGCACCATTCCTCACGACACTTTTGATCTTGCAGATCGGAAGCTGGCGGACTGTGCTGATCGTTTACAGTATCGTCGGCGTTTTCATCGCCGCAGCTTACTACTGGATCGTTCGAGATCGACCCAAGGACCATCCGAGAATTAGCGAAAGCGAAGTCTCGCTAATCGGCGAACCTCTGGATAATCATCGCAGCGAAATCAGCGACATCCTGCCGATGCTTTGGGGGTGCTGTAAAAGCCGAACTCTGTGGCTGAATTCACTGGTTCAGTTTTCGGTGAACGTCGGTTGGGCATTTTTAATCACGTGGCTCCCAACATTTTTGAAAGACAAAGGCGTCGACAATATTACCGGCGGACTGATGGTATCGATCATCCTCGGTGTTGGTATCCCTGCTCAGTTGGTGGGTGGCTGGCTGGGTGATTGGTCTGTCGTCAAATTTGGGTTGCGATGGGGGCGCGTGTTGCCCGTTGCGGTGTCTAGCATGATCGCTGGAATCGCGTACTTCGCCTGCATTGGTCTTGATTCAGTTTGGTTGATTGTGATTTGTTGCGCGACCGTATCGCTGATGACCGATATCAGCAATCCGTCGTTCTGGGCGTTAATTCAAGACATCGGCGGACGTAACACGTCAGGTATTTTCGCATGGGCAAATATGTGGGGGAATTTTGGTGCGGCTCTCACTTCGACCGTGCTACCGCTGTTGGCAACGCTCGGAATGTCGTGGGGCCTCGGCAACACATTCATGTTTGTGTTTCTTGGCGGTGCGTATATCGTAAGCGGGATCGCTGTGTTGGGCATGGATGCGACGAAGCCTATTCAAGCTCCGAAGCAGGTTGTTTAATGTTTACGATTTCAAGTCGGCTGGTCGCGATAGCGACCATCATAGCGGCGTTAACGAGTCGCGTTTTAGAGAGCGAACGGGCGATTGGTACTGAACCAAAGCCTCCGGTTGCGGCGCTGATAAAGGCTAAACCCTTTAAGGAAGTGAACTCTTTCACCGATGGCATTGAGGGCCCTGCTTGCGACTTTGATGGCAATGTTTACGCTTGATCAGATTCAATCATCCCTCAACTCCGTTTTGCCTTGACGATCCATGTCACAATCGCGTTCAACAAAGTCTGCGTTCGTCGTTCTTGTTTTCGCGTTTTCCTCGACCTTCGCGATCGCCGACGATTGGCCCCAGTGGAACGGACCGACTCGCGATGGCCGGACGCTGGAGAACGGATTGCTCGCTCGTATTCCGGAGGAAGGCCTGAAACTTTTATGGGAGATGCCGGTTGGTTTGGGCTATTCGGGACCTGCGGTGGTGGGGAATCGTGTTTACCTTACCGACTACCAAATGGCTTCGGGCAAGATCACTAACAACGCTGGGAGTCGAGACAAACTGACCGGCGACGAACGAACTTTCTGTTTCGACGCAAGGACCGGAAAGGTTCTATGGTCGCATGCTTACGATCGACCTTACGATATCTCGTATCCGACGGGTCCACGCGTTGTACCGACGGTGCATGAGGGAAGGGTTGTCTGTTTAGGAGCGGAAGGAGATTTGATTTGCTTCGATGCTTTCAGCGGAGAAGTTCAATGGCAGCGATCGTTCGCAAAAGATTTTAACGCAAGAACGCCGTTATGGGGTCACTCCGCAGCGCCGTTAGTTTATAAGGATTCGCTGGTGTGTATGGTCGGCGGGACGGGTAGCCTCGTCGTTGTCCTCGATCTGGAGACAGGTAAGGAACGCTGGCGAGCGTTGACGTCTGAAGAAACTGGCTATTGCTCACCGAGTATGCTCCATGCGGGCGGCGTCGATCAGCTTTTGATTTGGTCGCCCGAACTGATTTATAGTTTGAATCCACTCGATGGCAGCATTCATTGGCAGCACGAGCTTAAGCCAGGGTATGGAATGTCAGTATTGCCTCCTGTGCACGAGGGGAAGTGGTTGTTCGCCGGGGGCGAAAGCGATGTCTCAACCATGTTT
>Ga0105046_10000172_pt1 | contig 78510 bp, 61 predicted proteins | sample MAT03_FD_78385 | JGI IMG/M metagenome (GOLD analysis project Ga0105046, IMG submission 78385) | Freshwater microbial communities from Lake Fryxell liftoff mats and glacier meltwater in Antarctica - MAT-03 (megahit assembly) | ecosystem: Environmental > Aquatic > Freshwater > Ice > Liftoff... | reverse complement strand
TCGCCGTGCCGTTCCAACTTCAGGATCGATTCAGGATGTGCGGCGTGCAACTCGTCCATCGCCTGGCGCATGAGCCACTCGAGATCGGTTGAGGATGGGATGAGTGGGATGCCGCGGCCGAGGCGGACCCGAGTGAAATCGAGCAACTGATCAATCATCCGCGCCATCCGATGGCCGCTGGAAATCAGTCGGGTAAGCGGTTTCCTCAGATTCTCGTCGTCGCTCCGTTTGTTCAAGAGCTGCGCAGCCATCAAGATGGCGCTGAGCGGGTTTCGCAGGTCGTGCCCGAGAATACCGGTGAACATTTCGTTGAATCGGATGCTTCGCTGCAATTCTGCCGCAACCGCAAAACGCGCCAGGGCGGTGGCGACATGGCTCGCAATCGCCTTGGCGAGCTCAATCTCCTGAAGCGAAAGGATCCGGGGCGTATCGTAGTACACCATAAATTTGCCGATGATCGCGTCGTTGGCGACCAGGGGGATGAACGACAGCCCGCCAATGCCTTCGGCGTGAAACAACGACAGATAAGGACCCATCGCCGGATCATTCTCGACGTCGGACACCAGCACGGGATCAGGGGACCGCGCGTCGCGTGACCAGGGCGAGTGGCCTTCCACCGCCTGCCGGTAGGATTCGGACAGACCTCGCCACGCCTTGAATCGTATGACATTATCGTCGTCATACGAAAGAATCGCCGATCGCGGCGCAGAGACCGCACCCTCGATCGCATCCAGCGCAGCTGAAAATATCTCCTCTAAAGTCTGCGCGGCGTTGACAGAGCCCGCCAGACGATAGAGCAACTCGGTTTGTGCAAGACTGCGCTTTTCGGCATCGAGCAGGCGAAGGCGCTCGAGCGCCTGACCCGAATAGCGCGCCACCAACGCCATGAAACCCTTCTGGTCTTCGTCTATCGCCGGAGCATCATCAAAGGTAAAACCGATTGCACCCCGAATTCGACCAAGTGTCTTAACCGGCAGAACCGCTATCTCGTACGACCGGCCCGGCGTGACCATCTCGCCGAGGTTGGGATATCGAGCGACCAGCGCCTCTTGTGACGGGATCCAGATCGGCCCACCGCTCACGATCGCATCAAGCACCGGCAATCGCTCCAAACTATCGATCCTTGTGCTGAGTGCGCGGGCAGACTCGGCATCGTAGCCGACGGAGTTTACGAGGTTGGCGCGCAGCTGATCGTCGTCAACCACCCAAAGCCCGACACTGGAAGCGGCGAGTGCAATAGAAGAATTCTCAACCACCGCCTGGTAGACTTGCTCGTGGGTCACCGCGTCGGCAATCGCGGACGTAATCGCGGTAAAGCGTTCGTTGCGCCGAAGGACATCGTTTCGTTCCTTTTGAACATTTCTCAGATCGCGCAGCGATTCGCGTAGGGCGTTTTCTACCCGACGGCGGAGGTCGATCTCCGCCACCAGGATCTCTGACGGAACACTGGACGACTCCGGGGGATTCCGATGATCCATCCCGGTCGCTACGGGGTCAGCACGATCTTCGTCTGCACTGATGGCCGCACCCATGTCATCGGCATGCCGGACGGGACTCATAACGCATCGCACTAACACCTGCAATGTGGTTTGCAATCGAAAGTTAGGCGTCCCGTGTTACGGCGATGAAACTCCCGTCCACAGTTTTGTTCCCTTTTGAAAACGCGACACCGGACCACTCTGTTTCACGAACCTTATCCTTGCAACGCATCGCCTGGCTTGCACCTTGCATTCAAGGGCCCTTCGAGGAATGACATGAAAAAAACCAAGGCCACCAAGGGTAAGAGCAGCAGCAATTCTCACAAGAGCAAGAAGGACGGGAAGAAGGACGGGAAGAAGGACGGGAAGAAGGACGGGAAGAAGGACGGGAAGAAGTCCGACGATGCGTTGCGGCTGGACGCTATCGAGCTGCTGAAAAGTCAGCACCGCGACGTTGAGGCGCTGTTCGCCGAACTGGAATCCCAGACGGAATCATCCGGCAAAATGGCGGTGTTCAAGAAAATCGCCGATCAGCTTGCGATGCACACTGCGATCGAGGAGATGCACTTCTATCCGGCTGTTCGCGACAAGCGAACCGAGGATATTTTGCTGGAGTCGCTCGAAGAGCATCTGGGCATCAAAAGGGTGATTGCTGACCTGCTCGGCCTCCGAGCCGGGGAAGAAACCTTCGACGCCAAGCTCAAAGTGTTGCAGGAGCAGGTCGAGCACCATGTCGAAGAGGAGGAACAAGATCTTTTCCCAAAAGTGAAACGGATCTTCAACCAAGACACCTTGCTTTCGATTGGCGCAGCCATGCAAACGAAACACTGGCAACTCGAAGGAACCAATCCACGCGAACGTGTTCTAGTCGAAACCAAGGAAGCAGCACCGCTTTAGATTAAGCACACCCCAATACTGGTACGTCTCTTGCTCCACTGCGGGATATGTAACAGCAACAGCAACAACAACCATATCCACAAGATTTCCACCGAAGCGCGGACGAAGACCGGGAGCAGTTGCTAGAGATGCTCAACGAGATTGAAACCGCGATGTTGGTTACACACGGAATCAGCGGCGGATTTCATGGGAGACCGATGATGCTTGCGAAGGGCGGACTGAATGCCCAAGCGACGCGTGTTTCGAATGGCAAGTCAAGCGAGCGGTTCCTGTATTTTGTGACGACGAGCGATTCGCCAAAAGCCCTTGAGACAAGGAAGAACGATGACGTGACTCTGACCTTTCAAGATCGCAGCCGGTTCGTCTCGCTAAACGGCAGAGCCATAGTCACAAGAGATCCGGCTCTGGTCGCGCGCCTTTGGTCCGACGTCTGGAAAGTCTGGTTCCCCAAAGGGCAAACTGATCCGCGCTTGTGCATTATTCGTGTCACGCCTTACGAAGCAGAGTACTGGGATCGAAACGAGATCAGGGATTGCGCTACCTGTTCGATGCGGATGACGACTTTTACACGCCAAGGCCCGGCAACATCGCACGCATATCGCCAACGACGGTCTTGTCCGGTGGCGACAGCAGCGGATCCACACCACGGAGATCGCCGTAGCCAGGCTGTCCGTTCTGCTCCCAGTCTTGTGGCGTAAGGCCCATCGCCAACATGCAGGTGATGAGCACGCGATTGTAGGCTGTTCCGATCTGCGACGTGTAGCGCGGCCGGCGGTATTCGGTCCCGAAGTCGAGCAGATCACCCATTCGTAACACCCCGCCGCAACTGCCTGCCAGCAGCACCTGAGCATCGAGACCGTGATGGTTGATGTCTCCTATCAGGCGCAAGCCGGACTGTCCTTGCTGATTGCCGATTTCGTTGTTGAAGAACACGAGTGAGGCATCAAGCATCGACTTGCCGGTGTTTCCATCGCGTTCGGCATCAAGCCGCAACAACAACATGGACAAGTGTCGCGTGCTCCACTTCACGGCATTGTATACGGCCACAACGGCACCCGGATCGTGAGAGGCCGCGTGGTGGCCGTTCTCAACTCCATGCAAGGGTCCCGTTAGCAGGCTATCCGGATCAAAATACAGGTTCACGATGTTCGTGAGACCACAGCGCAACGCCGCGACCGTGAGATCAATGAGTGCGGCCCCCGCCGCATCAATCGATTCGGGTGTGCGACCAAACATCTCAGGGGCCCGGGGCGGCGTGCATTCAACGATTTGCCGGGATAAACGCGATTGCAGATCCCTGATGTGATCGACGTGGCGTTCGAGGTGTTGGCGATCGGCCATCGACAGACGGGGGTTCGCGGCGACCGCGCGATAATGCGGCAAAACCCGATCCACGAGGGCTTGTTTGTGACGCAAGCGCTTCGCGACCAGAGCCGGCTCGGCAAGCCTTGCTCCGAATAACTTTTCAAAGGCCTGATGGGGATAGAGACCGGCTTCAAAGAGCACCTCGCCGGAATCGGCCACCGACGTGGAACAGGACGGACCCGTGCTGGAATTGGCAATCGCAAGGTTCAGAGGCGACACCGCGCCACCAAAAATCCGGGCCGCCATCAACTTGTCGATCGAGGGTGGCAGTCCGCGCAGATCATTCGGCAAAACGCCCTTGCAGCTCCACCCCATGAGGCCACTCGTCGGGGCGTGATTTGCGCCGTCCAGCTTGTCGATGTGCCGGAGCAAGGCGATCTTGCCGCGAACCGGATCAAACGAGGCGTCGAGCAATGGCGAGATCGGTCCCGGGATCTCGGCGAGGCTCATTCGCCGAACATTGGGACCCACGGAAACGAAGTTTCCGGTTTTTCTCAACGCCGCTTCCGACGGATACCAAAACGAACCGTAGTACCCATTGGTCACTCGAAAGCTGATGAAATTTCTTGACGCGGATGCCACGGCCGCATCGGCCTCTACAAGCGACGGCAAGGACGGGATGGCGAGCGCCGCCCCTGCGCTTCCACGCAAAAATTGTCGGCGCCCGAGATGAAACGGCGTCTTCACGGTATCCCTTCGGGATCGGGTGCACGATGCCAAAACTCTGGGGATTTCAGGGCCAACTTGATCATGTTCTCGATCGTCCCCGGATGGCCACTATCATCCGGCAAAAGCGCCAGCGTCAAACGATCGACGAGGCATCGATCCGAGGATTGCACCTGCCGGCCAAAGAGCCGTTGCACCATTTGTTCGACGAGACACTTCGGTCCTGCGGTGCTTGCGGCGATGCGTTCCGAGAGATCATGCCCATCGCTGACGGGGATCACCACGTCGTCGATGATAAGTTCGGCGTCGGTTGCAATCGGAACGGCGTGGGTTACGGCCCCCACGCGATTGGACTCGGTCACGATCCACTCACCCATCGCGCCGTAGTGCCCAAAAGGGGCGCCGAAAGCTTCGAGCGTCGCATGACAGCCGTTACACGGCGTGTCCTTCGTCAGGCGGCTGAACCTTTCGCGCAACGGCTGCTCGGGCGAGTCGCGGGTGTTGACGGGCCGTATCGCGCCGGCAATGCTGGGATCCGGAAGCGGGATTTCGTCACACAGAAATCGGGCCAGGCGCGCTCCCCGCTTGACCAAGTTTCCGGCATTGGTTCCCGGGATAACCGATGTCGAAAGCCAGCCGACCCGGGTCAAAAGCCCCGCGCGGCCGTATTCCGCGGGCAGGACGACGGGATCCTTGGAATCGGGCGGGACCCCGTAGATCGTCGCAAGCGCTGGATTCGCAATGCGCGCAACTGAATCAAGGAGCAGATCGACGTACGTCCCGGCCCTGTCGAAAACACCTTCGGTGAAAAAGTCCTCGACCTCGTTGATGGTTGCGAGGCGCAGGGCGGTTCTTTCATTTGAAGTCGGTGCCCACACCGAAAGGGGCAAGGGCACATGATCAAGCTCAAGCCAGTCGAACACAAACCGGGAAAGCGCGTGGCGGGCTCGCGGATCGGTCCACATGCGGTCAATCTCGGCGTCCCAGCTTGGCGCACCGAAACCCGTCGCAGCGGCAGCCAACAACGCGTCATCCGGGAAATCGTCCCACAGGATCCGCGCCAATCGCGCCGCCCCTTCGTTCGGCGACAGCCGTTCGTGGCCATCGGTCGTTCCAAATTCGAGGAAGTAGTGGAATTCTGGATCGATGACGATGGCGCTTATCAGTGTGACGAATCCGTCCACAACACCATCGACCGCGCCAATGTCATAGCTTGCTTTAAACCGGGCAAGCTCCTCGGGTTGCAACGCACGCCGCAAGGCCCGCGTTCCCAGTCGGTCGGCCAATGCGACCACGCACATTTTCACCGCGGCGGCGTCCTGCGTTTCGATGCCGGCAAGGCACGGAAGCAAACGAGCCCGCGCCGCAGGACTCGCCATCACGGCCAGTGCAGCAGCACTTGAAATCTCGAATTGCGCCTCAACCTCGCCCGCAGTCACCGGACCGAGGTGGCTATCGTAAGAGCCGATCGCGACGGGCCGAAAGGTCGATTGGGTCGATGCGATGGCATTGATGGCCTCATCTCCAAAAAGCGATCGGAGCGCGCGCTCGTAGGCGGTGGCACCGAGTCGTGCCAGAGGCAGCGGGGCAATCGTATCCCCTTCGCAGGTAGCCGGAACCGGTTGTTCGGGCGCGGGCTGCGGTCCCGAACATCCGAGGCCCACGACCAAAGCCATCATCGCCATTTTCGAAACGGACGCGCCCGACGCCCCCCCTGCTCGTCGATTCGCGATCCCTATGCCTGCACGATTGGCCATGCGTTATCGAAGCTATGGCGGCCAGTCCTTTCGTGCAAGCGTTCAATCTTGACGAGGCGGGTCGAGTCGACTCGCCGCGTCGCGACGCAGCGCAGCGCAGCGCAGCGTTCACCACCGATTCGCCTATCTATCCCAATAAATTTTCCAGTACGTGCTTCGGTTTAATCCCGAGCCTGAGAATATCCGCTTCCGTGGACACGCCCGTCAGAATCAACACCGAATCGATGCCGAAATCGTTCGCACCCTGCACGTCCGTAAGCAACTGATCGCCGACCATCGCGATCCGCGCGGTCTGAGGAAGTGCCAATCGTTGCATGCCCGCGCGATAGATCGGCGCATGGGGTTTTCCGAGTGGAACGAAGGTGTTCACACCCGCCGGATCGCGCAGTTGCAGAATGCTTTCAATCATCCTCGCAATGGCCCCGGCGGTGATACCAAAGCCGTCTTTTTTTGGATAGACGAGATCTGGATTCGGCACGACCAGGGCTGTGTGCTCGCCGCGCCCAAGCCGTCGCAAAAGCGTCGTCACCACCGAATTCAACGTTGGCAACATCGGATAACCCCAGTCATCGGCAGCCACGATCACCTCGACCAATTCGTCGTCATACGATACAATCACGCCCCCGGCCTCGACGGCGTATTGCACCGCATCTTCGGTGCCAAGCACGATCGTCCGTTTGCCCTGTAGGCCGTTGTCGGCGAAATACTCGTTCAACAGGTAGCCTGACGTGATGAGTCGCGTCGCATCGATGGGAAGCCCAAAGCCTTGATACCGCGTCACACTATTCGCGATCGAGCGCGAGGCGTCGTTGGTGATGATGCAATACGGTTTGCCGGCGCGATCCAGCTTGCGGAGAAATGCCGCGCCACCTTCGAGAGGCCCCGCACCGTGAAGCAACACGCCATAAGCGTCGAGCAAGAATCCGTCGTATTGCGCGATGAGTGCGTCGGCGGTGATTCGTGATCCGTCACCCATCACGGCTTCCGCTTCACTTCAGGACGCTTACCTCGCACAATCTGTCGCACGCCCAGATAGACCGAGTGAACCCGGCCTGTGCCACTGCGCAACCGCTCGAGGACGAACCCTCCGTCTTTCATTCGGTCCTCGAAAATGCGATCGGGCTCTTCCGACCACACCGCAAACACTCCGTCCGGACGCAGCGCTTTCCACGCACTCTTGATCGCGGCTGTGCCGTACAACGGATCGCCCGGGCGATTGTTGTGCGGACCCTCGTATAGATCCACCACAATGGCGTCGTACGTACCAGCCACCGCCGTCGAGACAACGCGGGCCACGCCGGCCGTGATCACGTTGACCCGTCGGTCGGTAATCGCATTTTGGGTCAGAAGGGCCAGGGGTCCCCGACACCAGGTCACGACGGTCGGGTTCAGCTCGACGACATCAACAACCGCCTTCTTCGGCAGGCGAAGCAGGGCAGCCTTCAAGGTGAATGCCATGCCGAGCCCGCCCAGCAACACGCGCGGGGTGGGAATTTTTGCAATCGCATCACAGGCCGCGTTCGCGAGGGCATCCTCTGAACGGTGGCTTGCACTCGTCATCAGCACGCGCCCCCCGATCGTAATTAGAAAATCCTTCTCCCCACGCTGGCGCAATTCGAGAACGCCCTCGTTGGTTTTAACCTTGTCCAGGGTTTGCCAGGGCTGCACGTCGCATGTGATAGCATGAAGCAACATCGTGTTCACGACAGCCATTGCAGTTGCGGCCTTCCTCCTCGGCTCGTTTCCGACCGGCGTTATCGTGGCGCGCCGTGCGGGGATCGATCTGCGCACCGTCGGTAGTGGCAACGTCGGTGCCACCAACGTCGGCCGTGCGCTGGGGCGTCGCTACGCCGTACTTGTCATGCTGGTTGATGCAGGAAAAGGCGCACTTTCGGTCGTGGGTGCTCGGATGCTGATGCCCGAACAGGAATGGCCGGTGGCCATCGCCGGAATCGCCTCGGTCGTTGGACACATTTTCAGCATCTTCCTGCGTGGTCGAGGTGGCAAGGGTGTCGCGACGGCACTCGGCGCAGCACTTGGCATCGCGCCCTTGCCTGCGCTGGGAGCATTCCTCTTTTACCTCGCTATCTATTTACCCCTGCGGCTGTCGTCGGTTGGCTCGATGATGGGTGCTCTGGCCTTTCCCGTCTTGCTCATCCTGCTTGGACTGGGACACCCCGCAAACCTGACCTTCGCGATTGCCTCGACCGTGCTCATCATCGTTCGTCACCGGGAAAACATTCGGCGATTGCGCCACGGCAATGAACTCAAGGGATAACCGTGTCATGCGCTGCGGGCAATCGAAATCAGACAGCAGCGCGCAAACCGGTGTCGCGCAACAACGCCCGGTCGGCTTCAATGTCCGGGTTCCCGGTGGTGAGCAATTTCTCTCCGTAGAAAACCGAGTTCGCACCGGCCAGGAAACACAAAAGCTGTGCTTCACGCGAAAGCTCGGTTCGACCTGCGGACAGGCGCACGCGGGCCTTCGGCATCAGGATGCGTGCGGTGGCGATCATGCGAACAAGTTCCAGCGGATCGACGCGCGGCTGGTTCGCAAGCGGCGTGCCCTCGACCGGCACCAGTGCGTTGATGGGAACGCTTTCGGGATAGGGATCGAGATTCGCGAGCGTCATCAACATTGCGCAGCGATCTTTGATGGATTCGCCCATGCCAATGATGCCACCTGAACAAACCGTCACACCGGCCTTGCGAACATTGGATAGCGTGGTCAAGCGCTCATCGTAGGTTCGGGTTGTGATGATCTTCCCGTAGAACTCTCGCGACGTATCGAGGTTGTGGTTGTAGGCGGTGAGTCCTGCCTCGGCGAGGCGTCCGGCCTGCGATTCGGTCAACATTCCAAGCGTAACACACGCCTCAAGGCCCTCTTCCCGCACGCCACGCACCATGTTGACGACGGCATCAAAGGCGGGGCCATCCTTGACCTCGCGCCAGGCGGCGCCCATGCAGAACCGCGTGGCACCTGCTGTCTTGGCCAGCTTCGCGGCGGCAAGAACCTCGTCCACCTTCATCATACGCTCGCTGTCGATCGTCGTTTCGTAGTGCGACGACTGCGGGCAATACGAACAATTTTCCTGGCATCCGCCGGTCTTGACCGACAGGAGTGTACAGAGCTGCACCTCCCCTTCGGGATGGTGTTCAAGATGAACCGTCTGGGCCCGCCGAATCAGGGTCGGCATCGGCGATTCGTAAAGGTCGAGGACGTCCTGCAACGTTACATTCTGAGGCATCGAAGGACTTATACGCTCCCGCCCGGGCCGCGACAACCATCGGCGGGAGACCTTTGCCCATTCAATCGCATGATTTCGATGATTTGGCGCTTTTTCGCCGTCAGGGTCCGCCTCCACCGCCATGGAAACACCGTCGAACGTCCGCAAATTTTCGCGCTATCCTGCGTTCGCCCGTGAAAAGCCAAGCATTCCAGGGAGGCGTATTTCACACCCAATTGCCCGGTGGTAGAGCCGGTGCGACCATCGTCATCGACACCGACGGGATCTCCGCGCGGGTTCCCGACAGCGCGGGCGGCGAAACGTTTCGCATCGGCTTTGCAGACTGTTCCCTCCAGCAGGGCGGCGCCAGCGGTCGGATGGTTTTCTGCCGCGATTCGAATCGCAGCACAACAATCTTCTGCGAGGAGAAGCAGTTTCTGTCTACCCTCGCCGCAAGCGGGGGTGACCGCGTTGCCAGTGCGCTTTCGACCCTGAACGCCACGGAGGGTGGCAAACGCGCGCGCACGCGACGCCATTGGCTCGTCGGACTGTCCGTCGCGGCAATTCTCGGATTTGCCGGTTACCAGGCCTTCTCCCGCGCTGGAAACGCAGCCGTTCGCGCCTTGCCCATTTCGGTCGACGAGAAGATGGGCGAGCTGGCCTGGTCGGCGATCGACAAACACGGACCCGAGGTCAAGGATGCCGTGGTGGTCGGTGCAATCCAGAAAATGGCGGATCGCCTGGCACCGCAGAGCAAGTCCTTCGCGGGCAAGCGACTTGCATTTCGTGTGACGGTTATCGACGCGCCGATCGTCAACGCATTTTGTTTACCAGGCGGTCGCATCGTGGTGTTTACCGGCTTGATTCGCAAAGCCTCCGACCCCGATCAGGTGGCAAGCGTACTTGGCCACGAAATGGCGCACGCAACGCTGCGGCACGGTCTGCAACGGATCGCGCAATCCGCCGGTATCATCGTCGCCTTGCAGATCATGGTTGGCGACCTCGGAGGCTTGATGGCGTTCGTCACCGAGATCGCGCAACAGGGACTCATCACGAGTTACGGCCGGGAACAAGAAACCGAAGCGGACATGGAAGGCCTTCTCATGGCCCACGGTGCGGGCATCGATGGCAGCGGCCTTGAGCGATTCTTCGCGGTATTGGAGCAAGAGCACGGCGATGTGCCCGAGGTGTTGCAATGGTTGTCTACCCATCCACAACTCACGGAACGGCGTGCGACGATCAAGCAACGGTGGAAAGAGCTTGGCCCGAGCAAAGCGGTCGCGTGGGAAATCGACTGGGAAGCGGTCGTCAAACGCGCCGGCAATCCAAGCCTGACCGCAGAATACAAACCCGAAAGCGCCGGGGTAGACAGCGGCGTCCCGCGGGCCGATGATGCCCCCGACGCAACGGCGCCCTAGCCACGCAAGGAAAACGATCCATGCAAACCGAGATACGCCACCGCCCCGCCTTCGCCAACATTCGGGTGCAACTTGAAAGGGGTGATTCCCTCATCGCGGAATCCGACGCGATGGCCAGCATGAGTTCGACGGTGGCGATGCGCGCACGTTGGGCCGGTGGCTTTTTCAACGCGTTGATCCGTCGCGTCTTCGGACAGGAATCCATGTTCGTGAATGAATTCTCGACCGACAGCGAGGGCGAGGTGATCCTGACGCAGCCGTTTCCGGGCGACATGGAATGCATTGAATTGAACGGCAACACGGTGTTTCTGTAGCCGGGTGCGTTTGTCGCCTGCGAACCAGGGGTGAAGCTGACTGCCGGATGGGCAGGCTTTGGCAGCTACATCGGCAAAGAGGGGCTGTTTCGTTTGAAGGCCAGCGGCACCGGCAAGCTTTGGTTCGGCGCCTACGGCGGCATCTTCACCCGCGAGATCACAGGCGAGTTAGTCGTCGACACGGGACATCTTGTGGCCTACGAGCCAACCCTGAAGATCCACATGGGCATGGCCGGCGGCATCTTCTCGAGCTTCTTCGGTGGCGAAGGACTCGTCAGCAAAATCCGGGGTGAAGGCCGTGTGTATTTGCAATCCCGTTCCATGGGCGGACTCGCCGCCTGGACCAACGCGCACCTATACTAGGAACAAAGCGAGCCATGCGAACCGAGATCTTGTGTCGACCTGCTGCATCGGTGGCGCGCATCACCCTTGATGAGGGCGAATCGATCACCTGCGAAGTGGGCGCGATGATAGCGATGTCGACGTCCCTCGGTGTCGAGACCGCGTCCCGTAAACGCGGAGGCGGTGGCGGCGTCTTGAAAGGCCTCAAGCGCATGTTCGCGGGCGAGAGTTTCTTTCTCAACCATTTCACCGCAAAAACAAACAACCAGTCGTTGATCATCGGACCCAGCTTGCTGGGCGATATCGTATCACACAAACTCACAGGCGGGAACCTGGTGGTTCAAGGCTCAAGCTGGTTGGCGTCGGGCTCGGATGTCGAGATTGATGCCACCTGGCAGGGCTTCGGCAAGGCCATTTTCTCGGGCGAAACCATGTTCTGGGTGAAATGTTCCGGTACCGGCGACGTGCTGCTTTCAAGCTTTGGCGCTATCTACGAAGTGCAGGTTGATGGCGCCTACACGGTCGATACCGGACACATCGTTGCATTCGAGGACACGCTGGGTTTTTCCATCGGCAAATCGGCGGGTAGCTGGCTAGGCAGTTTCCTCGGCGGTGAAGGCCTCGTGTGCAAGTTCAAGGGCCGCGGCAAACTCTACTGCCAGAGCCACAACCCACCCAGCTTCGGCAAGTTGTTGGGCCCTCTGTTGAAAGCGCGCTAGCGGCAAGGATATTAAACATGACCGAAACCAGTTTCGTTCACGCACCGCTCGGCAAGACCTCGACCTCAACCGAGGGCAAGCTCGCGTTCGAGATCTTCGAGCGCCCTGATTTTTCGATTCTCGGCGTGAAGTTGCGTGCGGGAGAAAAAGTTTTCGCCGAACCGGGTGCGATGGCGACCATGACGCCCGGTGTGCAGATGAAATCGGGATTTCGCGGGGGCTTTGGTCGCTCGGTGGGACGTCTCTTCGGCGGTGAAAGCCTACTCGTCAATACGTTCACGGCGTCGCAAGACAGCGAGGTGACGCTGGCGCCGGGTCCGGCGGGTGACATGGTTCACCATCGATTGCGCGGCGGCCACCTGATGTTGCAACGCGGAGCATTTGTAGCACACAGTGACGGCATCGACATTTCGGGCAAGTGGCAAGGCGCAAAAGGTTTCTTCAGCGGCCAGGGACTGGTGTTGCTCAAGGCCTCGGGTGACGGCGACGTGTTCTTCAACGCCTATGGCGCGATCATGGAGATCGACGTCGTCGATGGGTTGGTCGTCGACACGGGTTACGTGGTCGCGTTCGAGGATACCCTTGGTTACAAGGTGTCTGTGATGCCTGGATTGCGCCCCGGCTCGAAGATCAAAACTTTTCTTTTTGGTGGCGAGGGTCTTGTCGTTGATTTCGAGGGGCGCGGCAAGGTCTGGGTCCAGACCCGCGACGTGGGTCCATTTCTTCGCTGGGTCACGCCGTTCCGCCCACAAAAGTCGCGCGGGTGAGAAGCGGCCTGAGTGTGCAACACGACCCAGCCCCGCTAAAGCCGCCCACTCTAAGTTCCGAAGATCCTTCGGGGAAGGGGTCTTTCCAGACTGCCAACCTGCGATACACTCAATTCGGCTTTCGTGGCGTCCATCAAGTTAAAATGCCCGCAATGTGGTCGGGAGCAGGTTTCATCGGCCAGCCCGGGAGCGGTGCACCCATGTGCGCAGTGCGGCCATGGCGTGGTGGTTCCCAGCCGCCCGAGCATTCCACCCCCGCCACCGCCGGCCTCTGTTACGTCCGGAGGTGCCGCGTCTCAGCTGCCCTCCACGCTGCCCGAGAACCAGCGCCCCCCGCTGAACGAACAGTTCATCCGTTCGCGATCGCATAGCAATCTGCCGGAGCTGGTGGCAGGCGGCCCCAAGCCGCGATCACCAGCCCCGACCCTGGGACACCCGCCCATGCCAGCCGGACCGCCATCGCTGGACAGCGATCTGGGGATGAGCCTGTTCGACCTCCCCGACCCGGATGCGGATCTGCCGATGCCCGCCCTGCCCAAGGATTTGCCCGAGGCGAGAGCGTCGATTCCGTTCTCCAACTTACCGGCTGCCAAGGCGCCTACCGATCCTTACGCGAACCTTCCCGCCGCCCGCGGTGCAACGCCGATGTTCGATCCGGCGGCGAACCTGCCGGCCGCCCGGGGAGCCATTTCAGCCGCCAACCTGCCCATGTCGCGCGAAGCATTTGCACCGAGCAACTTGCCCGGATCTCGCGATTCCATCCCGCTTGCGGCCGGACTCCCCATCTCGCGGGACGAATTTCCGAAACCAAGCGACCTGCCTGCAGCCCGCACGAGCATTCCAATCCCGGGGGCATCACCGGTGCGACTGGGACGCATCGTTCCCACCTCGCGAACCCCGGAACCGATGCCGGTCGAGACCCCTTCCTCAAGTGGCTCCCCGCTTGAACCGCTCGACCTGGGACTGGATCTCGACGCGGAACTCGGGGCAGATGGCCCCCCGGTTGCACGCGGTGAAACCATTTTTGGAAACCCACCATCGCCACCCGTACCGGGCGGGGGTTTATTTGATCTGCAACCGGACCTTGGCAGCATGGGACCGGGCGATAGCGAGCTCGGGTTCACCCTGAACATCGAGGGGGCCGAGTCCAACGTCGGCAATCCGACCGGCACCGTTCGCGCGCAATCGGCACTACCTGCCATCGAGATTTCAACGGCGGGCGTCCTCGAAGACTCGCTTCCCCATTTGATGCCGTATCAGCAAGTGGCGCGTGATGCGGTTGAAAAACCGGTCGCGACTCGCAACAAGAAGCCGCTGAAGCTTGCAGCAGCCGGCGGCGGCTTGGTTGCCATCGCAGCGGCCGTCTATTTCCTTGTGCTCGCACCATCGGGACCGCCCATTCCCGAGGGCGACACCATCGCCGGACAACGGGGCGCTTTGACGCGAGATTTGTATTCGGCCTACGATAGCGGCGCCAAGGCGCTGCTTGCGGCCGCAACCTTGCCACGGCCTGACGCAAACGACCTTCGTGCAGAAGCCGCCGAACTGTTGTTGCTCGCCCGCATCGGCCGCTCGGGCAGCGAGCAGCTCGAAAAAAGTGCAGAGGCGGCACTTTCCGGCATCGTCGCCGTGGAACAGCCGGGCCCGAACGAGCGACGGGCGCGCGCCTTGCTCGAAATCGCCAAGGGGCGTGGACAGCGGGTGGCGGCACTACTCTCGGGCCTTGAGAACGATCCGCGAGTCGAGCTCATCATCGGCATGAAGCACTTGCAAAGCGGCGACGCCATCAAGGCGGCGCAAACCTTCCAATCTGTATTGCGAAAGACGCCGGATCGGGCGCTCGCACACTACCTTTCGGGTCGCGCGTTCGAAAAAATCGGCGAAAAAGACAAGGCGACGGAACAGTACAACCAAACCGTCAAGGCGAACCCCGATCACCTGGGAGCACAGCTTGGCATTTTGCGCATTGCCGCGCTGCCCCCCGCCACGCTGAGAGAAAAGGCGGCCGAACTCATCAAGAAACGCGCAGACCTGTCCTCGGCAGACGAGCGAGCTGCCGTCCTCGTTTTGAGTGGCCTCGCCGCCCGTGAACAGGGCCGAACCAACGAGGCCTTCCGCGAGTTCAGTCAAGCGCTCGCCGTGGATCCCAAAAACCCGGCCGCCAACATCGCGCTCGGCATGGCGTACTTGCGCGAGGGCAAGTTCAACGAGGCCCTGGTTCGATTGCAAGCGATTGGCCCGGCCCTGCAGACGGTTTCCGAAGGGCGATTCGCACTCGGAGGCGCAACCGTGGCGACGCACCGTCGCGTCGAAGGCCTGGCGATGATCGAAGCGGCCGCCAAACAGTGGCCACGCGATCCGCGCGGGCCCTTCTTCCGTGGACTCGCGGCCGAGATTGACCCGACACCCAATTTAGAGGAAGCAGCGAAGCAGTATCAGGCCGCCATCGATCTCGACAAAACCTTCGTCGACGCTTCCCTCCGTCTGGCATCGATACTTCAAAGGCGAAACCAGGCGTCCGCAGCGCTGAAAGTACTGAAGAACGCCGAAGAAGCCGGCGCACCGCCCACGTTGCTACAACTCGCCTGGGGTCAGGCACTCATCCTCGCCAAACAACCCCAGCGCGCAGAGGACGTGTTTCGTACGGCGATTGCGGGAGACGACAAACTCGTTACCGCTCGCATTGGCCTCGCCGAGGCGTTGCGTGAACAGGGTCGCGTCGGAGAGGCAAAGGTTGAACTGGAAGAAGCGCTGACGGCATTCCCCGATGCAGACGGATTGCGCGAAAAACTCGGTGAGATCTCGCTTGCGCTCGGTGAAAAGGAAGAGTCGATGCGACACTACCAGAGTGCCATCGATGGCGGTAAGGCCGCGCTCACCGTACACGTGGCACTGGCCCGCGTCGCGATGGATCTCGGCAAGATGGATGTCGCCGAAAAACTTTTGACCAAACTCTCCGACGACGCACCCGGCACGCCAGGCGCCCTGTTCGCGATGGGCGCGTTGCGCGAGCTTCAAGGCAACCTGGGTCTTGCTTTGCAGGAGTATCGCCGCGCGGTCCAGGTCGAGAACACGCCCATTGTACAGCTCGCATTCGGCAAGGCCTTGCTGAAGGGCGGACGCGAGGACGATGCACTCACGGCGCTCCGACGCGCAGAAACGCTGGCGGAAGCGCGACTCGAACTGGGACGAATCATGTTCCGCCGACAGGACATTGAACGCGCCATTACCGATTTGACGACGGCGGTCAACATCGACCCAACCCTCGACGAGGCCTACCTACTCATCGGCAACGCGCACGATCATATGGGCGATACGGCCAAGGCCGCCGAGGCCTGGCTCGCATGCATTCGCACCGCTCCGACCAACGTCGAGGCGCTTTATCGCATGGGCCGGCTCAAGGCAGATCAAGGCAAGACCGCCGACGCGATCGACTTCCTTCGTCGGGCGTCCACCAACGTGCCTGAAAGCAAGCCCTGGGCAGCCGACGTTTATTTTCAGCTTGGGTATGCCGAACTCAACGTCGGCTCTCGATCGAGTGCGCGTGCTGCGCTTGAAAAGTACCTCGCGCTGGCTCCCACCGATTCGCCGGCTCGACCGGCCATCGAAAAGCTGCTTCAGGAACGATTGCGCTAACCCGTGTGGTTGGCCAACACGCTCACGCTGTCCCGTATTCCGCTCGGGATAATGTTCTTGGTCTTCGCGGAACAAACCTATCTGGCGTCGGCGATCCTGGTCGCCGGAGCCGTAACGGACATCGCCGATGGTATCGTCGCACGAAAATGGATCGCGCCGGGCAGCACGGCGGCGGTCCTCGGAGCCTGGCTCGATCCCACCTGTGACAAGTTTTTTATCGGCTGCGTTCTGTCGGGCATCTATCTTCACAGCGCCGTCGACCCCTTCTGGATTCCTCTGGTATTGATGCGGGAGGCCCTCCAGCTCATCGCGCTGTCCGTCATGGCCGCAGGCTGGCTTCGCCCCACGGCAACCCGCGCAGACTACGATTTCCGCGCCGACCGCCTCGGAAAATCGACCACCGTGGTACAGTTCGCGTTTGCCACCGCAGCGCTATTCCGCTTTCCCGCGGCGATCTCGGCTGGCCTCGCGGGACTTGCTGCCGTGCTCGGCGCCGCCAGCGTTTGGATCTACATCCGACGATACCTGTCGGAATGAAGATGAAAAGCCACCCCGGATCTCCTACCCTCTCTGGCAGGCAACGTGTCTTATTTTTGGCAGCGCGATGATTCGCAAGGTTCGGGCAATGGGCAGGGTGGCAAGGCGCGTTCGATTGGCCTTCTGCGTTCGCTCGGATGGCGCACGCCGCCGGTCATTGTTGTCGCGAACACACTATTCCAATACCTGACCAAAGCTTTCCCCCCAGCCGAATGGCCAAACCAGCCCGCCGATCTCGAGAGAATTGACCGCATCACAGACGCATTGCTGTCACAGCCGTTTCCCCGCAACCTTGAAACCGAGTTGTCTGCCGAGCTTGATGGTTTCGGACAAAGCGCAACACGTTTTTCCGTGCGTTCGTCCTTTGCAACCGAGGCCGACGCGCGATCGCTTGCCGCAGGTGTCTACGAATCCCGTATCAACATCGGTCGCGCAAGTGTTGCAGCGGCAATTCGCTCCGTCCTGGCCTCGGCCGTGGCGCCGGGAGCCATCGCCTATGCCCAACACGCCGGTCTTGATCCTTTCGCGGGACCATTCGCTGTGTTGGTGCATCCTTACATCGATGGCAATGCGCACGGACACGCCATTCGTGATACGGTAGGGGTATCGTTCATGGTTCTTGCGGGGACACTTTCGCGAGAACATCGTGCTGCTATTGAATCCAATCTTGAAAGCTTGCCGGAAGCCGCAACCCCATGCGAGGTGGAATGGGTGACCGACCAAGAGGGGCCGGTCTTTCTGCAATGGCGCCCCCATGTTCCTCCCCCGCCCCAACCCGATTGGCTGGGATACGATTTCTTGCCATCGACGGAACAACCGGCCGACTGGCACTGGGATGCCGCGCACAACCCCTTGCCGCTGTCACCCGCGCAGGCGGGTCTGGTGCAGATCGTGGACGATCGGTGTCGCATCGGCATTCGACAGAGGGTCCTCGGTGGATACTTGTTTTACCGAATCGATCCAGATGTTCCCACGGTGGGTCCAATTGATCTCTGCGCGTTCTTCGACGTCCTTGAATCCGATGCAAACGTTGCACTCAAACAACTGAGCGATCCGCCCGAACTCGAATCCGCCATTGAATTGTTGGTTCGCTTCTACCAGCCGCTTTTCGGCATGCTCGGGCCAGCGGCAAAAATGGCCCGACAAGATCTGCTGGATTTCTTGGCGGCCTCGGGACTGCAAACGTTCGCACCGGATCTGTTGCTGGCGGTTCCGTCGCACGCAACTTTGCGGATGCAACTGTTTGCGGAAATGCAGACCGTCCCCGGCGAAACGCGATCTGCCCAGGCGTTGCTTGATGCCATAGGCGACGAGGCTTCCGTTTGGGACGTGGCCGAACCGACGCGACGGGAGACGATGACCTGGCGCCGCGTTGCACTCGCTGAATCCATCTCGAGCTTGAAGAAGAATGCATCCCGTGCAGAACATGCGCGGCACGCAGTCCTCAACGCGATCGACGAATCGAAACACGAAATCTTTCTCATCCGCTTGCAGATGGCGCGCGATGCCACTGCCGTCGGCGAGAACGATGATGCCCTCTACGCCCGGATAGTCGCACCCTTGCGCGTGGCACTGCTGCACCTTGGCAGGACGCTCTGCAAACGCGGTCACCTGGATCGACCCGAGTCGATTTTTTTCCTGCCACTCCCTATTTTGCGACGCCTTGCCGACGGTTCGATGGGCGGTGAAACTATCATGTCATACGTTTCACAAAACCAAGCCGAGCGCGAACACTTTCTCCGCGCACCACCGCCGCTTGGCCGAAACGCTCGATCTGAACGTGCTGGCGTTTCAGGGATCGGAACCGGCGGTCGAACCATCGGCACCGTTTTCCACCATGAGCCGGGTCGCTTTGACTACCCGGACGATGCCGTGTTGGTGGCCATCACGTTATTGCCGACGGAATTACCGCTGCTGCGACCGATCGCCATCGTCACCGAAACCGGGGGTCTATACGGTCACGTCGCAGCGCAGGCCCGCGAGCGAGGACTCCCAACCGTGATCGGATGCATCGGTGCGTGCGCACACCTAACACCCGGAACCCGCGTCATCGTCGACGCGGATGCCGGTGTGGTTATCCCCGTTGAAACGTACTAGGCGGAGGCCGATTCGCGCGACTTTTCGACGCGCTTGCGCTCGTTGTGGTCCAACACGCGCTTTCGGATGCGGATGGCAGCCGGGGTAATTTCGACCAGCTCATCTTCGTTGATGAACTCGAGCGACTCTTCCAGGGAGAATCGACGCGGCGGCGACAGAATCAGCTTCTCGTCGGCTGCCGTAGTACGGATGTTGGTGAGTTTCTTCGCCTTCGAGGGATTGACGACGAGATCGTCTTGCCGCGAGTGGAGACCCACGATTTGTCCGCCGTAGACTTTGATGCCAGCGTCAAAGAACAGCTGGCCGCGCTCTTGCAAAGAAAACAACGCGTAAGCGTTCGTGTCGCCCGGATCCTGTGCGATGAGAACGCCGTTGAGACGTCCCTTGAACACACCCACGTAGGTACCGTAGTGGCTGAAGTTCGCATTCAGGATGCCCGTACCGCGCGTCAGCGTAAGAAAGAGCGATCGGAATCCGATGAGGCCACGCGCCGGAATGATGTATTGAAGGCGTGTGCGCCCTTCGCCGCCTGGCTTCATCTCGGTCATGCGGCCGCCGCGGCGACCGAGCTCCTCGATGACAGCCCCTGCGTAACTTTCTTCGACGTCGATCCAGGCCTCTTCATAGGGCTCTTCACGAACCCCGTCCTTGTCGGTTTTCACCACGACCTGCGGCTGCGACACGAGAAGCTCGTAGCCCTCGCGACGCATGGTCTCGATGAGAATCGAAAGGTGCAACTCGCCGCGCCCGAGGACCTCGAACACGTCTGGCGCCGCCGTTTCGTTGACCCGCAACGCCACGTTGGACTTGAGCTCGCGCAGCAGCCGATCACGAATGTTGCGCGACGTGATGTACTTGCCCTCCTGGCCTGCGTTGGGACCGTTGTTAACCATGAATTGCATTTTCACGGTTGGCTCTTCGATCTCGAGCAAGGGCAGAATGCGCGGATTGGCGATGTCGGTGATGGTTTCGCCGACCGTGAGATCGGACATGCCCGAGATTGCGCAAATATCGCCTGCAGCTACTTCAGACAACTCGAAGCGCTTGAGCGCCTGGTAACCGAGCAACTTCGCCACGCGAAATTCCTCTTTGCGACCATCGCGATGAACCAGCAAGCAGCGCTCACCGGGTTTCAATCGCCCCGCAAGAACGCGACCGATGCCGACATATCCGAGGAAGTCGTTGTAGTCGAGGGTCGTGACCTGCATACAGAAGGACGAGTCCAGATCGGCCACGGGTGGCGGAACGGCCTCGACGATGAGATCAAGCAACGGGCCAAGGTCCTTCTTTTCGTCGCCGAGGTGCTTGATCGCATAGCCTTCGCGACCCGATGCATAGATGACGGGAAAATCGAGCTGTGCGTCGGTTGCACCGAGGTTCACGAACAGATCGAACGTCGCATTGACGGCCCCATCCGGATCAGCACCGGCACGATCGATCTTGTTCACGACCAGAATCGGTCGCAAACCAAGCGCGAGCGCTTTTCGTGTCACGAATCGCGTCTGCGGCATCGGACCGTCGAACGCATCGACAAGCAACAGAACCGAGTCCACCATCTGCAACACGCGTTCCACCTCGCCGCCGAAGTCAGCGTGTCCGGGTGTATCGACGATGTTGATGCGCGTACCGTTCCAGGTGATGGCCGTGAACTTGGAGAGAATCGTGATGCCACGCTCGCGCTCGAGATCATTCGAATCCATCGCGCAGTCGGCGACAACCTCTCCGCGGCGAAACGCTCCGGCCTGGTGCAGAAAGCCATCTACCAACGTGGTCTTGCCGTGGTCGACGTGCGCGATGATGGCGATATTGCGAACATCTTTGCGCTGCGGAACTTTTTCGTTTGATTCGGACATGGTTAAGGGGCGCGGAGAATGCCATGCTCAACCCTACCCGGCAAACATCTCCTGAAAGCGTCACGCGCTTGACGTATTTGCCCGGGGCCCCCACACTCCCATCCGCATGTCATCGCCCGAAACATTCGTTTCCGAACTTGAGGGCAAAAACCAAACGTCTTTCGAGCGTTTAATCCAACAATGGCTGGGTGTTATCGCAGAACAGGACCTGTCGGTGGTCGCCCTGGCAAAGTTGGAGGCCCGTTTTACGCTGGAAGCCACCGAAGCGGCGGCCCTCTGGACCGCCGATACCGAAGGGGTGTCTTATAAAATGGCGCTTGCGGCGCACTGCGGAGCCTGCGCGCAGCGCTACACGCTGATTGCGAACCGGCTGGCAGAACTGGGGGTCTCAGAGGGCGATTTTGACCCAGTCGCCCTGGGATACTCCCGGCTTTTCGGGTTTTTCCGGTCCCTGCAAACCGTCGAAGAACGCTCGGCCGCAGGTCCGCTTACGGCTGGGTCGTTCGCACTCGAACGATACCGCATCGCGGCAGAACGGGCGCGGCAGCTTGGCGATCTCGAAACGGCCGCCCTGTTTTCGGACACCTTGCCGGCCACCGAAATGGAAGCAATTCATTCCAGCCGCGTGGCGTTGCTCGCCCGTGTCAAGAACGAAGAGGCACAGGCACGAGCCCGACGTGCGGCCTACCGGTCGATCGAGCTTTTGACGGAACTGCACGAGACCGGCCTCGTGAAGAAGTTTCTGGGTCGCTCATCGCGACGCCCGCCCTCGCCCTAGATCGTCACGTCGACGACCACGACCGTGACGTTGTCGCGCCCGCCGCGTTGATTCGCCGTGTTGATCAACCGCTGCGCCACCTCGGCTGCATTGCCGCCGAGCAAGCTGTCGAGCTCGGCCTCTTCGAGATAGCCGTGCAATCCGTCTGAACAGAGCATGAATCGATCACCCGGCTTCACCTCGATGTCGATCACGTCAACCTCGACGAAGTCCTGATGACCGACCGCCCGAGTGATGACGTTTTTTCCCGGGGCATTTTCTGCCTCTTCGGGCGTGATGAGGCCCAATTTCAGGCGAAAATTAATGAGCGTGTGATCCTCGGTCAACTGGGTCGCGGATCCATCTCGGAACAGGTAGACGCGGCTGTCGCCGACCTGCCCGATAAACGCGCTGCCGCCACAAACCAGAGCACAGGAGAGTGTCGTGGACATCCCCCGTTGCTGAGGGTCCATCATCCCCATGCCGAAGACCATGTAGCACGCGGACTGCACGGCGTTTTCGATCAGACGCCGAACAAACTGACCGTTTTTTTCGGTCGGATCTTTCCGGAACGTTTCGAGGGTCGAGGTCCACTTCCGAACCCAAGAATGCACGAGTTCGACAGATTCGGCGCTTGCCACTTCACCCTTGGCATTGCCACCCACTCCGTCGCAAACCACGTACAACCCCAGTCCGTCATCGCTCAGAAACGAATCTTCGTTGTTCGCGCGACGCCGTCCAACATCCGATAGCCCGACAGAGATGGCTTTCATAGCTCGTGGCGGCATTGTACTTTCATCGGGAGGAAACTCGAATTTCCTGATCTGTTCTTGGCTGATTCTCGAGACCGGATCGTGCCTGCTGTTCAGGTGTGCAGTGAGGGCCTGTGGCTCACGGCGCCATCCCGGATCGTCGGTCGATCGGTTCGGTGACTTGAGTGGCCCCTTGTCACCCCGCATCGCTTCGATGCGGCCTCATTCGAGGCTTGGTGCTTTCGGTGAGAGTCCTGGAAATTCACCGTGTTATAGTCTTTGGCGGTGACGACGGAAGAGGAGGGAGCCGACCTAACACTCCCCTTGAAATTTGGCCGCTATACGCTCGTCGAGCGCATCGCGACCGGTGGCATGGCAGAGGTGTTCAAGGCCAAGATCTTGGCCACCCACGGCTTCGAGAAGCTGCTGGTCATCAAGCGCATCCTGCCCCACCTGGCCGCCGACAAGAACTTCGTTTCGATGTTCATCGACGAAGCCAAGCTGACCGCGCAGCTCACCCATCCCAAGATCGTTCAGGTCACCGACTTCGGCGAGGTCGACCGCTCCTACTTCATCGCGCTTGAGTTCATCGATGGGTTCGACGCACTCGCGTTGTTGCGAACGTCGGCGCAAAAACAGGTTCGTATCCCGATCCCGATCAGCGTCTTCATCGTGATGGAAGTGCTCGACGCACTCGACTACGCCCACAACGCGGTCGATCGCGAAGGCAAGGAAATGCGGCTCGTTCACCGCGACATTTCGCCGTCCAACGTATTCATTTCACACCGGGGCGACGTGAAACTGGCCGACTTCGGCATTGCCCACGCCTCCGAACGCGAATCGAAAACGCAGGCAGGTACGCTCAAGGGTAAATATGGCTACATGTCGCCCGAGCAGGTAGTCGGATCGAAGCTCGATGGCCGAAGCGACGTCTTTGCCGTCGGCATTGTGCTTGCGGAGATGTTGATGGGGCGCCGTCTCTTCACGGCACCCACCGATCTCGATGTGCTACTAATGGTCCGCGACGGCCGACTTGAACGGCTCGACAAGTACTGCAAGGACATCCCACCCGAGCTCGATCGCATCGTGCGAAAATCGCTCAAAAAGCGGCTCACGGATCGTTTTCAGTCGGCGGGTGAATTCCGCGATGAATTGGCGGATTTGATGTTCCGCTTCGGTTTTCGAGTGGGGCCGCGCAACCTGGGCGAAATCGCAAAACACTATTTCGACAGCACGCCCGAGGGTTACACCCAGCTGAAGGAACAGGTCAAGAAGTGGGCGGTAACGGTGGAACGCCGCGCGCGCGCCTCCTCGGTGCCACCGAAAAGCGCCGCCCAACAAGAGCTCACCACGCCACCTGGCGCGATCGAAACAGGCGTGAACACCCAGCCTGCTTCTCGCGTTCGAGCCGACTCGCAAGTGGCAGGCTCGCGCACGGTTTCGACCGAAGAGCCCACGCGGAACCATTCTGCGGGTGATGAAGATCTGGATGTCGTGATCGACGGCGATGATAGTCGCACCTCGATCCCGAAACCCGCGGCCGCGACTTCGGGTATGAACGAAACAACCCGCGCTGCAATGGCCTCGCTCGATCAAGCCATGAGCAAGCCGATGTCCGTCGTGGTCCTCGACGACTACGATGCACCGCCGCCTGCCTCTGGGCGAAATCCTGGAACCCCGGCGGGTCCATCGGGAACACCGTCGGGTTCGATGCTCTCACCCATGCGTGACACAGGCCCGATGCCGTTTGCGACACCGCCCAATTACGGTGCCGTTCCAGCGGGTTCGACCACCGGCTCTTCCGGTGCCATCAATGTGGGTGGTGCGTTTGGTTCGCCTTTCGCGGGGCCGCCCGGAACCGGGCCGGGATACGGCGCGTACCCGTCAACGGGTATGAACAATTCCCCCACGACGGATCTAGGCCAGGGGCTCAACACCGGCGCACGCCCGCCTGACAAGGGAGGCGACCTGTCCGTCATTGCGCCGATGCGTGTTTTCGCGGATCTCGCCATCGCCGGGGAAACCGGCTTGCTGCGCTTTGAGCTCCAACCCCACGTCAAGGAGATCTACCTGGTTCGCGGCGCCCCCGAATCGATCAACAGCAGCCTCAAAAACGAGCGCTTCGGCGAATATCTCGTGTCACGCGGATTTCTCACGCCTCAAAATCTCGACATGACGATGGCGCAGCTGCCCCGTTTTTCGGGCAAGGTTGGCGACACGCTGGTGGGCCTCGGGTTCATGCGACCGCTCGATGTGTTTCGTTTGCTTTCGCAACAGGTGCGCGAGCGCGTGATGGACATCTTTGGTTGGGTCCAGGGCTATTTCAGTTTCTACCGCAATGTTCGCAATCCACAGGAAGCCTTCCCGCTCGGCCTCGACACGTTCGAGATCCTCGGCGCAGGGCTGCTCACATTGCCTTACGATTTCCTTGAACGGCGATTCGCACGATTCCTCGACTACCGTCCGCGCGCGAATCCCTACGGTCGTGTTTCGCCAGAATCGTTCCGACTTGGACCAACACCACGCGAAGTGCTGGGATTTCTCGATGGATCCCGCACGCTGCGCGAATGGATCGCACGGTTCGGAAACCCCGAAGAATTGCTCACGTTCTTGCGAACCCTGTATTTGCTGGTCGAGACCGATCTCGCGACGTTCATGTAATCACGGAAGCGTGGCTGGCGTTCGGTCGACGGTAAATACGATCTGATCCTCGTGAATCACTGCTGAAACTGGGTTGCGGGCGTCGGGGAGAACGCGAGCATACAAAACGCCCTCGCGCATTTCGACCCAAACATGGCGAACACCATCGGTGCCGAGCGCGAAATGCCCTTGACTCGCGGCGGGCACACGCGCAGCAGGCAAGCGCGCGGCAATGCCAACTGGCGTGAGAAGGCGGTAGACCTGACCATCGCGATCCGATCCTTTAAATGCAATACGAATGATGGTACGCGCCGACGTGACCTCTCGCTCAAACGGAAACTCGTGCAAACGCGAAATCGGCAACGAAGAAAGCGGCGACACCCGCGGCCGAATCGCTGTTATGGGTTCACGCCCGATCGTCGGCGATGGCGCAGAGGTCGAGCTTTGGCGGGCGAAAGCCCACATCAGTCCGATGCCCAACAGGCCTCCCGCAACCCCGTAACGGCCGGTGTTGCTCAAACGCGAAATCACCCTGGGAGCAAGCTCGATGCGTTCGGTATCCGATTCATAGGTCGGCATGACAACGACCGGTCCGTCGGATTTGACGAGTACCCGTTGCAGCGCACTTCGCTCCGACAGGGAAAGGTCCACGAACTCGATGCCGGCCTCCGGAATCGGAGTGTTGCCGCTGTGCGCCCAGGCGATCTTGCCCGAAAAGACACAGGATTCGTCGCCCAGGAAAACGTGGCACGACACGTCAACCCCCGGAGACGGAACCCGGGGCGCGCGGACGAACATCCCGTGGGCACTCAGGTTGTGCACTTCGGCTGGCAATCCTTCGGGCTCGCCGGCTGCCCGCAGGTGTGCAACCCCACGGTACTGGACACGTTCCGTCCGACGCCGTTGATCCAAATTGGTATTCATCCCTGCCGCAGCATCGCGCGGTCCGGTCAACAAGCAAATTATCCACCAAAACCCCGGATGAATGAGCCAGGCGCCCCTGTAACGCCGTCTACTCAATCGAGCCCTACCCATGAACCGAAAACGACCCATTTATCGAAGACAATTCCTGCAAGGCGCCGGCGGGGTTTCGCTCGGCCTTCCGTTTCTGCCCTCCCTCGTTTCACGTGTTGTGCACGCGGCGGATCCGGCGCTGCCGTTTACTCCCAACCTTTGGTGGATGACGAGCGACCACGGCGGCGTTTTTGAAACCAATTTTTTCCCAAACAAAAACCAGCTGAACCAATCCTTCAACATCCCGAACGGACACACCGGAAATTGGGGAAAACTGACCGCCACGAAGCAGGGCAACAACAACGTGGTGTCGCCCGTCTTGCAAGCACCGTCGACCGCGCTATCCGACGCCCTCGTCGACAAGATGAACGTATTGTGGGGTTTCGATATCCCGTTTTACATCGGCCATCACACGGGCGGCCACCTCGGCAACTACGCGCGCAACGATGGCAACGGTGGCGATGGCCTGGCAGTTCAAGGCGACGTGCGACCAACGCTTGACCACATGCTGGGCTGGTCACCCTCGTTTTACAAAGACAGGACCGGGATTCGAGAGCGGCATGTGACCTACGGGTACGGGCGCAACGTAACCTGGAACTATTCGAACGGGAGCACCCAGTCCGGTGGTATTCAACCCGGCATCGTCGTGTTGTCGTCGCGCAATTTGTTCAACAGACTCATCGACGTAAACGCAGCACAGAATCCCAATCCGACGCCCGGACCCGCGCCACGAGCGTCGATCGCGGACCGGGTGTTGGTGTCCTACAAACGTTTGATGGAAGGCAACCGACGGCTTTCCGCCCGCGACAAGACGCGCCTCTCGGATCACATCAGTCAGATCAATGAACTCGAGATGAAATTGAACCCGCAAGGAGGCGGAGGCAACGGCGCTATTTGCAAACCAGGCGCTGTTCCCACCGAGGACACGGCCCGTTTCGTGAACCTGAACGACCCGGTTTCTTACGCCAAGGTGGCTGATCTATACAACGACGTGGTGGTGGCGGCGCTTGCCTGCGGAACCACACGCATCGCGGTTTTCGCACTTGGCAGTGGCGAACATGCCACGGGTTACAGTGGCAACTGGCATCAGGACATCGCACACCAGTGGGAAACCGCGAACGCACAGATGCAGCTGCGAGCATCGAATCAATTCGTGTTCGAGAAGTTCTTTGTCAACATGATGACGAAGCTCAATGCCGTGGAAACAGCACCCGGCAAAACCTTGCTCGACGATACTTTGATGGCTTGGTCACAGGAATGCGGCATGTCGACGCACGACTCCGTCTCGATTCCAGTCGTCACCGCCGGCAGCGGCTGCGGCAAATACAACACCGGACGATTCATTGATTACCGCAAAGGTGGCGGCCCGAGCGGGTCAACCAACAACGATCAATTCGGTTTGCTGTGGAGCCACTGGCTTGGCAGCGTCGCGGTCAGCATGGGAATGCCCGCAACGGAGTTCGAGCGCTGGGGCCATCGTGGCATTGGAACGCCATTCCTCACAAAAGAAGGCTGGACGCCGAAGTACGTGCAACACTACGGCAGCACGAGCTCACCCTACTTTCAGATGGCGAGCGACAAACTTCCGATCCTCAACACCTGAGGCGGAATGAACGTGTGGGCGGTCCGTCGCTTCAGTTGGCTAGGCCGAGGGCGGGCGGCAGCTCCAACTCGGTCTCGCTTGCTGACTCGCTCGCGCCCGGAACGAAACCCCGAATTGCAAAATGATCGGCGCCCCAGCGGCTGAGTGCCCAGGAAATCGCGTCCGAAAGTTCGCGGAATAACGCCGCGGGTTCCGTAGTTCCATCCGGAACCACCGCAAAATAGGTTGGGTCTTCGGAATCCAGTCGGTCTCGCTCGTCCATGTCTTGTGGAGGAAGAACGCCTTTGGGGAGCGAATATTCCCGCCGCGCCGACAAGAAACGACCGCCGCTTTGCGGCAGATCTGGTTTTGCGCTCGAGAGCGTCACGCAGTCCAGGGCGGTTCAGGTGCCGCGATACGCAGCGTTGCGCCGGTGTCGGGATGGGCCAATGTGATGGATTCCGCGTGCAGGCGCAAAGCCTGAACGCCCAGTGCCGCGGCTACCCGCTCGGTCGAAGGATCGGAATACAGATCGTCGCCCAGGATCGGATGACCGCGGTGGGCCAAATGCACTCGAATCTGATGAATGCGCCCCATCCCAAGCGTCGCACGAACCAGCGCCGACGAACCCCGTTGCCACAAACGCTCGAACACGGTGCGTGCTGGCAACGGATCTCGACCCCCGTTGACCATCGCGCGACTGCCGCCTTTTCCGCCGCGTCCAATCACACCATCCACAGAAAAGGACAGCGGCGGCGCGCCCGCGACGTGGGCCAGATAGGTTTTGGTACACAAACCAGACGAGAGCGTCTTGCGCAACGTCAACCAGGACTCGCGGCTGCGGGCGGCGACAATCACACCGCTTGTCCCCGTGTCGAGACGATGACACAGCCCTCCCTCGCGGGCATCCTCCGAGGAATCGAAGCACTCGGGATAGCGTGCTACAATTCCCGCGGCAACCGTGTCACCCTCATTCGGGCGCAAAGGATGACTGGGAATACCCGCAGGCTTGTTCACCGCCACCATCGTCGAATCCTCGTACAAGACGGCGAGGCCCATCGCGCGCGGTTGCAAGACCGGTACCTCTTGCGTGCCCGCGATCTCCGGCTCGGCGGAGGCGTCAATGTAGCTGCCCTTGTTGAGCCTTCGGCCCGCAAGCGTCACGTTTCCCTCATCGAATAGTTTTCGCGCCGCGCGCGCCGAGATTCCGAGTCGGCGCGCAACCACAGCGTCCGCCCGTTCTTTTTCGCCCTCACTCACTTCGACGATCGCTGCCGTGGTTTGGGAGCTGCCGTCGCCGTTCGGGTGGTCCGCGACCCAGTCGCGCTGCGCGCCTGCACTTCACGAGGCAATTCGGTGGTCGGGGAGTAGACGATGACCTTGTCCCCTTCCTTTAATTCTGTCGTCCATGAATAGCGATTGATGCGTGCCAGATCACCGGGCGACAGTCCGTAACGGCGGGCGATTTTATTGAGCGTATCCCCCTGACGCGCTTTGTACTGAAGACGCGTTTTGCCACGACGGGCCACTTGTAACTCGAGAAATTCTTCGCTGCCGAGGGTCACGACCTGCAGTCGCGTGGGATCAAGCAGCGCCACATCTTTGCCGTCGAAGGACTCCGGTACAAAGAGCTGAAACACCATGCCCATCTGAAGGTTTGCGGCTGGATCGAGGTTGTTCCATTCCGCGATGTCCTCCACGGCCGAGTGCATGACGCCCGCCACCGTCTCAAGCGTATCACCCGACACCACGCGATAAAACACCCGCTCGCGTCCGGGATACGAGAATGCCTTTTCGGGCACGGCGACAAGCAGCGGTTCGTCCTTGCCTTCGCTGCCGATCGAGGCAACCTCGTCGCCCGTTTCAGCCGGTTGCGGCAGGCGGGTCGGCACCACCAGCGTCGTGCCGCCACGCAATTCCGAGGCACTGTCCACGCCATTGAGCTTGCGCAGCTGCTTTTCGGTGGATCCATAACGTTTGGCCAGATCGCCCAGCGTTTCGCCGTGTCGCAACACAACCGTTGAATGCGCCACGGATTCGGAATGCGCACGGCCAAACCCTGCGGCAAAAACCGGCGCAGCGCCATGCGGTATTCGTACCACATGTTTTGCTCGGTCGGGCGGCACGCGTCCGCGTATCAGTGCGGGATTGAGCAAAGCGAGATCTTCGAGTGTGGTACCCGCCGCCTTCGCCACCACGCCGAGCGGCGTACCCCCTGGCACGTCAACGAGATCAAACACAAAAGGCGGATCCATCGTGAGGTCGGAAAAACCGAACGCCTCGAGGTTCTTGCCCACCACCGCCGCCGCGAGGATTTTCGGGACGTAGAGCGTGGACTCCCACGGAAGTCCCGATTCATGGCGGATCAGTTCCCAGTAGTCGTTCGTGTTGTAGCGCGCGATCGATTGCAAGACCGCGCCGTAGCCGGCGTTGTAGGCGGCAAACGCCAGCGGCCACGAACCGAATCGGACATAGAGATCTTTCAGGTAGAGCGCCGCTGCCTCGGCCGCGGCTTCCGGATCGCGACGTCGATCGACCCAGTAGCTGACCTCAAGTCCATAGGCGCGCGCGGCGCCCGTCATAAACTGCCAAATGCCACCCGCACCCGCGTACGAAGAAGCGGCGGGCTCGAATCCACTTTCGATCATGGCCAGGTAAACCAGATCGCGGGGCACACCCTCTCGCACAAGCACGCGCTCGAACAGGGCCTTGTAGCGACCCAAACGCTGCAACCACCCCCGAATGATCGCGTGTCCGCGCGCGTCGTTCTTGAAGTAGTCCAGATAACGTACCACACGCCCGTCGAACCGAACGGGGATCTCGGGCATCTTCAGGGTTCGCAACCAGGCCGGAGCGCCCGACTCGGTATCCCGAGGCTCTGACCGAGGGGGCGCGGCCAAGCGCAACACTTCCGGCACGTCGCCGCTTCCGCTCCATCGACCAGGCAACGTCGGGGCCTCCACCTGGCTTCGGGGATCCTCGGGGTCGCGAATCAAAACTGGCAAGGCACCATGGCGCGGGAAGCTCTGCTCCTCGAAGCGCCGCAACTCTCGCAACTCGGGACTTTCGAATTCGGGTGCGAGCGCAGGTGCGAGGCCTCCGCGGACCGCGCGTCGTTCCGATGCCACCGGCGCTGCGACCGGCTCCGCGTGCGCAGCCGGGGCGATAACGCAGGTGCCAAGCACAAAGAGAACCCTCCGCAGCCCGCAGAAACGGGTGCACGCCATGCGGAGGCGGAACGGTGAGCTCGGAAGCACCAGTTGCAATCGTAGCCAAGGCGCGGCAACTGGCAAGAAATCACCTATGCAGAATCCAGTGGACAGCGCGCGGACAATCGTCAGAGACGTTTGCCGCGATCCCACACCGTGGTATAGAACCTATCGGAGGATCCCATGCCCCTTGGCGCCAGCGAGCTGCTCATCATTTTGGTTATTGTTGTTTTGATATTCGGCTCGACGAAGTTGCCGCAGCTAGGCGATGGCCTCGGCAAGGCGATAAAAAACTTCAAGCGCGCCGTCAACACCCAGGCTGAGATCGACGTGACCCCCAAACGCGAAGACAAACGCGAAGACAAGCGCGAAGACAAGCGCGAAGACAAGAAACCCGACGAAGGAGACGATTCTTCTCGTGGTGGCAGCTCCAGGTCCTGAGTGTCGCGCCTAGTCCCTGATTTTACTGGGGATTTTCTTTGGCTGGGATGGGGTCACTTCTTTCGAAACCGCAGGGTATCGAATAAGTTTTCCACAGAATTCCTGTGTGATTTCAACGCGCTGCGAATTGGCAGTTGACGCGATACACAAGCGGGTCCACAATCAAACTATGGCGACCCGCACAATCAAACGGTACTCGAACCGCAAGCTGTACGATACAACGGATAGCCGATACGTCACGCTGCAGCAGATCGCGCAGATGATCCGCAACGGCGACGAAATCCGGGTGACCGACAAGTCGACGCAGCAGGACCTGACGACCGCGACCCTCGCGCAGATCATCTTCGAGGAGGAAAAACGCTCTCCGAAGCTGCCTGTCGAAGGCTTGCGACGCATCATCCGCGTCGGCCTGCAGGTGTGAGGCCGCCCTAAAAGTCGAGTCCGGCGCTTAAAGAGAAGCGCTGCTGACCGCGGGCATTATCGCGTGCGCCCTGCCCATTCGGCTGGCTATCCCGCGAGTTCAACTCGAAAATGCGACCGTATTGGGCAGTGAGGTGCACCGAGGAAAAGTGCATCTTGAATCCCGCGAACAATTGGTTTCGTGTGATGTTGCCCTGGTTCGCAAAAGCAAAGTTACCGCCGACCGCGCCGGTCTTGGGATTATAAACGCCGAGATCGTTGTTGCTGCCGAGCTGCGCCGCGGAGCACTGCGGACCCGCGTTGGTTGCCGAAGCGTCGAGCGCTGCGTATCCGTCGCAGCCGGGCGTCAGGTCGAACAGACCGCTTTTCGCCCGAATGATGAACTGAGACAGGCCGGCGAAAGGCTCAAAACGCCATGTGCTAAATACGCCAAAGCCCTTCGACAAAATCAGATCGAGACCGAGAATGTCGATGCGTGCGTCGTTTGCGCCGGTCACATGCGAAAGCCCCACCCGGCCGGCAACGTTTGGCAGCGGTATCTTCCGGAAACCTTCATGAATCGCTAGCTTCGCGTAAGCCTGGTACGCGATCATCTGAGATTCGAGCAAGTGGACAAAACCCGCCCCTACCTCCATGGATGGCACCGGGAGCCAGATCCCCTTGCGAACCGAAATGCCAACCGTGGTCAGATAGCCATCCGGTCGAGCAGCCTGTCGGTTTTGAGGCGAAACCCCTTCGGTTCCATCCCAGTGCTCGGCCGTGTTCGAGATGCTGGTCATCGCAACGTCGGCAGAGATTTGAAAGCCCGAGAAGCCAAGTGTGCTCGCCGGAACAACGATGTGTGGCGCCAGCACCGTGCCGAGCTCCGACATGAGGCTGCGGAACGACTCGTTGGCATTCACGCCCTGCGCCTGCAGATTCACCCCGGAAATAAGGCCATTGGCATCCCGGTTGATCCAGCTGCATTCACCTGTCGTTTGCGGACACAGGTTCAGCAATCGCAGATCGTTGCGTCCGGCGTGGGCAGGGCGAAAGACACCAAACAAAAGCAACGCTGCCACCGCGACGCCAGCCCGTACACGCGAGGACGCGCGCAGAACGTGATGCCGCGACGAGAAAAACGCGCGGTCCAAAAACACTGAGCGCATGCGCCCACGACGGTATGATTGCAATGCGTGGGTGTCAAGGACAGCCATGTCGAGCGGGCACTGTGCTAGCTTGCCGACGCCGCGATGCCCTACCGCGTGATTCGATTTTTTACCGTTGTGGCGGCCGTGGTTGCCGTGGCCGGGTCGATAGCCTTGCCCGCGCACCGAACGGTGCTGCTCGTGGCCGCCGCAGAGCTTGGGGTGTTGGCCTTTGCAGCCCATCTCTTCACCCATGATTTCGAGCGCCTGGTGGCCATGCGCTATCTGCGCCGACCTCGTCCGTCCCGCACCATTCGAATGGGTTTCACGCTGTCGGTCCTTGGGCTCCTCGTCGCGGGCACCGTGTTTTGGCTGGGACACGGCCACAGCCGAACCCTTGAGACCCTGGGGGCAGCCCTCATCGTGAGCGCCGCGCTGGGCACGGTCGTTTTCGCGCTGCTGCACCTTTTCACGGTCTTCATCAGTTTCTCCACCTTTGGCGTCGCGCTCGGCGTGGCGTCTCTCGTCGTCGTCCTCGCGGTCACGAGCGGCTTCGAGCGTGAATTTCAGGAAAAAGTTCTGGCCGTGAATGGCCACCTCATCATCACAAGTTACGGCTTGCCCGAACCCGACGAAGCGCGCCGCGAGGCCGACGAGATGGCGAAAAAACTCAAAGGGCTGGCAGGCGTAACACGAATCGAAAAGTTCAGTCTGTCGCCCGGTGAAGTGATGATTGGCAAGGTCGGGGCGACGCTCAAGGGTCTCGATCTTTCACAGGGCGCGCCCGATCTTCGACGCGCCTTGATGGACGGCTCGGTCGACGCATTGGGCCTGCCGGCCACCTGTCAGGCGCCACCTCTGCTGCCCGGCGAAGATCCAGGACCGGCCGAGTCCGCGGGTCGGATGATCCTGGGCGAGGAACTCGCACGCAAGTTGCGAATCAAGGTCGGAGATTGCCTTCGCGTGTTGGTCCCGTTCCCGGAAAATGGCGCGACCACACCCCCGTCCTACGCTTTCAAGGTTGTCGGCAGATTCCACTTCGGATTCAACGAATACGACACCCGCCTCGCATACATCAACATCGAGGACGCGCGGCGATTGTCGGGCGCGCGTCAGTCGTTGTTCGGAGTCGAAGTGCGTTTCTCCGATCCCGTGTCCGCCATTTCACTTGTGGGTGAAGTTGAAGAGCGACTGGGACACGCCTACAAGGTCATGGACTGGCGGACGCTGAATACCAATCTGTTCACCGCCTTGACCATGCAAAAGGTGGTGATTTCCATCATCTTGCTCATCATCATCGTGGTGGCGTCGTTCAACATCCTTGCCTCGCTTTACCTCATCGTGCGCACCAAAAAGCGCGAGATCGCGATTCTGGGGGCGATGGGCTCGCGCACCCAACCCATCGTGGGCATCTTCCTGGTCGCAGGCGCGATGGTGGGAATGGCCGGAGGGGCACTTGGTCTTGGCTTCGGGTTGATCATGTGCCGGGTCATCGCCCGATTCGGCTACAGCCTGGATCCGAAGGTCTATCTGATCGAGCATCTGCCGATCGAAATTTCCACGGTCGAGCTTTTGTTGGTTCCGGCAGTCGCCATATTCATCAGTCTCACGGCGACGCTTTATCCTGCCATCAAGGCCAGTCGACAAAACACACTGGATGGCTTGCGCTACGATTGAGTGCCTTCTGCGTTTCGCCAAGAGCGGCCTCGTGATAGCGTAAGGTCCGCATGAGAGGACTCCTTCATATGGCTCACTATCTGTCTGGCCCAATTGCAACGCTGTGTTTGCTTGCTTGCGCGACAACACAACCGACCCCTCCCCTCGAACCCACCCGAACACCGGCAGTCACGGTGAAACCCACCGCCGCAACGAACCCAATCGAAGCGAGCCCAGCGGTGAACAACACGACTGCCCCGGATGGGAATGCACCCGAAGGGAATGCACCCAAGGAATTCAAACTCGAGGAATCGAGCTCAGCCCGCGAAACCCATGGCGTAAAGCCTTCGAAGATAAAGGCAACGCGTACCGAGGCGGCCCTGAAATTCGTCGTCGTCGACAAGGACACGGGACCTGTCAAAGGCATTGTCGTCAAACTGAGCACGCCGGAGGGCCAGAATTACTACACCGAGGAGACCGACGCCGAAGGTTATGCCGAGGTGCTGGTACCCGTCGCGACGAACTACGTTGCGACCTACGTAAGCCTTGGTCGTCGGGATGTCGCGGCCCAGGTGCCTGTGAGCGACAAACCAAGCCAAACCATCAAGCTGACCGTGCGCTACAAATTTCACCGACCCCCGCCGCTGCCTGCGCCCGGCGTTGCGCCGGAGGTGGAGCGCCCTCGCTTTGTGCTGAAGGGTGTCGAGTTCGATACCGGCAAGGCCACGGTTCGAGCCGAATCATTTCCGCAACTCGACGAGGTCGTTGAATACATGGCTCACAAGCTGAGCGCCCAGATCGAAGTTTCCGGACATACCGACAACGTGGGGGATCCGAAGGTCAACAAATCCCTCTCCAGCAAGCGTGCGCTCGCGGTGAGGGCCTACCTGGTTTCAAAAGGAATCGAAGGGGGCCGCGTCGAGGCCATCGGATACGGCAACGAGCGCCCGATCGTGGAGAACGACAGCGAGTCGAACCGCCAGAAGAACCGCCGCATCGAAGTCACCGAGAAGTAGATCCGCGGATCGGGTGACGTGCGCCCGAACGACCCCATTACCCGCTTAATCCATTTCGGGACTGGCATGCTCGCAAAAGACGCCTCAAACCAGAGCGGAAAACATTCGGTCATTTTAGGCATGCGGCGGATTTTTGCAGCTAACTGTCGGATACGACCGACTCACCATTCCACTGACATCATTTGCAGATTCAGTGGGATGGTGAGGTAACGCGTGCAATGCACGAGATCCAGGCAGACATTTGAGAGCTTGGCTGCGGAACGAAGCCTCCAACCCCCATCTTATTCACGAAATAAGGCTAAAACCAGCGCTTAAGTCAGCGGCGAACTCGTAGTACGAATCGGGGTTCGTCGACAGAAAGCGCCTACGCGACTGAGAGGTTTTCGTAGCCGCGAGACAAAAGGAGCCAGTCTGGGTCACCGTTGCACTTGATGAGCTGTGCGCCTAAGTCGATCCGAATCAAGCCTACCCAGAATGGTACCCAAGAAAACTTGACCAAAGCGACCGCCTCGTCGGACGCTACAAGTCGTACTTCGGTGTTGTTTTTAACCGAGTTTTGCTGAAAATAGTGACCATGTCTGAACTTACGTCGCGGCCCTTGTTGTCCTTGGTGCTGCCTGTGTTCAACGAAGAGCAGACGCTCGGCGAACTCGACCGACGCATTCGTGAACTTCTAGATCCTCTCGACGTGACGTGGGAAGTGGTACTCGTCGACGATGGATCCCGGGATCGCTCGCGGGCAATACTGAACGAAATGGCCTCCCGCGATGACCGTTACAAGGTGGTGGGGCTCTCACGCAACTTTGGACATCAAATCGCGATCACCGCAGGCATCGATTACGCCGACGGCGACGCTGTCGTGGTGATGGATGCGGATCTACAAGATCCTCCGGAAGTGGTGGTCGAGATGATACAAAAATGGCGCGCCGGATCGGATGTAGTCTACGCGGTCCGCACCAAACGCCACGGCGAATCGTGGTTCAAGAGACTCACTGCCGCTGTGTTCTACCGCCTATTGAGACGTTTAACCGGATTTTCGATTCCGGTGGACGTGGGCGACTTTCGCCTGATGAGCCGCAAGGTGGTACTCACATTACGGTCCCTGCGAGAGAAGCACCGTTTTGTACGCGGCATGGTGGTGTGGGTGGGTTTCAAACAGACCGCGGTGGAATACGAACGAGCACGCCGATTTGCAGGTGAGACCAAATACCCGCTGCGCAAGATGGTACGTTTCGCAATTGACGGAATCGCTTCGTTTTCCACGGCGCCGCTGCAATTGGCGATATGGCTAGGTTCTATCGCCGGTGTATTCGCTGTCGGAGCAGCGGGGTGGGCCGTTTATTCCTTTTTCACCAACCGCGCAACGGTCCCAGGTTGGACGGCGCTAATGGTACTGGTTGCGTTCTCATCAACAGCCCAGCTGATCGTCACTGGGATTCTTGGCGAATACGTAGGACGCATTTACGAGGAAGTTAAGCGGCGCCCTCTGTACGCCGTCGACGATGTCAAGAACCTGGGAGGAAGAACCGGCGGCAACCCGGATCCTCGCAACTGAAGCCACGTCAGAGCCGCTTCAAGAAATCTGCATTGAGCGATTTGTCGTACCCACGCTTTGCAAGACCGAAGTGGGAATTGATTTCGATAATTCCAAAACGGTTCTCAAGCGCCGACCTGAGCGTTGTTGCCTCCTGTCCACTGGTGTAGACGGAAAACATGATGTAGTCAGCGTCGAAAATTCCAACACGCAACGTGTAGGCTTTTTTTCTGTGCGCGAAATGTGGAACCAGGTTCTCCGCGCTTGAAATTCTCGCCTTGGGCGGAACTTTCGCAGCTAGCTCAGCAAATGCCTCTCTCCGTTTCTCGTCCTCGGCAGTGAAGGTAAATTTGTAGGCCCCAAATCCACCTTTCACGGTCTGCTGTTGGAACAATCCTCCGAACTGGTAACTGCAGGCAAACGTGGCACACGCCAAACCAAGCAGTGCAGCTTGGACCGCCACCAAACCCTTTGTGTCGCGAATCCAAGACAGGGCCGCAATGAGTCCGACGAACACATACATCGTCCAGTGGGTTGTGTATTGAAAAGAAATCTGAATGAGCGGTAGATTGTTGACAGACAGCAACGTGAAAATGAAACCCGGTAGAATCAACAGAAGACTGATCGGACGACGTAACGGAATAAACAACAAGGGCACAAACAACAACAATACATATTCGAGCTTTTGTCCGTTGAGCAAAGTTCCAAGCGTGAATGACGGGTTGCTGACGACCGTTTTTATGACATCGGAGAAGCCCCCGCCGCCAGTTCCAGGGGGGACTAGTCCCTCATACAAATATAGAAACGCTTCATGTCCTGCGTAACGTGGCATCACAATGAACTTCAAGGTCACGAACCACGCGGTTCCCAAAAGAGTGAGCCAGAGCCCTGCCCGCGGACGCTCGCCAGTAAACGCCAGGTAGACGCCAAAAATGGCCACACCGGCCGGAATATCCTCGCGGATCGAGAGCGTGAGCAGGAGAAATGGAATCGCCAGCCAGTACCGGCGTGATTCCACCAAAAACAGGGTCGTCCACATGAAAAATGGCGCAAGCGGAGGATAGTGAAAGTCGTAAAGGGCGGCACCGTGCAAAGGTGGGTAAAGCAGGTAGCAGATGGCAACCGCGGCAGCTCCAGGGCCGCCAAGTTTGCGACGCGCCAACAAATAAAGGGGCAACGCCGCCCCACCCATGAACGCCGCTTGCAGGATGAGAACGGTCTCAGTACGAGGCCACATCGCGTAAATACCGGCAAGCGGATAAGAGAACAGCGTGGCGTGTAGACCGAAGCTGGTTCCTGTTGGTCCAAGCATTGGAGTCGCCCTGAAGAAATATCCGCCGTGAACAATGTTCCACAGGATGTTCTCCTCCAAGGCGAGATCGAAGCTGGTGCTGTACAAGTAGCGGTGATAGCGAATCGTAGCGACCGAGAAAAACGTCACGTATACCGCCGTCCCGAGCAACACCCAGATACTTGGATAGCGCGCGACAACCTTCACGCCGCGTTTCATTTGCGCCGCCATAGCCGCCCCCCAAAGGCCCAATGCCGGCGGCGCTTTCAGCGAAAGAATGGCAGTTTGTTCGGCGGCAACGCCAAACATCAAAGCCAACACGACAAACGGTAAATCTCTTCCTTCCCAGCTCTTCGGTCGGAGAATCCATGGGACGAAACAAAGCAGCGCCAACGGCGCCAACCGACGCGCCAAACCATCAAGATATTCGATTCGCGTCAACAGGAAACGGCGCCGAAACATCCGTGTCGCCAGAATTGTGATTGCACCAGAGAACACGGCAAGAGCGGTTCCAATCAAGATGCTCAGGACAAGGCGAGAACGCGCACCGGCCTCCAGCACGTTGCTGACCATAAATGGAGTCGGATGACCACCCAATCGCACACTACCGACGAAAGATCCAATGCCGAACCCTATGAGAGCCAGCCGCGCGAGCATCACCACTACAGGGGCGACCCAATCCCGCTGTCCGTCAACATTGCCGACAGTGGTACCCATTGTCGGCGGGTTGAGAGTTTGTACGACATCCGTCTGCGTTTGTCCGACTACCGGAGGTGAAACGATCTCAGCCACCGGAGGGGTTGAAACGGTATTGACCTCGTCCGTGACGGGCGATCGCGGAAGACCGTTCCCGTCTTCATTTTGGTCATTCGACATGGTTTTTTCAAGCGGGCGGATCAATATTCGCCAATGGGATCTTCTTGGGGAGTGATGTCGTAATGACGGTAACCCAACAAAAGCGACGTAGGAACGGTAGGGCTTCGAGTATCAAGTCATCGGCTTTCTTTAATGGCGAAAAAAACCACTCAAGCCGTTCCGCATCGGTGAAAATCTTTTTCCAATAGCGCTCTGTGTTGGGATGAACCCGATCAACAAGGAAGAATTTCAAAAACACCGATTGCGTGGTCAACCACATCTCGCGGTGTCTGACCTCGGAGAAATATTTCTTCAGATTCTCGACGTCGCTCCAGGCTAGAGGCCGCTCGTCGTCTGTTCGATTCCGCGTCGCCAGGGCGCGGTAGACTTTGATCAGCGGATTGTAGGGCAACGGCTCAATGAAACAACCTTTACCTTCGGCCTTGAGGATGCGCGCCAACTCGGGAACAGCGCTTTCGAGCGGTACGTGGTGAAGGACCCCGTTGCCGTAAATCAGATCGAACTCGTTGTCGTCCGCAGGAATCCGCGACTCCGTCACCAGCCGAGTTTCGATTTTGACATCGTGACGCGCCGCCAATTGTTGTGCGTTGGCGAGCTGACCGGGCGACACATCCATTCCAACCACGCGGGCGCCAAGCTTCGCCAAGTACACCCCACCTTCTGAAACACCGCAACCGTAGTCGAGGATGCGCTTGCCCCTGATGTCACCGAATTCCGACAAGATATGCTGGTTGGCTACCGCAGTGGGAGCTTGAAAACTTTCATCGACCAATGTGGTAGCGGGATCGAAATGGTCGGACTCTTTATCGTAATACCGGGCCTCGCGCGAAATCCGATCAGCCTCTGTGCTATTTTCCGACATGAACGAGTTTTACGATTCGGTCCGAATTAACGCAACAGAATATCTATTACCGGGGCTCGGCCTGGCATTCCCTGAACTTGCCGCGGGTTGGCTGCCAACCGAGTAGAGGCTAAAATGCCAAGAGGGTTCCGTACGGGGAAACGATTGAGCCTGAAGTTTGCGCTTGAATACAGGGCCGAGGTAGTCAAGATGCTCGGTGATGGCGGTAAATCACCTGCAACCTGTCCAGCTATTCGGGTCTGGCGGATTCGGGGATCCGAGCCAGGGTCAACATGACTATCAACCCTTCACGGCTTTCAATCGTCGTACCGTGTTACAACGAATCGACGCGACTACCACCCTCCAGGTTCGTAGCCTTCGCGAGAACCCATACCGATCGCCTGCATTTCATTTTCGTGAACGACGGATCCACCGATGCCACGGCAGAAGTGTTGCAAGAAATGGCCCTCGAAGTTCCAGGGTCAATTAGTATAGTCACGCTCCTCAAGAACGGCGGGAAAGCCGAGGCAGTACGCACCGGATTGCGGATCGCCATCGCCGGTGGAACGAAAGAGGCTGCCTACATTGATGCGGATCTCGCAACACCGCTCCACGAGGTGCTGCGCCTCTGGGAAATTTTCTGCGCTCGGGCTGCGGACATCGTCATCGGCTCGCGCGTTGCCTTGCACGGCTACGCGATCGATCGCAACCTGACAAGGCACTACACAGGCCGCGTGTTCGCCACGCTTGCGTCGATGGTTTTGCAATGGCGGGCTTACGATACCCAGTGCGGCGCCAAGTTCTTTCGCGTCAACCCAACATTGATCTGGGCTCTCAACGACGCCTTCGTATCCCGTTGGGGATTCGACATCGAATTGTTGGGGCGGCTCACCATCGGTTCACCAGAGGCACCGCCGATCCCTGTCTCGCGTATCGTTGAGGTTCCTCTTGAGAAATGGACCGACGTGCCGGGTTCGAAAATCGGTATTGGTTCCATGGTGAAAACCGTTGCCGAGCTTGTACTCATCAACGCCGACCTTCGGAAACGGCGATCGATTAAGAAAAGCAAACCGTAGTACTTGTCATGGATCTCATCGAAAAAAGCACCAATCTGGATCGCCGACATCCCTGGGAACTTTCACGCGCGGACTCTGTCGTCCGATTATTGAATTCCCAGGGTCTCGCAGGACGCGAGAACCTCAGGATCCTCGACGTGGGTTGTGGCGACGCGTTCGCAGGACGACGCGTTCGAGAGGCATTGAACGCCTGCCAACTTGTTGGCGTCGATGCCCACCTGGATGAAGAAACAGCGAAACCCATGCTGCGCCCCGGTGAAACATTCGTTCGCGACGCGACGATGGTTACGGGTTTGTTCGACGTGTTTCTTTTTCTCGATGTGATCGAACACGTCGAGGACGATGTGGCGTTGTTGCGGCAATACATTGAGCCCCATGCCGCGGATGGGGCGACGGTCCTCGTCACGGTTCCCGCGTTTCAAGGCCTTTTTTCGCGACACGACGTGGCGCTCAAACACGTCCGCCGCTACTCGGGAGGGCAGCTGCGCCACCAACTCGCACAGGCGGGTTTGACCATTGAACGTGATGGATACTGGTTCGGATCGCTGTTACCGGCGCGTGCAGCCACCCTCATGCTCGAAAAACTTCGCTCACCGAAGGTAGACCCGCATGCCGTCGGCATCGGGCAGTGGCGCGGCGGCAACACGCTCACCGGACTGCTTCATGGCATCATGTCCATCGAGAACCGTCTATTGACGAAGATATCGTACCACGGCGTGAGGCTACCAGGTCTCAGTGCCTGGGCGCTGTGTCGCATTGGTTAGGCGGTGGATGCAGTGTGATAGGCTGAACGACAACGTGGAGACCGAACCTTCAGCACCGGGAATTGCCCCGCATCAAGCAAACGGTAGCCGCTAGCGCCTTAAACGAGTCCTGGCCTGTCCTGCCTTGGTTGCGTGCTACACATCCATCTATCTACTAGCCATCGGTTCGCGCCACCAAGTGAGATCAAAGTCGCACACGACAGCTACCGCCCCCTACTATTTCTTTCGCACCGATTCGACATCGAGCTCTTCGGATCTTCGGATTCGATCCTCGAGCGATGCACGCAAGCAGCATCCTCGCGGGCTTCGGAGCGGCAGTGGCGCTTTCTTTTCGCACAGTTGTGGCTGGCGTCGTGGCGGTAGGCCTCGCACCCGGTGCAGGTTTCGCCTGGGCCGTCGCCACGCTTGATTGTTTCCTCGCAGCCCTGCTGAGCAAAGAATCGGTCGTCGGCTGGCCAATCGCACTGACGTTGGTACTCAGGTCGCGGGCCGGGCTCAACGGCCAGTGTGATCTCCGCAACAATAGTATCTATCCGGCCGAGAGAAAACTGAAAGCAGACGCGTGCACGGACCTGGCGCGGCCAAGTCCGTAGCACCGCGCCCGTCGCGGCGCTGAGGTCAGTTTACAACGCTATTTGGTCCAGGGACCCATTGCACCGAGGAAGGCCTCCACGGTCATCTCGCCAAGTTCGCCCTTGTCGCGTGAGCGAACGTTGACCGTTTCGTTGGTTTGTTCCTTTTCGCCCACCACAAGCACGCAGGGTAGTTTCTGCATACTGGCATCGCGAATCTTGTAGCCAACGCGATCGTCGTTGAGATTCAATTCAGCGCGAACACCCTGATCGAGGAGATTGTTGTGAATCTTCCTCGCGTATTCGTTGTATTTCTCGCTGACGGGAATGACCAGCGCTTGCACTGGAGAAAGCCACAGCGGGAAAGCGCCGGCGTAGTTTTCAATGATGATGCCCAAAAATCGTTCGATGCTTCCGTAGCACGCCCGGTGCAACATGACAGGCGTGTGTTTTTGCCCATCGGGACCGACGTAGGTAAGCCCAAATCGTTGCGGCATCGAAAAGTCGAGCTGAATGGTTCCGCATTGCCACGACCGCTTGAGCACATCTCGGATGTGAAAGTCGATCTTCGGACCGTAGAACGCACCGTCTCCGGGATTCAGCTGGTACTCGACGTTCTTTTCGTCGAGAGCCTGTTTCAAGGCGGTCTCGGCCTGGTTCCACATCTCGTCTGAACCAAGGCTCTTGGCAGGACGGGTGGATAGTTCAAGGCGCACATCAGTCAGATCGAAGGTGCCGTAAACCTCGCGGAAGAAATCGATCAACATCGATATCTCCGACTTGATCTGATCGACCGTGCAAAAGTGATGTGCATCGTCCTGGGTGAAGGCCTGCACGCGGAACAGGCCGTGACGCACGCCACTGAGCTCGCGCCGGTGGACGAGTCCCATCTCCGCAATGCGAAGGGGAAACTCGTTGTGCGAATGCAGGTGCGTTCGATAAACGATCAGGTGACCCGGGCAGTTCATCGGCTTGACCGCCATCGGTCGATCTTCTTCCACGTTGTCGCGTACGACTTCTGGTTTCGCCGGATCACGCAGCTTCAACTTCGTGAAGAACATGTTTTCCAGGTAATTGTCGTAGTGGCCCGACGTGTGCCACATCTCCTCGCTCAGGACGAGCGGCGTCTTGACCTCGACATAACCACGGCGGCGCAAGAGCTTGCGCATGTAGTCGGTGAGTGACGTGAACAAGGTCGTGCCGCGCGGATGAAAGAACGGAAAGCCCGGCGCCTCGTCGTGAAAGCTGAAGAGATCGAGTTTTTCGCCCAGGACGCGATGGTCGCGCTTCTTGGCCTCTTCGATAACGTGAAGGTGATCGGCCAGTTCCGCTTTGTCGAAGAATGCGGTTCCATAGATGCGCGTGAGCTGTTCGCGGGTCGCGTCGGCACGCCAGTAGGAACCACCCGTCTTCGTGAGCTTCGTGTGTTTCAGCCAACCCGTGTGGGGAACGTGAGGACCACGGCACAGGTCAATGAAGTCACCGTGCTTGTAAAACGTGAGTTCTTCGCCACGCGCCTTGATGTCGCCGACGATCTCCTGTTTGAACTTGTTGTTGCCGCCATCGATCGCGGTGTACCGCGCGAAGTGTTCGTTGGCCCCGTCGTAACTCGACACGCAGCGCACAAAGGGCGCACTCGCCTCGGCGATCTTCTGCATTTCATCTTCGATGCGCGGCAGATCGTCAGGCGTTATCTTCGCGTCTGGCAGGAAGATGTCGTAGTAAAATCCGTCTTCGATGACCGGGCCTATCGTGAGCTGGGCGCTCGGGAACAAGCGAAGGATCGCGTCGGCCATCACGTGCGCCGCGGAATGCCGGAGAACTTCCAGCGCCTCGGCATCGCGCTTGGTCAAAAGTGCGACGGATGCGCCATTCGGCAAGGCCCGTTGCAAGTCGACAATGGCGCCGTCGATTTTGGCGGCCACCGCCGCCTTGGCAAGACCGGGACCGATGCTCGCAGCCAAATCGCCTGCGTTTGCACCGTCAGCCAGTTCCCTCTGCGACCCGTCGGGTAGCGTCACTGTGATCATGTTTTTTCGCTCCTATTGCGAGACGGATACCCCCGTCCTCGCGTGGTTAAAAGGCTGCCGGATACTGCCGGCTGCCATCGCGACATAAAATGCACCGGGAGTGCCGACGCGTCAATGATCGATGGCGACTAATAACCGGCGGCGTTGGCTTGCGCCTTCGCAGCAGCAGGCGCGCCCGCGGCCTCTTTGGCCGAGCCCATCTCGGAGAGATCGACGTTTTTACCGTCGTAACGTGACGGACATTTGGCCATGATGCCGCCCGCTTCGATCTGCAAATCACCCTTGTCGTTGAAGACACCCGTCGCAACAACCTCGGCCCGGCTCTTGAAGGTGTCCGGTACAATGCCTTCGTAATACGCTACCACCCGACTGCGCGGATCTTTTGGATTATCCTGGATCTCAAAGCGGTACTGCAACGAACCGGGCTTCTGGGCGATTGTTCCATCAACCACGTAACCGTGCACTTGCAAACGTTTGCCGCGGTATTTGTCGATGTTCTGGTGCGCTTCGTGGAGCTCAAGGTACTGCGCAACTGCCGTGTCGAGCGAAAACGTGATGAGCGTCGCGACCCCTGCAGACACCGCCAACACTGTTGCAAGCAACTTCCAGGGTTTGCGGCCGCGCCCCTGCGAGCCAGGAACACCGGCGGGCAGTACTTCGGGAACCGCGGTAGACATGGGATCATTTTAGCGCTGTGCACCCGCGCGCGCCAGGTCCCAAAAATAGCGGTAGAACATCTCGATCCCACCCGAGGCTTGCGTCCAGTCAAAGTTTTCGTTGGGCGCGTGGTAGCCGTGCTCGGGTAAAGACAGCCCCATCAGCACCACGGGGGCGCGGAGCAGCTTGCGCATCGTGAGCACCGCGCCAATTGAGCCGCCCTCGCGAACCATGGCCGGGGGACGCCCAAAGGTTTCGGTGACGGCGCGCGCCGCGGCCTGAAGCTCGCGACCATCCAGGTCACCAAGATACGGTTGCATCAATCCTTCGGCCTCGACCACCGCGTCGGGAATGCGCTTGAGAATGAAGGCGCGCACCTTGGCGAAAATCGTGCGTGGATCCTGATCCGGGACAAGGCGCATCGACAACTTCAGTTCACCCCGGGCCGGAACAATGGTCTTGATACCCGGACCGCGATACCCGCCCGTGAGCCCGTGCACCTCGAAGGTAGGACGCGCCATGATGGCGCGGCACAAGTCAGCGTCCTTGGAGAAGCGAACACTTGTGAGCTCATGTGCTGCCATAAACGTACGACGGGAAAACCCTGCCTGTGCAATGCTCTTTTGTTCGCGTACCGACAGCGGCTTCACATCATCGTAGAACCCCGGGATCTTGATCTTGCCGGTGCGCGCCTCCACGCAATCGGCGACCAGCGCGGCGAGTTCGGTCAACGGATTGCGGGCGGCGCCGCCGGTTGTTCCCGAGTGCACATCCTTGGCGCCTGTCGATAGCTTGACCGTAAGTCCACACAGGCCGCGCAGACCGACCGGCAACGCGGGGCGGTCCTTGGAAATCCAGATGGTGTCGGAGACCGCGACACTGTCGGTCGCAAAGCCCTTCATGCCCTTCTTGCCCTTTTTGCCACGCGCAAGAACGGACAGCCCTTGCTCAAAATTCGGGCTCCCGATCTCCTCTTCGTTTTCCCAGAGGAACTGAATATTGATGGGCGCACCGTCTTGTATGGCGAGGCGTGCTCCCAACAGGGCCGCAAGCGCCGGGCCTTTGTCATCGGTTGTGCCACGGCCGAAATAACGTTCACCCTTGCGACTGAACTTGAAGGGTGATGTTTTCCATTCCGACGGATCGGCTGGCTGAACATCCAGGTGGTTGTAGATCGAGACGGTCGGCAACGAAGGGTCCGCGCCCAGTTTGCCCACCACCATCGGATATCCCTTCGTCGGCGCGATCTGCACCGTACCGCCCACGTCGCGTAAAAAGCCGGCCGCCATGTCGGCACAACGAAGCACATCTGCCTTGCGTTCCGGCTCGACGCTAACCGATGGGATGTCGACGAGTTCGGCAAGCCGCCCCTCAAAGTCCTTGCGAAGACGGCTAACGGTACGACGAAGATCGGCGGTGGTACGCATGACCGCAGTGTAGCGCAGCGAAGGGAACATTCGCATCCCGAACGCTCGAGAGCGGGAGAAGGCTAGCCACCAATCGCGATCATGGCTTTTCTTGGGCCGCCAAGGCCAGAGACCTGGAAAACATGTCCGTCTCGCTTTTCGGACACCGCGCGCAGAATCGCCTCCACCACCTGCTCCGGGCCACCGGTGCGCAAGATCGCGCGCAGATCCAGGGCGTCGTCGTAGGCCAGGCAGCTATGCAAATGACCCGCGGACGATAGCCGCACGCGGTTGCAGTCATCGCAAAAGTGTTCCGTCATGGGGGAAATGACGCCGAATCGACGCGTTTGTCCTGCGACCTGCACCTGAAAATAGCGCGCAGGCCCCAACCCACCGGTTGCGCGGCGGCCTTCCGGATCGGAGGTCACCGACGTGCCAAAGTGGTCTGCGATCCGTTCGCGGATCTCGGCCGCCGACAGGAGCTGACCGGGAACAAAGAGATCGCCCGCCGCCATCGGCATCACCTCGATAAACCGTGGTACGAATCCGTTCGCGAACGCGTAATCACACAGATCACCCACCTCATCGTCGTTGAACCCCTTGATGGCCACGGTGTTCAACTTGATCTGGGCGAAACCTGCCGCACGGGCGACCTGCAATCCTGCAAGAACACGGGCGAGATCACCGCGGCGGGTGATTCTCAAAAAGCGGTCGGCTCGCAGCGAGTCGAGGCTGACGTTCAGGCGTCGCAGCCCCGCGTTCCAGAGCGGCACGGAAAACGCGTCGAGGCGCTCGCCATTGGTGCTGAGTGCCAGCGTCTCAATCCCCGGGATCCCGCGCAGGCGCTCGACCAACGGCACAAGATCCCGCCTCACGGTGGGCTCGCCACCGGTGATCCGCAGGTGTTTGACCCCAAGGCGAGCGAAACACGTGGCCAGTTGCTCCAATTCCTCGAAGCTCAAAATGTCCTCGCGCGGGGCGTGCTCGATGCCGCTTTCGGGCATGCAGTAGGTGCACCGGTAGTTGCATCGATCGGTCACCGAGACCCGCAAGTACTCGATTTTTCGCCCTTGCCGATCCGACAAACTGGCTGGAGCCAATCGGTCGTTGTGGGTGGGCGCGCTGGACATTGGTGGCAAGTATAGCCGGGGGTTCGAGGACCCGCCGGGAAACGCCGTGGATTCTCCCGGGTGGTCTCGTTGACCCGGCCCGGGGCCCATGTCAAAACCCTCTCATGTCGCTCCTCAACAGCGTAAAAGACATGGTGATTGGCCAGGCAATGAAGGTCGCCTCCGATCCGCGCGTGACGCGCATGGTGACCAATCCAAAGGTCATGGACGCCGCGATGAAGGCGATGTCGGTTGGTGGAACCGTCAAGGAGAAGCTCGACGAGGCCGGAAGGATCGCGGGCAGCGCACTTGGCCTTGCGAGCCAGCAAGAGCTCTCTGCCATGCGCAATACGATTCAGAATCTTGAGGATCAAATCTCGATTCTCGAATCTCGGGCCGCTGCTGCAGAAGCCGAAGTCAACGCGCTGCGCTCGGCATCCTCTGCCGAAGCCGAGAAGGCCGCCCCAAAGAAAAAAGCAGCTCCGTCGAAGGAGTAGGGTCAAGGCAGAGACTCGGCGGTCATGAATCCGCCTGTCACACGTGGCTGACGGCTCGAATTCAGTTCCCTTCGTTGACCGCGAACACTAGCGTGGTGGGGATGTCGAAGCGGATGGCAGTTTTTCGGCCCGGCTTCACATATCGTATTGCGTTTGCGATCGTCAGCGTCGCCAGTTGCGCTTGCTCGGGCACGGTTGGCGACGAAATCCGCCGTCCCGGCAATGACACAAGCCCAGGTGGACAGGGAGCTTCGGCAGGAGGTTCCCCCCAATGGGGCAACGCGGCGAAAGAACTCCCCGAGCCTGCTGCCATCGCCACAACACGCTTCCCGCGACTCACGCATTTCGAATGGGAAAATACCGTCGCCGACCTGATCGGCAACGAGGACCGGACTCGTATCACATCCATCGCTCGCATGCTCAAGCGGGATGCGGTTTCGGGCTTTGACAACCAGAACGACAACCAGTCGCTATCCATCGACGGTGACCTGCGGGGCGACTACGAGCGCGCCGCTGAAGCGATCGCCGAATGGGTAGCCAGTGATGCAACTGCGCTGGCACGGATGGTGTCGAAAAACGGTAACAAACCTGGCGATCGAGACACCTTCATCCAACAATTCGGCGCACGGGCCTACCGACGTCCGCTCTCGACTGACGAACAGAATGACCTCGGCTCGCTCTTCGACAAAGGCGCGTCTCTTTTTGGCTCGGGCAACGCGTTCAACGATGGCGTCAGATTGATGGTCACCCTGGCGCTGCAATCGCCGTTGTTTCTATATCGACCAGAGCTTGGACAGGCGGGTTCTCGACTGTCTCCCCACGAGCTTGCCAGTCGACTGTCATACGCCCTCACCGGGACGATGCCCGACGCCATGTTGATGACCGCAGCAGCCGACGGTACCTTGAGCGATCAAGCGACCTTGTTGTCGCAGGCGTCGCGCCTTCTTGCGACCCCCGCATCGCGTCGACTGGTGGAACACGTGCATCACCAGCTTTATGCGCTGTCCGCTTTTGACGGCATTCGCAAGGACAACACCGTGTTTCCCGAGTTTGACGTAGCACTGCCGGGTCTGCTGCAACGAGAAACCCTCGCATTCCTTGATGGTGTTGTCGCCGATGGCGGTGGTCTTTCGGAGATCTTGTTGTCGCGAAAGGTCTGGCTGGATCGCCGAACCGCCGCACTTTATGGCGTCGCTGGATCCTTCTCCGACACGCCCAGTGAAAACATGCTCGACAGCAACGAACGTGCAGGCCTTCTCACGCGTCTCGGCATCCTCGCGACCTACGCCGATGCGCGCAATCCCGACCCGATCCACCGTGGCGTGTTCATTTCACGTGCCATCCTTTGCCGAACATTGCCACCACCGGCCGATAACGTGACGCCCGTTCCCACCTCGGGAGGGACCACCAATCGGGAGCGCGTGCACAACCACACGGGTCCGGGCACGTGTGGGGCATCTTGCCATGCGACCATCATCAACCCGCTTGGTTTTGCGCTGGAGGAATACGATGCGATGGGAAAGTTTCGTAGCACCGACAACGGCAAAGAGGTAGACGCCTCGGGCACGTATGATTTCGGAGACGGAGAACAAACTTTCCAGAATGCCCGCGAATTTTCCGAGCGCCTCGCCGGATCGCAAGAAGCACACGCTTGTTATGCATCGCAGTGGTTTTCCTATCTCTGGGGACGACGGATCGACGACGCCGACCTCGCGTTTTTGGATGCAAAGGCGCAACAATCGGTTGCGGGATTGGGGTTAGTGGATCTGGTGGCGGGGATCGTGGGAAGCAACGCGTTTGCAACGAGGGCACCATGAAAAAGTCGACCTTTCAAAGCAATCGGCGGCGTGTGCTTCGTGGTATCGGAGGAGCCACCGTCGGTCTGCCGTGGCTTGAAGCTTTTTCAGCCAGTTCGGCCCGTGCTGCAAATCCTGTGTATTCGGTGTTCGTGGTCGGTTGCAATGGCGTAGTACAGAATCTGGGATCTGAGCCTGAACGGTTCTGGCCGGGGACAACCGGTACCCTCACGAGGGCGGGAATGCTTGCAGAGGAAGCCGGTCGCGCCACCGCCACGCTTTCGCGCTTTGCGGAACGCACGTTGATCGTTCGCGGCGTCAACCTTCCGTTCCCCGGAGGTGGGGCCTGCGCGCACACCTCGGGTGACAACCAGTGTCTGACGGCCCAACCCGGAACCGGTGACACGGATGGTGCAGCATCCAGTCTCGCCAAAGGAGAATCGGTCGACAACCGAATCGCAACGGCACTCAATCCGGTGGGGCGAGGCCCCTTGACGTTGCACGCTGGTTTCAACGATGGCGGAGGCAAAGGGTACGGCAATCCGGGGTACGTTTCGTACAAGGCTGCTTTACAACCCAACAGCCCGGAATCCAGTCCTTTTGCCGCATATACCCGCATGGCCGGCCTTGGCAGCACCGACAGTGTTCTTGCGCAAAAGATCGCGGCTCGAAAACTCAGCGTCAATGATCTCGTTCGAAAGCAACTGCGCGCGTTGATGACAGAAGCGCGGGTGGGAACCGACGATAAAAAACGCCTGGAACAACATCTGCAGAACGTACGAGATCTTGAAATCAAGCTGACGGGAGAACTTCCCGTGGCGACGGTGGATCGCATGAAGAAGCTTGAGGTTCAGGGCTCCGCCGGTCGAGCTGCCTATCACAGCGACGAAGACCGCGAAGAAACTGTGCGTTTGCACATGGATGTGATCGCGCTTGCGTTCGCCTCTGACTATACGCGGGTCGCGACTTTGAAAATTGGCGACAACAATGACGGCATCAAATACACGGTTAACGGGACCACTCTGCCCAGCTTCCACATGATCTCGCACCGGGTCTTGTCGGACGGAGGTTCAGGTCCACCGATTCCAAATGCGATTGAGTTGCATGCTGACATCGACCGGCGCGCCCTCGGATACTTTGGCTATTTGAACGATCGCCTGGCGGCCATCGATGTGCCCGGCGGCAAGTTACTCGATCAATGCGTTTCGCTTTGGACCAACCAGGTTGGCAACGGAAACCATGACCTGCGTAACATACCAATCGTGATTGTCGGCCGCGCCGGCGGATCACTCAAGACCGGTCGATTCGTGGATCTCGGCGGAGTCAAAAACAACCGATTGTGGAACACCGTGTTAACGGCGGTGGGCGTTCGCGGCACGGAAGGAGCACCCATAGAAAACTTTGGCGATCCGACGCTTCAGCCGGGTGTAATTTCCGATCTGCTGTTATGAATCCACCACGGTGTGACGAATGAAACGACGCGAACTTCTTAAAAACACGCTGATTCCGGGACTGGGCGTCTTGTCGGCCACAGGAGATCCCTGGATCCGATCCGCGCAGGCAGCAAAGTCATCCCGCTTCGCCCATCTGAAAAAGCCAGACGATCCGGCCTTTACGCTTGGCGTGCAATACTACCGGGCACCTTTTCCAGAACAACAGCACTGGGAATCCGATATCGCGCGCATGAAAGATGCGGGGCTCAACACGGTCCAACTCTGGTTCATGTGGGGCTGGATTGAATCGCAGCCGGGCAAGTTTAACTTCGACGACTACGATCGTCTGGTCGAGCTGGTCGCCAAAAACGATCTCGGGCTTATCATCAGTACGATTGCAGAGGTGCATCCCCCGTGGATTCACCGCGTCGTTCCGGGCAGCGAGATGATCGATCACACGGGGGCCAAGGTCATCTCCTCCAACCGGGCCGAATCGCACTACGGTTTGACGCCGGGCGGTTGTTTCGATCACCCTGGCATCTGGGATCGGATGCGCAAGTTCATCGGCGCTGTCGTGTCACGCTACAGGCACGCGCCCCACCTGCGGGCGTGGGACATCTGGAACGAAACGCGGTGGAATGTTCAGGCCGAGAAGTTCGTCTGTTTCTGCCCGCACACGCTGCGCAACTTCCGAAGCTGGCTCGACAAACGTTACGGTGGACTCAAGGGACTCAACGAAAGCTGGAAGCGGCGATACGGCACCTGGGACGAGGTTTTGCCGGGGATACTCCCGAAGCGGACGTACACGGAAATGATGGCGTGGACCCACTTCATCACCGAGCGTTCAAATCAACATGCTCGGAATCGCTACGAATGGATCAAAGCCATCGATCCCGAACATCCCGCAACCTTGCACGGGCCATCGCCCTGCGAACTCCAATCTGGAAACGCTGCCAACTTCGGCTATCCGCTTGATCGCGGCAACGACTTCGCATTCGCCGACGTGGTGGATGGGGTGGGCTCGTCGGTATTTCCGACCTGGTGGCAAATGGATGATGCCGGATTCGCAAACTTCACGGTTCATGTGCATTCGGCTGCACGAGACAAAAAGGCATGGTTTTCCGAGGTTCAGGGTGGGCGTGCTTCACAGGGGGTTGAACCGCACAATCCGGTGCTGCCCGCCGACCAGCAGAAATGGATCTGGGGTGCCATTGCGGGTGGCATCGACACGCTCCTGTTCTGGTGTTGGCGTGACGAAATCTTCGGCGGAGAATCTTCAGGTTACGGGTTGACTGGCAACGATGGCCACGCGGACGCCCGCCTTGCGGCAATGCGTATCACCGCTTCGCTACTTGAGAAGAACAAGAGTCTCATCAAAGCTTACGAGCCAGTAACACCGAAAGTAGGGGTATTTTTCTCACCGCAAAGCTACTACCTGCACTTCAGCCAAATGGGCAATGGTTATGCCCCTCGTCGTGGCCTTGAATACTACACGAGGGCATTGACGCGATCGTCGATTCCGTGGCGCACGGTGGAGGAGGATCATCTCGATCTGTCCGGACTGGCCATTCTGTTTATGCCTCGCGGGCTCGTCACCGACGAAAAAGTGGAAAACGCGCTTGCCCAATTCGTCGAAAGTGGAGGCACGCTGGTCGTCGAGGCTGAATGTGGTGCGTTCAACCGGCAGGGCTTCTACCGTCCACCCGGGGAACGCTTCCTTGCCAAACGGTTTGGAATTCGCGAAATCGGGCGCAGGGCACTGTTGGCCGATACGTTGACCGCCAAGACGGGCGGAAAATCCTTTTCACTTTCCACCACGCAGTGGCTCGCTCCCATCGACATGCAGGCTTTGTCACCGGGCTCCGCCACGGTATGGAGTGAACACAACGACGGGGGTCTTGTCGTCGACATCAAGGTCGGCAAGGGACGTGTGCTTCATGTCGGCAGTTACCCGGGAGACGCGCAGCACGACAAGTGGACCCAGTCGTTCGAGGATTTCGTGGCGTACGTGGCCAACAGCGCCGGTGTACAGGGTGACGCGGAGATCGAATCCCCCGTGGCCTCGCGCGCATCGAAACTCATCGTTCGATCAGGTCTTTCAAACGGCAAGTCCGTCGTCTTTGTGATGGGGCCAGCCGACACCGAATTCCGACTGCGTTTTCGCGAGAATCTGTTTGCAGGCAACGAGGCAATCGACCTGCTATCGGAAAAACGTATCACAATCGCGAAAACAACGCGGCTTCCGCCGGCCCGCTGGGGGTTGTGGGTTCTGACCGGTTAGGATCTGCGGTGCCAGCAACGGAGCTACCACGACATCGTGGGCTTGTCGTTGCGCTGACCAAGCACCCATCGATAGACGTCCATCGTCTTGTCCGCCTTGACCCTCCACGGATAGTGCGCCATCGCATGCGCGTGGGCGTTGTCGCCCAACCGCTTGACGTTCGCGGGATCACTGACCAACGCTTCAAGCGCAACACGCATTGAATCGATGAGCTGCGTTTTGTTTCCAAGCGGCAACTTCACGCCACGTTCAGGTCCGACAAGCTCTCCCGGTGCCCCATAATCCACCACGACGTTCGCCATGCCACACGCCATGGCTTCCACCACCACGCCCGCACCCAGTTCGCGAATGGAAGGAAAGGCAAAGATATCGGCCGTTCGCATCCAGGTTGCCACTTCCGATTGTGACTTGCGCCCAAGTACTTCGACGGCCTCTCCCAACTTTTCTTCACGGACTACCCGTTCGATCATTTCCCGTTCGGGTCCGTCGCCCAGCACCACCAGGCGATGTTTGCGAAGCAAGGGGCTTGCAGCAAACGCTCGCACCGGAACGTCCGGCAACTTGTATGGCACGAGACGGCCTGCGTAAAGAACTGTTAACCGGTCGCGGGACGGACGATCGGGCTTGCTGAACAGTTCCGGATCGATGCCAACCTCGGGAAAATCGATTGCACGATCGCGCGCAGACCGAGGTAGGTCCGCCATGGTATGCCGAAAGGCGGCGAGAATGGCCCGCGGTTTCGAATAGGTGGTCTGGTAAAATGGCAGCAGCTTGTAGGCATTGCGCAGATTGCTGAGCCATTCACGTTCGCGCGATTTCTCTTCGCGGAATGCATCCGGCCAGGGAAGGTTTCCGTTCAGGGGACCAAGTACAAACGGGACCGGACAGAGCCGCGCCATCGCGCTTGGCAAGGTCGGAGACATGGGTGTGATTCGATGAACCAGATCGTAGGCACCGGCTTTGAGCTCCTTGCGGAAGTGCCACCACGCATACAATTCAAACGCCACGTAGGTGGGATAGTCCATCGCCATCTGAATGGTCCACCCCGTCGCATCACCTCGACGCAACACGTGCGCCGCACGGTGGATCGGTGCGGCAACGGCTTCGGTGTCGAGGTAGGTAACACGGGCTTTACCGAGCCCTACTTTTTCGATATTCGGCCGATTGCGAATCTGCGTGACAACGTGAACGTCGGCCTGCTCCGCAATTGCCTTCGCATATTTGTATCCAACGATCGGCAGCGACGGCCATTCGGGGTTACAAACGTCCGCTAGAATCAATACCCGCATCAACTTCCTCAAGGTTAGCTACCATGTGCGTTGACCCATATCCACTGTCTCAAGCGGTTGCCCTGCCCGGAATTTCCGATAGGGTAACGGGCCATGGCAAGGGTTCATTGTCTCGTCGCCCTGGCGTTGTCTGGTATTGCGTTTGGCTGCGCTGCCACTCCCAAAGACGAACTCGGATTTCCCGATCTCGCGATTGAAAGAGACGACCACACGGACAAGGCGCCAAGCGCGGCGCGCGAGAAAAACACCACCATCACGAACGCGCAATACCGTTTCCGGTGGATACTTCCGCCAATGTGGACGATGAGGGATCCCGTCAAGGCGCTTCCCGCACTTGCGCAATTTGAAGGCGGCTCGGCCCTCTGCGCACGACACGACAAACTCGCCAATGCCTTGTTGCTGGTTGTCGAAACCGGTGGAAACGCCGAGTCGAACCCGCAAAACCGCGCCTCACTTGAACAGGTGGCCCGAAAGAAATCACTCGAACAAAAGATCTCGGTCGACTCGCTCGAAGCCACGACGCTGGACGGCCACGATGCCGTACGGTTGATCGGTCGGCAAGGCGGCCGCAACGCGCCCCTCCTGATCTTGATCTTCGTCCATGCGGACTCGCGGCGCTTCGAACTGCAATGCCAGCGTGCTGCGGATGCTGACTTTGCCTGCAACACCGCCTTTGATGGACTGAAACTATCCGCGAATTGAGGACATTGAGCTGAGGCCTTTCAGCAGATAGCGCAGAAACTGATCGCCACACTCGCGATAATTTCGATGTTCTGGGCGACGAAAGAACGCACCCAATTCTGATTTGGTGGCCTTCAATCCCGATTTTTCAATGAGACTCAGGATGTCGCTGTCTTTCAGTTCAAACGCGATCCGCAACCGCTTCAAAACGGTGTTGTTCGTGACGGGGACCTCGATGGGCTGCTGCGGACGGGTGTCGTCCTTGCCGCGCTTGTAGATCACAAGGCCATTGAGAAAGCGCGCCATCAGGTCGTGGCTGCACACGCGATAGCCCTCCTCGTCGTCCTTCTTCAAATAGGCAACCAGATCCGACGAACCGACCTCTACATCGCCAAGTCGAAAAATTTCCCCGAGCTTTGCGTCATTGACGTTCAACAAATACCGGACGCTACGAAGGACATCGTTGTTGGTCATTCCCGAGATGTAGCACCTCTGGCCGACCAGGGTTTCGATCCGCCCCGGTCCGTGGTGTGGTAAACCGAGATCATGGCCACGGAGCCCCCCGCAACCACGTCGACCCCCGGACGCAACGACGATCTCCAGATCAAAGACGCGAGGATCATCTTCGATACGCTCTGGGCTGAACTGAACGCCCGGGGACGCGAGGCGCTGCGGTTTCCGAAGGAACTCATTCTGCTCGGTGGAGCCCCCGGTGCTGGCAAAGGAACCAACACCGATTTCATCTCGAAGGCGCGCGGTCTAACCCGTCCCCCCATCGTGATGAGCGAATTGCTCGATACGCCTAAAATGAAGACACTCAAGGACGCGGGTCACATGATCGGCGATCGAGAGGTGCTGACGGTACTCTTGCGCGAGCTGCACAAACCCGAGTACCGCGATGGCGCCATTCTCGACGGGTTCCCACGCACGAAGGTGCAGGTTGAATTCCTCAAGATGCTCCACGAGGAAATGACGCAACTCTGGCGTGAATTTCACGGTACCGCATTCGCCACACATTTCCGCAAGCCCACGATTCACATCGTCGTGCTGTTCGTCGACGAACACGAGAGCATCGCGCGCCAATTAAAGCGTGGGCGTCTCGCAAAGACGCACAACGAAAATGTACGTATCACGGGGCGGGGCGAACTGCTGGAGGAGCGCGCCACCGACTTCAACGAAGTCCTGGCGGCCCGCCGCTATCGGGTCTTCAAGGAAAAAACCTGGGATGCGCTGGTATCGTTGAAAGATCACTTTCACTACCACCTCATCAATGCCCAGGCCTCCATCGCCGAAGTCGAAGAAAAAATCGCGAAGGAGTTTCGCTATCAAAGTTCGCTCGAGCTGGATCCGTTTACCTTCACCCAGCTTCGATCCATTCCGCTTGCAAGTGAAATCATCGTTCACGCAAGACAAGAGTTGGTCAAGCGCCTCGATTCATATGCGCTCAACCAGGACGAGGTGTTCGTCAGTGTGGTTGCGTTGATCGAAAGCACGATCATGCCCGTCGTCGTACGCCACGCCATTTCGGGGTACGCCAACATCAACCTGGAAGATGCCGTACTCCACGAACCCGACGCGATCGCCATGCTCATCGATGTCTTCTCCGAACGTGGATTCCACGCTGTTGTGGATGTGCATCACATCGAAATTCCCGAGTCCATCGATCTCAGTTCCGGCAAAATTCAGTGCCGAACCAAACGGGTTTTTCGAATCGGCATTCGCTTCAAGGGGTCGGAGATCCGTCGCGGCTAGCTGACGAATTCGTCGCACGCTGACGGCCGCTAGTTGATCCGTCGCAGGGTCAACAGCACGCGCAAGGTCAACCATAGCGCGGCCAGCTTGTCTCGCTCCGATGCGGCCGCTTTGGCGCCTTTGTCCGGCGGACCGGGGTACCAGAATCCGTCTTCGGCCTGGCGGCCTCGCACGTACGCCTCGGCGGTGCGCACACCCGAGTTTTCCTTGCCAAGACCAATCGCGGTCACGGAATCAAGGGCGCCCAACACATCCACCCAGAAACGCGGCTCGGCGATGTCTTCCCAGTGAGAAGCAGCTTTCCGGTCATCGTAACGATCGGGTTGCAGGAAGCGTGTTGCGATTAACTCGGCTGCCCGACGGGGCTCGCGCGAGACGCGGCGGATCTTCGACGAGGCAAAGGCTCGCAACACCATCCCCGTGATGAGGTGGCTAGACGGCCGGGCAGCGGATTCGGTGCGAACCCCACGCCAGGCCCAGCCACCGTCGTGTTGTCGGTGCGCCAACAAGAAGTCAAAACCCTTTTGCACCCGTGCATCGTCGTCGTACCCCGCACGACAAAGAGCCGACAGCGCCCATCCCTGAAAATGCAACGCCACCGTTTTTCCCCGCACCGCTGGTGTTTCGCCAAGGATGAGATCGGCAATGCCGCCATCTTCGGTCGCACTTTTGAGCACGAACTCACAGGCCTTGTGCAATACAGTTGGCTTGCCTGCACCCTCGGGGGAAATCACAAGACCGATGTCGCAAAGGCGATCGATGAACCGAATGGTGGCCAAAACCGAGGCGAACTTCGCATTCCCGAGTTCCTTGTCGAACTCGTCTGGCACCATCGCACCGGTCTTGCCGAGTTGCTTGGTCATCAGAAGCACTTCGGGATCGTTCCACAGCTCCTCGACGGCGGGGGCCTCGCTGTCGTCGATGAGATCTCGACGCACCCGGGTCACGATGGCCGGCGTTCCTTCACGGAGAAGGTTGGGAATCGGATCGCGGGCCAGGCGTGCACGCCAGCCCGACATGGCTCGGGGAGGAGACGCTGGTGCCGCTGCCGGAGTTGTTGAGGAAAAGCGCGCCCGGGTCATTGGGACCTGGGAGATTATCCGATCCTGGGAACAAATGTGAGGGACCTTGCGAAAAATGCACCAGGGATGGAAAGGAAATTGGAAAGGAAAGCAGTGGCGGAGACGCCGTCGACTGCTGACATCTCACAACAAGAGGGGTATGAAGGGAGTCGAATGGGTCAGCTCGACAAGCGAGAGACCTTCCTCAACCTGCTCGGGGAAGGCTGGGTTTCCATCTGTTTGGATGCCCGATCGAGCGGGGTCGAGTTGCCGGAGCACCTGCGGGTAGAGCCGCGTTTGATCCTACAATACGGGCTTAACATGCCCGTCCCGATCGCCGATCTCGAGATCACGGGCGAGGGTATTCGCGCGACACTTTCCTTCAACCGAACGCCGCACAACACCTTTGTGCCGTGGCCAGCGGTTTACGTCATCATGCCGACAGACTCCGGTAAACCCGGGATATTGTTTGCAGAAGACGTCCCTCCGGAGATGCGGGCGACCCTCACGGCCGAAGCTGCGGAGGACAAGCTTCTCCAAAAAGCACCTTCGCGCCGCCGAAAGGCTGGTGGCTTGGCCAAGGCGACCCAGGCCACGCCCGCGCAGGTAGCGGCACCACCGGAACGCAAACGCCATCTTAGCCTCGTTCCGGAAAGTCCCGCCGCCGTATCGGTGGAGCAAGCTGTTCCGGCGCCCGATGAGCCGACGTCCCCGCCCCGACGTCACACAAAGCCGCGGCTCACGGTGGTGAAGTAGACTATTCCCTGTCGACGCAATCCGTTAAAAACCGACAGAGTTCATCGTGACGCCGCCGGGTGTCCTCGTATCCGATCTGAGCGAGCTCGGATGCGAAATTGCCATCGAACATAATGTACGACAGCAAATCGGCCTCGCCGCCCGCGTCGGTTGCGAGCCGTCGCAAGAGGCGGATACCGGTACCGCCACCCGAACCCTTGAACCGACCCGCACGCGCGAATTCGCCAGCCAGCTTGCCCAGATCAACCGAAGGCGCGAGCACCTTCTCTTCGACAATCTTGTACGGAGATCCGCGACCGCCCGTTGTGAGTTCGCGAACCCGTTGCTTGAGTTTTTCATCGCCAAGCTCGTCGATGGCGCGCATCAAATCGTTGAGCCGCCGCATTCGATGCAAATCGTAGTCGAGATGATCGAGCAAGAAGGCGTTCAGAATCTTGCCAACGAGAAAGGCCGCTCCGGGCGAAGTCGTTGGGCCCACGATATCGATCGGAACCGAGCGCTCTTTCTCGTTCATGAGCGCTATCACCAATACCTTGTCGGCACCGAGACGGAGCGCGGGCGAAAGCGGCGTGTTCTGACGTAGGCCTCCGTCGCAATAAAAACGCTCGTTCACCTCGACGGCCGGGAACAACAGGGGAATTGCCGCAGAGGCAAGACACTGCCGCGGACCGATGCGAACCGGCAACGCACGAACGTGGGGGTCCGCGCTCCAAGGCGGCACGGGTTTTTCGCTATCGATAAACACAACCGTTTTCCCCGAAGCAATGTCGGTTGCCGATACAGCCAACGATTCGAGATGACCGGCCTCGAGATTTCGACGAATGCCAGTCCAGGGCATCATTCGTCGCACAAGCTTTTCAAGGTTGCGCGTCTGTATCACGCCGGGGAGCCGTCGCTCGCCCGCTTCCATCTCCTCGACCTGGGCTCGACCCAGCAACAAACGCGGCAAACGCAAAAAATCTTTGAGGCCAAACGAAACGATTTCTTCGAGGACCAGCTCTTCCCAGCGCTGTACGGCCAGCTTGCCCTGCTGTCCGGGATTGTCGGCCATGGAGGCCAGAAAACAGGCGTGCAGGGCACCCACGGAGGTTCCACACACGATATCGATGCCGATGTGCCCACCCAGATCCCCGGCGAGGTCTTCGCGAAGGTATTTGATAACCCCGGCCTCGTAAGCACCGCGGGCACCACCGCCAGAAAACACGATCGCCAGCTTGGGCCGGTCGGAACGTCGTTTGGGCTGGGTGGGACGACTCATGACGTCCTTTGTAGGATTGCGCGCAAACGTGGGACGACACTGGAGCAGGAAAAACCAGTGGGAAACGAAGCCATGATTCTTTGTATCAGATCTTCGTCAGCAGCATCCAATTCCTGTAGGATTGAACCATGGCTGGACCGAGTGAACTCTTGTCGTCCTTGACGTTGTCCCCCGGTGGCGGATTCTTGTTGGAGGCCACGGGCACAGCGAGGATATTGACGCCCGAGCTCTTGACCGAAGAGCAAACCATGATGCGAACCACCGCGGAAGACTTTGTCCGCCGCGAGGTCGAGTCGCGCATCCCCGAGATCGAGGAGAAAAAGCCGGGCGTCATGCGTGGCATCCTCGAAAAGGCCGCCGAGGTCGGCTTGCTCGGGCATGACGTTCCCGAAGCCTACGGTGGCCTTGGCGGTGACAAGACCAGCAGCAGCCTCATCTTCGAGGCCGCCAGTCGACAGGGATCGTTCGCAGTCAGCTTTGGTGCACATATCGGCATCGGCACCATGCCCATCGTCCTTTTCGGTAACGACGAACAACGAAAAAAATATCTGCCGTCGCTCGCGTCGGGCGAAAAGATGGCAGCCTATGCGCTTACCGAGCCGGGCTCGGGCTCGGATGCACTCGCGGCTTCGACAAAGGCCGTGTTGTCTGCCGACGGCAAACACTACGTGTTGAACGGCACCAAGCAATACATCACGAATGCTGGCTTCGCAGACGTCTTCACGATCTTCGCCCAGGTGGTGGGCAGCGATGGCAAGAACCCGCAGTTCACCGGCTTCATCGTTGAACGAAACACGGCCGGTCTCGGCGTTGGACCGGAAGAACACAAGCTGGGCATCCGCGGCAGCTCGACCTGTCCGTTGATTCTCGAAGACTGCAAGGTTCCGGTCGAGAACGTGCTCGGCGAAGTGGGCCGCGGCCACAAGATCGCGTTTAACATCTTGAACCTCGGTCGATTCAAACTCGGCGTCGGTTCACTGGGTGGTGCCAAATACTGCCTGGAACTCGGCGTAAAATATGCCAACGAACGCAAACAATTTGGCAAGCCCATCGCCGAATTCGATCTCATTCGCAAAAAAATCGGCAGCATGGCCGAGTTGACCTATGTCACGGAGTCGATTGCCTTCCGGACCGCCGGATTGCTCGATGCCCGTTGCGCCACGATCGATCCCACTGCGGCCGACGCGCAATCCAAGGAACTCGAAGCCATCGAGGAACACTCGATAGAAGCCTCGATCATCAAGGTCTTTGGCTCTGAAATGCTGCACTTCTGTGCGGATGAGACGCTGCAGATTTTTGGCGGCGCGGGTTACATCACCGACTACCCGATCGAGCGCATCAGCCGGGACGCGCGCATCAACCGCATCTTTGAGGGCACCAACGAGATCAACCGGCTGCTTGTGCCCGGGACGCTGTTAAAGCGCACGATGCAGGGCAAGCTGGGATTGATGAGCCTCATCGGAAAAATCCAGAAAGAACTGGCCGATCCGTCGAAGATTGATCGAACCGTGCCCGCTGGGCCGCTCGGTCGAGAACGACAGAAGTGTGATTTCGCCAAGCGTGCCGTGGCCTACGGGGCCTCGCTCGGAGTGCAGAAATACATGCAAAAGATCTCGGACAAGCAGGAGTTGCTGGGCGTGCTGGCGGATTGTCTCATCGATCTCTATGCGATGGATTCCACCATCACACGCACCCTACAGTTCATCGCCAGCCAGGGCGAGGAGAAGTCCGCGATACCCATCGCCATCACGCAGCTATACGTATCACATACCCACGAGGTTGTGTTCGATCGCCTGCGCGAGATGTTGATGTGGATGTCCGAAGATGCGGCTTTCGACAGGGGTATTTCCGACATCAACCACTACTATTCGCTTGACCGCGTGAACACCTTCTCGCTGCGTCGGCGGATCGCGAAACACATGCTGGAGAACGGCGGCTACGCGCTATAAGGCGAGCCCGTTCATCGTCTGACATCCGGCGATGTGTATTCGCAGCGACGTGCAGTAACGCTAGCCCTGTGCGAGGAACGTCTGTAGGTTTTCTTGCGCCGTCCGGACCGCGTGCGCAACGGCTTCCTGCACCAATTGGGTCCGCAGGCCACCCTGACCGTGAAACTTGGGCCTTTGCACCAGCGCCTCACCGGACGCAACCATCAAGATGCCGCGCGGAGGTTTGCTGAGTAACAGATCGACGGCGCAATCGGCCTCGATCTCGCCACTGCGGGGTAAAACGCTCAGGCGCTTGATCGTGCCGTCCACGATATAAGTAAACTCACCGCCCTCGGACACGTCGGCCACATCAACAGCGGATTTCGTAACACGAACCCCACGCAAGCTCTGCAATAATTCCTTGCGCATGTAGTCGCGAACCGGATCCGGCACATGACCACCCATGCGACCGACAGCGATTCTAGTTCGTGTTACCGAACGGCTGTTGGACGATGGCGCGATCGCCTGTGCAACCGTCGCCAGGTGAGCCTTCAGTTCTCGAAGCGCTTCGGTGGCAGACTGCCGAACCCGCGCCGAGTCATCCGCAAGACGATTGGAAATCGCAATCCGCGCAATTTCCGCCTTGGGATCACCCCCGGGGTTCCGGGCAAGCAATTGCACCGCCAAAACGCGTACGGTTTCCTCGGCATCGCGCGAAGCCGCAAACGCAAGCGCCGGAATTGCACGCGGATCGTTCTGGGCGGTGGCCGTTTTGGCCAGCAACACGGCGGCATGGATTCTAAGCTTGTAGTTCTCTCCGTACTTGACGACGGTGATGAGCTCGATGACGCCATCTCCGGCGACCGCAGGACGCATCCATCCAAGGGGTGCCGCACCGGCAACCAGCGCCAAAACCTTGCGCCGATCGATGATCATACAAGGATCATAGCGCGATCTCGTCCCGTTAATAAAGAAACAAGGTGTGGCAAATCGTCGCTGCGAAAAACCTGCGCCGAGGTAATCGACGCACTGTATTCGTATCGCGGTACATGTGGGTGCTGCGCGGCGGCGGGTCGCAAGCGACTGACGCGCCTAATACTGGTACCGTAGGCCAATGCGCGCTGCAAAAGGTGGCAAGCGAGAGATTGGATACTCGAAGAATTGCCCGTCGGATTGAACTACCGCCGTGGTGGTGCGCAGCGCCAAAACGTTGAGGATGTCAGCCGAGATCTGAACACGGTGTCCAATCAAGGGCTTGAGATCAAACATCGCCTGTAGATTGAACAGCGTGATGTCGGGCATGCGCAAGGACCGATCGTCGTCGGGATTCACCGTACCGTTCCAATCCTGACCGCGGCGCGAGCGAAAGTTCGAGAAGGACTGATACTCGTTGTTGAAGAAGTAATGGTTGTACGGACCACCGGTGACGAATTCGTAGATCGTTCCGGCCGAGAACCACGAGGTCACCTGATAGCTGCCCTGTATCTTCAGGTTGTGGCGAATGTCTTCGGTCAGAGGCCCGTAGAAATAGGCTTCTTGTCCCGGCGTATCCAGGTAGCCAGAAGTAAAGGAATTATTGCTGGTTCCCTCGAATCGCCGCCAGGTATACGAACCGTTGAGTTTCAGCCGACCTTCGCGTTTGCGAAGGATCGTACTCATGCTCAACAATCGCCGGCGCGACGAGTCCGGCGTTTCAAGATCGTAGATAAACTGGCTGCGTCCGTTTCGCCAGCCGCCATCGGTGCGGATGGCGGTCCCGCCCTGATTCCAGATGGCGTTCGTTTCAAGGTCGTCCCACTGGTGATCCATGCGGCGGTAAATGCCCGTCAGACCGAGTACCCATCCCGTCGCAACCTCGCGCTCGCCGTTCAAAACAAACTCGTGCGTGCGGGGCGGGTTCAATTTCGTACTACAGGAAGTTCCGTCCGCCCTAATTCCCGTCGGACCACAGGGCAAACCAATCGTCGTGGCGTCGTCTCCGCCCGACACGCGGCAGTTGCCCACGTACCCCTGGACGCTTTCGTCCCAGAAACACGTCTGGCTGAAAATGCGTCGACCGGAAAAGCGGGCCAGCGCCAAAAAGCCCGTATCCACGAGCTGTCCGTAGGCCGCCGACAGCTTCGTCCGTCCATCGTGCGTCGCATCCCATGCAACCTGGATTTGCGGTGTCAGGGTCAGGAAATCGGTGACGATGCGACCTTGATTGTCGTTGCTGATGCCTCGGTGCAATCCAATCTGCGGTGAAATCGTCACGTACCGTGTCGGTCTCCATTGATCGACAAGGTAGTACAGTTGATTCGTCGCACTCACATCGGAACGCAGCCAACCCGCGATGCAAGTCCCGTCGCGCTCTCTCGGATCATTCACGCAATACTCGCGCTGTGCGAATGGCTCGGAGCCAAACTTGAACAGAAGCTGATCGCCGCTGTAGGTTTCGGCGAGCGGATTGGAAACGTAGTCAAAACGGCCACCAAGTTTGATCTGGTGATTCCCGGTAATTTTCGAATCCTTGATCCAGGTCAAAACCGCAAAGGTTTGCAAACGACGTCGATTCTCGACCGACTGACGATCGGCATTGCGCCGACTGATCCCGGTGAGCACATCGAATTCAGCCGGAACATTGAGACAATCCTCATCGAACAAACACGACATCGGTCCGGCCTCAAGCCGCGCTTCGAGAAAGCCGCTGCCGACATTCATCAACAGGTTGTCGGTGAGAATGCCGTGCCACTGCAGGCTGTTGAATGTGGTCCGCTGAAACTGCCGTTCTTCGGCCTCGTTCTCGACCAGGGGGCTCTGGATCGTGTTCTGAAAGTCAGCGACCGAGATGAATGATTTGACCTCCAATTTGTTGCGCGGGTTCAGCTGCCACGTCAGTTTGATGAAACCATCAAAGGCCAACACCGAAAACGGCGTGTGATTGGGAAGCTGTCCGGTCGGATCGGACGGTATCGCAAGGGTGTTGTTCTCGAGCGACCCCGAAACGAAGAACCAAACCCTGTCCTTGATGACAGGGCCACCGATGTTCAACGACAGCCGCGCAGAACGTTGCGTGTTTCGGTCCCGATTGTCGATAAACAAACGCATATTTTCGTCGCTGTATTGCACGCGAGAATCCACCTCGAGGCGGTTCGAGCCCGACTTCGTCACCACGTTGATGACGCCGCCCGTGGTGTTCGAGTTTTCAACACCGAAAGCTGCGGTCTCCACCTGCTCGGATGCGATCGCGTCGTAGCTGAAGTTGGTACCAAAGGTGTGCGTCACCGGATCGGTCGTATCGAAACCGTCGACGTTGTAGCTGTTATTGAAGTACGACCCACCCATGATCGAGGGATTGCCCGTTCCCGTTGAATCAACGACACCCGCCGTCAGGGTGGCCACCCCTTGATAATCGCGGCTCGTCAGCGGCACCGAGTCCAGAAAGTCCTTGTCAAACGTCTCACCGACGGTGGCGCGCGAGGTGTCGATGACCGGCGCTTTTTGTACGACGACAAACTCCTCGACTGCCCCCGTGTCGACTTCAAGGATTACGTCGATGTCAAAGCTCTGATTCTGGGAGATCCGAATGCCCGACTGCGTATAAGCCTTCATCCCCGGTGTTCGGGCCGACAGGGTGAACGCGCCGGGTGCTAGCTGGAGGAAGCGAAACTGGCCCTGATCGTCGGAGTAGGCAATCCGCTCGCCACCAATCTGCGTGGGCGAGGCAAGCCCGATCCGAATCCCTTTCAACGGATTGCCGGTTTGATCAAACACCACGCCGCGCAACATGCCGGTGGATTGCGCGTGCGCCGTTTCGGTGGACAAGACAACCACACCGACCAACGCCACAAGGATCGCCAGCTTTCGCAAGACAGGTTGAATGCCGAAACGCGTTTTCATTGCACCCCCGCAAAGTCATCGGGCCATGCGCAGATCTGCACACCGAAGTTCTGGCACATCTGTCCCTGCCCCAAATCGATCGTTTCCAACAGGTTCGTTCGCGGATTGGTCACTTCCGCGTTGGCCTTGCATTGTTTGTAGGTTTCCGTATCGAGAACATTTTCGTCGCAGAACTTGAGACAGATTCCGCGCGCACCCACCGAGAAACAACTGTAACCAGCGCGCGAGCCACAGCGTGAGTCGACAAAGTCCTGCGGTTCACGGCCTTCGTTCTGCTTGGCGAGGGTGTTTTTTTCGCGCGGATCGCATCCGACGTAGCAAAACCCAAGCCGCGACGGAAAGCAGGTGTAACCCTTTTCGGATATCTCGTCTTTTTCCTCGCTGCAACGGGCAACTGAAAAGCCACAGCGCTGGCCGAATAGAACGGGTGGGTTATCGCAGAAACAGGTGTCCTTGTTGCATTCGAGCCCCAGCTTCGCGCAGGCCGGATCGCCGGAAGCGTCGATGATTCCCTGCAATCCTCCCTGCGGATCAGTCTTTTTCACGCCACACTGTTCAACCTCTCGGCCACGAACAGTCTGTAGCAAGCTTGGCAGCGAGCAAGGAACCGCAACACCGCGTGTCGCCAGGTTGTGCACAACAACCGGGCTGCGCGGAAATAGCTGATCGGCGTCGAGTTCACTTTCGTCCCGGAAAGCGTCGCGCACAAATTCACCCTGCACGATCACATCCCACATCCAGCGAATGGGTGTGTACCCCGGTTCGCCGGGTCGACCGGTAGCCAGGACCTGATTGCCGATGCGGGTCTCGGAGAATCCGTTTTGGTTGTTCGAGAAAAAGACGTTCGGAACGTACGCCTTCCCGACCGGCACCACGAGAATTTGCTTTTCCGCTTTTCCCGAACCCACTGACGTTCTTGAGATGTCGAAGGTGTTGATACCCATCGTTTTCACCTCGCTCGCCGTGTAGCGATTGCCCTTGTCGCCGCCAAGCGTCTGCCAACCGTTGGCGAGATAACAAAACGACAACTTGCGCCGGTACCAAACCTCCATCAACGGATGGAAGGTCGCCCGATCGGTCACACCTGGCGGTACGTCGGTGCGTTCATCGAGCAACGGGCAGTTGATGACCCGGTTGGTCGATTCCAGCTTGAAATCGCCCGCTGCCACGGCCCGATCCAGCGTCTTTTTGTGTTTGACCGCATCCGGATCGTAGTCATTGGGTACGAAGACTGCCATGACTTCCCACAGGCCGGTGTACAGAGCGGCCCCATTGTCAGATGGTGTCACATCGACGAGAGGGCGCTGATAGTCGCGGGACCCATCGCGAAGCGGATCGGAAACAAATTCCCGAAAACGATCCGCATAAGGCCGCTTGCGCGCCTCGGTGTTGAGTGCGGTACATCCCACCGGATCGGCACCTCCCACCGCACAAAAATCCTTCGGGTTGATGTTCCGAACGTCATGACCACCGCGAATGTGATCCGTCCCGTCGCGCTTTTCCCGCAACGGAGGCGCCATCAACGGTCGGCCATCCTTCGTGAAGAAAAAATACATCGCGTTCACGCGCGCTGCAGTGGGAAAGCCCGTTTCTCCCGACACGAAGGTCGCAACCGGTCCGAAATCGTAGTACTCGGCCTGTTGATCCTTCTCCCAGCCCTTTTGCGGATCAATCGATGTCGGGATCGAAGCGGTTCGAGCGCGTCCCTCACCGCCCGTTTCGAGTTCCAACACGCCAAAGGCCTCGTCGTGGTACTTTTCGTCGCACGCGGCGAAAATGAGGGTGGATGTTGCAATCAGCCCGACCACGGCCGGGCGAACTGCGGCGGGTAACGATGCGCGCCGGATCATGGGAGCTGACATTTTTACCCCGGCATGCTGGAAATTGAAATGCATCGTGTTCCGAAACGGAGTTGGGACACCGAGACACACCCGAGGCGGCAGCCACCCATTGCCGATCCCGGCCAGGCGGGTCAAGGTCTAGGGCGACGATGAGCGCCGCCGCCCTGCCCCGCACCGGATCCGACGACGGGTCCATCCTGGACGCTTTCGTCACCTGGGTGGGCGCGCGCAAACTCACCCTCTACGAGGCACAGGAAGAGGCCGTGATGGCCTTGCTCGATGATCGGCACGTTGTCCTGTCCACCCCCACCGGGTCGGGCAAATCGCTCGTGGCGACCGCGCTGCTCTACCGGACGCTTTGCCACGGGCAAAAGGGCTTCTACACCTGCCCGGTCAAGGCGCTCGTCAACGAAAAATTCTTCGACCTGTGTCAGACCCTCGGCCCCGAAAATGTCGGACTGCAGACCGGCGATGCCGCCGTCAACCCGGGGGCCCCGATTCAATGCGTCACTGCCGAGGTCCTGTCGACTCTGTGCGTGCGCAACGCCACCCAACCCGGTGCCGTGGTCATGGACGAGTTCCACTACTACGCCGACAAGGAGCGCGGCATCGCCTGGCAGATCCCCCTCATTACGCTTCAGAAGACGCAGTTCCTCCTCATGTCCGCCACCCTCGGTGACATGTCGCGCGTCACGCGGGCGTTGGAGTCGTTCTCTGGCCGCAGCACCGTGCTCGTCAGCGGCATGACCCGACCGGTGCCACTGCATTTCGATTACAGCGAGTCGTCGCTGCAAGAAACCATCGCGGAACTCGTTCGCCTGGGCCGCGCCCCGATCTACCTCGTCAACTTCACGCAACGCGAATGTGCGGCGCAGGCACAGAACCTGACCAGCATCGATCTCTGCACCCGCGAGGAGAAAAAGGCCATCCTCGAAGCCCTGAAAAAAGAGCGGTTTCCGTCGCCCTACGGCAAGGAAGTGCAACGGCTTTTGAAGGTGGGCATCGGCATTCATCACGGCGGCTTGCTGCCCCGCTACCGACGCCTCGTCGAGCGCATGGCGCAGACCGGAATGCTGAAGGTGGTGAGCGGCACCGACACCCTTGGTGTGGGCGTCAACATCCCCATCCGATCGGTGCTCTTCACCCAGCTTTGCAAGTTCGACGGGGTCAAGGACGGGATCTTGCCCGTGCGCGAGTTCCATCAGATCGCCGGACGAGCGGGGCGACGCGGCTTCGATGATCAAGGCTTCGTGGTGGCGCAGGCCCCGGCGCACGTCGTCGAAAACCGAAAGTCGGCAGCCAAGGGCAAAAAGTTCGTTCCCAAATCGCCACCTGGCAAGGGTTATGTCGCCTGGGATCGCGGGACCTTCGAACGCTTGCAGGCCGGCACCCCGGAGCCGCTCGAATCCCGCTTTGCCATCAACCACGGCCTCTTGTTGGCCGCATTGCAAGCCACCGGAACGGATCCACGCCGGGGCGGCGGATACCGCCATCTGCTGGGGCTCATCCTGCGCAGCCACGAAACCCCCGGCAGTCAGCGGCGCCTCAAACGAATCGCAGCACAACAGTTTCGCATCTTGCGGCGCTCGAACCTTATCGAATTGCGCCGCGACGACAGGGCGCGCAACCCTTACCCAGCCGCTCACGAAGATCTGCAGCGCGACTTCTCTCTCGACAACACCCTCGGTCTGTATGTCGTCGAGACCTTGCCACTGCTCGAAAAGCTCCTGCCGCCATCGCCGGTAGAAAACGCGCTGAATGTGTTGTCACTGGTTGAGGCCATCGTCGAAAACCCGCGGCCCATCTTGATCGCACAGCAAGATCGCGAAAAGGGCATTGTCATCAATGAACTGAAAGCCCGCGGCGTGGAATACGAAGAACGCATGCAAGAGCTTGAAAAGGTCGAGTGGCCCAAGCCCAACCGGGATTTCATCTACGAAACGTTTGGCGCGTTCGAGGACAAACACCCCTGGGTCGGCGACGACAACATCGCCCCCAAGGGCATTGCGTATGAACTGTGTGAACGCAACATCGGCTTCAATGATCTGGTGCGCGATCTGGAGATCGCCCGCTCCGAAGGCGTTTTGCTGCGCTATTTATCGGGCGTGGTTCGCACTTTGGTGCGCGGCGTTCCGGCGCAGTTTCGCGACGAGTCTGTGAATGATCTCATCGTGTACCTTGAAACCGCAGTACGAATCGTCGACGCCAGCCTGCTCGAAGAATGGCAATTGCTAACAGGGCAAATCGTGGAGCCCAGCACCGACATTGACGCCGCCAAGCCCGTTCGTGTGTCATCGATGCAAGCGTTGATCAACAACCCGCGGGCGCTGGCGACCCGTATCCGTGCCGAGCTGAACCAATTCATCCTCGCATTGGCACGCCAAGACTATGCCGAAGCGCTTGAACACATCTTGCCAGAAGACGAAACTGGTGAACCCTGGACAGCAGATCGTTTATCGGCACTGTTGAAGCCATTCATCGCACAGAATGGTTTCATCGACACCCGCCCCGCCGCACGCGCCCCAGGGAACACGCGCATCACGGCGATAAACCCCTCTGTGCAAGAAGTAACGCAAACGCTGTTCGGCCAAACCGGCGACGTCGACGAGGCAGACTGGGCAGTATTTGCAACCGTCGATCTATCGAACGAGGCGCGAGCAGACCGTGCCGACGACGATCCGATCGTACGTTTGCGCACGATCGGCGTGTGACGAATCAGAATTTCGGTAGATCGCTGCGACCGGAATTCAGTGGCGCATATTCTCGGTCTTTATCCGACAGCAATGGCGCCGAGACGGGCCAGTCGATTTTCACCGCCGGATCGTTCCAGGTCACACCCCGCTGATCGGCCGCGCCCGAGTAGTAGTCCGTACACTTGTAAACCACATCCGCTGGCGTATCCCCGACCACGCAGAATCCGTGCGCAAAGCCGGGCGGGATATACAGCTGCGTCCGATTGTCAGCGGATAGCAATACGCCGTACCATTTTCCGAAATCAGGCGATCCCACCCGGATGTCGACCGCCACGTCATACACTTGACCCACCACGACTCGTACCAGCTTGCCCTGCGGCCTGTCGAGCTGGTAGTGCAACCCCCGCAGGGTTCCAGGAATGGAACGGGACTGATTTTCCTGAACGAAGGAAGGGATGCCGAGGGCCGCCGCGGCGTCGACGCGCAGGCTCTCGAAAAAGTGACCTCGATCGTCGGTGAAGACGCGGGGTTCAACGAGGTGCAGGCCGGGGATATTCGGAGGAGGGGTATTCATCGCTTCGACGATCCTTCGGGTTCGCGCATTTCTGGTATCAAACCACGCAGGGTTGCACGCGCATCGATCGGTCGGTCGTTCTCAATATTCGCGCGAAGCTCGTCGAACCACTGCCGAACCCGGGCGTCGTCGTAGGGTCGCAATTTGCCGACGAAAATTTTGGGATGGCGCGTGGCATCTGCGGCCTCGGCTGCCACCGAAAGTTCCTCGAACAACTTTTCACCGGGCCTTACACCCGTGAACAGAATCTCGATATCTTCTCCCGCGACCAGGCCCGACAGGCCAATGAGATCGCGCGCGAGATCCACAATCTTGACTGGCTCACCCATGTCGAGAATGAAGATCTCCCCGCCGTTACCCATCGCGCCCGCCTGCATGATGAGCTGGCATGCCTCCGGAATGGTCATGAAAAAACGCTCCATATCCGGATGGGTGACCGTCACCGGACCACCCCGTTCAATCTGCTCTTTGAAGATGGGAACCACGCTGCCAGCCGAGCCAAGCACGTTGCCAAAACGAACCGCAACGAAGTGGGTCTTGCTCTGCTGGCTCAAAGTCTGAACGAAAATTTCGGCAGCGCGCTTGCTGGCTCCCATCACCGACGTTGGATTGACTGCCTTGTCGGTCGAAACCATGACAAACGTCGCCACACCGTTTTGATCCGAAAGCTCTGCCAGGGTTTGGGTTCCGAGAACGTTGTTGCGCAGCGCCTCAGAAGGATTCCATTCCATCATCGGAACATGCTTGTAAGCCGCCGCGTGATACACAATCGAGGGTTTGTGGGTCTGAAATACGGCTGCCATGCGTTTGCGATCCCCTATGCTCGCAATCACCGGTACAACTTTACTGCCTGCCGCCGCCAGTTCGCGATGGATGTGAAACAGGTCATTCTCGGATTGATCGACGAGCACAATCTGTCCCGGTGAAAACCGCATCAACTGACGGCAAAGCTCGCTGCCAATGCTGCCGCCTGCCCCGGATACAAGCACGGATTTCCCCTGAACCTGGGCCGAAATGGCCGAGTCGTCGAGCGTCACCGGATCGCGACCGAGCAAATCTTCGATCGCCACCTTGCGCATGCGCGACAGATTCACATCGCCGCCGACAATCTCGTATACACCCGGTACGATCTTCGCGGGCAAGCCAATCGACTCACAAAGTAGTGCAATCCGCCGGATTCGCTTGGGCGGTGCATTCGCGATCGTAATGATGGCTTCTTTAATCTGGTACTCGTCTCGTAACTTGGGAATCTCGTCGATGATACCGATGACCTTGATTCCATGGACGGTGGTCCCAAGTTTTGATTTGTCGTCATCGACAAAACCCACGACCCGAAAACCCATTCCGCCGCGTTTCGAGAGTTCCTTGGCGACCATGAGTCCCGCCTGACCGGCCCCGATGAGCAAGATTGCAACGGCTGGTTTGCCATGCCTCACGTGCCCTTTTGATTCTGCACGTTCGCCGATCTGTCGGCGCAGCGCTCGAACCCCCGCAACCCCCATGAAGGCAAGAACGGTGTCGATTGCAATAACCCCAAACGGAATCATCGCGCTCCGATAGTAGGTGGTCGAACTGAGCCATCGCGGCGCAAGGAGTCGGGTGGCGAGCAACGCGCCGGCCGAGATCAAGATGGCTTGCAATATCCACGTGATTTCACGCAGGCCGATGTAGCGCCATGAAAAACGAGGTATTCCGAAGGCAGAGATTACCGCGTATTGAAACGCCACGACATAAGGCAGCGACGTGAACAGCGGCGACATCATCATCGGCGGAATGTCCCAGTCGAAGCGGATCACAAACGCCCCCAGGAAACTCAGCCCGAGCACGACGAGGTCAATAACGACCTGGGTTGAACGCGAAAGCAGGTATCTCACGGGTGGGTTGAGGTGGGTACCCGGGCCATCCTACCTCCCCGAGGGTGGAGCGCAACTGGCCGAGTGAAGACCGAAACGCAATGCTACCTGTTATATTCCCGGCCAGAATGGAATCGTTCCCGCCCTGGCCTCACTTTGGCCCCGATGAAATTGAAGCCACTGCGACGGTCTTGCGTTCGGGAAAAATAAACGCCTGGACCGGGGAGGAAACGGGTCGTTTTGAAAAGGCATATGCCGCCTACTTGGGTGTGCCGCATGCCATCGCCCTTGCGAACGGAACGCTCGCGCTGGAATTGGCATTGCATGCGCTCGGGATTGGTCCGGGCGACGACGTGTTGGTCACACCGCGTTCCTATGTGGCGTCGGCCACGTGCGTTGCCCTCTGCGGCGCACGGCCGGTGTTTGCTGACGTCGATTTGGATTCACAAAATGTGACGGTTGCGACCCTGCGTGCGGCACTAACCCCATCCACGCGGGCCGTAATTGTCGTCCACCTGGCAGGTTGGCCCTGCGACATGCCAGCCATCATGAAGTTCGCCCGCGAACACAGCCTGAAGGTGATCGAAGATTGCGCCCAGGCGCACCACGCGGGAATCGAAGTCGATGGGCACATGCAGTTGGCCGGCTCGTTTGGCGACGTGGGTTGTTTCAGTTTCTGCCAGGACAAGATCCTTTCCACCGGCGGCGAAGGCGGCCTGTTTGTCACGCGCGACGAAGCGCTGTGGCGCAAGGCTTGGGCCTACAAGGACCACGGCAAAAGTTACGAGGCGGTATTCGAACGCCAGCACCCACCCGGATTTCGGTGGGTAGTCGAGGGCTTTGGCTCGAACTGGCGATTGACCGAGTTTCAATCGGTGATTGGTCGCATCCAGCTTGGAAAATTGCCGGAATGGTCAGACAGACGAAACGGCAACGCGAAGATTTTGCAGGAGGCCATTGCCAGGATCCCAGGGATCCGTTGCCCCGTACCTCCGGCGGAGGTGAGACATGCGTACTACAGGGCATATGCGTTTGTTGAGCCTGAAAAACTACGACCGGGCTGGAACCGCGAGCGCATCTTGAAGGAAGTGGGTGCCGCTGGGTTCCCCTGTTTCGTGGGGTCGTGTCCCGAAATATATCTTGAGAAGGCCTTCGTCGATCACGGCTTCGCACCGGCTGAACGGTTGCCGAACGCAAAGGCGCTGGGGGAGTCGAGCCTTGCCTTTCTGGTTCACAACTCCATCGACGAGGCAACGACGCGACGGTATGCGGGCGCCGTGGGAAACGTGTTGCAAGACGCGATGACTGCGTAGCGTTACACCGAACGCCTACCCCGACGGCTCGACCCACAGGCAAACTGACAACGATGACCACTGAATCCAGTCGCGAATCAAAGGTATTTATCCGCGATACATCCATCGTAGCGGCCACGCAAATACTTCTGAAACTTCGGGGCCTGGTCGCGATGCCTTTGATTATCAAACTTCTTGGCGCAGCCGCGTTTGGGGTGTGGAGCCAGGTTTTCGCGTTCACGTCTTTGCTGGCTAGCTTGCTGTCATTGAATCTTCACCTGCCGCTTATCCGGGATATTGCGGCTGATCGAACGAGGGCGTCTGTGAGTTTCTCGAGCGTTCTTTCGGTGGTTCTAACGCTGTCGTTGGCAGCGACCATTGGAACGGCGGTATTTTCAACGACGATATCGGCGGTTATCCTTGCCGACGAAGCCGTTGCCAAGTCGCTTCGTATCGGTGCCTTCCTGATCGTGCTGACTGCGTTGCGTAGTATCAACATGAATCTGTATCGGTCGTTGGGCCTTTTTGCCAAACGATCTGTTGTCGAATTGGTGATCTCGTTTGGTGAACTTCTGATCATCGTTGTCGTGTTGATCAGCGGTGGTGGACTTACCACAGTCCTCACGATGATTGTTGTCTGGGAAGGACTGCTAGTCACGTCTCAAACGATTCATTGCGTCCACATCGCTGGGTTTCAAAGACCCCAAAAAGCGGTAATCCTGAGCGCGTTGCGATTCGCTTTGCCAGCGGTTCCGGCGTCTCTCTCCGTTTGGATCTTGGATCGTATCGATCGGTTTGCGATCGGTCACTTTCTTGGCGCTGACGCCGTCGGGATCTATTCCGCAAGCTACACATTGGGCTCGGCAATCATGTTTTTCCAGCTTCCCTTGCAAGTGACGCTGTTTCCGAAGGTGTCCTCCCTTTGGGACACCAACCGCTCCGAGGCAAAGCGATATATCGAGATTTCGAGCGCCGTTTTCATTGCGGCCGCGATCCCATTTGGACTGCTACTCCTGATTGCCTCCGAAGACCTGTTGCGTCTGCTGGGGGACGAAAGCGTTGCGATCGGGAACGGAGCGCTACCGCCACTTATTTCCCTGGGGGTGATTTTCTGGGGTGTCAGCACGATGCAAATGCAAGCGCTCTTGGCCTCTCGCAAGTCCGTTCTTGTCGCCAAGATTACGGGAATCGGGGCAACATTGAATCTGGTAATGAATGTTGTGTTGGTGCCCAGGAACGGGATCACCGGATCAGCGATCGCAACCGTCGTATCCTACGCAGCAACCTGTTTGATTTTTGCTCGCACTGGAGAAGCCGACATTCGGGTCAAACTTTGGAACACCTTTTTGACTCGGACGATTGTGGTGACCATCGCCTCTGCGGCGGTGGGCCTCGCGTTGACTCACTACTCGGCCATAGCCTGGATAGCAGCATTTGCTGGGGTTCTGGTGTATTGTGCTCTGCAGCTGTTACTCGACGCGTTCTGGCCAGCCTCGCGATTGACAGTCGGAGGATTGCTCTCGCTGGGCAGTATTTTCCGACGTACCCGTCCGCCCGCTGTTTGACAACTTGAATTACAGAAAATACCTTATCTCGACTGGGAACCCATCGTGGCCGACAAAGACGATTTGATCACAAGGTATTACAAGCGCCACCACGCTGGCGCAGACGGTACCCAGCGATACGGGTTTACGATCGGCGGAGATGAGCGCGCGAACTGGTTTCGCCGCCACATTGGCGCCGGGACCCGCTTGCTCGACATCGGATGCCGCGATGGGACCATGACGAACAAGCTCTCGGTTGGGCATGCGGTAACGGGAATCGATATCGACGACGACGCACTCGCGCTGGCAAACAGGAACCATGGAATTTCGACGCGAAAAGTCGATCTGAACCGTGAACCGCTGCCTTTCGACAGCGGTTCTTTCGATGTGGTGGTCGCAGGTGAAATTCTCGAGCACCTACAATTTCCTGAGCATGCCGTGTCGGAAATCTACCGGGTACTGGCTTCGGGTGGTGTGTTCGTTGGGTCGGTGCCGAATGCGTTCCGAGTCTTCAATCGCGTATTTTTTTTGCTGGGCAAGGACTTCGAAAACGACCCAACGCACTTGCATCACTTCTCGCCCGATTCGGTAAAAAACCTGTTGTCGAGCTTTGCCAACGTCGAGGTTGACTTCATTTGCAGTCGCCACCTTTGGCTCAGCCCGCGTTTGATGGGGACCGATCTCGTGTGGGTGGCGCGAAAATAGTCTTGTATTCAGGGGCGCTTCGCGCTCACGTACAAACTGATTTCGTCATCGTCACGGACAGGAAATTCGGCGAACCGATTCTTGAATTTCGATTCATCGACACGAGAGCAATCGCGAAACCCTGCGCGATTTATGAGCCACGAAAGCAATTCAAAGTCGAAAAGATTGACGTGCTCTCCGGCCTGGTGAAACAACACGTTGAGCATCTGCGACGGAGGTGCCCCGTCCAATGAAAATTCGGGCCAACGGCGTTTCCGGTCCTCGAGAAGAGCGAGGCCGCCGTCCTTTGTATACGATCGACAAATCTTATCGATGTCAGGACAAGATAACCAGATCTCTGCGCCAGGTTTACAAACTCGGAAAAGTTCGCGCAACAACGGCAGCAGCTGTGACTCCATCTCCAAATGCTCAATGACCTGTTGGCTCACCACCACCTCGAATGCTTCGTCGCGAAACGGCAATCGGCCCGCGCCGAGATCCACATCAAAATCTGACCCGGCCACGTCGACATTGAGCCAACCGGCAATGCGACGTTCGCCGCACCCGAGATGGAGCCGCGCGCTGGATGGTTGAGAATTGCTACGATGATGCTTCAACCGCGCTCGAAGGCGCGCGAGGTCGAAACGGATATTGCGTTTCGTCCTTTGGGCAATTGCTGCACGAAATATCTGGCGAATATCCATATTGCTTCCGGCCATTTATACCAGCAACGCGTTCCGACGTCGACGTGACGTTCCGGATCGGGTTCAGACTCGACTATACCGCATCGAAGATATCCTCGTACTGCCGGGTCACGATTACAGAACTGAAATCACCAGACCGGACTTTCGCGGCCTTGCCCAGTTGCACCCGCAAATCGTCGTCCCGGGCAATACGTACCACGGCATCCGCCATCGCCGAAGGATCACGCACCGGCACCAGCAATCCACTCTTGCCGTCATCCACGATCTCTTCCGGCCCATAGGGGCAGCGTGTGGAAATCACGGCGGTCCCACAAGCCATCGCCTCGACCAAAACCATGCCAAGGCCTTCAAACACCGAAGACAGAACAAACGCATCCGCCTTCGCCATCAGTTGAAATGGATTCTCGACAAATCCGGGCATCGTCACGATGCCTTGCAAGCCAAGCTCCCGAATCCGTGCCTCGAGCTTCGGCCGAAGCGGTCCCTCGCCCAGAATCGTCAACGTCAGAGGCACCTGCGACCGAATCAAGGGGACTGCGTCAAGCAAGTACTCGAATCCCTTTTGATCGACAAGCCTGCCGCAGGCGATGAGCTTGAAGGGTTCGCCCTCTCGCCTGCTCGGCGTTGGACCTACCTCAATCGTATCCATGCGCGCATCCAGACACGCATTGTAGATAACCTTCGTCCGGTTCCGCAGCTTGGGGACAAGGGTCGTCAGATCGCGGTCCACACCCTTCGAGATCGAAACCACCTGAGTCGCCTGCGGAAAGACGGCCTTGATAAGCGGCAGCATCACGCCCTTTGCCACCCTGCCCGTGAGCTTGTGCACGATGGATGGCGGTGCCTGAACGGTCAAGACCGTCTTCGCTCC